>Ga0268262_10002059_pt1 | contig 23720 bp, 17 predicted proteins | sample TergutNc150P3_FD_190354 | JGI IMG/M metagenome (GOLD analysis project Ga0268262, IMG submission 190354) | Nasutitermes corniger P3 segment gut microbial community from laboratory colony in Florida, USA - Nc150 P3 (SPAdes) (version 2) | ecosystem: Host-associated > Arthropoda: Insects >...
CATTTATAGGTGGGACTTTTCATGGGTTGGACGCCAAACACTTGCAACGGTATTTGGACGAGTTCTGTTATCGGTTCAACAGACGATTCTTTCCAAAAGGTGTTTTCCCAAGGCTGATTAATGCTTGCCTCTCTACTGGTAAAATTACCTTTGCTGAACTAATTGGATAGCCATGATTGACATTGAACGCTCCACGCCAAAGTTTTTGAAAAACACTTGGAGCACTTGCGATGCCGCATCCGCCGAGGAAACCCAGCTTTTTCAAAAATCTCTCTGTATCCGATGTTACATCGGATACAGAGACCGTCCTCTTGAGCGTTCACGAAAACATCAGCATTTTTCTCCCTATTGGGCTGGCTGCATATCTAGTTTCATTATGCGGGCATCGGTTCCCGCTGCCTTATACCAATTTGCATCCCTGCGAATGCAAATTGGTATGACTCCGCAGGTAGCTTGGCTATGGCCGAAATCGCTTTCAGCTTCATCACCACTTTGTGGCACTTGATTTTTCTCAAATCTGCCTGTGCTTGCTCTGCCAGGCTGGATATGTATGCTCCTTTTGGTCTTGACATGTCTCCCCCTCATGCCAAAAGAATAACATATATTCATCATATTAACAATAGGAAATGGCATCATACCCCCAAAATTGGGGCATTCTTGTGTACAACAATGGACGTGGACAAACAGGCAACCAACAAAACACCCCGCCGTTGCGGGGGTTCTTGGACTTCTGTGGATTCTCACTGATACTATTTGGTCGGGGCGAAAGGATTTGAACCTTCGACCCTCTGCTCCCAAAGCAGATGCGCTACCAGGCTGCGCCACGCCCCGAAGAATTTTATGATAGCAAAAAACAACGCTCTAAAATACCAATAAAAACTACCGTTTTTTCTTTTTCTTTTTTGATTTGTCACCGCCAAGCAGTTTAGAAAATAGGCCTCCCTCTTCTGTATTAGCTGGTGGAGCCATAGAGTCCAAAAGCTGTCTTACATTTGATTCTTGCTCACTCGTCAGCTTTTTGGGCACAATGACTGATATGTGAAGGAATAAGTCGCCGCGTCCGTTTCCTTTTAATTTTGGAACACCGGCATTGATGATGCGCATTTTCTGATTGCCTTGCGTACCCGCCGGAATTTTCAATGTCTCTTGACCATATAGAGTATCAACGGAAAATTCGCCGCCAAGCACTAGCAGTGGCCACGGGACTTCCAATATACGATGCAAATCTGCTCCGTCCCGCTCATATAGCGGATCTCTTTCTATATTAAAAACAATGTAGAGGTCTCCGTTGCCGCCGCCACTGCGTCCCGCCGTTCCCTCGCCCAGCAGTCTGAGACGCTGACCGTTGTCTATTCCGGCGGGTATTTTGAAACGCACTTTGCTTCTTTTTTGCAATCTGCCTTCGCCGCGGCATTCGGAACAAGGACTTTGAATGATTTTGCCTTTGCCTTGACAGCGTGAACATGGAACCATCATTTGGAAGATACTTTGGCGCATTGTGACTTGGCCGGAACCATTACACTGTGGACACACAACCGTATGTGTCCCGCTCGCGCATCCGCTTCCTCCGCAAGAGCCACATGCTTCTAAACGCGGTATTTCGATTTCTTTTTCATCTACACCAAACACCGCGTCTTTAAAAGAAATTCTGAGTTCTATTTGTAAATCCGAACCGCGCTCGCGACCATCGGAAGACTTTCGTCTGCCGCCAAAAACATCACCAAAAAGTCCTCCAAATAGATTTGCAAATATATCGCTCCCGAATAAATCCTGGAAGTCCGCAAACTGGTTGGGATCAAATTGAAAGTTGCCATTGCCCATACCAGCATGGCCAAATTGATCGTATTGTCTGCGTTTATCAGAATCCGACAACACACTATACGCTTCTGCTGCTTCTTTAAACTTCTCTTCCGCTTCTTTATTCCCTGGGTTCTGATCTGGATGGTATTGCATTGCTAACTTACGATATGCTTTTTTGATCTCATCTATATCAGCGGTCTTGGAAACTCCAAGGACTTCATAATAATCTCGCTTCATTGGCTCTCCTGTTGGGTTCAAACAAAATAGCGCCCAACTCAATTGGTGTTAAAGCTAAGGTGTAACGTCCACAACAGAATACGCAACCTTGTTGCCCTTAGCATTGGGAATAATTGTACACTCTCTTCTTGTCATAACATGGACGCAACTATTTATATTACCAAGGTCAATCAGCCTGCCAGGCATTGAGAAGCCCCCAACAAAAATTACACGAGATTTTCAGGGGAATCACTGCCACGCGCAACTACCACTTTTGCCGGACGTAAGAGCTGGTCACCTATTTTGAAGCCCTTTTCGTAAACATCTACCACGCTTCCATCCGGGTGCGCTGTTGTATCTATTGTAGTTAGGGCTTCAGCAACATGAGCGTCAAAAGCATCGCCAACTTGAATTTCAATTTCTGAAACTTTCAAACTGCGCAATGTGTCGTAAAACTGTTTCTGTATTAAACCAACGCCGGTGCGGAAATCCGCAACATCCTGATAGGTCGAATTCAAACAGCGATTAAAGCTATCCAGTACCTTTAATACATCAAGCAAAATCTGCTTTGTGGCCTGCTCTACTTTTAACTGAACCTCTTTTGAAGTTCTATTGCGCTCATTTTGAATATCCGCAAGCAACCTGGTGTAATTGTTTTCTTCGTTGCGGAGAGAGTTTTCCAACTCTTTCACTTTCGCATTGAGCGATTTTAAATCTGAACCGGAATCTGTACTGCCCTGATCGCCAATCCCATCGGGAAAGGGCTGAAAGTCTGGGGCCTCGCCTGAGGCAGTACTGTCGTCTGAAATGCCTAACACGTTTCCCTCACCTCCAGAAAATTCCAAAGAATCGTTTGTTTCCATAGAATCCATCTCGCAAAAATTCAATATTAATCAGCTCATCTCGCAAATTCAACCGCTCTTGTCTCGCGCATGACTGTCACTTTAATTTGCCCCGGGTACTGCATTTCAGACTCAATGCGCTTGGATACATCTTTCGCAAGCCAAAATGCCTGGTCGTCATTGATTACCCCGGCATCTACCATTATGCGGATTTCGCGCCCAGCCTGCATGGCATAACTCTTTTGAACGCCTTTATAACTTGTGGCAATTTCTTCAAGTTGTTCAAGACGCCTGACGTATGTTTCAAACATTTCACGTCTTGCTCCCGGTCTTGCCGCGCTTACCGCGTCTGCCGCCGTTACCAGCATTGCTTCTATAGTACGCGGCTCTGTGTCACCATGATGGCAACTCATGGCATGTATGACTTCATCTTTTTCACCAAAACGCTTGAGCAACTCTACGCCAATTTCGATATGAGTCCCTTCAACTTCGCGGTCAATGGCTTTACCAATGTCGTGGAATAAACCTGCTCTTCGGGCTATTAATGGATCGGCTCCCATCTCGGAAGCCATGTATTCAGCAATGCGAGCGACTTCTTTTGTATGTTCTAAAACATTCTGTCCGTAACTTGTCCTGTAGTTCAATCTACCTATAAGCTTGTGCAGTTTTGGATGAATATCGGGAAAACCCATGGTTATTGAAGTGTTCTTGCCTAAATCTTTTAGGTGTTCATCCATTTCAATTTTGACTTTTTCGACCACTTCTTCAATGCGAGCTGGATGGATACGACCATCAATAATAAGTCTTTGAATTGACTGACTTGCCACTTCTCTGCGAATTGGATCAAAACTGCTTACAACAATGATTTCCGGTGTGTCATCAACAATGAGGTCACATCCTACAGCTTTTTCCAGCGCTCTGATGTTGCGGCCTTCCCTTCCGATTATTCGGCCTTTTAAATCATCACTGGGCAAATGAACAGATGTAACTGTGGCTTCGGCGGTCACATCAGAAGCAACTCGTTGAATTGCTGTTGTTATGGCCCATTTGGCTCTTCTGTCCGCCTCTTCTTCAGCTTCTTCTTCAATGCGCCTAATCATTTTGGCCGCGTCCATCTTTGCGGTGTGCTCCAACTGAGCTGTCAGTTCCGCCTTGGCGTCCTCTCTGCTAAGTCCGGCTATCTCTTCCAGTTTGTGTGACTGTGCTTCAATTATCTGTTTTATTTTAAGATTTTGAGATTCAAGTTTTTCAGATTCTTCTCTGATCTTCTCCGTCTTTACTTCAAGTTCTCTGGTTTTTTGATCAACGGACAGGATTTTTTTATCAAGACTGTCTTCTTTAATTTGCAGACGCTGTTCCTGCTTTCCTAAAGAAGCCATGCGTTCATTGGCTATTTTTTCAGCCTCCTGCCTTGCGATAAGAGCCTGTTCTTTGTTCTTTAATTCCGCCTCACGACGGAGCGCATCTGCCTCTTTTTGTCCATTAGAGATAATTCTGGATGATTCTTTTTCGGCCTCGGTTAAAAGCCTTTCCCTCTTGGCTTTTAACTCCACTTCCGCCTTCGCATGAGCTTTCGCGGCGCGCAACGCGGCGGCGTGGGCACGGCGCAACTGCATCATACCAAACGCAATTGCCAATACAGATACTACTATCAGAACCCAATCTAACACATTCATCTGAGACTCCTGAGGTGTAGGTAGGAGCCGACCATGCAATTTTGTCCGGTGCAACTTGAAAAAATCCCCACTCAGTCGTGGAAGCCTGCCGTGTTCCCTAGTTGAAAGGGGGGCAGCCAGAATCCTGGTTTAAGGCATTTCGCAACGCGACGCGCACAAGGCCAGGGGAAAGCTTCCCGTAACGGCTTACGGAACAAGCGCTCGACCATCTCACGGACCTCGCAGGGAAAATGGGGCTATTCCATCGGTAGCAACCGATCGAAATCTGCGGCTGTGTCGTTTGGAATAGCATCGTCAGGTACATCATCAAGCAGTTTGGAAAGTTTTTCTTCCAGATCCCGGGTTTGCAGGGTGGCTTCCCGTTCGAGACACATCACGCGATGTGCCAAGTTAAGAGCACCTACTAGGAGCCATGTACTGGTACTCAGCTCCGAGGGTGAACACTTCCATCTTAACTCATAAAGACTTTCCATGTCCTGAAAAGTCTTATCCAGTACTTCTTTTGCCGCTTCTAAATCCTGGAACGGAACCTGACAGGCTACTTTTAAGGTTCTATCCTGATATTGAAGAGAGAGTTCCCGAAAATTGTTATCTGTGCCCAGTTGAGTCACGCCATCGCCTCAAGCTTTTTGAGAATAGATTCGACTTGCTGCTTGACTTCATCCCGCTCTTTAAGCATAGCGGCATTTTCTAAACGTATGTCTTCTATTCTGCGCCGCAATTGCTGTATTTCAGTTTCATGTCCTCCATATTCAGCCTTTACGCGCTCTAACTCTTCCCTAAGTTGATTGCGCTGGGCTACAAGCGCTTGAATTTTTTGCTCCAGTTGAGTGAGAAGTTCCATTTGAGCCTCTGTATGTTAAAACATTTTACGCTTAAAACGCCGGAATTAAATGTCACTTTCAAGGCGCGTATTCTTTTGCCGCTTCTTTGCCAGATAGCACTCTTAGAGCGCCTTTTGCCAGAGCGGACATTTCGTTTTCTCCCGGATAAACGGTTATTCCGCAGCTGAAGCCTTTGAGTAATCGGCTGATTTCTGCCACAAGAAATTCGGCCCTGGCCATGCCACCTGTCAGAAGTATTTGGTCAACTCTCTCGCCGTCAAAAGCCGGAAACATTGAGCTTATCCATTTTGCTATCTGATATGCCTGGGCATCCAAAATGGATCGTACGTTTGCGTCTCCATTTCCATAGCGCTTTCCAAGCTCAATAAGGTTTGAAGTGCCCAAAAGATCAACAAGACCGCCTTTGCCATTGATGAGTTGTTTTATTTCCGCTTGTGTGTATTTTCCGCTGATTATTAATTTCATGAAAGCGCCGACCGGCAAGCTACCGCTACGCTGCGGTGAAAATGGGCCTTCTCCGTCCAAGCCATCATTGGCATCTATATACCTGCCTTTCTTATGAGCGCCTATGGAAATTCCGCCTCCCATGTGACAAACAATGAGATTGAGATACTCATAAAAAGTTTCGTGTTCTTCCGCATATTTGTGGGCAGTTGCAATTTGGTTTAGGGCGTGACTGATAACTTTGCGGCGAATTACTTTGATGCCCGTTATTTTGACTCGGTCGTCACTTTCGTCAACAACCACTGGATCAACAATAAAGGCCGGTTTGCCTGAATCCCCAACCAAGTCGCGGGCGATAAGCCCACCCAAATTAGAAGCGTGTTCCCCAAGTATGCCTACTTTGAGGTCTTCTACCATCCTGTCATTTACATAAAAAGTGCCATGTGGCATTGGATGCAGTAAACCACCGCGCCCCGCTACGGCATCCAAATCATCAACTGATATTTTATTAGAAGACAAAAAACGTTCAATGGCGTTTTTACGGAATTGGAATTGCTCGGTAATTGGCATACCTTCAAACGGTGCCAATTCTTCTGGTGTGTGTTGGATTTCCTGGGTGAATTGTTCAACATCGCCTTCAAATACGGCTATTTTTGTTGACGTTGAACCTGGGTTGATTGAAAGGATTCTGTAGCGCTTGAAAAATGTATCAACAGGTGTGCGTTGCCAAACGCCGTATTTGTGCATACGAAGTGTGTTCGCTTTTACCGTTAATCGGATGTCTTCGGCAGTACAGTCTTGCGCAATGCTCATGCCCCTGAATTTCAAGCCAAAGATAGAAGCAAACTTTTTGGCGTCAGGAAATTGTGTAGAAAAGAGGTAAAACAGCAGGTTCCCGGTATCCAGGTTTGGACAAATCAATACGTTTGGCCTGTCTTCAAAATCGTACTGATAGTACATAGCCGAGCGCTCACTAAGTGCCGCGCTCACTTTTACGCCTCCCTGGAGTTTGATTGTGGAGTAGCGTTCTCCTTTTTCAATGCGTTTGGAGATGACTTCTGGTAGAAGTTCCGCCGCTTGACGAACCATATCCGCACCTTGTCCTTCGTCTGAGCCACGGTGCGAGTAACTGACCATTGCTCCGCATATGGTTGGCAGTACTGTTTCCGGGAATAAATCGCGGGCAATGGCACAAGTGCCAACGGCAATTTCAGCGAGAGTGCGGGCGTCCATGACGGCGTTTACGCCCGCATCCCCCAAAACCAGTATGTTTTCAGGAAAGAGCGAGCGCGGATGATTATCGGGTAAAACGATTACGCCGGCTTCTGTCACTATTTTCCGGCCTTTCAGGAGTTTTATCATTGGTCTGAAAAATTCTTTAGGACTATAAACGGCGCCACCGACAACGGCATCGGCATGACCCGCGAGAACGGCCAATATGGCAAACCATGCCGGGTGCGAAGCACGCTGAGTCGCTTCGCTAACAGTTACAGTTTCTCTAAGTTCACCGAGGCGTTTAATTAGCAGATCTGCGTACACACCAACTAAATCTTTACGCTGGCCAATATCTATAAAAGCGCACTCGGAAAAAGCATAGGTGACGTGGTCTCTGTCTAATACGCCATTGTCTTTGGCAACAACTGCGGCAACATCATCCTGGGACGCAAGCAATACAGGACGCACAAATCTGGTGAGGTGAGACACAGCTTCAATTATTCGCAAGTCCAAACACTCAGGAAAGACCACGGTGGGTCTCTCTTTCATGGAATTAAGAATTTGCTGATCGAAACACGCTTCAATGTTGAACATATTCCACTCTACTGGCTACATCTAATGGATGAAATCCGCATTTGGTACGTAACAACAAGCCGTATTCAAATGTATCTAAATCTTATTATATAGCAGTTCTTTTGCAGCTTGATGCCATATAGTGAAACAACTATAAATTGGTCTGGTTAACAGTGGAAAGTGTCGGGCAAGAGACTGTTTGTCACTGGCTTTTGTTACGCTATCGCGTTCCGATATTTTGGTGCGGAATTTCCGTATTTTTCAATTCCCATTCTCTGGCAAGCTTTTCCTGACCCTTTGCCTTTGTCAGTTCAATTATTTTTTGCAAAATCCGTAAAACGTCCGCCGTATTTCTGCCAAGTATTGAATATTTCGTTAGCCTCGTGTGGCTTATCATCATTGAGATATGCTTCAATCAACGGAGCGCCAATCATATCGCCCAAATCAGAATTGCTCCCTTTTTGAACTGAATCCTCATCTTCTTGATATACATTAACAATAAATATTTTACGATCCCAAGCGTTTTTTAATAATTTTATGAGTCTGGGCCAGTCGCCATTCTTTTTGCACTCTTTGTAATACAAATCTGTTGCAAAAGCCAAAGGTGTTATTCCGCGTTCCGCAAAGGGGCTGGGTTTTAGTATCTCCAAAAGAGACTCCAATGAGCGTTCCCCGTCATCAATATTTCTCCAAAAAAACCAGGTACTCCATAAATTATATGAGGAGGGCTTTCTTTCCAATAGAGATTCTATAACTGTCAAATACGGTTTAGAGAGCGATTTAATTAATGAACTCTGTTTAAAAACATCAGCATCTGAAACTGAAAATATATGGAATTCAGGCAAATCTAGCAATACATAAGGGTAATTAGTTAATATCTTGTTTAGACACCTGAATGTTTCGTCCCAGATGATTTCATCTTGTTTGCTATCCAAGGGAGCGTTTTTTTGCTCATTTTTAACAAGATCAATATTTTTTCGCATAAGCCACATCACGTAGTGAAGAATAATTCCAGGTTGATCCCCATATTTTGCGAGGTGGTTTTGAAGTTGTTTTATAGGATTTTCAACACCAAATCGCTCTAATACACTTTTCATTAATTCAACATCCATTGATGTATCCTTATACAACAGGCGTCCATCACTTGCGAGCAAGCCCCATCCATAACCATCCTCGCCTCTCCAACCCAGCATTTCAGCCTCAAATCCCCATGCGCTAAAAATGATCGGATATAAAGAAAGGTTACTACTTAAGTTGTCTATAAATTCAGTAAAATAATCTTTACTGCCTTTATTGTCATCAATGTCATCAACAAACAATATGAAAACTGTATTATTACTATTATTATTAAAACCTCTAAAATAAGGTGTTTTATTTATTACTTGACCTTGTTTCCATACTTCAGCCACGTCCTCCATATCAACAGCTCTGGCAATTTCGGAAGCCATGAGGGCATTTTCAGCTTTGTCGTAAAATCTAATCATTTCATCAAAAACATTGTTAGCGTCTTCAATTTTTCCAAGTCTCAACAGAGCTTCAAGGTGAGGCGCGAATATTGATTTTTCGGGATAGCCTTCAAAACCATAAAACTTGTACGATACACCGCCGAATCCCGGCTCCCAGCCAAATTCTTCATATAAATAATATCCATCAAATTTACCCGCTATTTTTGCAAATTTTATGACTCTCTCCCAATCCTTTTTTGTTCTTGAATCTTCAATGAGCCAAACACATACTTCAGGCGATGGGCATGTGGAGTCATAGGTATATAAGCCTAATGAATCAAGAGAATCAACAAACGTATCCCAATTATAAGAAAGGCTCCGCGCCATCCATGCCCAGATATTCCATAGAATGCGGTTTGTTGGTTGCTCTCGTATTGCTGATTCCACACTGATAATGTGCTTGCGAAAGACATTTCGCATTAACTTGCTGAACCGTTCCGGTGTTCCCTGATTTGGCTTGAAAAAACGCAGATCAATGCCTAACCACGAGTCGCTGAATACATTATTTGTTTCAGCGGCAAGGACACCCCATATACGCAAGTCATTTTCTTTGTCAAGTTCTTCATTTATATCTGTTGGCATCTGCTGAAGCGCGCGACGACGGATTTCTTTTAACAGGTCTGTCTTAGCGTCCAGGTGCTCTGGATTTTCGCGCAAAAATGCGCGGAGCAGGTTCAATGGGCTTTTAATCCCACTCTGTTCCAATAGTTTAGCGAATGCCTTCGCTGTTGGCGTCTGGGTACCAGAAACAATCAATTTGTTTTCGTGATCCAATGCCGCCCAACCCAAGCTGTTAATTCCATAACGCTGAACAAACCAGCGTTCAAAATATTCAATGCCCCTTTTTTCTGCTTCGAATATATGGCTATCACCAAGGATGCTGGCTAATCCGGCTCTATCCAACAATATAAAATCATACTCGTAAATGCCGCTGGAATTGATAATTTGCTTCCATTCAGCAATACTTTCAGATTCTCGGTCGCCTAGCAGTACCAGCTTGTAGGTCTTATGGCCAAAAGATTGCAGCAAAAACTCCGCGTTCTGTGATTGCATTGGTAAAAACAAAGCCGCTATTAGCAAAATCGTGCCCATTAAGCTTTTGTTCATCATTGATCCCCTTTGTTTCAGATGTTCTCTTCATCATCAAAAAACATTAAATGTCCGCATTTATTGGCTTTTGTCTTTAGGTAAAAGAGATTTTGAGGCGTTTCGCCTACCTGGTGGATTTCACGCTGGACATGTATGCCCCTGCTCTCTAAGGCCTCAATCTTATTTGGGTTATTTGTGAGTAGCCGGACTTTTGATATTCCAAAGAAACGTAGTATTTCAACTGCTGATTCATAGGTTCGGAGGTCGTCTTCAAAACCTAATTGATGGTTGGCTTCTACTGTATCCAATCCTTGTTCCTGTAAATTATAGGCTTTTAGTTTGTTGAGCAGACCAATACCACGCCCCTCTTGCCTCAGATACATAACTATGCCGCCAAATTGACTGATGTGACGCAGAGCCGCTTCCAACTGAGCGCGACAGTCGCATCTGAGACTTCCAATTACGTCACCGGTCCAGCATTCGCTGTGAATACGTAAATTTATGCGCTTCTTTGTGTCAATTTCGCCCGAAACTATAGCCAGATGTTCTTTGCCTGTTTGTTTTTCCAAAAAACCATACACGACAAACTTGCCAAAAACTGATGGGACATTGGCTTTCGCCACAAATGGCACGGATTCAGTTTCAAGTTTCGCAGATATTTCAAGTGACGGCGCGGCATCAGGATGAAATTCAGGTGCGAAATTGCTGCCTTTTGAATTCACGATTTAATATCCTGCTCAATTCTGGCTGTCATCACGGGTATGATTTCTTCCAATACAGATGTTATCGGACCCGGAAGTGTCGCGCCGGAAGCAAGGCGGTGGCCGCCGCCGCCAAAATGACGGCATACGGCGTTTACGTCAACACAGGATTTGGAACGCGTACTCAATTTGACGCTTCCGTCAGATTTTTCATATGCAAGAGCGGATACTTCAACCGTACGCAATTCCATGGGCCTGTTCACCAAACCTTCGAGATCCTCGTGGGTAGCGCCAACCGACTTCATATCTGCCAGCGATACTGTGGTAATGACCAAACGGTCATCGCAGTAGAGACGCATTCGTTCAAAAGCTATTCCGAACAGGCGCATTTTTGCCAAAGTAGCTTGATTGTATAAACTACGATAAACGACATCCGGTTTTACGCCATTTTCCAGCAGAGATGCGGCCATTTGAAATACCGTTGGAGATGTATTATAAAACCTGAAATTGCCGGTATCGTCAACCAATCCGGCATATAGAGCCTGAGCCATAGGCAATGGCATATCCGCCAAATTACCCTCAGAAAAAGCTATTGCCTCCAAGACTAACTCGCAAGCAGAACTGGCTTCGGGATTTGAATACACAAAATCAAACACTTCCATACCGCAGCCCAGTATGTGATGGTCTATGCAGCCTTTCTTGCCCCTTGCCGCCAAGAAACACTCTTTCATCGGGCCAATGCGGCTCAATTCGCTCGCATCAGCCAACACCCAGCAATCAGGCCATGCGGCTATGTCGCCATGAGAGTTTGGGTCGTAACATTCAACCCATTTCTCGGCATCCAAGAATTTTAAAAATCCTGGCAGTCTGGGCGTAATGACTATTCTTGTCTCTTTCCCTAATCTGCGTAAATGCCAGGCAAGCCCTAATGTCGCACCAATTCCATCTGCATCAGGCTGTTCGTGCGTACTGATCAAAATGCGATTAAATGAATCAAGTTTATTAAAAAAGTCCATCAACAAGATAATTCTCCCCAAGGTTAAGGTTACAGCACTTGGATGCTATTAAGAAAGCTCCCATTTAGCCTCCTACATCTTTAGAAATCTGACCGGTTCACCAATAGTAGGCTCTTATATTCCCGTAATTGTCAAACTCTGTGAGTCCCCAGGCAGAGCCTGGGGCTTACTTATGAAGTTATCAGGACGCCAATGTCTTTTGGTTGTACCAGGCCGGTTGGCACATTTCTAAAGGTTTGCGTGTGCCAAAAAACATTGAGTTCATCTATCTGCCATCCCATTCCCCAGAACTGAACCCAGTGGAGAGGTTGTGGCAGTGGCTCAAGCGACACACACTTAGGAACCGCTACTATAGCAGTTTCAAGGAAATTGAGAAAGCCGTAGAGAAGTGCCTGGAGAAAGCTACCGCACCCTTCCTTAAAAGCCTTTGCCATTGTAACTATTTGTAATATTAGAAATGGGAAATGGTATAAAACAACTTTCTCAGGCGGCGATATTGAATCTGGCGGGATGAAAATCGCGTGATACAGAAATTCCGGCAGCCGTGTATAATCGGCCTCTTTAATTTCTCTGATTATTGATGGGAAGCATATCAATCTCTATAAATCAATAAATGATGTCGCGGGTTTTATTAAACTTGCTTGACACATCAGGCTTTTCCAGTGTGCAGCGCCACAATTCCAAAACACAAATTCCGCCATGAAACATCTGTGAATCCGGCATTTTCAAGTTCAATGGCCAATTCATTCTGTGCTGGAAAATGTCTGATACTTTCAGGAAGATACATATAGGCAATTTTATCGCCGCTAATCCAGGCACCTATTTTAGGCAATAGGTATTTACTATAGATGTCATAAAGCCTTCGCAGAGATCCCCATTTTGGGCGGCTGAATTCCAATATCACAAGTCTGCCTCCGGGTTTTATTACCCTGAGAAATTCAGCGTAGGCTAGAGGGCGCTGTTCAACATTTCGGATGCCATAGCAGATTGTTACAGCGTCGAAACTTGAATTTTGGAAAGGCAAATGCTGAGCGTCCGCCCCAATGGAACCTAAGACCAAATCTGTCATTGCCTTGCGCTCAAATTTTACAATTCCTCTGGCAAGCATTGGTATTGTAAAATCGCTGGAAACCACAGCGGCGCCGCGCTTTGCCAGGGCAAGTGTGCTATCGCCGGTGCCGGCGGCAACGTCCAGTATCTTCATGCCTGATTCAGCTCCGGCCATTTTTGCCATTTGCCGCCACCAATAGAAGTCCAGACCCAGTGAAAGCAAATGATTCAAAAGGTCGTATCGGTGCGCTATACGGGCAAACATGGTTTGAACGCGATTTTTTTCCGGCTCAGGCCGCAGCACAGGACTTTCCCTCCTAAAAACCTAAAAGCAGAGTGCAACCGTTTTTTGGTTTATTGACTATAACATTGTAAAGTATTAGGATTGCTCTTTAATACTAAAGGCAGTGTGTTTTGAGATTTTTCACGGAGGTTAAATGAGTCAAAACAGTAAAACACAATTGGGCGGCGGTGTATTTCTTGTCTCTCCATTAGGCGCTTTCCCGCAATTTACGCCGGAAGAACTGAGCGATGACGCAAAAGCGATTGGACAGGCAGCCAGAGATTTTGTGGAGGGTGAAATACTGCCCAATGATTCGGCGATAGACAAACTGGATCTTGCATTGAGCAAAAAACTCATTCAGATGGCCGGTGAGACAGGCCTGTTGAGCCTTGAAATTCCTGAAGAGTTTGACGGAATGGACTTGGATAAGCTCACCGGCTTGTTGGTTTTGGAGGAAGTGGGTCGTCAGGCTTCTTTTTCAGTGACCTATGGCGCGCATACAGGTATTGGAACATTGCCGATTGTCTATTTTGGGACGCCGGAACAAAAAGCCGCTTACTTGCCCAAACTCGCTTCAGGCGAATGGATTGCCGCTTACGCGCTAACTGAGGCCGGCGCAGGTTCAGACGCGATGAACGCAAAGACAGTTGCAACGCTGGATGGGGAACACTGGATACTTAACGGCTCTAAAATGTGGATAACCAACGCCGGTTTAGCCGATGTGTTTGTTGTTTTCGCAAAAGTTGACGGCAAAAAATTCAGCGCTTTCATTGTAGAAAAGACTGATCCTGGCTTCAGCCTTGGCGCGGAAGAAATGAAACTCGGTATCAAGGGCAGCTCCACGCGCGCACTTGGCTTTGAAAACTGCCGTATTCCCAAAGATCGCCTGCTTGGACGCATAGGTTTTGGACATCGCATAGCTTTTGGTATTCTGGCCATAGGCCGATTTAAACTCGGCGCGGGCTGCAATGGTATCGCCAAGGAAGTTCTCAAATACACTCTCAAATACGCATCCGAGCGCGTTCAGTTTGGCAAGACCATCAACAACATGGGTTTAATACGCCAGAAACTTTCCGATATAGCCATGCGAATATATGTCGCGGAAAGTATCAACTACCGCACTGTTGGATACATCAACGATCAAATGCACAACATTTCATGGACAGAGGAAAACGCCGCAAGCCGAAAGATGGAAGTGATGGAAGAATTTCAAATTGAGGCTTCCCTGATGAAAGTCTGGGATTCCGAAGCTCTGGGGACTATCGCGGATGATTCAGTGCAAGCATTTGGCGGTTACGGCTTCTCATCCGAATACCCGCCGGAAAAGATATACCGCGACAATCGCATCAACCGTATATTTGAAGGCACTAACGAAATTAATCGGATGATCATTGCAGGTCATATTTTCAAAAAATACGGAAACGAAACTCTGACATTTCACAAGGACACCGCAGACTTGCCAAGCATGGGCACGGGTTGCATGGCTTGGGCCTCTCACGCCGTGGAGCTTGCGAAACGTTGGTTTCAGTATTCTACGGCCAGAGCTCTGGAAATCGTTGGTCAAAAACTCATTGAAAATCAGGAAGCCTCGGCCAGGGTCGCCGATATGGCAATGGAAATTTACGCTATGGAATCAGCCGTTGTCCGCGCTTCAAAGATGAAAGCGGCCTCACACAGATGGTCTGATTTGGCGTGTGATTTGGCAAATGTATTTGTCAATGAAACCATGGGAAAAATTCGCAATAACGCATCTATTTTGCTGGCCGAAGTCTTGGAAGGCGAAAGCCTCCAAAAGGCCATCAAAGAATTTGCCGCCTTTGACACCTGTCTGCCCATTTCAAGCGCCAAGCTAAGGGATAGGGTTGCGGGCGAATTGATTGAAGTGGGCGCGTACCCAATCAATCATTTTTAGGGTCTGGGAGAAAATTTTATGCTTCGTTCAGCGTTTTGTCTCATTTTCGCCGCCATTAGTCTATTCGGGCAGATTTACGTAGCGAAATCTGTAAAAGAAAACATAAAAAGAAATGATTTAGAAAAGAGAGCCGTGCTCTATATATGTAACGTGAAAACAGAAGCTGACAGGAAAAGCGCGGATGCTTTTTCAAGCGCGGCTTTAGGGAGACATCTCAGGTATGATGATATAAGATTTGCTGAACTTGACATGGTACAGTATGAAATACTCTGCGAAATGACCGGCCTTTATCCCAACCCAGACCAAGCTGTGTTTGTTCTTTACCACAATAAAAAATCTGTCCAGTTTCCTATTGACGCACAAAAAATAGAACTACTGGAGGAATTTAAGAAGTTGGGCTGGCTACCTTTAGAAGAACGCCTTGAAGCCTTCTTAAAGCGTAATCCCCGCAACCAGGAGGCTCTCAGACTGCTATTGGACTGCCGCGAAGATGAAGCAGAACATAGTCAAGACAATTCCCTGCCGCCATCCTTTTTAAAGACCATCAAGATGATAAATGACGCTGGCAGTTCAGAATGGATGCATACCAGCGTTTTTTCGCCAGATTCTTCTACTGTTAGCAAATTCGCTTATGCGCCGACTAACGCTATATTGAAAGACTCACCTGAGTTTCAAAAAGAAATGAAAAAGTTTTTGAATTTGATTGAAAATGAAATATTAAAAAATCCATACAAAGACATGTCTTATTCTTATTGGTCTGCTTATGCTAGATATATAAAAAAGCCTGATCCCTGGAAGTTATTATCACAAATAAGTTTTCTCGTGCCCATCGAAATACCTTTGTTTGTTCGTTTTCACGAACTCGCCTTTCCATTATTTTCATGCGGCATGGAGGAGGAATGTCTTAAGTTTCTTGACGATATCGAAAAATGGATGGATGCACAGGACATTGCCAATGGTAATGGTGGCGCTAATTTCACAATTGGGCGTTCATCTCTTGCGGTTGACAAAATGTATAAATTAATTATGCGTAAGCGCTATTCAGATTTGGAACAATATCTGCGTGACATCAGATATAAACTTGGTCCAGGCTGGACATCCTGTCAAGAACTTCTTAAGCAAACAGTTTTCAGAGACGAAGACCCTATTGTTGATAATAAGGAAATACCAAATATAGAAACAATTAAAGAAATATTAGAACTACCTCCTATAGAAGAAGATGAAAAACATTCCAATTCGTTTATTATACTGCATAATTTTACAAAAGAGTCTTCTGACAAATTACAATCCGCGCTATCAAAAGAAAAAATGGAGCCGTGGGTGGGTGTGTTGGTGGTACCGGACAGCAAACTACCACAGAACGCCTGGACGCTCAAAAACGCCAATGTCTTTGTGGCTTCAGGCTCAATTGCGAAAGCTGATGGCGATACAGAAGCGATTGCCGAACTGATGGGCTTTGTAGCTAAAGAAAGACGGAAACGTCTCAAAACACTTGAGAATTTCATACGGCTACATCCTGAAAATCTTCCAGTGAAATATTTTTACTGCGAGGAAACCGCAAAATATCTGCCGGACGAAGAACTGGAAAACAATATTTACGCCTATTCTGCCCAGACAGGTATTCCCCCAAGACCAGATGTCTATTCAAAGATGGAACATAAGGCCAACTGGTCTAGTCTGGCTTTAAAAATGGTGGCGGAAGGTTTGGTAAAAATGCAAGACTACGGCCATGTCGACCAAACTTGGTACGAACTTAGCGGGTGGGAGGACATCAACTCATTTGGCAAGCCCATTGACTGGTATATGTTACTGAAAACCACTGACTTTTTTTACGCCCCGATGTATTACATGCAACGTTCTTTTGCGCTTGATGCTGTTTTTATGAAGTTCCTCAAACAAGCCGAAATGGCTGGTGACTGGGAAGCGATGCTTAACGCCTGTGAAGCTAGGTTTAACAGCAAAGCGGACTGCAAGAATGAGCAAGTCCTGCAAGCTTGGTCTAAAACTGAGGAAAAATTGAAAAAATGAGATTATAACAAGTTGCAATCAACCATAATCCCGTTTGATCGCAACTTTTAACATGTGTGCTTGAAAAACGTTTGTTTTCCATGAAATAATAGCTCAGAGTAATTTAACTTTCAGAAGTCAAATTACCCAATTGGGATTTGGCGACAAATCCCGTTGCGAAATGATTGCAGGAGGGCTTTGGCCGCCGTCAGACAAACATTTCAAAATAGAGATACTTCTAGTCAAGCTTTGGCGCCTGAGGGGGCTGTCTTGATGATTTTAATACCCATCTGCCGAGGCCATTCTGCGGGACGCCTCATGTTTATTGCTAATTTCAGTATTGGAAATGGGAACAAGGCGTTATACCCGCTTGACATGTCGGTAATGCTCTGAGCCTGATAATTCTAAGGCCACGCTCTATTCAATACGACAAATATTAATCCAGGGAGATACTTTTGAGCAAAAAGATTATGCTCATCAATGCTACGGATCCAGAGGAGATTCGCGTAGCAATACTAAAAGACGGTGTGCTTTCAGACTTCGACATTGAGTTCATTCACAACGAGAAAATCAAAGGCAATATATACAAGGCCAAAGTCACTCGTGTTGACACCAGTTTGCAAGCGGCTTTCGTTCACTATGGCGGTCAAAAAAATGGTTTCTTGCCATTGAGTGAACTGCCGAAAGATATGGTCAGCCCGGATGGACGCCGAAATCGTATTCGGGACTTGATTCAAAGAGAACAGGAAATAATGGTCCAAGTCATCAGAGAAGAACTTGGAACAAAAGGCGCAATGGTAACGGCCCAAATCAGTCTGCCGGGCAGGTACTTGGTGTTGACACCGGGCAATGCTCTTAATGGAATTAGCCGTAAGATTGAGGGTCGTGAAGAACGTGAATATTTCAAACGCATTGTTGATGAGCTTGATGTTCCGCATGATATGGGCGTTATTGTCCGTACGGCCTCACTTGGCGTAACGCGGGAGGATTTTGAGCGGGACCTGGATAATTTAATTGATACGTACAAAGAAGTTCTTGCCCTATACAAAAAATCCCCTGGCGTTGGCCTTGTATGGCAGGAAGACGATGTGGTCACACGAACGCTTCGTGACACATGGACCGTTGACGTTGAGGAAATTCACATTGATGATAGGGATACTTTTCAATCTGCATATAATTTTTTCCACAGGACGATGCCACAGCATTTGAGTGTCCTACGCCATTACACAGGTAAAAAGCCTATATTCTCAAAGTTTCAGACCGAAGAACAAATTGAAAAGATATATGCCCGCCTTGTGAGCCTGCCCAGCGGCGGCGCGATCGTTTTAGATCAGACTGAAGCATTGGTGGCCATTGATGTAAATTCCGGCAAAACCACCGGGGACAATCAAGAAGACACCGCACTGCGCACAAATTTAGAGGCAGCCGAAGCAATAGCCACCCACTTGCGCCTTAGAGATCTTGCCGGTCTGATTGTCATAGATTTTATTGACATGAAACGCGAAACTAACAACAAGGCCGTTATGGATCGCTTGGTCGAATGTCTTCGCATGGACAAGGCCCGCATGGAAGTTGGCAAGATCAATCGTTTTGGCGTGCTGGTTATGACGCGTCAGCGAATCCGACCGTCCATTCAACACGTCACTCATGAGACATGTCCGGTATGTCAGGGAACCGGGCAGGTCAAGAATTCTGAGGCGCTTGTCCTAAGTGTTCTACGCCGCATAAAGTCAATATTGAGCAAGGATAATGTTGCCAAAATACAAATTAAGATTTCGCCGTTAATAGCTATGAACTTACTCAACCATAGGCGTTCGGAACTGGCTGATCTGGAAACCGCTCATGAAGCTGCGATTATTGTTATTCCAGACCATGAGATAACTTATGGCGAAATCTCTATGGAAACTACTCGCAAGGAGGAGGAGTCGGAGCATTCAAAACGCCACGATAGCCCGGATAGCAAGCGCGAACTTGAAGAAGACACTGTAGTTTTGTGTGGGGACGCCCCAATAAGTTTTGATAAGGCATTGTCGCACAATAACAATGGAAACATACAGAACGGCCGCAGGGGTGTGCAGCGGGCCGCATTGGATGAGCGTGAACGCTTGAGAACGCTTTTTGAAGTCACAAACACAAAAGCTGGTGTTGTGTCTGAACAAAAGGCAACTGTTGAAGACAAGCATCCACAGACTGAAGAAGTAATTGCGGAACCTCCAAAGTTGACTCCAGAAATCATAGCGTCACTTGCTGTACCCGCTGTGCCGCGAAAATTGCTAACGCCCTCTGTTGAACCGGAAACACCCTTACTTGTTCCTGACGCGCAAACTGAATCTGGAACGGAAAAAGCAAAGAGGCCAAAACGTAAAGCGGTTACAAAAGAGGCGGAAGCCAGAAGAGTTACTAAAACGGATAAAGCTGCTCCAACAAAGCCTTCTGTAATTAAATCCGCATCCAAAACATCTTCAACGACAAGTGTCGCAAAAACCAAAACAAAAGCTAAAGTTTCTTTGGAAACAACAAAGACTAAAACCGAAAGCACAGTCAGGCCAAAACAAGCGGATACGAAACCAAAAGCGGCATCGGGGAAACCACTACCTGAAATAGCGGCGAAGCCCAAAGATGACAGGACTGATATATCAGGCAAAAGTGCCTCACCAGTTGCGGAAGCCAAAAAAAGTCGGACAAAAAAGTGAGGTAACTATTGGTACACCCTAATTCTGTCTATTTGTTGGTTCTATTGGCTTGTTTGGCTACCCTTTTCGGGGGCTGGCTGGTTGTTCACTTTCTCAACAATCGCGTTTCGGTAATGAGACATATTTCTGGGGTTGCGGCCGGTTATTTGGTATCGGTTACAATAATACGTATCCTGCCCGAAGCCCTTCATATCGGTGGGGAACAAATGGCCATGTGGGTCATTGGCGGTTTTTTTGTTGTGCATGTCATTGAGCATGGCATAACACCTCATTTTCACTATGGCGAGGAATCCAGTGAACATGAAGCAACGGCTATGGCTGGCATCATGGCTTTACTGGGACTTTCTCTGCATAGTTTTTTAGATGGAATGTCAATAACCGCGGCAATGCACACTCAATCCGCTCTTGGCATTCTTGTTTTTTTTGGTGTACTTTTACATAGAGTGCCGGAAGGAGCCACTATCAGTTCGATTTTTTTAGTGCGTGGATTTGGAGCCAGAGGTGCTCTGCTCGCTGCGGGGATTTTGGCCGCTACGGCTCTGTTGGGCGCGTTTTCTCAAGATGTATTCAGGATTCCCATTGGCCCGGTGTTGGCTGTATCCGCCGGATTGGGACTTTATGTGGCCTGCGCCGATTTGCTCCCCCAGGCACAAAAGGAAAGGGGCTGGAAAAGTACGGGTTCACTTGCGGCAGGGGTTCTGTTATTTGTAATCACCAATTATGTTGTTTTACCGCACGACCATGAGCATAGGCATTCCTTTGTTGAAACGGACTGTCCTGAATGCAATAACAACGGTCATGCTCATGGACAATCAAGCGCTGTATCTTTTGAACCTCGCTCCAATAATCATTGAGGACTGCCTTGAGTAAAGGTAATGGATTCCCTGGGCGGTCTATGATAACAAAGACTGCTCTTTCTCTGGCGGCATCAGCCCATGTTTCCGCCCAAGGGCTTCCAGAATTGCCAATAATACGCCCGCATGATTTTAAAGAGGCTGATTTCTTATATCCTCAGCGACCAGCCGCGAGTGACTACAAAAAACCTACAACCATTCAATGGCGCGGGGAATCTGTACGGGAGGAAGGCACAACATATATTCTAACCAATGCCGTCATAGAGCTGGAAGGCATTAGTAATGGCAATGTGCTTTTGATGGCTGATTCCATTGAATACAACCACCTTGCTCAAAGCATGAAAGCTGTTGGGGCTGTACGCTTGGAACACCCTGCGTTCCGAATGCGCTGCCAACGCCTTGAAATGCAAATAATCAATTTCGACGATGTAGTTGTTCCATCAGGCGAGGCCTGGGGGGTTACATTTGAGTTTCCGCCGTCTTGGACATTGAATTCCGAACATGTTTATTTTGTAAGTCATCCTGGAGATTCATTGGGTGTGATTGGCGAATTGATTGGGAATGGCAAGGCAAATAACACAATGGAATTTCGCTTTAAGGAAGTGTCGGTAAGTCCTTGTCCGCAGGATAATCCTGGCTGGATGGCCAAGACGTCTTTTCTCAATTTGAAAACCGGGTCGTACAGTAATAGTTCTGGACTACAAGGGTATGCAACTCTCAAAAATATCGTATTGAAAATCGGACCTGTTCCGGTGATGTGGATGCCGTGGGTACTCTTCCCAGCCCGTATAGATAGAGCAGCAGGCATTTTGCCTCCCACGCTTGGATATAACAGCAAATTGGGCGCTACTCTCGGGATGTCCTATTTTCAACCGTTGGGCCATACTGCTGATGTTACTTTTTCGCCTACTTGGTATTCAAATGAAGGCGTCATGTGGGGCGGTGAAATCAGGTGGGAACCAGAAGTTATACATCGTGGGAATTTTTTGATGGATTACATTCGTCCCAGAAGCACACTGGAAACCAGGTACCGCTTGAATCTGAATGAGATATGGGATTTGGAAAACGGCTGGTTCGTTAGGGCGGATATCAATTATGCCTCAGATCAGCTGATGGATGTGGAATTTGGTCGAATCAACTCGGCTCCGTTGGGTTCTCCCAAATACGACAGTTCTCTGTTTGTGGGTAAGAACTTCAAATGGGCAGCATTCAGCCTGATTGCCTCAGACCAACGCTCTTTCTTTCAACTTGATGACCCTTTTTTCAACCCGGATTTCCCTGGATCAATACAGAAAATCAAAATCCCTGAAGGGTATCTGCGACTTTATCCAATAGAGATCGGCAATTTCTATTTTGACGCTTCGGCAAGAAGCGGTCGCTTTGGCTACAGACTTGAGTTTGACGATGACAATCCAACAACGAATTACTTTTGGAGCAGAGATGATTATCAAATACGCCTTCTTGGGCAACTTGGACAATTTGGCCCATTGCGCGCCGATTTGCAGATGGGTGCACGTTTTACACGGTATGGCGCCATCCTTAATGCAAACGAAGACCCTGAAGATCCTTTAGACCCAATGGACGATCCAACTTTTGACCCATTCAAAGTTGAAGGGCCACCAGCGCAGCGTTGGCTTGCTTCAAGCCGCCTTCAAGTTGCAGCCCCACAGTTTGCCAGGAACTTCTTAAACCTGAAAGTAGGTAGATATTCAGGTGATATAAAACACATTTTTGAGCCTGTTATCGCTTTGACTTTTAATACGAAAAATGGGCTTGAGGGTGCGATTCCCAGCTTCGATGAAGTAGATACTCGACCAGGTGTGGAAAATAGCTACACAGGTGAACGCAGTATTGAATTTGGGTTAAATCAACATTTCTTTGGCAGACCTGATTCTACAAGCAATTATTTGCACGTTGTCAGATGGCGCACCTCAATCAAGTACTATTCTGATCCTGTTATAATGCCTAATGGTCAAATAAAAAGTGGCTGGGTTTCTTCTGGAGATATTAACATTGAACCAAGCCGCATTTTGCGTTTGAGTTTTAAACGCGCTTCGGATTCTGAAGGCAGTACAGACAGTTCGGTATCGGCTGATTTGGCGTTGGAAAGATCAACTCGGCTTAATCTGGCATTTTTTAATTCGAGCGCAAATCTTTTAGGTGTGAGACAGAGGGGCATCAGGGTTAGTGGATTGCACACTATGTGGGATAACAAATTGCGCTTTCAATTTGAAGCAAATTACGATTTTGGAAGGAAAACCTTTAGTCAGAGCCAAGTAGCGCTGGCTTACGTTGGTCCGTGCGTTGCCTATAGCATCAGATATCGCCACATGCTTATTTCTGGAATTAGCCTACTTGGAAAAGAGGACAGAGTTGATTTGGCACTTAACTTGAGAAATTTGGGCGAGTTGTTTTCAGCCGAAATAGGCGGGATGTTTTCCAGATTGTTCAAGTGAGCCACTTACAAAACCCAGGTTTTGCAAATCCAGCTAAAGTTTTACCTTCCCGCCGTGAGAAAGCGGGAAAATGGATGTACAAACGCTTATGCGCGACAAAATATTTGAGCCACTTGCAAAACGGGGACTATAGCAATTTCACTTTTGCTTATCACATCTTTGGGCAGTTTTCGTCTGCGCTTTCCATTCTTCTCCCCGCCTTCGGCGGCTCGCTCCATTACCACTACGCTTGTTTGTGTCTATGATTGGGACATTACCCAGTGAACCTTTGCGTCCTTTTAGGTGTGGTTCTATCAGCTCCCAGAGTCTGTCGGATATGTCGTGCCGTGTCTGTGCTCCCCTGCCATGTGACCTCCTTTTGTCTCACATCAGGATACATGCCAGAGATACTAAAAACAATACTATTGACGACACTGCTTAGTGATTCACATCACATTTATTTTCAAATTTCTTTCAGATTTTTTTAAAATTTTTCCTTGTATTTTTTTTCAGGTATTGTAATCTGATTTTCTGCGATTGAGGTTGCGGCGGGCTTTGGGGTTA
>Ga0268262_10002060_pt1 | contig 23719 bp, 22 predicted proteins | sample TergutNc150P3_FD_190354 | JGI IMG/M metagenome (GOLD analysis project Ga0268262, IMG submission 190354) | Nasutitermes corniger P3 segment gut microbial community from laboratory colony in Florida, USA - Nc150 P3 (SPAdes) (version 2) | ecosystem: Host-associated > Arthropoda: Insects >...
CGTGAGTCCGAAGGCTTGCTGGAAATTACCGCGGTAATGGAAAACATCGCCAGCCAGACCAACCTGCTGTCGATGAACGCGGCGATTGAGGCGGCGCACGCCGGAGAGGCGGGCAAAGGCTTTGCCGTAGTCGCCGATGAAATCCGCAAACTGGCTGAAAGTTCCAGCGAACAGTCCAAGACCATTGGTACTGTTTTGAAGAAGATAAAGGAATCTATCGACAAGATAACTAAATCCACCGAGAACGTGCTGACCAAATTCGAGGCGATTGACTCAAGCGTAAAGACGGTATCGCAGCAGGAAGAAAATATCCGCAACGCGATGGAGGAGCAGGGCGAGGGAAGCAAACAGGTGCTGCAAAGCGTCAGCAGTTTGAATGAACTTACCCGGAATGTAAAGACCGGCTCCGTGGAAATGCTTGAGGGCAGCAAGGAAGTAGTGAAAGAAAGCCATAACCTTGAAAAAGTAACGCAGGAAATAACCGGCGGTATGAACGAGATGGCATCAGGCGCGGATCAGATGAATACCGCGGTACACCATGTCAGTGAACTCAGCGGCAAGAACCGTGATGCCATTGACGCTTTGTTGGAAGAAGTTTCGCGCTTTAAGGTGGAGTAACGCGCATAATAGCTTCGGGCACAAATTTTTACCATCCACGGATAATTATCGTAATGATTTTTCCAATCAGTAATGAGAGCTATAATTTTAAGAGGTAATTTTCCAAGACTGTTGTATTAATGATTAATGCAGGACGTGATTTTTTCATCTCTGCGCCAACAGTCGGATCAAGATTTATTGACCGGATTTCACCTTGTTTCATAAAAATCTTCACCGTCAAGAGCGCAAAATGCTGTCAACTCTTTGTCATTACGATATTCTTCGGCTGTCATTTCAGCGGCTTTCTCAAATGAATAATTTTCTTTCGCTTTTTTTTATATATATCCGACAAAATCAACTATCTTGTTATAATAACGAGGGGAAAGGGATTCTATCTCTTTTATTAAAACGGCTCTCTCAAGCATGATTATCCACCTTAATATATTAATAAAAACAACATAACAGGGATTGATTTTCATGCTAGACCAGATGCCAATATTACCGGTGAGGGACCATTTTCTGTAATGATGTGGGATTTGCAGGCTGACAATTAGAATGTGATTGCCAAGACATGATCTGACACATGATGATTCATGCCGACAGTCCGTCAGATACGTCATAGCCAAAAAGTTTTTCTTTGGCTATTTGAATGCTGCCAGATCATGTCCTGCTTCAGGCATACATCGTATCTACCCTATGCGACCTTAAACCGCGACACCTCCCGCATTAAAGTCTCAATCCTCTCGCGGTTCTTTGAGCTTATCTCATTGACATGGTTTACCGCTATATTCACCTGTTCCGCGCCGCTTGCCATCTCGTTCATGCCGCTGGTGATCTCCTGCGTTACCCCTTCCAGATTCTGGCTTTCCTTCATCACTTCCTTGCTGCCCTCAAGCATTTCCTCGGAACCGGTCTTTACCTGATGGGTGATTTCATTCAAACCGCCGGCACTTTTCAGGAGTTGTTTACTTCCCTCGGTCTGTTCTTCCATGGCGTTGCGGATGTTTTCTTCCTGATCCGCCACCGTCTTGACGCTTGAATCAATCGCCTCGAATCTGGTGAGGACGGTTTCAGTGGATTTGGTTATCTTGTCTATCGATTCCTTTATCTTTTTCAACACGGTGCCGATGGTCTTGGACTGTTCACCGGAACTTTCCGCCAATTTGCGGATTTCATCGGCGACAACGGCAAAGCCCTTGCCCGCTTCACCGGCATGAGCCGCTTCTATCGCTGCGTTCATCGAAAGCAGGTTGGTCTGGCTGGCGATGTTTTCCATGACCGCGTTAATTTCCAGCAAGCCTTCGGACTCACGGGATATTTCCTGAATATCCGAAGCAACTTCCTGTAATCCGCTCCGTCCTACTTCAGAGGCTTCTTTTAACGTATTTACATTATTAGTGTTGTTGACCAGCGTGTTGGTAACTGAATTGATGTTGGCGACCATTTCCTCAATGGCGGATGACGCCAGAGAAATATTACTGCTCTGGTTTTCAACATGACCGTTGAGTTTGTTGATGTTGGCGATAACCTGTTCCATGGTGGCGTTGGTCTGGGTAACACTGGCGCTCTGGTTGATGACGCGGCCCTTGATGCTCTGGATGTTGGAGGTGATTTGATTGACTGCGGCGGCGGTTTCGGTCATGTTGCTGGCAAGGTCGTTTCCGATGCTTTGGAGACCTGTCGCTTCCTTCTTGATGGTCAGGACGAGGTTTTTAATTTTTTCCAATGTTTTGTTGAAGTACAGGGCAAGGTCGCCGATTTCGTCTTTGGAACTGACGACGATAGTCCGCGTCAGGTCACCTTCGCCTTCGGAAATATCCTTGAGCGTGTCCGCTACCTTGACGATGGGGGCGGTAGTGCTGTGAAGGGTAAAGTACACAATTATCGCGGCCAGTACAAGGGCTATTGCCGCCAAAATAATGGTAAATCTGGTAATCTCGTTGACTTCTTTCAAAATATAATCTTCCGTCGAGGCGATCATTACGCTCCATATATTGTCCGAATCGCCTATCTGGAAAGGCTTTACTTCGACTTTCACGTTTGATTTCAACACCTGCGAATAGCTTGAGCAGCTGAATTCCCGGCCTTCAAGAACAGCCTGGTTGACATCATTAAGATAATCGCCATATAAGGTTTCCGCGTCAACCAGTAGTTTCCCTATCCGATCCGGAACCAGACACCCCATAATAGTTCCGTTGCCCGAATAAATAGACATTGAGCATATTTCTTCGTTATTTTTAATCGTTTTTTCTACCGCGGACTGCAGCGGCGCGACATCTATAAGAACACATAAGTGTCCGACTACTTCTTTGCTCGTGCTTCTGGTTATGGGAACTCCCATTCTGACAACAAAGGTGTCTTTTCCGTTATTCTTAAAAGGCGTAGGGTTTTCAATCCGGGTCTTGAGCGCGTTGGGGCCGTTCATCCAGGCATTGATTTCGTCAAGGATGAGGATGGTCTTTATTTCAATCTGGCCGGTATCTCTGCCGTAGGCCATTGCGTACTGCCCCGTTGGGGTTGAACCCGGACGGCCTATATAGCGGCTGTCCATGCCGTCCATGGCGTTTGGTTTCCAGATGGAAAATATGCGGGCGAAGTTGGTGTTATTATTCAGGGTGGCCCTCAGCATATTGTCATACTGGTCCCGCCGGTCTTGCGCGGGCAGAGTTTCAAATTCGCCCATTATGTCCGCAATTCCGGTTAACTGCCTTATATAGCCGTCTTCCCGACCTTGCCAGTATGTGGCTTGTTCTTTGGTTAAATATTTTAGGCCGCGGATACTCAAATTCAGGCTAATCTCGGAAGCCTGCCGCAGTAAAATAATCGCGATACCCCCCGCCACAGTCACCACAATGGCGATCACAATGATACTCAGCTTGAACTTAATCTTCATTTCGGTTTCTCCTTATGCCTGATTTCTATTTAATGAGTGAGCTTATAAAAGATGAAAAACATTTCATTCGTAATAGAATTCAGATTCATTCGTACATGATTGTAGTCGCGGGATTAAATTGTCAAGTGCGTAAATTTATTTTTGTGAATTATTTTATAATAATACTTGTTTTATTACACAAAAGATCAACCTGCTTTATTAAATCATTAGAAATTTTATTTTTCCGCTTGAGCGAAAAGCTCATGGACATGGTGAATTTTTTGAAATAACAAATAATATTTTGAATTATGCGGATATTTGGATTTTTGGTATATTACGGCGCCCTGAATATGCTTTGACAAACAAGAGTAGTGTTTCTTTGCCTCTTTGAAATCATCAATGCGCTCTTGCCGATTGCTGTTATTGCCCTCTTGACACAAAAAGCCCTTTTGTGTCAGTATCGAATATGGAAGCCCGTAACATTTTCCGTAATATATCTCCCCTTGACCATCGTTATTCCATTTCCGAACAGGCTGTTTTTGATTCGCTCGTTCCCTGGCTTTCCGAGGAAGCCTTGATTGCCGCCTGTGTAAAGGCCGAAATTGCCCTGATTATCGCCCATCTGACGGTACGGGGCGCAATCACCCCGGCTATTCGCAGTGATTTGGAAAAGGCTGCCGCTGCAATAGACCCTGTGGAAGTGTATGCCGAAGAAGAGAAAACCCGCCACAATATCCGCGCTCTGGTGAATGTGCTTAAAAACTATGTTCCGGCGGACCTGGCCCCGCTGGTTCATTTGGGCGCTACCAGCGTTGATATTCTGGATACCGGCCTTTCGTACCGCATGGCCGGCGTAACCAGGGAAGTTGTGCTGCCCCTGCTGAAAAAACTGGAACTGCTGCTCTGTGATTTTACGGAACGTGAAGCGGAAACTCCCCAGGTGGGCCGTACCCACGGGCAGCACGCGGTGCCTATCACCCTTGGTTTTGCCATTGCCGAATATGTGTCCCGTTTGGGCAAGTCGATTGTGGAAATCGAACAACGTTCAAAGGAACTCAAGGGAAAACTTGCCGGCGCGGTCGGCGCTTACAACGCGACCAGCATGATAGTGCAAAATCCTGAAGAACTGGAACGGCTGTACCTTGCGGAACTGGGTCTTGAACCTTCGGAACATTCAACCCAGCTTGTTGAACCTGAGTATTTGCTGCGGCTGCTGCTGGAATTCAATACCGCCTTTGGAATCATCGCCAACCTTGCCGATGATTTGCGTAATTTGCAGCGCAGTGAAATCGGGGAACTGCGGGAAGGTTTTGCCGCGGATCAGGTCGGTTCTTCCACCATGCCGCAAAAACGCAATCCCTGGAATTCGGAACATGTTAAAAGTTTATGGAAGGCCTTTATGCCGCGGGTGAATACCTTTTTTATGGATCAGATAAGCGAACATCAGCGGGACCTTTCCAATTCGGCAAGCCAGCGCTTTATTGCCGATTACATCGCCGGTTTCTGTCTGGCAATCTCCCGCATGACGGGGGTAATCAAAGGGTTGGGCGCGGATCGGGAACGGCTGCTTGCCAATTTACGCGGCGGTACCGGCGGCTTTGCCGGCGGAGTATTGGCGGAACCCGCATATATACTGCTGGCTGAAGCCGGCGTGTCCGATGCCCACGAAGTAATCCGTAAAATTACCCTTAATGCCGAGAAAGCGAATATAAGTTTTGCCCAAGCCCTTGCCAAAGAGTCGGATGTGTTACAACGGATTGGCGGCAAAATGGCAGAACTGGGTTTGGTTGCTTCGGCTGATGATGCGCTGTCATTTTTTGAAAAACCGGAACGGTACAACGGTCTTGCGGTGCACAAAGCGCAATCATTAGCGCGCAAATATAAAACATTAATGGGAGGTTGAAATGTTTATTGATGGACTTTCTTATGACGATGTATTGTTGCTGCCGGGGTACTCCGATACTCTGCCAAAAAATTGTGACATAAAGACGGTATTATGCGATGGAATATCGCTTAACGCGCCGATTATTTCAGCGGCAATGGACACAGTAACCGAGGAAAAGCTCGCTATTGCTATTGCGCTGGAAGGCGGCGCAGGCGTGATTCACCGGAACCTGCGTCCGGAAGAACAGGCCCGGCAGGTAGCTGGCGTTAAACGATACCTCAACTGGGTTATTGATTCACCGGTAACGGTTCCCGAAGATGCCCATATACAGGATGTGAAAGCGCTTATTGAAAAATACGGTGTCTCCGGTTTGCCCGTGATTGATTATGAAGGACGGTTAAAAGGGATAATTACCAGCCGCGATTTACGTTTTTGCCGTGATGACGTACTGCCGGTAATCGAAGTGATGACCCAAAACCCGATTGTGGTACAGGGAGAGCCTTCCGTTGCCGAAGCGCGGGAAAAATTTGACAAGTACCGCATTGAAAAACTGCCGATGGTAGACAGTGAGGGCCGCCTGACCGGGCTGATTACCGTAACGGATATGGAAAAAAACGAAAGCCACCCTCATGCGGCGACTGACAAATCAGGCCGGCTGATTGTAGGGGCGGCGGTGTCTCCGCAGGATTACGCAGTGCGGCTGCCTCTGTTAAAAGATGCGCGGGTTGATTTTGTAGTGCTGGATACGGCTCACGGCGATTCAAAAAATGTCATGGAAGCGATAAAAAATATTAAAAAAGAATTTAACATTCCTGTGATTGGCGGAAATGTCGCATCAAGACAGGGAACCCACCGCCTGATTGATGCCGGCGCTGATGCGGTAAAAGTCGGCATTGGCCCCGGCTCAATCTGCACCACGCGGATTGTTGCGGGAGTTGGCGTACCGCAGTTTACCGCGGTATTGGACTGTGCCGAGGAAGCGGCAAAATCGGGTATTCCGGTTATTGCCGACGGTGGCATAAAATTCTCAGGCGATATTACCAAGGCCATAGGCGCCGGAGCCAATGTAGTGATGATTGGCAACCTTTTTGCCGGACTCAAGGAAGCGCCGGGCAGGGAAATAATTTATGACGGCAGAATTTTCAAGGAATACCGGGGCATGGGCAGCATGGGTGCCATTTCCGACGGGGCGGGTGACCGTTACCAAATGGGCAAGGATGAAGAGCCGGTTCCCGAAGGCATAGAAGGCCGCGTTCCCTACAAGGGTGAATTGTCTGTCTACATAAACCAGCTTATTTCGGGCCTTCGCAAAGGAATGGGTTACTGCGGCTGTCATAATATTGAAGAACTGAAAAAGTACCGCAAATTTGTAAGAATTACCGCCGCCGGTCTGCGGGAAAGCCACGCCCACGACATTACGATTACTCAGGAAGCGCCCAATTATTCACGGGTTTAGAATGCTATACACTAAAGTTACTTGATAACCTATCCACAACATTGTATAATACATCTTAAAGGGATTTTATGGCGAGGATTTGGGATAAATATTCATCAAAAGCAGACATCATAATCAATAACGGCTCATGTTATGATTTTGTAAAAACTGTACCAGATAAATCGGTTACATTAGTTATTACATCCCCACCATATAATATTGGAAAAAAATATGAAAAAAAATCAAGTCTGAATGAATATTATCTCAAACAGGAACAAATAATTGACGAATGTGTCAGAATACTCGCTGATAATGGAAGTATATGCTGGCAGATAGGAAATTTTGTCGAAAACTCTGAAATAGTTCCTTTGGATATTTTTTTGTATCCAATTTTTCAAAAACATAATTTAAAATTACGGAATAGAATAATTTGGCGATTTGGTCATGGATTACATGCTTCAAAGAGATTTTCTGGGAGATATGAAACAATACTGTGGTTTACTAAAACTGATAATTACATTTTTAATCTTGACGCTGTAAGAATACCACAAAAATATCCTCAAAAAAAATACTTCAAGGGAAATAGAATTGGAGAATTATCTTGTAATCCATTGGGAAAAAATCCAAGTGATATATGGGATATTCCCAATGTAAAAAATAATCATGTTGAAAAAACAATCCACCCATGTCAGTTCCCAATTGAGTTGGTTGAAAGGCTGGTACTTGCGTTAACAAATGAGAATGATTTTGTTTTTGATCCTTTTTTGGGAGTAGGATCAACATCGGCTGCGGCAGTAAAAAATAAACGCAAAGGAATGGGATGTGAAATAATTGAAGAATATTATGCTGTTGCCGTTGAAAGAACAAAATTGGCAATGGAAGGTAAATTAAGAACTCGTCCCATGAACAAACCTATATATGATCCCCAAAATCCGAAAGTAAATCTGGAATACGAGTGGGAAATAACATCCACACAATTTGCGTTATTTAATAAAAAACCGGTTTATCGTGCAGGAGCAACAAAATGAAAATTGTTGAAAAATATTCTCATTTGAATGGGCTTGAATTTTTATTGGTTCATAGGCCTGGATTATGGAAAGAAATTGAAAATGTTATTAAGACAATTGATGCAGAGAAATGTAAAACAAAGGTTTCAAAAGAAAAAACTATGAAAGGTACATTACTTTACAGCCCTATTGAGATGAATAATGCTTTTAAAAAAGAATTGACAAAATATCATTGGGAAGAAAGCAGGGTCAGTTATTGGGTAACAAGAGATGAAAAACTAATCAGAAAAACATTAACAATGCCTCCCGATATTCAAAAACAAGAAATTGAATCTCAGGGAGAAATAGCGATTAGAAGTTACAATCAAACTGATTTTGTAAAAAACCGTGTGGCGCTTGAAGTTCAATTTGGTAAATATTCTTTTGTTGCATATGATCTTTTTGTAAAGCATTTAGCGTTTTATATAGGTGATCATATTGATGTTGGGATTGAAATTTTACCTATGAAAACATTGCAATCAAAAATGAGTTCTGGTCCATCATATTATGAAGGTGAATTATATAATGTTGTCAGACAAGGTAGAGGTGTCCCTGCTGTTCCTCTTGTAATTATTGGAATTGAACCATAAATAAAATAAAAAAACTCTGCACTCCGCATAACAACCTTAAAACACCAGATGTATTACAAGTTGATCAAACAGCACCAGTACGCCTAAAACTCCCGTATAAATGGCAAAGCCGCACGGCAAAAAAACCACAATAGCGGCGCTTAAAGTTCCCGCAATGATCGCCGCCTTTTACCAGGTCTTTAAACTGAAAAACCGCCGCGCCGAGTATTGCCGGAATTGACAGCAGAAGGGAAATTTTTCCACAATACGGTCGCCGATACGGTATCAGTTACTATACGGTTCTTTTTCATCAGAAAAATCTTTACTGCAAACAAGAACCGGTTCATCAAACACAGTCAGCATATCGGGTCCCAGCGTTACCGCCTTAGCGCCTATTTTGGTCTTATTGTCATGTCCGCAAAAACCGGTAAAAAGATATGTTTTATCACCTTTTTATAAAAATATGCGTTAACGTACACGCATATTGCACTATAACACTGCAATTTTGACCTGTCAAATAAAGTTTTCACTTTTCTAGGGAGACAAAGGGTGGGTATTTTCCTAATATACACATCCGACGGTATTTCAATTATTTATGTCAAATATAGCGTTGGAGTTATGTAAAATAAATTTATTAGCGGAATTTCGGTGTCAGATACTCTACGCCGCCTTGTAAGAGCTTACGTTTTGTTATTATTATGATATTATGGCTTGTTAAGGAGAATAAATGAAAAATTTGACTTTTTCTGCGGGAATACTTGCTCTGATATTTTGTTTTGGTATGGCGGTTGTTGGGTGTAATAACAGTCAGAATAATAACTCAGGCGGACAGCATGAAGAATATCCTCCTGATATAGATGAGCCTGATGATTCAATTCTTCCCAATCTTTTGAAAATGAACGATGGAACAAGTGTTACAACAGCGGCACAGTGGTCTAATCGCAGAGAGGAAATCAGGACGATAATGCAGAATAATTCTTATGGTCAGTGGCGTTCCGGGGAAGGGGAAACGGTTACATACACCATATCCGAAACCACATTGACGGTAAATGTTTCGTATAACGGGAAAAATGTTTCATTTAACGCCGTTGTTGATCTGCCAACAACAGGCACGCCCCCCGAAGGCGGATGGCCGGTAATTCTGGCTTTTGGCACTCTTGATGGCGCCGATCCGTTTATGGGTTCTAAAGGAAATCCCCGGCAATACGCGCTGGACAAAGGATACGCAAACATTAGCGTTCCTACATCCGGAGATCTTGATGCAGATTTTAAACCTACAGATAAAAATGTTGTTGCTTCAGATAATGACGCTCACACAGGCGCGTTTTATACTCTGTATCCTTATGGATCAGCGGCATCACAAACGGGAGTATTGATGGCATGGGCATGGGGCGCAAGTAAAGTGCTGGACGCCCTTCAAGCGGGAGCCGCCGCGGAGTTTAACATCAATGTAAATAACACCATTATTACCGGAACCTCAAGAAACGGGAAAGCCGCCGCTGTGACGGGAGCGTTTGAAGAAAGGTTCAAAATTACCGTCCCTGTTTCTTCCGGCGCGGGCGGCGCGGTGATATACCGCTACAAAAGCGCAGGTCAGACTTATGACCTTAGCGGCTATTTTAGTTATAACAACGGCGGCAGTTGGAAAGTGGACGGCAGCAACCCTCAAAGTCTCGGTTCTATACAGAGTGATTCGGGCGGTGGGTGGTTTAACGCAAAATTCCGGACATTTACAAAACCGGAAGCTCTTCCTTTTGATCAACATTTCCTTTTAGCCTTATGCGCCGATACTAACAGATACCTGTTTATGATAAACGGATTTGAATGGGACAAGTGGACGAATCCTCCGGGGTTTTTCTATGCTTTTGAGCGAACAAAACCTGTGTTTAATCTTTTACGCATACCCCAAAACATTGCGGTTTCCATGCACCGTTACAGACATGGGATTGAGCAGGAAGATATGGTTAAGTTGATTAAATACGCAAATAATGTCTTCTACGGCATTAAAGATTTAACCTTTGAATATGTTGAAACCGGCAAACCAAAGCCCGCGACATGGGAAGATTTTATGAAAGATTTGCAAAAAACTCCGTTCTCGGCATCAGTTAGCCCCTTAAATAACGCGACTTATGAGGAGGGAAAACCCAGGTAACGCTACGGAATTTTGGGATCAGATACTACCGCTCAAAAAAATGTCGCTTCACAGCCTGAACACCAGATGTGTCACAAGCTGATCAACCAGCACGAGCAGACCCAGAATTCCCGTATAAACAGCAAAGCCCCACAGTGATTTTTCCCTGACAATTTTCAGCATCAGCCGCACGGCGAAAAAACCAACAATGGCGGCGCTTAAAGTTCCCGCAATGATTGCCGCCGTTCCAATGCCGCCGCCTGATACCGGCAAGCCTGCCGCATCAGCGGTCACACCGCCGCCTTTTATTAAGTCTTTAAGCTGAAAAACCGCCGCGCCGAGTATTGCCGGAATTGACAGCAGAAATGAAAAACGGGCGGCAAAGTCACGGTCGAGCCTGCGGGAAAGTGCGCCGGACAGGGTGGCGCCGGAACGGGACACGCCGGGGATAATAGCAACGGCCTGCAATATGCCGATAATCAACGCATCCAGCCAGTTCATTTCACCGGCTTTTTTTAGATTGCCATGGGCGGATACGCCCCAGGCGGCCCGTTTTGACAGCAGTTCCGCCATTACCAGCAGCGCCGATGTGAGCAGAAAACATAAGCCCAAAAACTGACCGGTTTCAAAAATTTTTTCAAGCGGCTTTTTGAAGACAAGGGCAAAAACTACCGCCGGAACAGTGGCAATTACCAGATAAGCGGTCAGCGGCTGGTTAAGTTTACGCAGAATAGCCCAAACATCCGCCCACAATACTACAAAAACAGCGGCAAGCGTCCCCACATGGAGCATAGTGTCGAATAACAGCACCGGTTCCTCAATGCCGAATACTTTTTGCAGCAGAACCAGATGGCCGGAACTGGAAACCGGCAGGAATTCGGTTAAACCCTGAATTACACCCAACAAAACAGCACTTGCTATATTCATTCCTTATCTCTCTCTGTTTTTTGTTAATTGAGCCTTTTCTAAAACTCGGTTAGTTTTGGAAAATCCTCAATTGTTATTTGTTACCTGTTATTCGCTATTTTGCCCAGGGACTCTTGCGGATAATCGTTGCCTTGCGATCATAGCCGACTGAAACAATATCAATCGGCGTTTCGCAATAACGCTCTACAAAGTCAATGTACTCCATCGCGGCAAGGGGAAATTCCTCATAGGTAAGGGCGTCGGCGAGTGATTTTTTCCAGCCGGCAAAAGTTCGCAGCACCGGTTTCGCGTTGTTAAGTTCTTCAATGGAAGCGGGGAATTTTTCCACGATGCGATCGCCGATACGATAGGCAATGCAGGCTTTTATTTCGTCAAAAGTATCATATACGTCAAGGTGTGTCATTACCAAACTGTCGATAGAATTGGTTATGCAGGCGTAGCGCAGGGAAACCAAATCCAGGTAGCCGCAGCGCCGGGGCCTCCCGGTAGTAACGCCGTATTCACGGCCCGTTTCGCGGACAAAACGGCATAACTCGTCTTCGGACTGGGGATCAAATTCGCTGGGCAGAGGGCCGTTTCCCACACGGGTTGAATAGGCCTTAAAAACCCCCAACACCCTGTCGATAGCCCTCGGCCCAATGCAGCCGCCCACCGCCGCACCCGCGGCGCAGGACATTCCGCTGCTTACATAGGGATAGGTTCCCAAATCAAGATCGAGCAGAGTTCCCTGAGCGCCTTCGAACAACACCTGCGAATTTTTCCGGTGTACCAGATACGACGCAAGATCAACCGACATGGCAAGGAGCCTTTCAGTATAGGGGGCCAGAAAATCGCGGTCTTCAGCCTCAAGTTCCTCTATTTTGTCTTTCCATGCAAGATCCGCAATGCGTATGCCTTCACGGTCGCTTTTCATGGAGTAGGTGATCCCAATACCCCGACCCGTAGTGCCGATTGGTTTTTTACGCGCCGCATCCCGTTCTTTGTCAATTTTAATATAGCGGGGCAGCACCAGATGCGCCCGGTCAGAAATTAAAACCCGGCCTGTGGTGTCGATGCCTCGGTCTTCCAGCATTTTAATTTCATCAAACAATGCTACCGGATCGATCACCATGCCGGCGCCCAAAATAACAATCTTATCGGAATAAAAAACACCCGAAGGAATCAGGTGTAAAGCGTATTGTTCGCCGCCGATTACAATAGTATGCCCCGCGTTTGCGCCACCGGCATAACGGACGATTATCTGCGCTTCGTTTGCCAGATAATCAACAATCTTTCCCTTTCCCTCATCGCCCCACTGGGCGCCAATAACTACAACTTTCAAAGTATACCCCTCTTATATATGTACATTGTACTGCCCTATACCATAATGTCAATTGCCTGAATTCAATGCCGCCACAGAATTTCGATAAAAAAGAGAGCGTTTCCGGCGCTTATATTATCTCAAATTTATCAGCGCGCGATATAAAAATATCCGTATTCATTTTTAATGGCCGCATAAGTAATATTTGTTAATGTATGATTAAGAAACGATGAATTTGTATATTGACACCACATGGATACCCGGTATAATTAATCAAGATCAACCATGTTAAAAATTGATGCAGACCTGTTGATAATCGGAGCAGGACCTGCGGGGCTTACCGCAGCGCAATACGGAGCAAGAGCCAACCTGAAAGTTCTGGTAATTGAGCGGCTTGCTCCGGGTGGACAGGCCCTGTTAATAGATGTGCTGGAAAATTATCCCGGTAACATAGAACGGAAAGATGCCGCCGGTAATATATGCGCCGGGCCGCGGACGGGTTTTGAAATTGCCCAGGATATGCACAGCCAGGCGGAGGCCTTTGGTGCGTCTTTTCTTAACGGGACGGTCAGTGAACTTGCCGTACAAGGAGAGGTGTTTACCGCGTTTCTGGCAGGCGGCGGAGAAAACGGATTACCACAGACGATTACCGCCTCCGCGGTAATCATGGCAACGGGAGCGGTACACCGCAGTCTGGACATTCCCGGCGAACAGCAATTTTTGGGGCACGGCGTTTCCCATTGCGCCACCTGTGACGGCGCATTTTTTCGCAGCAAAAAAATTTTCGTGGTGGGCGGCGGAGACGCCGCTTGTGATGACGCGCAGTACCTTTCTCGTTTGAGTTCACAGGTGGTTCTTGTTCACCGCCGTGAGCGTTTCCGCGCCCAAAAAGCCCTTGCGGAACGCGTGCTGCATAATCCCAATATCAAAGTTCGATTCAACACGATTATGAAAGAAATAAAAGGAGAACAAAAACTGTCCTCGGTGGTTCTTGAACATGAGAGCAAAGTATATGAAGAAGCCGCCGACGCGGTTTTTATTTTTGCCGGAACCGTTCCCCAGTCATCACTGGTACGGGAGGGCAGCGTACAGGCACAGTTGGATGACAGCGGTTACATTATCACCGATCAAAAAATGGCGTCTTCCGTGCCGGGGTTGTTTGCCGCGGGCGATGTCCGTTCCGGCACTTTCCGGCAGGTAGTTGTCGCCGCGGGGGAAGGCGCGGTCGCCGCCCATAATGCAGCGGAATATATTGACCGGCTGCGGGGCACCGCATACCAGTAACATGAATTTTCGCCTGTTTTTTTCTTTAATACTATTAACATTTTTTTCATCTTTACTTTTTTCATTAAATTTTTCCGACAATGGAACCCCTGAAGAACTTGCCGCCGCCATTGAACAGGCAATGACCGATGATCAGGCATTGGGGCAGGTTTTTATGCTTGGCTGGGTGGGGGCGGAACCCTCGCCGCTGATTATGGATTGGATCCGCGACCGTAATATCGGCGGGGTGAAAATTTTCGGCTGGAATACCGAAGACACTACGCGCCTTGCGCGGACAGTCGGCGCTTTGCAGAAGATAAGCCTGCAAGGGACATTCAAAATTCCTTTGTTAGTTGCCACCGATCAGGAAGGAGGCTGGATCCGCCATGTAAAAGGAAGCACCAGCGAAACGCCGGGTAATATGGCGATTGGCGCGTCGGGTTATCCCCGCGACGCCTACCTTTCCGGTTACTATATTGGCAGAGAATTGGCTCTGCTGGGAATCAACATGAATTTCGCGCCGACGGTTGACCTTTTTACCAACCGCGACTCGGAACTGATTGGACCGCGGGCTTTTGGCAGTAATCCGGTGAATGTGGGAATCCTTGGCGCGGCATTTATGAAGGGGCAGCAGGCCGCCGGCATTATCCCCACAGCAAAACATTACCCCGGACACGGCGACACCGACCTTGATTCGCACGGCGTACTGCCCCGCATTGAAGTTTCATTCGAGACGCTGTGGAACCGTGAACTGATACCTTACCGTATGCTTGCAGCCGAAGGGCTGCCGGCGGTGATGAGCGGGCATCTTGCCTTTCCTCAAACCAAAGCGGCAATGACCCCCGCCTCGCTTTCCTCCTGGTTTTTACAAGACTTGCTCCGCGAAAAAATGGGCTATCGGGGCATCATCATTACCGATGACCTGATGATGAACGGGGCGACGCTCTGGGCTGGCAGCCTTTCACGAGCGGCAAAACAAGCCCTGCTTGCTGGGAATGATATTATCCTGTTTTCAAAAACACCCAATCTGTTTGATCCGGTGTGGACTTTTCTGTCAGGTTCCATGAAAGAAGACGCCGCATTCCGGATGAGGGTGCGGGACGCAGCGCGGCGGACGCTGGCAATAAAACTCCGTTACCTGCGCGGTGAGCAGGCGGTGCCGTTTATTCCGAATTTGCAAAAAGTGGCAAGCGGCCTCCCCGATCCTGAAGGCAATGCCTTTTTCCTGAATCTGGCGGCACGGAGCGCTACTCTGGTAAAGCCGCCGCCGCAGAATGGGCCGTCTGCGGTTTTTCCCCTGAAACCGGAAAATGCCGGAAGAGTTCTGCTGACCGGCCAGTACCTTGATTTTTTTAAGGCGGGAAAAGCCGCCTTTCCCGGCGCTGTTTCCTATTGGTATTCAGAAGCCGGCGCGGAATTGATGAAATATGCCCGTCAGTCCGACACGATTATTTTTTGTCTTTCCGATTACGCCGGCGTGCGGCTGCTGCGACAGCTTCAACCGCTGAAAAAAAAGGTTATTGTACTTTCAGTGTTAAGCCCCGTGTATCTTGAAAGCGTTCCCTGGGTGGACGGGGCTGTAGCGGTGTACAGCTACGCCCCCGAATCGCTGGCGGCGGGCTTTTCTGTAATTACCGGAAGAATCGCCGCCGGAGGAAAATTACCCTATGACTGAACCGCTGCGCCAGCGGCGCCAATTGAGTTGGCGCAAAATGAAAAAACAGCAGATTGTCGAAACGGAATCTCTGCTGCAATCCCACGAACGCTGGTGCATGAATGCCTGTAACCGGTATATAAACCGCAGTTCCAAAGAGGACAATGTTTGGCTGCTGCACAATAAGGCCGGTATTGCCGCCGGCAGTCACGCCACGGAAATTTTTGCGCTTATGGTTCACGCAAAACAGAGTCTGCTGCCGGTACTGTGCGGCCAGGAAAATATTCCCCCGCCGCATTTTCTCCGGGGTTTATTCGGTACGGCGCCTATTCATTCATTACAGGGTAAAAAAGAAGATGTATTGATCATGGAAATTGCGCTGGAAAAAATCGGGTTGTATGCGGCGGAAAAAATTGATTACGATTTGATGTGCATTGATTGTCCGCCTGAAAATTTTGATACGGCCCGCCTTGCAGGCCGTCTTTCAGGCTTGATTATACGCAAACCGCAATCAAGCGACATGGACACCCTTGTCGCATTGCAGGCCGCCTACGAGCAGGAAGAAGTTGTGCCTTCCGCGTCGGAATTCAATTTCGCTGCCAGCCGCCTGAACACGGAACGCATTTTTTTAAATGAGCAAATGCTTGTCGCGGAGATGAGCGGCCGCCTTATCGGAAAAATTAACACCAATGCCTCTACTTTTTCCCGTTATCAGGTCGGCGGCGTGTACGTTTCTCCCGATTACCGGGGCCGGGGCATAGCCTGCAGAATGGCGGGTGAATTTATTGCCGGCCTTGTCGCCCAGGGCAGGGGCATTTCTCTTTTTGTCAGAAAATCCAACCCCTGCGCTCGCCGTGTATACCAGCGCATCGGTTTTGAAATACTGGGCGATTACAGGATAGATTATTTTTCAGATACATAATGTGTTATTACACCTAACAAGACTGCGGCCTGTCGCCAATATATTGACCCCTTCCCAGCTTTACCGTATCATATAGTATGGCTGTTCGGAAAACCAGCGTTCAAAGAACGAGAAATTCCGGGAAAAAATCATCGGAACAGGATAACCGTGTACCGGTTTCAATGATTTTCTGGATGCTTTTTTTTATTATTCTGATTACAGCCTTTTTTGTGCTTTTGCCAAAAGTTAAAAAAGGCGTCAATATTTCCCCAAAGTACACAACAGAACAACCCGCGCCGGAAAACCCGCCGGTTGATAAACCGCCGGTAGATAAACCACCGGTTCCCGAACAAAACCCCCAACCCAAAAAAACTCCGACGGCAAAGTCTTCAGAAAAACCACCGGTTAATAAACCGCCAGCGGTAAAAGAAACGCCCAAAGAAAAAACTCCCCCGGATCAACCGCCGGTTGATAAACCGCCTTCCCAACCAAAGGCGCAACAGCCACCCGCCTCCCAACCGACGGAAAAACCTGCCGAAACCCGCGACCGGAGCATTTATCTTATGCAGGAAAACGGCGCTGATTTGCTGTTGGTAAAAGTTAACCGGAAACTCAAAGTGTCGGACTCTCCCCTGCTTGACTGCCTTAACGCGCTGCTTGCCGGACCGAGTGCCGAAGAAAAAAAACGCGGCCTTGTCAGTTTCATGCCGTCCGGCACACGGCTTATTTCAGCGCAGGTCAGGCAAAATACCGCTTACCTTAACTTTAATGAAGAATTCCGCTACAACACTCTGGGCAGGGAAGGCAGCGCCGCCCAGCTTAAACAAATAGTCTGGACAGCCACCGAATTCCCCACTGTACATAACGTGCAAATACAAATTGAAGGTAAAACCGTTGATTTTTTAATGGAAGGAATAATGATCAGAAATCCCATAGGAAGAAATTAAATTTATTCGTATTAAATTCGCCTAATGGATACGGCTTTTCCCGATTCTGCGTCAATTTCCGCAATAATGCCCTGCACTTCACCGTTGCTTTTATCACCGGCCTGATGGTTTACGGCAGGTTCCATGCGGTACAAGACTTGCTTGCGTGTCCGGTCAAGGCAAATTTTGGTATCCATGCCAATGACACTGTTGGTAATGCCGGTCATGCCCAAATCGGTGATGTAGGCGGTTCCTTTGGGCAGGATGCGATCATCGGCAGTTTGAACATGGGTGTGCGTACCGGCAAGCAGTGCCGCCCGTCCGTCAAGGTAATGGCCCAGGGCCTCTTTTTCCCGGCTTGATTCAGCGTGAAAATCCACCATGATGACGGGAAAAGTACCGGCGGGCATAGCCGATTCGTTAATGATATTGTCAAAACAGCGAAATGGGCAATCAATGGGAGTCATCAATTCCCGGCCCTGTAGATTGATGATAATCCAGTTTGCGCCGGCTTTCTCCGTACAAAGCCAGCCCCGGCCCGGCGCAGTACCGGAGTAATTTGCCGGTCGTAGTATTTTATTAACAGGATCAATGAACGGCCAGAATTCCCGCTTTTCCCAGATATGGTTCCCCGATGTCACCACATCAACGCCGCAGGCCAGCATCCGTTTCAGGGTAACTTCCGTCATGCCAAAACCGTCCGCGGCATTTTCGCCGTTCACCACGATAAAATCCACAACGTTATCTTTAATTATCCGGGGCAGATTATCTTCTAACACCTTGATTCCAGGCTCGCCGACCACATCACCAATCATTGCTGCCCGTACCATTTTCATAATACCATTATAATGATAAAATAAAATGGTGTATATGCAAAAAACCTCCGGCATTACCGGCGGTAAATTCACCCCTGATCCGTCTGTACAGAATTCAACATCAAAAACACAGCCATCACCACAGGCAGCAAAACCGTCTGTAGTTCCGCCGTCTGCCGCCGCCCGTTCCGTTCCCGCACTGATTGCAGCAGCCGGACTTCCCATGGATAAACTTTCCGCTTCTATTGTTTCTTTTGCCCGCTTTTTTTCTCTGCCCCTGAAACCGGAACTTATGGCGGCAATGCGTCGTCAGGCTTTATCGCCGTCAACGGCAGCGCCTCCGGCGGCGGAAAATGTATCCGACTTGGAAACCTCCGCCAAAAACCGCGAAACGCTTTCCCTTGCTGCCGCTGCCGCTGAAAGTAAAGCGGTAGAACTTGATCCAAAAGGGCTTGAACAGTTTGCCGAAGCCATTGACCCGGATTGGCAGAAGCGGCAGGATCCTGATGAACGCAACCGCAAGCGGCAGCACAAAAATTCTGATGAACAGGAAGAAGAAAATACGGTTTCCAAGACCGGCAATTTATCCGCCGCCGGTATTAAGAAAATGGCGTTACACACTGCGGAAAAAAATCCCCTGCTTGCCATCTTAAACAGACTGCCCGGTAAAAACGGGCAGCGCTGGATAGTATTTCCTTTTAGTTTCAACGAAGGCGGCAGGGAATTTAAAGTATCGTTGAGAATTCTGTTTGAAACGGACAGTCAAATATCAAACCATGCCGTCTGTATGGCCTTGGATATTGTCGAAAGCGGCGAAACCGCACGGCGCTGGCTTTTTGTGGTAAAAGGTATTAATACCGCAAGGCATGACGGGTCCACAGCCGCCGGACTGACCGTCTATCTTCAGCCTGAACTTCCCCCCAAAGCCCGTGCATCGTTTGCCCGTAAATTGTCCAACCTTATGGAAATTCCTCCGGAATGTATTTCCGTCAAAAATCAAACAGAATCTTTTCCCTGCGAATCCGGCTGTACGGATGATTGGCCGCTTGCAATAAATGAGGCGGTATAATATGCGGAAAAGGAAACTTGCGTCCGCTATCAGCTACTCGCCGGGAGACCCCGCACCCGCCTTGCTGGCATCGGGCAGGGACAGGGAAGCCGAATATATCATTACCGTCGCGGAACAGGCGGGAATTGCGGTAGTAGAGGACGCGGCGCTTGCGGCTTTACTGGATTCAAGCGCCAAACCGGGCGATTTTATCCCGCCCTGGTGCTGGGAGGCGGCAGCAAAAATCCTCGTTTTTGTAACAGAGGCATCGTCACCACTTCGTGGTGCCGTTTAATATAGTGCGTCGCTCACGCGATGTAGAGAAAGGTACAAAAATAGTATGCACAAAGCCGGTTTGGGGAAAGAGGGCGAAAATCGGGCAGTTCAGGTACTTGAAGCGGGAGGAATGAGCATAATTGCCCGGAATTTTCGTTCCCAAAAGGGAGAAATTGACATTATAGCCCTTGACGGGGAAACATTAGTGTTTATCGAGGTAAAAGCATGGTCAACATTCGGCATTGAAAACCTGCCATACAGCCTTAGCCCGAAAAAACAGAGCAGAATCATAGAAACAGCTAAATACTTCCTTTCTATCTATCGACAATATTATGGGAGGGCCATTCGCTTCGATGTGGTTTTTGTTGGCAAAGAGGCAGTTACCCATCTTGCATCAGCCTTCACGGAGCATATATGATGATAATGGAGCAAACATTAAGTTCCACAAGACTTGAGCAGCTGCGAAAGCGTATTAACGACCAGGATTATATGTACGCGGCGATACAGCGGATTGCTCTGGTATTGAGTAATGAATTGATGGACATGTCACCGGGGGGAGGAAATTATAATGAGCGGCAGTGGCAGCGGCAGAGGAGGAGATAACCGGGGAAACCGGAAAAAACCTTTCAAGCGCCGGGAACGGGAAAACAATCAATCACGAACCCGCGATACTTCAAAAAACGGGGGGAAAAAAACGATTGATTTTTCCCCTATCAGTGAGGGTAAACTTGAAAGACGGCGGGGAGGTCTGTTTGACCGTCCCAAATGGGTTCCGCCGGTACCGTCCTCCGATCCTTTACCTGCCGCTTCCTGCGCATGGTGTGACAAGCCCATCAAAGACATTTCCCTCGCCATTTCAGAACCCGACACCGGAAAACCCATACATTTTGAGTGTGTAATCAATCGGATTATTGAAAGAGAGACTCTTGAAAACGGCGATACGGTAAGCTATATCGGCGGCGGGCGTTTTGGCATCGTTCATTTTAACAATCCCCCGGATACCAGAGATTTTACTATAAAAAAAATCTTTGAATGGGAAAACAAGGAAAACCGTTCGGACTGGCGTGTAACAATCAGCGAGCATTTTTCAATTACCTGAGACAAAACACAGGATAAGGGATGGAGAAAAGCAATAAGGAAGCCGAAAAACAATTTATTTCTAATCCCAAAGTTATAGAAAACTACAGCCTCCTCTATGAAATAGGGGTTTTTTCATTCATCGACAGCCTTATGCGGAACATACACATTTATAGATCCCTGCTGACCGGGGGGCTGGATATTATTAACCGTACCAGTACCAGTGAAATAATGGATGCCACGGTAGAACAAATCTCATATCATTTTCTGCCTTCATATATCGCCTTTCTCTGGAAACCGGATCAAAACCGCTCCGACATCAACATACGGGCATACCGTAACTACCGGCCTGTCGATATAGGCCTGAAAATTATAGATATTACCCCTTTTGAAAATTTTTTTCAGGAATTTCCCAAACCTACCAACTTTGAGGCTTTTGCGGAAAAATTCAACAACGAGGAAGCCCTCTTGCCGTTTAGAGCGGTGAAGCCGGAAATCATCATACCTATTCTTGGTCCTTTTGGCTTGTATGGAATTATTCTGGTAGGGTGTAGAATTCAGGGAGAAGAGTATACTGAAGAAGAAATGGAATTCCTTCAGCAGCTTATGTCTTTTATGTCTCATGCGATAATAAATTATTTACACTACGAATATTCACTGCGGGATGTAAAAACAGGGTTGTACAATCACGGCTTTTTTATGACCCGCCTGAAAGAAGAGATTGCCCAGACAAAGCATAGTTCCTATGCATCTTCAGTTATTGTAATAGATGTAGACAAATTCAAAAATTTCAATGATACTTATGGACATCTTGCGGGAGATCAAGTGCTGGAAAAACTGGCGCTGGTTATCCGGCAGAGTGTGCGGAACAAGGATGTACCTTCGCGTTTCGGCGGTGAAGAGTTTACCGTAATGCTGGCCCACGCCGATGCTGCCGTTGCAAAAACAGTTGCAGAACGGCTGCGAACCAGCGTGGCAAAGATGCGGGTGCCCTGGGAAGAAATTACCCTGCCCCAGGTAACTATCAGCCTGGGAGTATTTACTTTTGACCAGAATAGTGATTTAGATACAACCGAAACACTTCGCCGCGCTGATGAGGCTTTGTATGCTTCCAAAAACAGTGGTAGAAATTGCAGTACTGTTTGGAAACCCGATTTATATGAAAATATGCCTGCTATGGCATTAAGGAATTATTAGTATGACAGTAGGTATTATCGGCGCAATGGAAGATGAGGTTAGTCTGCTCCTCAGCGCGATGGAAACGCCGCATTTAACCAAAATAGGCGTGTTTGAGTTTCACGAGGGAAAACTGGAAGGTAAAAGCGTTGTCCTGCTGCGCTGCGGCATAGGCAAGGTCAGCGCCGCGGTTGGCTGCGCTCTGCTTATACACCTTTTTAAGCCGGATTTTGTTATTAATACCGGTTCCGCCGGCGGCATTGATCCCGCCCTTCATTTTGGCGATGTCATTATTTCTACCGGCCTTGTGTACTATGATGTAGACGTTACCGCTTTTAATTACGCGCCGGGCCAGCTTCCCGGACAGCCGCAGATTTTTCCCGCTGACGAAAACCTGATCGCCAGGGCGGAGCAGGCTGTGGGTGAACTTAAGCAGAAAAATATACTCCCCGCCAGTTTGAATCACTGCCGGGGCCTTATCGGCACCGCCGACACTTTTTTGCACCAACCGGAAAGTATCGCGGCGCTGCGCCGGCAGTTTCCGAATGTTGCCGCTGTAGAAATGGAAGGCGCCGCCATAGCCCACTGCTGCCGTTTGTTATCCGTTCCTGTGCTGGTCATCCGCGCCCTTTCCGATGTTGCCGGCGTTGAATCACCGGTAAAATTTGACGAATTTTTGCCGATCGCTTCAAAACATTCGGCGGAAATGGTACGCTACATTATAAGAACAGTGCAGCCCTCGGCCGCACCATAAAGAGAGGTTATGTTATGGAAAAGATTGCCAGTTTTCAGATTGATCATCTCCGGCTTAAACCGGGCGTGTTTGTATCCCGCAAGGACCGTTTCAGCGGTATGGTGCTGACCACTTTTGACCTTCGTTTTAAGGAACCCAACAAAGAACCGGTCATAGATCAGCCCGCCCTGCACACCATTGAACATTTGGGGGCGACTTTTCTCCGTTCTCACGGAGAATGGGGTTCCCGTGTCGTTTATTTCGGCCCCATGGGCTGCCGGACCGGCTTTTACCTGATTGTCGAAGGCGACCTGGACTCCCCGGCTATTCTTCCCCTGCTGCGGGAATTTCTGGACTGGACAGAAAGCTTTGACGGCCCCATTCCCGGCGCAACGGCAGCCGAGTGCGGCAACTGGAGAGAACAAAACATCGACATGGCAAAATGGGAATGCCGCCGTTACGCCGCGCTCTTAAAAAACCCCGCCAAAGAAAACCTGAATTACCCCAGCATGATGATTTAGCGGTCGATAAAGGTCCAGAAATGAGGTAACAGGCACAGGTAATTCAAAAGTATATCTTCCATCACCGGATAAGGTAACCCTGTTGGCACAAGCTACCACCGGCGATATACTAATCACATGAAAATAGATTTTTACTCTCTGGGCGCTGCTGAAGAAGTGACCGGTTCCAAACATGTACTGGAAATTGACGGGGAAAGCTACCTTATTGACTGCGGCGCTTTTCAGGGATCAAGGGCGGAGGCCGACCGGAAAAACCGCGATTTCGGCATTGCCGCCGACCGTATTGAATCAGCCATTTTGACCCACGGCCACCTTGACCACTGCGGGCTTTTGCCGCTTTTGGTAAAGAAGGGCTATAAGGGGAATATTTACGCGACGCCGGCAAGCAGGGATATTGCCAGTCTTATTATGATGGATTCCGCCAATATACAGGCCCGCGACGCCGAGTACCTGCGTAAACAGGCCCAGAAAAGCGGCGAAAAATTTGACTGGACGCCGCTGTTTACCGAACATGACGCCATTATGGCGACCGGCCAGACGGTTGGAGTGTCGTATAACAGACCGATG
>Ga0268262_10002061_pt1 | contig 23717 bp, 16 predicted proteins | sample TergutNc150P3_FD_190354 | JGI IMG/M metagenome (GOLD analysis project Ga0268262, IMG submission 190354) | Nasutitermes corniger P3 segment gut microbial community from laboratory colony in Florida, USA - Nc150 P3 (SPAdes) (version 2) | ecosystem: Host-associated > Arthropoda: Insects >...
TCCCATAAACCCCCAAATAACGATTATCGCCTGTTCCATGTTACTTCTCCTCACATATTGTTACCACAATGAGTCCAAAAATCGCTCCAATTCCCGAAGCAATTATACCGGAAAACAGCAATTGTGACGGTGGAATATCCCCTTTAATAACAGTACCAAGCACAAGGCTTGCAAAAATTAACTTGGTAGCGTCAAGTGCCAATTTTCCTAAATTGAGAAAAAAGCGTCGTATTTTTTTCCTTATTGCCTGTTTCTTTGTTTGCGTTTCCATTTTGCTATTCTATAGCATAAATGATTATCTGACAATCTCCTCCAAAACTTTCCTTGACCCCAAAGCCTGAGATAAGCTGTATTTAAGAATTTTTACCACGGAGTACACGGAGTTTCACGGAGGAATAAAAGATTTTCGTACCAAAACTCCGTGGTACTCCGTGACCTCCGTGGTTATATTCTCCTTAAAGTTTATGATATTGCGTCTATTTCCGGAACGAAACAATAACGCCGTTTCCCAGCGGAACTATAGCCAATCTTTTATTATTCCCCCCCAGATGCATCCAGGGTATTAACCAGCCGTATAGTGAACTTATTAACGCCGCGGCGCCTGCATCGGTAAGGAAATGGCTTCCCGCCGCAATGCGCGCCGACGCCAGCGCGGCCGCCGCGGTATAACTTCCCGCTATTATCGGAATTTTCCATTTTGATTCGGGGAATTCATGGGAATAGGTTACGCTTAAAAAGGTGGCTGCCAGAAAGGTGAAACCTACGGCGCCGGAAGGAAAACTGTTGTAATAATCCCAGCCTTTTCCGTCGGGAATGCCGTCAACGTACATATACGGACGATAGCGGATTACCGCGTTTTTCAGGGTAAATATGGTCCCATAGGTAAGCAGCAGCGCCTCACTGTACATAACGCCGTACGTTACCAATGTATGGTTATCTTTTCTGTTGGGTATGATTGAAATAACAGGCAGTAAAGCCAAAGCGTACGCGCTGTTGTCGCTGATTAAATCCAGCGGTTTGTTGTATGAAAATATCAACGATCTATCAAGACCGTTGAGCTCGCTTTTATTGAACGCGCCGGGAATATGTTCGGGTTTATTGTGGACAAAAAACGGGGCTGTACCCATTCCCAGCGCCAGGGCTCCGGTAATAATCTCCCTTTTTACGTTAAGCTCATAAACGGTTTGAGGAAATATATTTATGCGCGCACAACAGAACAGAAGAAAGGCAAATAATAATTTTCTCATATAGTTTCCATTATAAGGCATTGCCCCTTGAAAAAACAACAATGGCATGGTAGTATAGCGTCATTGTGGAAAAAAATACCATTATAGAACGGGCAAAAGATTACATTGCCCGGGAACATGACGCGGGATTTCGCGCCGAAGTGGAAAAACTGCTTGCCGGCGCGGATGACAAGGAACTGGAAGACCGTTTTTACCGGGATCTGGAATTCGGAACCGGCGGTCTGCGGGGGGTAATCGGCGGCGGCTATAACCGCATGAATACCCTGGTGGTTAAAAGCGCGACGCAGGGGCTGGCAACCTACCTTATCAAAGCCTTTCCCGCGAAAGCCGCGGAGGGCAAACTGTCGGCGGTTATCGCCTTCGACAGCCGCCATTACTCGGCGGAATTCGCGGAAGCCGCCGCGCTGATATTTGCGGCAAACGGTATCAAGACCTGGCTTTTTTCCGGCCTGCGCCCCACGCCGGAACTGTCCTTCGCCATACGGCACCTGGGCTGCGACACCGGCATTGTGGTGACGGCCAGCCACAACCCCGCCCAGTACAACGGTTACAAGGCGTACTGGAACGACGGCTCTCAGGTGATACCGCCCCATGACACAGGCATCATTGACGAAGTAAATAATGTTAAAACTCTTAAAGAAATTTCCCGTCAGGAGGCGCTGGACAAGGGCCTGCTGAAAATTGTTGATAAAGAAGTTGATGAGCCGTATCAGGCGATGGTCAAATCGCGGCTGTTCCGGCCTGATCTTATCAAGGCGAAAGCCGGCGAGGTAAAAATTGTGTATACGCCCCTGCACGGCACCGGCGCGATGCACGTTGAAAAAGTGCTGGGCGATCTGGGCCTGAAAGTGATTACCGTGCCCGAACAGCGGGAAGGCAACGGCGATTTCCCCACCGTGTCCTTTCCCAATCCTGAGGAAGCCGCCGCCCTTGACCTGGCGATAAAACTGGGAACCAAAGAAAAAGCCGACGTAATCATGGCCACCGATCCCGACGCCGACCGCTTCGGAGTCGCCGTTCCCAACAAACAGGGTTCTTTTACCCTGGTAACGGGAAACCAGATGGGCGTGTTAATGGGGGATTATATTTTCCTTTCGCTCAGGGAACTGGGGAAACTGCCGTCAAACGCCGCTATGGTCAACACGATTGTCACCACGGGAATGCAAAAGCGGGTGGCGCAGATGTACAACGTTGAATGTTTTGAGTGCCTGACCGGATTCAAATGGATTGCCGACAATATGCGTAAATGGGAAAGCGGCAAAGATGGAGCCAAAACCTTTGTATTCGGCACCGAGGAAAGCTACGGCTATCTGGTGGAAACCGAAGTCCGCGACAAGGACGGCGTTTCCGCGGCGGCGATCACCGCCGAGCTGACCCTCTACTGGCGCAGTAAAGGCAAAAGCCTCCTTGACCGGCTTGATGAACTGTACCAGAGCTGCGGCTACTGGCAGGAAATGGGAATCTCAAAATACTTCCAGGGGCCGCAGGGGCCGCAGATCATGAAAGGTATCATGGACAAATACCGTTCCAACCCGCCTAAAACCCTGGGCGGCATTGACGTCGTCAAAACACGCGATCTGGAGAAGGGCGCCGACGGCCTGCCCCCCAGCGACGTACTGCAATTCTTCCTGTCAGACGGCACCGTAGTCAGCGCCCGTCCCAGCGGCACCGAGCCCAAAATTAAATTCTACGCCTCATGCTGCGCCGAAGTCGGCGCGGGCGGCCTGGACGCCGCCAAAGCCGAAGCCGCCCGCAAACTGGATGCGATAAAGAAGGATATTAGGTCGGTGATAGGGGACTAGGGGAAATATAAAGAAAGAATATAACCACGGAGGACACGGAGTAACACGGAGGTTTAAGATACTAGTATCTTAATTCCTCTTCCTCCGTGAAACTCCGTGTCCTCCGTGGTAAAAATTCTTCCCGGCAGAGCATTGGGAGTAAACCTTGGAATCTTTCGACTGGGCATTGACCGCTTTTGAGGAAGGAGCGGATTTTACCGCTTTTGACATTGAAACAACCGGGCTGGACAACAGATGGGACAGTATCGTTGAAATTGGCGCCATTCGTTTTAATAAACAGGGAATAATCGACCGCTACGCGCAGCTTTCCGATCCGGGCCTTTCCATGCCGGCGGGGGCGGGCAGGGTAAACAATATCACCGATGAAATGCTGGCGGGGCAGCCGCCCATACAGGAGGTTCTGCCCGTCTTTCTGCGTTTTGCCGCCGACAGCATTCTGCTGGCGCATAATGCCCCCTTTGACTGCGGCTTTGTCAACCGCGGCCTTTCCCGGCTTTGCGATGACGGCTATGTAAATTACTCCGCCCTGCCGAACCGTGTCGCCGATACCCTGCCTTTGGCGCGCCGGCTCCTCCCCGGCAGAAGCCATTACAATTTGCAGGATATCGCGGCCTCTCTGGGGTTTAAGGCCGAAGCGGCGCACCGCGCCCTCGATGACGCCCGTCTCTGTATGGAAATATTTAAATATTTGGCCTATAATGCACAAAAGGACTGAACGATGAAAAACAGGATTTTCTGCGCGATACTGCCGCCGCTGGCCGCCCTGCTGTGCCTGGGCTGCTCGGTCAATACCCTGGTGGCAAACGCCCTGACCGGCGAGGGCAGCTCCGCGGTTTTTACCGGGGATTCAGACCCGGAACTGGTGGGGGACGCCCTTCCCTTTGCCATTAAAATGTACGAGGCGCTCCTCGATTCAACCCCCAAACACCAGGGCTTGATGCGGGTTACCGGCTCGCTGTTTGTGATGTACGCCAACGCCTTTGTGCAGGGGCCGGCGGAAACGCTCCCACTGCAGGAATGGCAGGCGCGGGAGGCAAGCCTCAAACGGGCGAAACAACTGTACCTGCGCGGAAACGTCATCCTTTACCGGGCCTTGAATCAAAAATACCCGGGTTTTAACGCCGCCGCCGCCAAAGAGGAAACTTTGCGGGTTTTCCTGAAAAAGTGCAAAAAAGAAGACGCGGGCCTGTTGTACTGGGCCGTTGCCGGCGGACTGGCGGCCTTTTCGCTTGATATATTTGATTTTGAGCTGGCCGGCCGCATACCCGAATGGAAGCTTATGATCCAGCGGGCCTATGAACTTGACCCCAATTTTGGTGGCGCGTCGCTGGACGAGTTCCTCATACTGTTCTACGGCTCTCTGCCCGAATTACTCGGCGGGGACAAGGAACGCGCCAAACACCACTTCCAGCTGGCCCTGGAAAAAACCGGGGGAAAATCGGCGGGGGCCTATATCTCATACGCCCAATCAATCTGTGTTCCCGCCCAGGATTATGATACGTTCAAGGATTACCTTGAAAAAGCCCTTGCCATTGACCCGGACGCGGACGCCTCAACACGGCTGGTTACCATAATCAGCCAGCGAAAAGCCCGTTGGATGCTTGAAAACGCGTGGAATTATTTTTCCTTCCTTCCCATTCCGTCTGGTTACTGATAGTATAAATCAATGGAATTTGGTAGTATACTTGTAGCATGTATGGAAGGAGAGTGGCATGAAAAAGAGAGCGGCGTTTTTTGCCTGTGCGTTTTTATATCTTTTTATCAATGCTGACGCGGTTTTTGCCCAGCGGGGCGGCAGGTCCCAGGGAGAAACCATAGAGGTGCGGCTTGCCTCGCCCCTGCCCCGGAATTCCGATTGGGGCAGAGCGCTGGACCGCCTTGCCGCCGACTGGGCGCGGGTAACCAATAACGAAGTGCGCCTCCGCGTTATCCATGACGGGTTGGAAGGCGGCGAATCAAAAATGCTCTCTTCCCTTTCCGCCGACAATATCCAGGCGGGGTTGTTTTTATCAAGCGGAATTGCCGAGATATGTCCGGCGGTTATGACTTTGAGTATCCCCTTTTTCATAAAAAGCGAAGCCGAGTTAGACTTGGTGCTCAGCGACGTACTGCCTGTTCTGGACACCCAGATGGGCAAGACCAATTTTGCCATGATTGCCTGGGCCAAAGGCGGCTGGATCAATATATTTTCAAAAGATTCGGTGATTATGCCGGAAGATCTGCGCCGGCAGAAATTGGCAACTAACCCCGAATTGAAGGATATGAATCTGGTATTCAAGACCATGGGATACAACATGGTGGAAATAGATTTTATTGATCTGGGGCCCAAGCTGGCAAATAACGTGGTTAACGCCATTTATCTGACCCCGGCGGCGATTGCTCCCCTGGGGCTGCATAAGAGCCTTAAAAATATGCTTGATATACCAATCGCTCCCTTCCTGGGCGGCATTGTCATAAACCGCGTTACCTGGAACAAAATAGGGCCTGATCGGCAGAAAGAGTTGATAAAGGTCACCAAAGCCATGGCCGCCGAATTTGACGCCACCATGCCGAAGACCATAAGCAATGCCGTGTTTATGATGCAAAAAGACGGACTCAAGGTAAACAAGCCGACTCCGACGCAGGAAGAGTCATGGCGGACGGAAATGCTCAAAACCGTGCCTCCGCTCATTGGAACGACCTTTGACCGCGACCTGTACCGGCGGATCAACGGAATACTTGATAAGGCAAGGAGCGGACAACAGTAAATGAACGGCAAAATATCCGGGGTGCTGACATTATCCCGGCTGGAAAAAGGAATATGCTACGGTTTGTTGTCTTTGCTTGCCCTGATACCCCTTGTCGAACTGGTACTCCACCGGTTCAAAATGGCTATTCCGGATTCCAAAGCGCTCATGGCCCACCTTTTTCTGGCGCTGGGTTTTTTCGCGGCAATGCTCACCGCGAAATCCGGCGAACATATTTCAATTACCGCCATCCAGTATATCAGGAATGATAAGTTAAAACGGATTCTTCAATATATCAGCGCTCTTATCTGTGTTTTTATACTGACTATCCTCGCGTGGAACTGCGTTTCTTTTATCAAATACGGACTTATGGGAAAACGGATCGTCTTCCTGACGGATCGTGTCTTTGCCGCCGCCATGCCGCTTGGTTACATGGTTATGGCTCTGCGTTTTGTTTTTAAATTCCGGTCGGCGCGGGGCAGGGTTCTGGCGTTCGCGGTAGTTTTACTCGGCGTCATCGCGGCGCTGCCCGCTATCGCGAAATTAATATGGGCTTTCGAGCCGCCCCAGCCGTTTTTCTCCTGGGTGGACAGTCTGTACAACGCGGCATGGTTTGTCCACGTTCCGGTGATACTGCTTATGATTGCGGCGGCCCTGGCCGGAGTGCCGATTTTTGTGGCGATAGGCGGCATTGCCCTGATTATGCTTCAGTCGGCGGGGCTGGAACCGGAGGCGGCGCCGATTCAAATATTTTCCGCGCTGACCGATACGGACATTATCGCCATTCCGCTGTTTACCCTGACCGGATTTTTCCTTTCGGAGAGCAGGGCAGGGGAGCGGCTTGTCCGCACCTTCCGGTATTTTTTCAGCTGGCTGCCGGGCGGCATGATCATTGCCACCGTTATTATCTGCGCCTTTTTCACCTCGTTTACGGGAGCCTCAGGGGTAACGATTCTGGCCCTGGGCGGAATACTTTTTACGATTCTTACCGAGAACAAATACACGGAACGTTTTTCCATAGGGCTGCTTACCTCGACCGGCGGCATCGGTTTGATGTTCCCCCCCAGCCTGCCCATCATACTGGTTGCTTCCACCAGCAATACCATACTGCATTTTATGAATATACCCTCCCATTACAGCATTATTCATTTTTTTGTCGGGGGGCTTATCCCCGGAATAATACTGGTGCTGGCGATGATGGCCGCCGGCATTTTTGCCTCGATAAAGATAAAAATTCCGGTGGAAACTTTTGACGCTGAAAAGGCCCTTGGCTCTCTCAAAGAATCGTTATACGAAATTTTACTGCCGGTCATACTGGTTCTGGGATATTTTACGGGCTTGATCACGCTGGTAGAGGCAAGCGCCCTGTCGGTTGTCTATGTGGTAATTGTGGAAGTTTTTATCAAGAAGGACATTGCCGTCGCCGGTATGCACAAGGTTTTCGCGAAGGCTGTTCCGATAATCGGCGGAGTGCTGGCAATTCTGGCGATGGCAAAAGCCCTTTCCTACGCCATTATTGATTCCGGCCTGCCTGAGCATTTTGTTTTCTGGATGCAGAACGCCGTTAAATCAAAATACGTTTTTCTGCTGCTGCTGAATCTTGCCCTGCTGGTGGTAGGCTGTCTGATGGACATATTCTCGGCAATTCTGGTGACGCTTCCCCTGATTGTTCCCCTGGGCCATGCCTACGGCATTGATCCGATACACCTGGGAATTATTTTTATCATGAACCTGGAAGTAGGTTTCCTGACCCCCCCGGTGGGGCTGAACCTCTTCCTTGCCAGTTACCGTTTTGAAAAACCCTTCGCGCAGATATGCCGCAACGTACTGCCTTTCCTGATTGTTCAGTTTGCCATAGTGCTGCTGGTAACCTATATACCCCTGCTTTCAACCTGGCTGCCCGGTTTGATGCCGTAGTTGGAAGAAGAATTTTCACCACGGAGGACACGGAGTTACACGGAGGTTTAAGATGTTGGTACCAAGAAGACCTCTCGCAAAGGCGCAGAGGCGCAAAGTTGATCTTAGATAGATTTTCGCATCATACAAGCTATAGTATATTCATAATAAGAATCTGGAAATTATAACGATAATAATGCAAACAACAACTCTGCGCCTTTGCGCCTCTGCGAGAGATAAAAAAGTAAATTTTTAGTTATTACAGCGTACCAGTATCTTAATTCCTCTTCCTTCTTCTAAGAAAGGTTTTTGATTATTACACCAGCCAAAACCTCATTTATATCATTGTGGCGGGGAATGCGTTCTTCTGCTCCGGTACGGGGGTTTTTATAAACATCGTGTTTTTTGCCGTGTTTGACAAAAATACAGCCTTGGGCTTTTATTCGTTTGAGTAATTCCCCTCTTTTCATGCTACATTTAAAACTAATTTTCCAATTTTACGTTCTGGTATGGCTTTGGGGTGTTCTTCTTGCTCCAATTCATATAAATCGGTCAGCATTTCTTCAAGTTCGGCAATGGTTTTTCCCTGTGTCCAATGCTCAGGATAATCATTGAGATACCCCAAAAACCAGCCGTCTTTTTCCTGCCAGTATGTATATTGTAATTCCATTACAGCCCCCATATATACTAATATAACATAATCCAAACAACATGAAAAGCATAAATAGCGCAGCACAAAAAAAACGCCCGGATTTACCGGGCGTTTTTACGCGTGAACGGGCTATTCTTGCTGATTCGCAAAGCCGCCCGTCTGCGAGGCGGGCGTTATTTCTTTTTTGCCGCTTTGAAACGCAGGGATGCCGGTTCAAGGTTCGCCGAATACGCGGTCAGTTCCAATACGCCCGAACCGGCGCCGGCCTTAATGATAACCAGCGCCCTGCCTCCCGCGGTAATGACTTTTGGTAAGGTAAAGCCAAGATCGTCATTAAGGTTGGGAGAGCAGGCGCCAAGAATCTCGCCGTCGCCTGAAAGGGCAAACTCAACCGGCGTTTCCTCGTTGGGGCACAGAATCCCCTTTTTATCAGTTATGCTGACTTCAATATGGGCAATGTCGCCGCAGGCAATGGTTTTCTTGTCTGGTACAAGCAGTATCTTTTTGGCAGGATCGGCTGTTTTCAATGGGTGAGCGCACACTTCTTTTCCGTTTCGGTATCCGATTGCTTTTATCTCGCCTGAAACATATTCAAATACCCATTCAATAATGCCGTTCACAAAATCAGCGGGCTTTCGGCGGCCCAGCAGTTTACCGTTGATCCACAATTTTACCTCATCGCAGTTGGTGTAGATTACCGCAGTTACCGTGCGGCGGTTAAAATGTTCAAAATTAAGATGAGACGCAACAGGCGGGAAAGACCAGCGGCCCCGGCAATAATTCGGTTTGATACTTTGATCGTAAAAACCAAGATAAACAAACGGTTCCGTATCCCAGATGCTTTTACGGAAAAAAGCGTTAGGTTTCATGTAACCGCAAATATCAAGGATTGAACCGGGCCAGCCTTTTGATGGCCAACTGCTTTCGCCCAGATAATCAATACCGGCCCAGATAAACTGGCCTATTACATTGTCATTCTCCAGAACAAACTGCCAGGTATTCTTGCCATTAATGTCCTCGTAATTTATGGCGCTGCTCGAATAGTATTCATAACACTCCGTGCCAACAATCGGTTTGTTGATTCCTGCCGTATAGTCCTGGTACAGCGGCTCATGGTAATTGAGGCCCAGCACATCTACGTCCTGGGCGAGTTTTTTGGTTACTTTTACCAATTCTGACGGCGGGGCTCCTATCAGGCTTTTGGGGTTTACATGCGGCTGCAGGGCGCAGGTTACCGGCCGGTCATCAAGAGAGCGGACTATGGAAGCAAGGTTTTTTTGAATTTTCAACATGGTGTCCGCGCCCTGATTTTCGACTTCGTTGCCGACGCTCCACATAAAAACCGAAGGATGATTACGGTCGCGCAGAATAAATTCCTCAAGGTCCCGCCGGGAGTCGCTGTCAAAATGAGCGGCATAATAACCGCTTTTCCATTTATCGAAACATTCATCTATCACATAAAAGCCCAATTCATCGCAGAGGTCAAGAAATTCTTCCGCGGGGGGGTTGTGGCTGGTTCTGATTGCGTTACAGCCTATGCTTTTGAGAACCAACAGTCTGCGCCGCCATGCCGCGTCATACCAGGCGGAACCGGTAATGCCGCAGTCGTGGTGCAGGCACACGCCTTTCAGTTTTACGGTTTCTCCGTTAACGGTCATTCCTTTTTGGTAAGTGATTTCTGTTTTACGAATTCCAAAAGGGACTTCCACCGCGGCAGCGGCAGCGCCGCCGGTTTCAAGATGAACGAACGCCCGGTACAGGTTAGGCGTAACCGCCGACCAGAGCGCCGGTTTCTGAATACGCAGTTTTTGCCTTACCCTGATTTCTTTTTTCCCGGCAAACTCAAAATCGGCGGAACTTTCGGCGGCAATTTTCCCGTCCGGCCCCTCCAGCCGCAGGCAAACAACGCCTGTTCCCTTTCCGTCCCGGTTTACAACAGTTGTTTCTGTTTCAATATCCGCCTGTTTGTTATTGTCTGCCGGTTTTGACATGACATGAACGCCCCAGGTCTTGATATGCGTGAGGGGAACAATTTTCAAATACACATTGCGGTACAACCCCGAGCCGGAATACCAGCGGTCGGGAGCTTCGCAGCCGTTGTCAAGCCGCACGGCGATCTGATTCCTCCCTTTTTTTACCAAAGCGCTGATATTAAGTTCAAAACTGGAATAACCATAGGCGCGTCCTCCGGCTTTTTCTCCGTTTATATAAACCGCGCTGTTACGGTAAGCCCCGCCGAAGTACAGGTATACCTCTTTTCCGGTTATATCCGGCAGGGAAAATTCCTTGCGATACCAGGCGATTCCTTCCCAGGCAAAGAAACCCTGCATAGTCTGAGGTGTGTAGGAGCCGGGCGCGCCGCGCTTGAACGGTTGGCTGATTACCCAGTCATGGGGCAGATCAACCCTTTTCCAGGTATCATCGGGGTAATGATTACGATACGCGTTTTTGGGATCTCCCAGCAGGAATTTCCAATCACTGTTAAAAAGTATTGCGGAACCGTCTTTCAAGAGTGTCTCCTTATTCTATATACTTCTGCCGCCGTTCATCTATTATACTCTGGGCGCCGGAAAGCAGCCACTCCTTAACCTCATTATCCCATACCCGGTCAAAAGTTCCGGGTTTTGCCGTTACCGAATTGACATATAAAATTATCGCCTTGTCGGTTAAGGTTTGCTGAACGGCGGTGGCAGCCATAAGTTTTGCCGGTACAAAGGGGCCGGGCCGGGCGTTAGTTGAAGAAATCCGGTAGGCGTTGGTGATAATCTCCGGCGGCCATGTATAGCTGTTGGCAAGCACCTTCGCGTTCAGTTCGGGGTCTCCCATGTCATAGCCGTTCAGATTAAACGCATAGTCGCCGTTGCCGGAAGAGTTTTGAATCCAGAGGCCCGTTTCCGGTATGATTTTGGGTACGCCGTTCACTATTTCATGGTTAATCCCTTCCTGACCAATTTGTAAGAAGTTGTAATTTTCAAACCGGGAAAGCCAGTTGACATAGCGGATTGCGGCCTCGGGATTTTTCGCGCTTGCGGGGATAAACCAGAGCAGGGAAGTCGGCGGCGAGCCCCGTTTGTGGGTAAGGCCGTCAACACTTTGTATCGCGTCAATGGGAACCATCTGCGCGCCGGGGATATTCTTCTGTAAATCCTCCAGTATTTTGGTGTTTGCCCGGTAGATATGATCCCAGTTATGCGCGCAAGCGCCGACTACGCCCGCTTTAATCAGATTGGAAGCCTTCTCATCATTGTTATACAGGGGAAAATCCGGATCAATAAGGCCGGCATTGTACATTTTGTTGAGAAAGCGGTAGCCTTCCTTGTATCCGGGCAGCAGGATATACCGGTCAATCACCGTATTGATCCATCGTTCCTTTGGGCTTAAATACGGATCGATAAACGGGTCTACAATGATGCCCGCCGTCCAGCGCACATCTTGCGTCATGGTAAAGGGAATGACGCGGTTTTTGCCGACGCCCCCGGGGTCTTTTTCCTTAAAGGCGGCCAGCGCGTTATAAAACTCTTCTTTGGTTTTCGGCAGCGGCAGCCTCAGCTTGTCCAGCCAGTCTTTGCGGATAAACAGGTTTTGTGACGCCGTATACATATACCGCCCGGGAATCATGTACATCTTTCCGGTTTGCCTGTCCCGGTAACGGTAAATAAGGCGCTCGCCTTCCATGCTGGGGTCCATGCCCAGAAAGGCGTCGTAGTCCTTAAGCAGGGTATCAACGTAAGGAGCCAAATCAATGACCCCTCCCATCTCGCCGAAGTGGGTAATTAAATCGCCGTCATAGGTATAGCAGATGTCCGGAACGGAATTTGCCGCCATCATATTGTTCAAGACCTGTGTTTCTTCGTTGCGCGGAATGGAGATAAAGGTAACCTTGATGTTTTCGTCCGCCAGGACTTTCTTTTTTATCCAATCGGTCCACGCGTTGTTGGTCGGGTTGGTTTTACCGCCGTCAGTCCCCCGGTCAAATACCTCGACGGTTATCGACTGAGTTTTACCGGTTCCGCCCCGGGCGTTTTTTTTTCGGCAGCCGGTAAACAATGCTGAAACCATTAAGAACGACAGTATTATTATGCTGATTTTGCTCGTTTTCATAAAAAATTCCTTAAAAAAATCTTTCCTGTCATGATATTACAAAGTTAGAATAAGTAAAACTTGGCAAACCGGATAAATCAGGTATAAATTATATTAAATAAAAGTCACCATATTAACTCAACCGCGCCGACCGGCCTTATCCGCAGAGTAGTTACCGAATCTGCGCCGAATACCGTTTCAATGTATGAGCGGTAGGCGTTCAGGGCGTCCACAGGAATATAGGTTTGAATGGTTCCGGCAAAGCCGCCGCCGTGTACCCTGCACGCGCCGTGCAGTTTTTGTGCGCGAAAAAAATCTTTTGTTAAAGCCAATGCGGCGCTGATACCCTGAATTTCAGGGCGCTGGGGGGAGTACACGTTTTGTAAAAAACGCCATGATGAGTCGCCGGATTCGTTTACCAGTCCCAGATATGTATAAAAAGCCTGCTGCTGCGCGCTGCCGCCGGCGGCAGTATCCGTTTCCATGAGCAAAGCGGTCATTGCGTCCACACGGGCATTTTCATCAAAGAAATGCAGGGAACGCAGTAAAGCCCTGTCGCCGAATTCTTTGCGCAGATCCGCGGCGCGGGACATGACGGCGTCCTTTTCCAGTTCACCTAACGCCGTTTTGCCGAAAAAAGCGGCGACTTTTTTCATTTCTTGCGGAATTGAAGCGTAATCCGCCGTTAAATCGGCATGACTGCCGCCTGTGTTTACTACACAAAGGGCAAAACCGGCGGCGGCAGGATCAAAATTGATCGGTTTAATTTCCGGGCAGGCGGTATTCGCGAAATTAATGGCGATGGCTCCGCCTGCGGCGCAAGCCGCCTGATCCATGAGGCCGCAGGGTTTCCCAAAATAATTATTTTCGGCAATTTGCCCGATTTGGGCGATTTCCAGAGGGCCGCGTTTTCCTCCGCCGTACAGAGAATCGAAGATTCGCCCCAGAAGCGTTTCAAGCGCCGCCGATGATGAAAGTCCCGAACCGGCAAGCACGGTGGAATCGGCGTTAGCTGAAAAGCCGCCGACGCCGCAGCCGCGCCGGTAAAATTCGGCGGCAATTCCCCTGACAAGGGCTTCTGTCGTTCCTTTTTCTTCGGGTTTTGGCTGTAAATCCGGATTGCCGTTTTTATCGGTCAATGTAACATTTACATCAGGGAAACCTGTTGAACGAAAGAATACCATGTTATCGTTTCTTTTTTGTACAATGGCGGTATTGTCCAGCTGTATTGACGCCGCCAATACTTTACCGTGATTATGATCGGTATGGTTACCGGCCAGCTCAGTTCTTCCGGGAGCGCTGAAAACGCGCAGGTCTTCCGTTTCGGGAAAATGTTCCCCAGCCCATGTTTTGCGCGTTTCCGTTATCAGCTTTTTATAGCGATGTCTGGCGTTATCGGCTTCACTCTCACCGTAAAGTCCGCTGAATAATTTTGTTGAACGCTCCAAATCAATTTTTTGTATCAGTTCATGTATGTTCATCCGGTTAACCTGTATTTATTTTCCGGTATTTTACGCAATTCCGTCAAGTTCCAAAAGGTGAATGCCCCAACTTTCGAACGCAAACAAATTCTTGCGAGTTGGTGACTGTTCCGAAGCTTTTGCTTTCATTCAAAAAAAAACCGCCCCTTGCGGGGCGGCAACGCAGCCTGTGTCAACTTATTACTCAAACTTCCACTGGTCAAATTCAAAACCGTTTTTGTGAAGGCTTTCCAACAGATTGGCTTTGGTTATCGGTTTGTCGCCCAGACTGCTGTAGAATACAAAAACCAGATTGTGTACGCCGGTAACGGTTTTGTCCAGGTCTATCGTTATGGTGGAGTATTTACCGGCTTCACCGGACCTGGCTTTGATTTGGAGGCGGCCTATCACTTCGCCGTCTTTTATACGGGCGGTTTGTGTGGCGCTCAGGTTGACGTTATCCGCCGTTACTCCGTCTCCTGAGGGATCAAGGCGCAGTTCTATCGCGCCGACATAATCCGCCGGCGTTTCGGGCGTGCGTACTTTGGCGATAAATTTCTTCGCGCCGGCCGCGCCAAAATCAACGCCGTAAAGGGCAACCCAGTCGCCTGAGTCAATACTCGTTACCACCATGCCATTACCGGCGCCGGAATCCGGCCTGGTAAAGACGCCGCCCTGTATGCCGATGGTTTCCGCTTCGTTTACCGCGTAGGGGTTAAACTTCCCTACCTGATCGACGCCTTTTCTGGTCATGGTTACCGTTTGTAAGGCGCCGGTCACCGCGTTTACGGGAACCTTGTCAATCTGGGAACTGCGGTATCTGCCCAGGCCTATAGCCTGAGCCACCCTTGAGGCATGGTACGCTATGTACAGTTCACCGTTAAACTGGAAAATACAGTGATGGTTGTTTTGATCCTGGGTATTAAAGAAACTCTGCGGTGAGTTCATAATTCCCTTTGGGTCGCTGAAATCCCCCAGCGGTTCGTCGCTGGTCCGGTAGGCAATCTGGGCATTTCCCAGGCCGAAACTGTTTGAGGTTCCGTTGGTGACATACGAGTAATAATAGGTGTCCCCGATTTTCGTTATTTCATTGTCTTCAAACAAACACGGCGAGGTAAATGTCTGCGGCGTACCGGTGAGGCTTATCATATCATTGCCCAATCTGACGCGCCGCCCGTTTCCTGAGTCCAGTGATGCCGTTCCGCCGGCGCCGTTGCCGCCGCCAAAGTACATATAGGCTCTGCCGTTAGTGTCCACAAAAACGCCCGGGTCAAAAACACTTTCTACGGTCGTACAGTTGGGGGTGCTGCGGTCAATCAAGAGTTTGGTAAGGGGAGAGGTCCAGGGCCCAATGGGGCTGTCCGCGCTGATGACGCCGATGCCGTCTCCTGAGTTGGCAAAGTAAACAAAGAATTTATCCTTGCCGTCTATTGTTTTCCAGACAGCCGACGGCGCCCATGATTTGGATTCATAAGGCGTTACCGGCGGCGGCATGGGGGTGTAGAGCGGGTCTATCCATGCGGGAATATTGCCAACATTGATCAGGCCGTGGTCTGTCCAGTTTGCCAAATCCGCGGAAGACACCACGCGAAGACCGCGTATTCCGGCGTTGTAACCGACATTGTCATCAACCACGCCGCCGGTATAATTAAAGCTGTCGTTGCTGGCGTATATATACACCCGGTCTTTATACACCATCGCCGAGGGGTCGGCGCCAAAACCCTGCGTTATGAGCGTGTTATGGTGGCCCCAGATTTTCCAGGAATTGGACAGGGCGGCGGGAAACCCGCCGGATGTACTAAACAACGCCGCCAGAACATCCGCGGAGGGCTGAGCCTCCAGTTCGGCCCCCCCTGCCGACCACCGGGCTGTTACCGTTACCTCTCTGCTGATAACAGCCGCGGCCGTATATTCGCCGCCTTCATCGTCAAACCAGCCGTCAAAAGAAAAGCCAAAACGCGAGGGGTTCTTGGGCCATTTATCGTCGCCGGCGGCGGTACCTTTGGTAACGGTGATTGCGGGAATAGCTTCAGCGCCGTCGTAGCCCGCGGCAAAGGTAACCGTGATGGGATCCTCGCCGCCGCCGCCTGAGGAACAGCCGGTCAGGGCTAAAACACCCATTATGGCCAGTATACTGAAAAGGAACAGGTTTTTATTCATCTCAAGCTCCCTTAGAAACTCATGCCGAAACGGAGGTTCATGGTTTGAGTACGGTCGATGGGGAATTTGCTGTCCGCCTGAGGCTGTTTGGTTTTCTGCGTAAGGTTATACGCAAAAACGACATACGCGTTGGTAAGATTCAGGCGGAGCATGGGCTCAAACTGGATTTCGGTGTAAGGCGCGTTGGTATTGATTTTGTCGGCGCCAAAATCCTGGGCGTAATAAAATGACGCGCCGACGGAAATAAGCTTGTCAAAGAAGTTATGATAGTAACTGGGTTTGATATGAACAATGCTTCTTGCGGCGACGACATCGTAACCCAGGCGTACCTGCGCGGTAAATAATTCCGGCGCGTATTGCACAAACATCCAGTTTATATACCTTATACAATCTTTGAATTCCGCGAAGACGCCTTCGTATATGCCCAAGGCCCAAATCTGGAAACCGGGCAGGTAGTTCTGAATAACGTGCTCTTCCACACGGTAGATAAGGTCGTCGCCTTCCCTGCCGCTGGCAAAACTTCCGGGGCGTTGATCAACGTCGCTGTCCAGGCGGTAGGCAAAACGTACCAGAAAATAATCGTTCTGGTAGGAAATGCCCAGCACCGATTCCCGCAGTATATCTATAAGGGTTACTTCTTTGTTAATTCCCCGGTCATAACTGCCGTCGTACCAGTTAAGAACAAAACCGATGTTCAGGCCGGGGACGTAATGGGGTTTATACTCGGTACGCACACCGCCGCCGCCCTTTCCTGAATCGACCGATTCCAGTTCTTTCCACTTTTCCGGGCCGCCGGTTCCCCAGGGGGAAGCGCCCAGTTTACCCATGGAAATGGTCAACTGATCATCAAAACTGTTAATATAGCCAAAAAGGTAGGGCCATACCGGCGCCTGAAAATCACTTTGCCAGTTATCCCATTGAAGGCGGCCCTTAATGCCCGTATTTCCGTTAGCATAGGTAAAATTCAAACGGATGCGCCCTTGATCGCCACCCGCGTCATCATTTAAGCTTCCCAGCCTTACCTTTGTCACCGGGTCCATGCCGTATTTTTCGGTTTTTTCCGAAATAAAACCGGTTTTGACCTCTCCGCCAAAGGTAAATTCGCCTAACTCGGCAAAAACAGCCAATGGCACAAAAACAAACAAAAACGCGATGATTATTTTTTTCATGTTTCCTCCTTGGTATATAAAGAAGGCTGTCCAGGAGAAGAATTAACCACGGAGTTTCACGGAGTTTTAAGATGTTAGTATCTTAATTCTTCTTCCTCCGTGTTACTCCGTGCCCTCCGTGGTTAAAAATTCTTCCCGGACAAGCCCCCTCTACTCCTTATTTAGTAAATTTGACCGACAATATCTGTCCCGCCGGCAGGTTTACAAGAGCCGCGTTCCCGCCCTTTAACAGGACGGTATCGGTGTCGGGTTGGCCCAGAGAGCCGCTTCTTGTCCGCATGGCGGTAACTTTGGTGGCGGTAAAGCCGCTGGGAAATTCAATCTTAATATTGCCCATGTTGGTGCCGCCTGTGCCGCCGGTATTGGTCGGGGTAAACAGAATCACCGATATGGAATTGCCGTCTTTTGCCATAAAAGCGGTAGCCCTTACCGCGGTACTGTCTATGTCAAAAGAGGTATTGTTAAAGTTGGTTCCCGTAGTTATAGCGCCGCCCCCGGCGGTGGTTCCCGTTATTGTCAATGCAATCCGATCGGTATTGCTGGCGTATTTGGCGTAATGCGACAGGGCCCAGCCGCGCGGCAGAATGGCGCCGTCAACCGTACCGTAATCGCCCTCGCCAATAAAGCTGTAAAAACGCTTGGCGTACCACCAGACAAAGGCGTTTTCGCTGTTCAACCGAATGCTTACGTCAACGTCATTCAGGAATTTCCAGAGATAGTTATAGGTGGAGTCAAGGGGATACACATCCTCATTGCCGCCGTTAATGTTGTGTTCGGTCATCCAGATTTCTTTGCCCAATGCCTGTACCTGGGTGGATCTGCTTACCTGCTGGCTGCCGTATAAGTGGCGGGCATACAGATCGACGAATTTCCGCGCGTCCGAACTATTCAAAACCGCGTCGTTGATGGTCGGGCTGTTTGCCGATTCGCCGTTCATGATAAGCACGCGCGAAATCTCCGCGCCGCCGCCCCAGCCTTTGACGCCGTCCGTAAAACTGCCTGCCAGTATCATGAAGTCGCGCATATCGTTGTCATCCCATTCACAGCCGTCGTAACTGGCGGCAAAATTGGGTTCATTCTGAATGGAAACCGCGTAAATGGGAGCGCCTTTCTCGTACATTATCTTGCAGTATTCCTTGAGATAGTCGGCGTAATCCGCATAGAATTGCGTTAATAACTTCGCCGGATTGCCGGCGCCGCCGCCGCGGATGTCTTTATTGGTTTTCCACGACGGGGGAGGCGACCAGGGGCTTGCCAGCACAAATCCGCCGTATTTGTTCACCAGCTTTACCATGTCGTAATAATTGGTGCGGTCTTTCGCGCCGGACAGTTCGTTGTTTAAGGCCCTGTTCATGGTTGTTCTTATATTCGTTCCGGTGGGAGATACCGGAATCATGATCCGCAGCATATTGAGACCAAGGCCCGTCTCAGGATTAAACATTTTTTCGTAGTCCGCCAGGCTGGCGTCAGGCGAGTTGCTCCAGAACGGGGCCATGCCGCCGAAGCCGCGGACGTATTGGTATTTTGTGGCGGAATTGACCGTAATCGTCGCGTTAGCGGTAATCGCTTTGATGACTGCCAGGGAACTGGTAACGGGCGACTCTTGACGTTTGGGCGCTTCCGGCCATTTATTGGTGACAATGACATAATAGTAGAAGGTTCCCTCCGTGGTAATAGCCGGCGGCTGATATGACGCCGCTGTCTCGCCGGGTATTGCGGTTCCCCCAGTGCTGGAATAAGTGTCGGAAGAGTACCATTGATATGACAATGCGCCTTGTGTGGGTGGTGCCACCGTTACGGAAACCGGATCCGGCGTTATCGACGAGCCGGCCCAGTCATAAGCGGAGCTGGCAGGCTGGGCGGTAATATCCGGGTAGGGGGCGTTACCGGGATCGTTGATGATAACCGTAACCAGAGCGCTTTTTACCGACGCTGTTTTGGTTCCCTTGGTGTTGGTTACCAGGACATAAATCCTGTGCGCGCCTTCTTCAAGCTCTGAAGAAAGGGTGTATTCGGAGCCCTCGCCGAGCGGGTCTCCCCCGCCGTTCGCGTAGTCTTCGTCAGCGGTGACGATATACCATTGGTAACCGAGGACGCCGTCGTCCGTTTTGGAGGCGGTTACCGTTAATTTCGCGTTTGCCTCGCCCAGCGTATAGGTGCCGCCTTGCGGCTGTTCGGTGATGGTCGGAACCACCGGGTCAACAGAAGCCGGTGAACCCGTATCCCCCCCGCACGCGGTAAACATCAGGGCAAGCATCAGGACAGCCGCGCAGGCCGCCATAAACCATTTATATTTTGTAAGCATAATATCTCCTTAAAATATGTTTTGTCAGGTAAAAATACGGGGTTTGCAAAGCAAACCCCGTTAATTGTCAGATCACATTACCAGGTACATGTTACTTGATGATTTCAATGGTGACCCTGGTGATGGTTACATTTTCAGTTGTAGCTCCAGATGATCTTAATAAGAAACTGGAGCAACGTCCCTCTTTGGTCTTATTATCGCTAAATGTTATTTCTTGCGTAACTCCCGTAGCAGAACCTACAGCGCTAAAGGCCGCGTCAGCATTATTATTGGACGCATTAGTACCATTCCAGTCTGTTCCGGTAGTGACATTAGCAAGGTAATACCTAAACTTGGCATTAGTACCAGTGCTGGAACCGTAAACGGTTATTTTCAGAAGATTAGCATCCAATACTTTTTCAATTTGAGCTTCCGTAAGGGCTATAGCCGCTCTCTCATCACCGCCGGATAAAGTCCATGTAATACTGTTGGTTCCCGCATCATACCCTGCGGGGACACGATTGCCCTGCCCACCGCCTGACCATCCTGTGGTGATTTCTTTGCTTAAATCAAGCTCAAGTGGTGTCGGTGAGGTTGCGATTAACCTTACGGATTTTACAACAATTGTATCGACTTTTGGAGTAGCAGGAGTTCCAGCGCCGTTAGTTTTGTTCATTGCCCAAATGCCTATCCTGCCTTGACCGCCTGAGAAGTCCCCATCTTTCATAACTTGAATTAAATTCCAATTAGAAGTGCAATATTTATTAGTTACCGAGGGATTAGGCTCACTGGCGTTATTACCAAAATCACCCAACGATGCATTTGTACCACTAAAAACCCTTGGACCAAAATCAAGACTCCATCTATTGTTACTGGTGTACTGGGCTTCGGTGTCAAATTGTGTATTACCTATGAAACAGGTATAAACAAATTCTATACGGGAGTATCCTGACAGGTCTAAAGTAGCGGGAAGCGGCAAATCTGCTCCTGTAACCTGTGCGTAGTTTCCCCAACCACCTTCATTAGTAAATACCAATCCACCTGATTTCGGGTTGCTGCTTGATGCCGCGACATAATTTGCGTGGGAGCTCTTAACGAGTTCTATGCTATAGACTGCGTTATCCGGATTAACAACCGTGACCTTTACCCTATTGCTGGGGACAGGTGTTGAACTTACTCCGTCTTTGACGTTAGTTACTACAACATAGAAGAAGAAGTCACCTTCCTGGGTAAGATCAACATCAGTTGTTGTAGGCGTATAAGTGGCGCTGGTAGCGCCTGTAATTGCGGTGCCGGCTGCTGTTGCGTCGTCTGCCTGATACCACTGGTAAGACGGAGTTCCGCCGTCAACTGACGTCGCTGCAACCGTAAACGCGGGAATAGTTGCCGCGCCGACATCAACTTTCACATTAGCCGGCTGTGTGCCAATAACGGGCCTCTGCGGTTTCAGGGCCTGGCCGGCGGGAAGTTTCAGATTCGCCTCGCCGTAGTCAGCGAGTGAGCTGTAGCTGTTGCTGCTTACATTGTTCCAGTTAAGTACGCCAACACGGGTGCCGGTGGCGCCGGTAGCGTTGATCTGTAATTCAATACCGATCTGTTTATCAGCCGCAAGCGCATACAGATCGGGGAAACGCCAGGGAGCCTGGAAAAGAACCTTATAGCCTGAGTCTAAACTGTTGATTGCCTCAGTATATGTTCCCATGCCGGTGGGTACTTTAACCGCGCTTGCCTTTCCAAGCGCTCTAAAAGCGCCGGTATTTGCGTCGTTCGGGCCGGTCAGCTCGCCATTGGCGCCCAGGCGGTACTGTCCGCCGTTCTTGTCGCCAGAACCTGTAACCGCATTGGTTGTATAAGGACCGGGATACGCTTCGTTAATGAACAATTCCACCGAGCTTACCGTATGGTCGCCGGTATTTGCGGAAACTACTTTTTCCCACACTTCCACGTATACCCAGACGCCGTCTTCATTCCACATGAGTTTCGCCCTGCCGTGTGAGCGGTCGGCCACGTCCTGATCCAGCCAGCCGGAACCTTCGGTAGCGTTTGCGCGGTTAATAAATAACCAGTCGGTGGCGCCGTCCCAGTCTGTACCGATATTCGCCGCGTCCGGTGTTCCCGTTACCGTACCATAGGGGATATTGACCGAGCGTTGGAGCGCTATGGTGATTTTGTAGTATTTGGTAGTAGCCTGGGAATTCTGGGGAACTACTTTGACATACAACGAATCGCCTTCAGCAAAGAAAATTCTTTGAGTTCCGTCTCCTGCCACCCAAGTGGTTCCATCCTTACTGATGGTTACCGTTTGGTCAGGATCGTTCTTTGCTCCTTTTATATAAAACCCACCGGGTGAAGGCTGGGTAACCTTAAACTGGATTTTTCCCGCCTCAGTATCAGGGAAATTAGCAGTATCAGTTTGAGGTGTTCCCAAACTGTCTACAGATATTTGGGTGGCGGTATTAGTCCAGGTACTAGTATTGTTAAAGAGGATATCACTTAATGTCGCGTCCCATCCGACCAGTACATTATACCCATAATACTTTACGGTTGTACCGTTCTCTGCCGTCAGTTTTATATAAAGTTTGTCTCCGTCCACAAAGTTAAATTTGGGCTTGGTGGGGTCATTATAATCAAATGCGGTACCAAAGTCACTCTCGCTAATGGTTGCGCTTGCTCCAATTTTAGCAACTTGCGCTTCTCCTCTGAAAGTACTGCCAAAAGTAAGCGTTATTTCCGCGTTGTCTTTTAAGCTGTTGCTGACGTTGACCGGGCATAACGTGGTCACGCCGGTCAGTACAGCGTTGGTGCTGCCGCTAATCGTTGTCGCGTTAGCGCCGCCCGCTATTGAAATTGAACTCAGCGTGGTATTGGAGCCAACAAGCTCCACGGCCACCACGTAATAGTTAATGGCAACCCCGTCCTGCGCGGTTACTTTGATAACGATAAAACTGCCGCCCTCCAGCTTAACCGTACTCCCGCCTTTATAAGTCTCGGGCTTGTCGTTATAAGTTGTCGCAAACACAACCGCGGCTCCCGTGCTGGCTGTCGTCGCGATTGCAATGTCAGTGCCATCCAAATCCGGATTGAGCGAGTATGTGGCTATTTGCGCCGTCGTCAGCTCACTCAGGTCAGTCAGCGCGGTCCAATCTGTTTCTGAAATAGCGCTGCCCAATGTTACGGCATCACCACCCAATGAAAAAGTGGTTAAACTCGCACCAGTATTCTTACCACCACCGCCGCCGCCACCGCAGGCCGTCATCGCCAGCGCGAATACGGTCAGCGCCGTCAGGATTACTAAAAACCCTTTCTTCATATTTTTTTCCTCCAAATCGTATTGGGAATACTGTCCCTGGCAGCCGCCGTCCAGCCATCCGGCCGCCTGTATGGGGCCGAATGGTTAAATAAGACTTCAACCAACGCGCAACGCGCGCCCGTTTTCGCCCATACAAATCATTGATTCATGTATATATCAGTGCTCCGGAAACAACATTGTTATATCGGACATGTATTGTATGGATTGCATTCAATTTTTTTTACTTTTTTGGGGGGGACAGGGCTATGAGAGGTAGGGGAGAAGAGGAAGAAATTTAACCACGGAGGACACGGAAGAGGAAGAAGAAGAATAACCACGGAGGACACGGAGTTACACGGAGGGAAGAGAAGAGAGAAGAGATACATATCAAAACTCTGTGGTATTTCGTGTGCTCCGCGATTATCTTCTTATATTTTGGATAGCTCCGGGCGCGCGGTGAGGAAAGAAAGATTTCGTATTAAAGGTCCGAGCTTATATTTTTACCTCTATTGGATAGATCCGGGCGCGTGACAGAGGAAGGAAGCTTTCATACCAAAACTCCGTGTAACTCCGTGTCCTCCGTGGTTTATCTTCTTATTCTTCTCCCTCCCCCGTGTCCTTCGTGGTTGATCTTCTTCCTCCCCCCGTGTATCTTCTTGAGTATATGGAAGAAATAATCGGCGACGATTATGTGCCTAAAATCAATTATAGCGTCTTCATAAAATGCCAGCCGGAATGGCGGCTGCATTTACAGCCGGTGAATAACTATGACATAACCTATATTATCAGGGGCAAAGTCCGTTATACGATTGACGGCAAAGATTATGATCTGGGCGGCGGCGATCTGCTCTGCCTGACCGAAGGCATGGAAAAAGAAGCGGTAAGCCACTCAAACAACCTGATGCACTGTTTTTCCGTCAATTTCAGCTCACTCTATCCCCCAAAAAAAATC
>Ga0268262_10002062_pt1 | contig 23715 bp, 20 predicted proteins | sample TergutNc150P3_FD_190354 | JGI IMG/M metagenome (GOLD analysis project Ga0268262, IMG submission 190354) | Nasutitermes corniger P3 segment gut microbial community from laboratory colony in Florida, USA - Nc150 P3 (SPAdes) (version 2) | ecosystem: Host-associated > Arthropoda: Insects >...
CCCCCCATTTGCTGTTATAGAAATAACAGACAACGGACAAATATTACGCCAAACATTCAATACTATTCCTCAAAATTTTTTTAAAAAAAACATAAAAATATTTCGGAAAATTAAGTAACTTTAAGGAGGAAAAAATGAAAATTCGTACAAAATTGTTCGGCGGTTTTTCCATTACCGTCGCAATAGGAGTATTACTTGGTATAGTTGGGTATTACAGCAATATAAAATTAACGTCTTCATCTAAAGATATTCTTCGCTTATCAGAAGTAAGAATGAAGATAACATTTATATTAAACGAGCACTTTTTTTGGAGAGAAGAACTGTCGGATACGGTATATACAGGATCGGCGTTTTCAGGTTCGCTAAATTCCAACGAATGTTCTTTAGGCAAATATTTGAATAGCGATGAAGCAAAAAAAATGACTGATCCGGAAGCCCTTTCTCTGCTCAAACAACTCATTGAACCTCATCGTATCATTCACGCTAAAGCGGAAGAACTTATCAATCATATAAAAAAAGGAGAAAGAGATATAGCGATAAAAAAACTAACAGAAGAACTTTTACCCCCATTAAAAGAATTCATAGTCGATTTGGAAAAAATAGAAACACGCTATGGTGTTTTGCTTAACGATATAATAATAGAAAACAACAAGTTAGGCGAAATTTCAGAACGCATTATTGTAGTGGTTCTCATTATCGCTATAATTTTAAGCGTTTTTTTAGCGTTAATTATTACCTCTACCATTACCAAACCAATTGTAAAGGTAGCCGATGTTCTTAAAATTGTAGCGGAAGGCGATTTAACGCGCAGTGTGAATGTTAAATCAAAAGACGAAATAGGCGATCTTGCCCATGACTTTAACTCTACAATGGGAAAAATCAGAAACCTTGTAAGTTCAATTAAATACAAAATTAACGGACTTAACCATACAAGTTTTGAATTGTCCGTCAATATGGGCAAAACTTCCACAGCCGTGGAACAAATTACATCAAATCTTGACAACATGAAGACCATTATGATCAAACAGGAAAACGGCGCGGAAGAAGCCGGCAATGCGGTAGGAGTAATTAAAGAAAATATCGGCAGTCTTAAAAAAATAATAGAAGAACAAACAGAGAGCGTAAATATGTCTTCTTCCGCCATAGAGGAAATGACAGCTAACATTAATTCGGTAACCAGAACATTAATAGAAAACGGCAAAAACGTTACCGAATTAACAGAAGCCTCGGAAAACGGCAAGACGGGACTCCAATTAGTCGCGCAAGAGATACGGGAAATAGCTCACGATTCCGAGGGGCTTCTTGAAATAAACTCGGTAATGAACAATATAGCAAGCCAAACAAATTTGCTTTCTATGAATGCGGCGATTGAAGCGGCTCACGCGGGAGAAGCCGGCAAAGGCTTTGCGGTTGTAGCCGATGAAATCCGCAAACTTGCCGAGTCATCGAGAAAACAGTCAAAAACCACCGCTACAATGCTGAAAAAAATAAAAGCGTCCATAGATAATATTACCAAATCTTCCAATGACGTATTGAATCGTTTTGGAGCGATAGACTCAAGCGTTAAAACGGTTTCCGAGCACGAACAAAATATACGCAACGCTATGGAAGAACAGGAAGCGGGCGGAAAGCAAATATTGGAGTCCATAGGACGATTACGCGACATAACGTCCTCGGTTAAAAAAGGCTCTGATGACATGGAACAATCAGGCGAAACATTGGTAAAGGAAACAGACGCATTCATAAAAATCAGCCGGGAAACAGTACAAGGCATGAACGAGATACTTACAGGCATTAACCAGATAAATGATTCTGTTGGACAAGTCAACGAAATGAGCATGGAAAACAACAAAAATTTTGAATCATTAAAACAGGAAACGCAAAAATTTAACGATACTCTGGGCAATGAAAAACAGAAAATTCTTGTCATAGATGACGAAGAGATTGATCTTGATATGGTAAAAACTGTATTGCAAGACAGCTATGATGTAATAACCGCCCAATCAGGCAAAGAAGCGCTTGGGTTATTCTATCAGGGGCTTGTTCCCGGTTTAATATTATTGGACTTAATGATGCCGGACATGGACGGGTGGAATACTTACAGCAGAATAAAAGCTATAGGAGATTTACACGATACCCCGATAGCGATTTTCACAGCTTCAGATGATCCAAAAGACATACAGCATGCGCAGAAAATAGGGGCGATTGATTACATCAAAAAACCATACGATAAAGACGATATGTTAAACAGGATTGGGATAATTCTTAAAAAATAACATATTAAATTTTACTCAAAACAGGCAAATTCGGCGTAACATGCCCTTTTTATTCGTTTTTATCTATATTCTTTTTTAAAAAATTATGCTATTATTACACATTAAGGGATACATAAATGAAAGAAAATCAAACACAGGGTCGCAGAACCTCGATAAAGGGCAGATTTATCGCCTTTTCCGCCGTTATGTTTTCAGTTATTTTTATAGGCGGAAGCATAGCTTTCGCTTTTACAATGTGGCAGCTTCTCCATACAAACGCCGGACATGAATTGTCGCAGGCAATGGAGCTTGAAAAGGCAAAACTTGAATCGTCGGTTAACAGCGAAATAGCCATTGCTCTTAAAATGGCGACTTCTCCGTTAATACAGCGCCATTTTCTTAATCCTACTGACAGGGAATTAAAAAGGAGCGCCTTTGAAGAAATTAACGGATACTGCCGGGCTTTCAAAAGTAAATCGGCTTTCTGGGCAAGCAATGTCGATAAAGAATTTTATTTTGACGAGAATAATCATTATAGAGTTGATACCGAAAACCCCGATAACTATTGGTACAAAATGACTCTGTACGAAACGGAAAAATATAATTTTAACATCAATTATAACCCTGAAATACAAAAGACCATGCTGTGGATTAACGCGCCTGTTTTTGATTCGCGGAATACTCCAATAGGTCTTGTAGGAACAGGCATCGATCTTACGGAATTTATAAATAACATATATCAGAATTATAAAGGCGGCGCGGACTTATACATTTTTAACGACTTAAATGAAATAACAGGCAGTAAGGACGTGAGTCTTGTTACAAATAAAACTACTATAGATAAAGCGCTTGGCAATACCGGCGTTGAAATTCTTGACAGGGTGGCAAAATCAAAAGGCGAATCACAGTTTTTCAAAGTGCCTGAAGGCGTAGCGACTATAGCCGGCGTGCCGTCCCTTAACTGGCATATTGCCGCTATTCTTCCACTTACCGTTTTTGATGCCCTGAACAGCAGTATGACATTACTCTTCCTTGTTATGATGGCGGCTATCGCGGTTATCTTTATAATTTCCTATTTATTTATCAGTAATATGCTTAAACCCATGAAACACATGGTTGAAATATTGGATATAATCGCGACGGACTGGGACCTTACCCGCAGGCTTGAATTTAAAAATCTTGACGAGGTAGGCACCGTAGGGGAATTCTTTAACCTTACTTTTGAAAAAATTAAAAATTTGATCATCACTATCAAAGAACAATCCAAAAAACTTCATGATATAAGCGATAGCCTTTCCGAAAGTATGACTGAAACCGCAACGGCGGTGAATGAAATTACCGCTAACATAGGTAATGTTAAAGATCGCGTAATAAACCAGAGCGCCAGCGTTACAGAAACAAATAAGACGATGGAACAAGTTATAACGAACATCGACAAACTTAACGAGCATGTGGAAAAACAAAGCCAGAATGTTTCCCAGGCGTCGTCCGCTATTGAGGAAATGGTAGCGAATATCGCTTCTGTTACCAATACGTTGGTTAACAACGCGGCTAATGTCAGTAATCTTCAAGAAGCGTCGGAAGTAGGACGCAACGGATTACAGGAAGTTTCCACAGACATTCAGGAAATAGCCCGCGAATCCGAGGGCTTGCTGGAGATTAACTCGGTAATGCAGAATATCGCAAGCCAGACTAACTTGCTTTCGATGAACGCCGCGATAGAGGCGGCTCACGCCGGAGAGGCGGGCAAGGGCTTCGCCGTAGTCGCCGATGAAATCCGCAAACTGGCGGAAAATTCCAGCAAACAGTCCAAGATAATCAGCAGTGTTTTAAAGAAGATAAAAGAATCGATAGACAAGATAACCAAATCCACCGAGAACGTACTTAACAGGTTTGAAACTATTGATACCGCCGTAAAGACAGTGTCTCAGCAAGAAGAAAACATCCGCAACGCGATGGAAGAACAAGGCGAGGGAAGCAAGCAAGTCCTTCAAAGCGCCGGCAGTTTGAATGAGCTTACACAACAGGTAAAGAACGGCAGCACTGAAATGCTTGAGGGCAGTAAGGAAATAATAAACGAAAGCCAAAACCTTGAAAAAGCAACGCAGGAAATAAACAGCGGCATGAACAACATGACATCAGGCGCGGAAAAAATCAACATGGCTGTAAACCATGTTAACGAAATGTGCGAAAAAACCCGCGAAGGTATTAATACGCTAATAAAAGAAGTATCAAGGTTTAAAGTTAGTTAATAACCTTTAACTTTTTGCGAATATATTGCCGTATAGTTGGCGGAAAATTTCTCTTTTTATGTTTTTTAACGTTTCAATAAAAAGCTTGGTATTTTTTTTTGCTTTCTTGACAAAACAAAGTAAAAAATGTTAAATTTTCACATGGTCGTATTTACATCGATTTTTTCCAAAACCTCAAAAATAGGCATAATCAATATACCCCCCCCCCCCCCCCCCCCGTTTGTTGCAGGGAAACAACAAACAAAAAATATCATGTATATATAAAACCTATAATACCTATTTATTAAGTAGGAGTAATCTTATACATTTTATATATAAATAAGGAGAAGAATGTGAAAATTAAAATTAAATTAAGCCTTATAGTAATAGCTATTGTTACAGCTGTAGCCGGCAGTATTGCGGTAATACTGTTGTGGCAGGCTGCAAAAATAAGTTTGGAATCTAATCTCCGAGGTCTGAATTACTTGGCAAGAGAACAAGCAGAGCACTGGAAAGGACGGGAAGATGCCTATATACGCGCGTTACACACACTGGCAAATGTAATGGACGATTATGAAGATATTCCGGCAAATCAGCGCAGAGACAGGTATGACGATATGCTGCGCTCAATGCTTAGCTCAGAACCCAATATGATTGCTATTTATACAATATGGAAACCTAACGCCCTCGACGGATTGGACAGCCGGTATATCGGACGCGTAGGTTCAAGTCCTACAGGGCAGTATGCGATGTCTTTCAGCAAGGAGACAGGACAGGTAGCCGCCCGCACAAGCGCTGATATTGAACACACTATGGAGTATTTAAACGGTCCACACGCGAAAAATTCCCGTGTGGATAATCCCGAGCCATGGAAAGTAAACGGGAAAGACACATTTGCGTTTAAAATGATGGTTCCGATACTCAATTCCCGAACCAACGAAGTTGTAGGAGGACTGGGCTGTCTTTTGGCTATTAATGTAATACAAACCACGGTAGAAGAAGTTATAAAAAATAACGATGAAATATCCGCAATGGTTATTTACGCCGGTAACGGAATGATAATGGGGCACTTGATTCCCGATCGGGTTGGAAAGATGCTTATAGATGTAGATACAAGTTTCGGCGAATACATAAAGGAAGCGGATAAAGCCGTCAGAGAAGGCAGAGCGTTTGAGTGCAGAACTTATTCCCACGCTCTTGACTCGTATACAAGGCTTAAAACTGTTCCCTTCCAAATAGGCGACTCGGAGCAAATCTGGTCAATAATGATTGTAGCTACCGAAAAACATATATTACATGAAGTCGAAATAATTACCGAATTTACCGTCATTCTGGCGGTTATAGCCATTGTAGCGGCGGCAATAATTGTGTTCTCCGTCCTGAACAATGTAATCCACCCGATTGTAATGGTGGCAGACCAACTCAAGGACATTGCCGAAGGCGAAGGAGATTTAACTCACGCCATTCCGATTCATTCCGACGATGAAGTGGGCGATCTTGCCAAATACTTCAACGAGACGCTGGAGAAAATAAGAAAACTTGTCATAAATGTTAAAGGAGAAGGACACGAGTTATCTGACATAGGAACCGATCTCGCGGCAAACATGAACGAAACCGCCGCCGCCGTAAACGAAATTAACGCAAATATTCAAAGCATCAAAAGCCGTATATTGAACCAGAGCGCAAGCGTCAGCGAAACCCACGCGACAATGGAACAGCTTACGGTAAATATTCATAAACTCAACGATCATGTTGAAAATCAAAGCGCTCATATCGCTCAAGCGTCGTCCGCTATTGAAGAGATGATGGCGAATATCAACTCGGTTACGGGAACGCTTGTCAGTAACACGGTTAATGTTAACACCTTAAAAGAATCTTCCGAAGTGGGAAGAACCGGCTTGCAGGACGTGGCGACGGACATTCAGGAAATAGCTCGCGAATCGGAAGGCTTGCTGGAAATTAACTCGGTAATGGAAAATATCGCAAGCCAGACTAATCTGCTTTCGATGAATGCCGCTATTGAGGCGGCTCACGCGGGTGAAGCCGGCAAAGGTTTCGCCGTTGTCGCCGACGAAATCCGCAAACTTGCGGAAAGTTCCGGCGAACAATCCAAAACCATCGGCAATGTTTTGAAAAAGATAAAAGAATCTATCGACAAGATAACCAAATCCACCGAGAACGTACTCGCTAAATTCGAGGCGATTGACACAAGCGTTAAGACCGTTGCAACCCAGGAAGAAAGTATCCGCATCTCAATGGAGGAACAGACTACGGGAAGCAAACAGGTACTTGAAGGCATAAGCGAAGTAAATGAAATAACGAGGCATGTAAAAGAAGCGTCCCGTCAGATGGCGGACGGCGCGAAAGAAGTTATACAGGAGAGCGCCAATCTTGAAAAATCAACTCAGGAAATAACCGGCGGCATGAGCGAGATGGCTACGGGCGCGGAGCATATAAATTTAGCGGTAAACCATGTAAATGGTATAAGCGGCAAAAACCGCGAAGCTATAGATGATTTAATGCGGGAAGTTTCACGGTTCAAGGTGGAATAATAAAAAAGGGAGCAGATTCACTGCTCCCTTTTCATTTTAACATTTTAAATTAAATTAGCCCCTGCAAACTTCGATGCCGGGGAGTTTCTTGCCTTCAAGCAATTCAAGCGATGCGCCGCCGCCTGTTGAAACATGGCTCATTTTCGGCGCGAGGGAGTATTTGTTAACAGCCGCGACTGAATCGCCGCCGCCGACAACTGTAATCGCTCCCTTGCTTGTCGCGTTCGCTACAAGTTTGGCGACTTCTTCGGTTCCTTTGGAGAACGCGTCAAATTCAAACACGCCTACAGGTCCGTTCCATACGATTGTCTTGGCGACTAAAATAACTTCTTTATATTTCTCGATTGTCTTAGGTCCTACGTCAAGTCCCATTAAGTTATCGGGAAGATCAAGTCCGTCAACGGGGACGGGAGCGGCGGAAGCGTCAAATGAAGCCGCGCCGACATGATCCACGGGAAGAATTATCTGCACGTTCGCGCTCTGCGCGGCGGATAAAATCTTTTTTGCGGTATCAATCTGATCGTCTTCTACAAGAGACTTCCCTACTTTGTGCCCTTGGGCTTTAAGGAATGTATACGCCATACCGCCGCCGATTACAAGCGCGCTTGAATTTTTAAGCAGGCTTTCCAGCACCGCGATTTTTGACGAAACTTTCGCGCCGCCGATAATCGCTACTAACGGTTTCTGCGGATTTGTAACAATCGGTTCAAGGTAGTTAACTTCTTTTTCCATGAGGAATCCCGCGACGGAAACAGGAACAAACTTGGCGATGGACGCGGTAGAAGCGTGATCGCGGTGGGCGGTTCCGAAAGCGTCGTTTACAAAAATATCGCCGTAGGTGGCAAGCTCTTTCGCGAGCTTATCCAATTCCGCAGGTTCTTTGGCGGTTTCTTCTTTGTGGAAGCGTGTATTTTCCAGCATGATAACCGAACCGTCTTTTTGGCTTTCGATAAAAGCTTTTTTGCCGTAACAGCCGTCTTCGCCGGCGAAAATTACAGGCTTGCCGAGTTTCTTTTCAAGATACGCGGCGACAGGAGCCATGCGGTGCTTGCCTTTGATGTATGTGTCCTTGTCAAATGTTTTGCCGTCTTTTTCGGCTTTTTCCTGCGCTTTCTTCGCGTCCTTGGAAGGGTCTCCCAAGTGCGACATGAGCGTGAGGGATTTTACTCCCTGCTCCAGAATATATTGAATGGTAGGAAGCGCCGCCACAATGCGTGTGTCGTCCTGCACTACCCCGTCTTTCATAGGAACGTTAAAGTCAACGCGCATGATAATGCGTTTGCCTTTTAAGTCTACGGATTTTACAGTTTTAATCATGATTGAACTCCTTAAAAGAAGTGGTTAGTTGTTAGTTGTTAGTAGTTAGTAAAAACCACTCACTAACCACTAACCACTATTCACTAACCACTAATCACTATTTCTTGCTATCGATATATTTGAGCAGGTCTACAACTTTGTTTGAATAGCCCCACTCGTTGTCGTACCATGATACGACTTTGAAGAAACGTTTTTCGCCCTTGAGGTTGTTCTGAAGTGTGGCAAGGCTGTCATAGATTGATGTGTTGGTGTTGTGAACGATGTCGGTTGAAACGATTTCCTCGTTGCAGTAAGCCAGAACGCCCTTCATGTAGCTTTCAGAAGCTTTTTTTATGGCTTTGTCAATTTCTTCGATAGAGGTGTCTTTTTCCGCGCGGAATGTAAGGTCTACTACCGAGCCTGTGGGTGTGGGAACACGGAAGCTCATACCGGTGAGTTTACCCTTGGTTGAGGGAAGAACTTCGCCTACGGCTTTTGCCGCGCCGGTTGTTGAAGGAATGATATTTACAGCCGCCGCGCGTCCGCCTCTCCAGTCTTTCTGGGAAACGCCGTCTACGGTTTTCTGTGTAGCGGTATAGGAGTGAATTGTGGTCATAAGACCTGTTTCAATTCCAAAGCCCTCTTTGAGAATTACATGAACCACCGGAGCAAGACAGTTTGTGGTGCAGCTTGCGTTGGAAAGCACATGATGTTTCGACGCATCGTATTCTTCCTGATTAACGCCCATGACGATAGTTTTAATAGGTTTGGAATCATCGCCCGATTTGCCCGGCGCTGAAATAATGACCTTTTTTGCCCCGGCCGCAATATGACCGTAAGCTTTCTCGTTGGTATAAATACCTGTGGATTCTACCACATAGTCGATACCAAGATCCTTCCAAGGAAATTGGTCGGGTGTCAGTCCTTTACCGGACAGACATTTGATTTTGTGGCCGTTAACCACAAGAACATCATCGCCGTCAGTGCCGATATCGGCTTTCATCTGACCCTGCGTTGAGTCGTATTTTAACTGATAGGCAAAGTACTTTGCATCAGTGGAAAGATCAACCACCGCTACTACGTCAATTTTGTCTTTTCCCAGTAATCCCTGCCCTACCAAGGCTTGGAATACCAAGCGTCCAATACGTCCAAAACCATTAATCGCAATTTTCATAACAAGTCCTCCTTAATTTGATTCAATTTTTTATACAATATACTAAATCAAGATTCTTGTCAATTAGGGGGCAAACAAAGCCCCCAAAGCAATATGTGCAATTATTACAAATTAATGTAGGAAATGACTAAAACAGGCAGTAACAAAGGGGGTTAAAATAAAAGGTTTTAAATTTAAAAAATCATGCGTAATGCGTGTCTAAAGGAGTGTATTTTGACATTGCTTCAAAATGCCTGTCATGTACAATAAGTTTCAAGCCGTTTTGTATGCAATTTTGAGCGATAATAATATCGGAAATACCTATGTTATTGTTTCCGTGTTTTAAATTAAGAAGCTGTATGCTGCGTATTTCCTCCCAATCAACATCAAGCATATATTTACTGATATTGTTCAATAAATCAGCCAGCTTAAATTCCTTCCTGTGAATAATTGACGGCAGCAATTCCGACAGAATAATGTCATTTGTACAGATCGTATTAGTATTAATCATGTCTGTTATAAATGAGTATTTTTTATTTCCTTTGAAATATTCAATCCATGCGGAAGAATCTACAAGATTATTCATCGTTTTCTCAGCTTGTCAAGATTAATGTCCAAGTTTAGTTTTCCGAAATAGTTTGTTATTCCTTTAATTTTTTCACGTTGAATTACATTATTTAAAGCGAATTTAATCAAATCTGTTTTTGTGGAAATTTTTGTTAAAGACATTGCTTCGTTTACAAGGGTGTCAGGCAGTTCTAAAGTAGTCCGCATATAATCTCCTATGCATATAATAATACATTTTTATATGCATTGTCAAGGATTTTTATGCATATACCCTTCTTAAAACTCCCCCAACTACCTCTTTTCTCTCCCAATTGTGGTCGTACTCCCGTGTCCAGGGTAAACATCGATATTCCCGTCAAGCGCAAAAAGGCGGCGTAGGCTGGATGCCATGGCGGCTGGATCGCCGCCGGGGAGATCTGTGCGGCCGTAGCCGTCGGCAAATAAGGTGTCGCCCGAGAAAAGAACTCCGGCTTCTTTGTCCCAAAAGGCGGCGCTTCCGGGGGTGTGTCCTGGAAGATGAAGGACGGTAAAGGGACCGATTGTGCTGCCTTCCTCAAGAAGGATATCCGCCGAGGGCATATCGCTCCAGCTCATATCCAGCAATGACGTGTCGCCGATTGCGGCTTTCATGCTTTCCTTGTGAACGTTCAGCGACTCATGTCCGAGGTATTCGCTGTCTTGGCTGTGAATGGCGATTTTAAACTTGCCGGGAAACGCCGTTACAAGATACGGCACGGCGCAGATATGGTCAAAATGTCCGTGAGTGAGTAAAATATATTTAGGCTTTAGCTGTGATTTTAACAGAGCGGAAATAATTAAATCGGATTCATCTCCGGGATCGATAATCGCGGCGGTGCCGTCGTCAAGCGGGTAAATCCAGCAATTGGTCGCAATTGGACCCACTGTCAATTTTATTATTTTTTCTTTAGACATGGAGGGATAATACCACGAGATTATCAATTTTTCTAGTCATATTTTTAATTGTTATTTTCTGGTACGCCCTTGTTCCCATTACAGGCGGCTTTTTAAACCGCTACAAATGGAAAAAATTCAGAAATCGATTTAATATCCTTCGTTTAAGCCCCCTTCTAAACTACAGTCAATACCGCAAATTGGACGGCGAAGGCGGAATTTTTCGGTTTTCAGGGGGAATCGAATCTATAACGGACGGGCATACTCTTTGGGTAAAGAGCGGCGACCTGACTATTCCGGTTTCCATCGCAAAAACCAAATGCTTCCTTTTGCCGATACATGACGGAGAGGGATTCCCCGAAGCTCCGCAGGAAATCCGATGGAACCGAGTTTCTACAATAACGGAGGGCGCAAAAGTATTTATCGCAGGCAGTATTAAAACACAGGACGACAGATTAAGTTTTGTCTCTACAAAAGAACAGCCGTTAATGGTTATTTTTTACGATTGCGAGGATACAGAACTGGCGCAGGCGATTATCCGCGCGGCTAGAACGCGCAACGAGTATTGGAACGGCATTACTCCCGTATCGCTTGCTATAGGCGCTCTTACTTTAATTTTTATCGCCGCAAATTACCTTGGCCGCCCCGCGTTCCGCTTAACTGTAATTTGCGCTTTATCCGCTGTTTTTATCCCTGCCCTTCCTGTTTTTCCGCCGGGGATTTTGTTTACTTCCCTTTACCGCAGACTTTCTTGGGATTCAAGAAAATTAAGGGCTGATTATGATCTCGCGCATTACGGGCTTCTTCCCGATTCAGCGAACAAACCCGCCAATTCTTTCGCGTTACGCGCGTATACTCTGGAAATTCTCGCGTGGGGATTAATGCTCGCCGGCGTTTTTGTCAATATTGTTTTTATCTGCCTGATTCTTTATCTTTTCCGTATTATATCATTTTGAACTGTCGGCTTCGCTGTTTTTAGGCTTAGCGTAGTTAACCGTTAAAGTTCTGCCTCGGAATTTATGCCCTGTAAGAGAAGCAATAATTTCCTCGGCTTTTGTGTCTCTTACCTGCACAAAAGAATAATTGTCCAAAATGCGGATAACGCCGATATCTTCTCTTGGTGTGGAAGTTTTTGTCATGATAAGCGTAATAACTTCTCTTGGAAAAAGTCTGCGGTTTTTGCCTATGCTGATAAAAAGCATTTTTGACTCTTCTTCCGGCAGATTTATCTCGAGCGCGTCAGGCGTATTTCTTTCTCTCGGTCTTTGCCTGTCTTCCGTTATCCGTGAACCGTCCGTCCGCGTACTCGGCGTCTCTCTTTTGTCGTAGTACATGAAAAGCCACGCCGCCGCCCATGAACGCTTAAAAAGCGAAACTTCTTTTTTGTACAATTTATAGTATTCATGCAGGAGGGAAATATCGGTATCGGTATTAAATTTTTCCTGAATTTCTTTTAAGTTGCGTTTTGCTTTTTCTTTGTCAAACGGCATCTCAACCTCCGCCATTTATAGTCTGTATAGTGCCGTCAGAATTGTATTTTAACTCGGTAACTTTTAAACTGCGAAGCCATGTCGTGCCGCCCGAAGGACCGCTGTCATGGTGGAAAAGATACCACTTGCCCTTGTACTCCGCGATAGCGTGGTGGGTTGTCCAGCCGACTACGGGCGTCATTATAACTCCCTGATATGTAAATGGTCCGTAGGGGTTATCGCCTATGGCATAGCATAAAAGGTGGGTATCGCCTGTTGAATATGAGAAATAATATTTGCCGTTGTATTTATGCATCCACGAAGCTTCAAAAAAGCGTTTTTCCGTGTCGCCTTGGGTAAGCGGTTTTCTGTCTTTATCAAGAATGATAACGGGACGCGGATCTTGGGCAAACTGGAGCATATCCGCGCTTAATTTTGCCACTCTCGCGCAAATTGAGGGTTCGTTATCGGCGGGAAATGTCCCTCCGCTTTCCAAAGCCCTATTGTCCTTGTAGCGTTGAAGCTGCCCGCCCCAAATACCGCCGAAATATATGTAATATTCGCCTTCGTCCTCAAATACGCAAGGATCGATGCTGTAACTGCCGCGAATCGGGTCGCTCTGCGGCTTAAACGGTCCTTCGGGACGGCTTGCGACTGCGACGCCGAGGCGGAAAATGTCGTTTTTATCTTTTAACGAGAAATACAAGTAATATTTGCCTTTTTTGCAAGCCACATCGCTGTCCCATAACTGCCTGCCTGCCCAAGGAATATCCTTAACGTCTAAAATTACGCCGTGATCTGTCACTTTTCCGTTATCCGCGTCTTTCAAAGAAAAGGCATGATAATCTTTCATATCGAAGTGATCGCCGTTGTCATTTTCGGCGAAGCCGCTTTCCCGGTCGTGGGAAGGATAAATAAACAATTTACCTTTAAAAACATGAACGGCAGGGTCTGCCATGTAGTCGTCAGGAAATAAATATCTCATTCCTTTAAAATATCAGGAAACCGTAATTTTGGCAAGTGTTGAATTGTTTTTATTAAAAAAGTATTATTAAAACCATGAACTCTATTGAACTTGCGAAAGCCTATGATCCCAAGTCTTTTGAGGATCGTATCTACTCCATGTGGAAAAATTCAGGCGCTTTCGCTCCCGAGTCCGCGGCGGACAGTACGGGGAAACCTTTTGTAGTGGTAATTCCTCCGCCGAATGTTACGGGCGTTCTTCACGCCGGACACGGGCTTAACAACAGTTTACAGGACATTATTGTCCGCTTCCACCGCATGACAGGCGTTCCCGCTCTTTGGGTTCCGGGAACGGATCACGCGGGGATAGCGACTCAAAACGTGGTGGAACGCAAGTTAAAAGAAAAAGGAAAAAGCCGCCGAGAACTTGGGCGTGAAAAATTTCTTGAAGAAACATGGAAAGTAAAAAATGAGCATCACGCGATCATTACAAAACAGCTTGAAAAAATAGGCGCAAGCGTCGATTGGAAACGGGAACGTTTTACAATGGACGACGGTCTTTCACGGGCGGTGCGCGAGGTTTTTGTTACTCTTTACGAGCGTAATCTTTTGTACAAGGGAAATTATCTTGTAAACTGGTGCACTTCCTGCGGAACCGCCCTTGCCGACGATGAGGTCGATCATGAGGACACCAAGGGGAAAATGTACCATCTTCGCTATTATTTTACTGACGATAAAGAAAAATATATCGAGATTGCCACAACCCGTCCCGAAACTCTGTTAGGCGACACTGCCGTAGCCGTCCACCCCGAAGACGAGCGTTACTCCGCTCTGAAAGGCAAAACCCTGCGTCTTCCGCTGACGGATCGGGATATACCTTTAATTTTTGACACTTACGTTGAGCGCGGCTTTGGAACAGGAGCGTTGAAGGTAACACCCGCGCACGATCCGAATGACTGGGAACTGGCAAAACGGCACAATCTTGCCGTGATTAACATACTCAACCCCGACGGTACGCTCAACAATGAAGTACCGGAAAAATATAGAGGGCTTGCGGTGTCAAAGGCGAGAGCGGTTGTAATTGAAGACCTGCAAGCCGGCGGCTGGTTTGTAAAAGACGAGCCTATTAATCACTCGGTGGGGCATTGTTATCGCTGTCATACGGTAATAGAGCCGTTTCTATCGGAACAGTGGTTTGTCCGCATGAAGCCGTTAGCTGAAAAGGCGTTAGCCTCATGGCAGAAAGGCGAAATTATTTTTTACCCGAAAAAATGGGAAAACACCTATAAACACTGGATGGAAAACATAAGGGATTGGTGCGTCAGCCGCCAGCTGTGGTGGGGGCATAGAATCCCCGCTTGGACATGCGCGGACTGCGGCAAAATGACAGTTTCACGTAACGACATCGACGCGTGCCCCCATTGCAAGAGCAAAAAAATTGAGCAAGATCCCGACGTGCTTGACACTTGGTTTTCAAGCTGGCTCTGGCCCTTCAGCACATTAGGCTGGGAAAACTCCGATTGTAAAACAGACGACTTTAAAAAATATTATCCGACAACGGCGCTTATAACCGCTTACGACATCATCTTTTTCTGGGTATCAAGAATGATAATGGCAGGTCTTGAGTTTACGGGCAAAGCGCCTTTCCGTGACATTTACATTCACGGGCTTGTGCGCGACAAACAGGGACGCAAAATGAGCAAGTCTCTGGGCAACGGACTTGATCCGTTGGAACTTGTGGACGAGTTCGGCGCGGACGCTATGAAATTTACGCTCGCGTTCATGTGCGCCCAAGGACAGGATATTCTTGTTGATAAAGAATCTTTTAAAATGGGGACAAAATTCGCAAACAAGGTATGGAACGCCAGCAGATATATTTTGATGAATCTTGACGGCCGCAATTTACAGGAAAATCCCGCCTTAACTCCCGCTGATAAATGGATATATTCGCGGCTAAACGGCGCGGCAAAGTCGATGAGGGAAGCATTTCTTTCCTACCGTTACAACGACGCGGCTCAGACAGCCTACGAATTCTTTTGGAACGATTACTGCGATTGGTATGTTGAGGCGACAAAACTTTCCATGAAAGACGGCGATAATGCCGAGAAAGATCGAACTACGACAGTGTTGTTGGACATACTGTCCCAATCCTTGCGCTTACTTCACCCTCTTCTGCCCTTTGTAACGGAGGAAATCTACCAAAAATTACCGGAAAACTTTAGGCGCGCCGGAACAAAAGCGCAAAATAAAACAGGACAGGAAACTCTGCTCATAAACGCTCAATATCCTCTTTACGATGAAAAGCGCAATGACCCATTGCAAGAGAAAAATTTCGCCGCTCTTCAATCGCTGGTTGGAATGGCGCGTACTTTACGGAGCGAATGCGGCATAACGCCCGAGAAAAAACTCCGCCTGCTGTTAAGATCAAGCGCGGAATTGGAAAAACCTTTCAGAGAGAACGAAGGGCTGATTAAACTTTTGGCGGGCGCGGGCGAATTACAGATTGAAGCCGCAAGCGGCGCGGCAAGCGAAAGACCGGCGGGCTCTATCGGTCTTGCCGGAAACGGTTTTGAAATTTTTGTGTTTGTAGCGGAAGCGGTAGATACAGCCGCGCTAAAGAAAAAATTGTCAGGCGATCTTGAAAAAGACAGAAAATATATTGACAGCCTAAAAGCGAAACTTGCCAACGAGCAGTTTGTTAAAAACGCTCCGAGCGAGCTTGTTGAGGAACAAAAATCAAAGCTGGAAGAATCCGTAAAAAGAACGGAAAAACTTGCCGGCTATTTGAGGGATTTATAGATGACAACAGAGCAAATGTTACAGATCAGCGGTATACACCTTGTTCCGTACATGCAGGTTGCTACCAATCTCATCGGCAAATCGCGCGAAGGCGGCGGAAATATGTTCCGTCATCAAATTGACACTATGGGGATTCTTATCGACTACGGTTATGTTAATTCGGTATTGCTTAAAGCTTCGCTTGTTCACGATGTTCTTGAAGATATCCCAGATTTTAATCACAATATTTTACTTTCAATCGATACCGAAAGCCACGCTGTTTACAACCTTGTTCTTGAAGTTACGCGAAGGCACGGCGAAACAAAACCGGATTTTCTTACGCGCATAATCGAAACAGGTTCTTTTGACGCAAAAACTTTAAAAGTAGCGGATCGTATTTCCAATATGATTTCGCTTGGATTTGTAAACAACCTTGCCTTTGTGGAGCGTTATATAAATGAAACCGAGAAATATCTTCTTCCGCTTGCCGCGCAAGTAAACAACTATATGCTGATAGAACTTACAGACCTTGTAAAAATAAAACGTAAATATCTGGAAGACATGAAGCTGCAATGACAAAACCGCCCTCTCTGCCTGAAATACATTCTCCGCAAGATATAAAAAAAATGTCGCTGCGCGAATTAAACGCGCTGGCGCAGGAAATAAGGGAATATATTGTTTCTACGGTTTCAAGCAACGGGGGGCATTTATCCTCTAACCTTGGGATAGTGGAACTGACCATCGCCCTTCACCGCGTATTTAACTCGCCTGCCGACAAAATTGTCTGGGACGTGGGGCACCAATGTTACGCGCATAAACTTATAACAGGACGCTATGACTCGTTCTCATCGCTGCGCAAAAAAGACGGTATCGCGGGTTTTCCCAAGCGCAGTGAAAACCCTCACGACGCTTTTAACACAGGACACGCCTCTACGTCAATTTCCGCCGCGCTTGGGCTTTTGGCGGCGGACAGAATACAGGGCGGCAATTCCCGCGCGATAGCGGTAATAGGAGACGGCGCGCTCACAGGCGGAATGGCTTATGAAGCGCTGTCCCACTGCGGACATCTTGGGCTTCCGTTAATAGTAATTTTAAACGACAATAAAATGTCCATTAACCGAAACGTCGGCGGGCTTTCAAAATATTTAAGCCGTCTTTCCATGAAGAAAAAATATCAAACTTTCCGCCGTTACTTTGACGCTACGGCGAAAAAAATACCGTTTATAGGCAACGCGTTTTTTAATATGGTAAACAGACTTAAACGCGCCGTTAAAGCTGTCTTTTATATCGATAACTTTTTTGTAGACTTGGGTTTTGAATATGTAGGACCGATAGGCGGGCATAACATTCACGCCATTATCAGCGTATTGGAAGACGTGCGAAAAATAAACCGTCCTGTTGTAATTCACATAATTACGCGCAAAGGCAAGGGCTACGGTTACGCCGAAGACGCCCCCGACAGTTATCACGGCGTAGGTTCTTTTTCTGTTGACGGCGGAATTGAACAAGGCAATATAAGCAATAAAACTTTTACTGAAAGTTTTTCAAACCGGCTGCTTGAAGCTGCAAAAAAAGACAACCGCATTACAGCGGTTACCGCCGCCATGAAAACAGGCACGGGTCTTTCCGCCTTCGCCGAAAATTTTCCAAACCGCTTTTTTGACGTAGGAATAGCCGAGGAACACGCCGTAACTTTCGCCGCGGGGCTTGCGGCGAAGGGACTGCGTCCCGTAGTGGCGGTTTATTCCACATTTATCCAGCGCGCGGTAGATCAGGTAATTCATGACGCGGCTCTTCAAAAATTACCCGTAGTTTTCGCGCTGGACAGATCGGGGTTTGTAAGCATGGACGGCGAAACCCATCAGGGATTGTTTGACATAACGCTCTTTCGCAGCGCGCCGAATACGACTTTCCTATGCCCTGCGAGCGATAACGAGATGAAGCTTATGCTGGATTACGGAATAAACCAAGAAGCGGGTCCTGTCATTATTCGCTACCCGAAAGCGTTATGTCCGCAGGAGACCGAAGCTTTTTCACAGCCGCTGGAAAAAGGGCGCGGGACTTGGGTCTTAAAGAGCGGAAATGAGCGAGTTTGCCTCGCTTTTACGGGAAGCCTTTACAGAGAAGCTGTTTCCGCGGCAAATATATTGAAAGAACAGGGAATAGAAACGGATTTATATAACTTGCGGTTTCTAAGACCGATTGACGAAGACTATTTAGCGGACATTATGAACAAGTATAAACTTATAACGTTTATCGAAGAAGGAATGAGGGAAGGCGGCTTTGGCGAGTACGCGGCGGCTCTTGCGCGCAGACGCGGTTGTACGGCAAAAACAGCGATTATAGCCGCGGAAAGCGTTTTCTTTGAAGAAGACAGAGCGTTAGGCGCAAGAGAGGAATTGCTTGCAGCTAACGGCTTGGATGGGAAGTCGATAGCGAAAGCTGTTGCGGAATACTTGTAAAAAGAATTCTACCACGAACACCACGAACTTTTTGTACATATCCTGTCGTTGTTCGCGGTTATATCTCTACGGTTGTTTTGTCCATGTTATGTCACCGCTGACCATTTGCGTTGCGATATATGTTCCGGGCGTTCCGACAGGAGGGTTCCCTGTATAATACTTGTCACGCAGGTCGCCAAGAAATACAGGGAAATAAGAATCATTGGCAAAGCCGTTTGAAGGAATATTTCCCTTAAAAGTTACACTGGTAAGATTGATGCAATCAAAAGCAGCTCTTCCAATACTGTTAACACTATCCGGTATGGTTACATTGGTAAGACTGTTACAAGCGTGAAAAGCATAGTCCCCTATGCTGATAACTCCGCTCCCTATAGTTACACTAGTAAGATTTTCGCAACCTTGAAAAGCGCCCATCTCATGACCACCCTCAATACTTTGAACGCTGTCCGGTATTATTATACCTACAAGCGAGTTGCATGGATAACTACTATTATTGGAAGCATCAATAACCCTAAACGCATTAGACGGAATTGTTGTTATTACACTGCCGGAAAGGTCTAAGAAGACGTATTTTCCTTCTATCACAAGATCAAACAACAGTTGTTTTAGGGCTAACATATCACTATTATTTATGTTCAATTTTACAACACAAGGATCAGCAACTGTGGTTAGTAGCGGAGTGTTTAAAAACTCTCTTAAATCGTCAACAGATTGAAAGATATTTTCTATCCACTTCGCGTGCAATGTCATATCTTCGAGCGGGACAAAATCAAAGTTATATGGAAACATAAATGTTACATTATCTGTATACCAGCCCGCAAAACGGAAGCCGTATTTTGTCGGATCCGTCGGTCTTTTTACACGCTCGCCTTTAAACAATACTTGATCTGGCACCGGAGAGCCGCCGTTGCTGTTAAAAGTTACTATTTTTTCTTCAAGGACTTCCGCCATCCAAGGGTTTTCACAGGCGCATAGGGCAAGGCTTACAAAAACAAGAAACAAATATGATTTTTTCATGACTGCATCCGTTTCACCTTTTTTTCATAGTCTATAACTATAATATATCTTGTTTTTTGCGAAAAATCAATGTAAATAAGGGGTTTTGCCTTCAATAATTAAGCTATTAAGCTTGTCGGGGCTTTATATTTCCGAAAAAATAGTATAATATTATAAAAAATGACTTGGTTTCAATGGCTTATTTCAGTATATGAATATATCCGCCCCGTTCTGGACGTTGTGCTCCTCGCCTTCATTCTGTACAAAGGCTATGAGCTTCTGGAAAAAACTCAGGCTCTTCCTTTGGTTAAGGGCACTGGCTTTCTCTTTCTTGTCTACGGTATCGCGTGGCTCTTTAACCTTACAACCCTGCGATGGGTTCTTACAATAATCGCCCCCGGTCTCTTTATCGCGATTGCGATTGTATTCCAGCCGGAGCTTAGAAAAATTGTCATGCGCCTTGGGCAGACGGAATTCTTTAAACCCAACGCCGCGGCGCATATAGGAAAACTTGACGCGGTTGTAACCGCCGCGGAACTGCTATCCGAGAAACGAAGAGGAATGTTAGCTGTCTTCCCGCGAAAAATAAATTTAAAAAATATTATAGATACAGGGACAAGAATAAACGCGGAAATTTCATCAAGTTTAATCGTGGCTATTTTTGAATTTGACGGTCCTTTGCACGACGGAGCGATAGTTATTCACGGCGGAAAAATTATTTCCGCGGGGTGTTTTTTGCCGCTTTCCGAAAGAATGGATATAAGAAAAAATTTCGGCACGCGCCACAGGGCAAGTCTTGGTATGGCGGAACAATCGGACGCGGTTGTGCTTATAGTTTCGGAAGAAACAGGCGCGATTTCCCTCGCCTACGATTCAAAGCTTTATTACGATTTGTCTTCCGCGGAAGTTACGCGCAAATTGATGGAACTGCTGGACAAGGGAAGCAGAAAAGAAGCGGAACAAAAAGACGATTCCAAAGAAGAAAGGGAGGTTATCGTTGAATAGATCCGGATTCATTGCGAAAATAACTGAAAAATGGCCTGTTAAGGTTCTCTCTTTGGCGGCGGCTATTATTATCTCCATTTTCTACAGAATGAATAGTCTGGAAACTCGTTTTTTTACGATTCCGCTGTTAATCCAATCAAACGATACTTTATTACCCGCAAATTCTTTTCCAAGATCGGTAAGAATATCGGTGCGCGGAGAAACCGAGGGAATTCAGCCGATACTTGCGGAAGATATCGAAGCCTTCATCGATCTTGGAAGATATGTAAACGAAGGAAGTTACAGAGTGCCTGTTCAAATCCGCAAAAAAGGGCGCGCGCTCGGCGTTGAACCGCTGGAAGTATCCGTTATTCCCGTGGATATTCCTCTCCTTCTTGAACACAAAATAACGCGTAACATCAGCGTATTTCCTATAATACGTGGATCCGCGGCGGAAGGTTATGAACTTACAAGACAATCGCTTAATCCCGCAAGCGTAATCGCCGAAGGTCCGCGCTCAATAATTGACAACAACATTGAATTAAACACCGAAACAATAGATCTTGACGGGCGGTATGAAGATTTTTCCATCTTGGTTAAGATAAAAAATGATAACCCCCTGCTCTTTATTCATGGAAGCAATATTCTTGAATTCCGAGGTTCCATAAGCCGTATAGCGCGCGAAGCATCTGAAAATAACGCTCATCAAGCTAACGAAGATGATCGTTTACAGGGCGGAGAACAATGATTACGGGTATAGGCGTCGATATAATCGAAGTTAAACGTATGGAACTCTGGCTTGATAAATCCGATCTTCTTAAAAGATATTTTAACCCGCAGGAAATAACTCTTGCGTTCTCCAGAAAAAAAAGCGCGGCTCAAACTCTTGCCGCAAGATTCGCCGCGAAAGAGGCGTTCGGCAAGGCTCTAGGCACGGGACTTGCGGGAATTGAGTTAAAAGATATTATTGTAATTAACAACGATAAAGGTAAACCGGATATAAAATTAACAGGAACAGCGGAAAATGAATTTGGAAAATCGGGCGCAAATAAAGTGCATCTTTCTCTTACTCATGAAAGGGAAAACGCGATAGCCATGATCGTTTTGGAGGGAGCGTAAAATGGTAAGGAAAAAAAAGAAAGTTGAAGAAGACAAAGAACTAAAACTAACTTATCAATCAAAAAAAGAATTTGTCTGCCCTGTCTGTAACGCGCAATTCCGCAAAGAAGAGCTTTTTTCGGGCGGCGGAAGATTAATAGCCGGAAAAATTACAGACGAACTTCACAGACTTTACGAACCTTCAAAAAAATACGGAATAATTTTTCCGCTTGTATATGAATCAATTGTCTGCCCCGAATGTTGGTTTGCTTCCATGGAAAATGATTTTCAGATACTGCCCAAGGAAAACGCCGCCGCCGCGAAAGCCGACACGGAAAACCGCCAGAAAGATACTTTGGCTATCTTTCCCGGCGTTGATTTTCATGAAAACAGAACGCTGATGGACGGAGCGGCTTCGTTGTATCTTACATTGCGTTGTTATGATTATTACGTTAAACAAAATTCCCCCACAATAAAGCAGGGGCTTGCGGCTATTCGCTGCGCGTGGCTTTTGGACGAGCTTCATAAAAAATACCCCGATCAGAATTACGACTGGCTTGGAACTCTTTTCCGAAAAAAAGCGCATTATCTTTACAACGAGGCTCTTTCACGCGAGCAGAGCGGCAGGGAAACGCTTTCCGGTATAAAAATTTTCGGTCCCGATACTGATAAAAATTATTCTTACGAAGGAATGTTATACATGTGCGCCTACCTTCGCTATAAATACGGTCCGGCGCACAACGAAGAGGAAAGGAAAACGTCTCTTGAAGACGCGCGCCGTACAATCGCAAAGCTCTTCGGCATGGGCAAGGCATCCAAGGATAAACCTGGCGCTTTCCTTGAACACGCAAGAAAACTCTACGATACAATCAATAAGGAACTTTCCGTAGACGAATAACATGGAAAGGAATATCAAGCTTACCATCGCTTATGACGGAACGGATTTCTGCGGATGGCAGAGACAAGACAACGAAAGAACCGTACAGGGCGTGATAGAAGACGCGCTGGAAAAAATGCACAGTCATCCCGTAAGCCTGACAGGCTCGGGCAGAACCGATTCAGGCGTCCACGCGGTAGGGCAAGTTGCCAATTTTTACACGGATATCGACGGCATTCCCGCAGACCGTTTCGCTCCCGCGCTGAACTCGTCTCTGCCCCATGATATAAGAGTGATTGAATCCTGCGAAACAGACAAGGAATTTCACGCCCGATTCAGCGCAAAGGCGCGGATTTACCGCTACCAATTTATTTGCCGCCCTCTGCTTCCGCATGAAAGCCGCTACAATCTGCAATTACGCCGTTTTCCGCGATTAGAACTTCTTAACGAGTACGGCAGACTGCTTCTGGGAGAAACAGACTGCTCCATTTTTGCCGGCGCTGGGGACACAAGCGCCTCAAAAAACCGCTATGTTTACAGAGCTTACTTTTACATGGCTGGGGACACGCTGGTTTTTGAAATCTGCGCCAATGCCTTCCTTCGCAGCATGGTTCGTTCCGTCGCCGGAACCTTCCTTCACTACGAAGAAGCCGGCACGCCGCCTGAAAAATTGCGGGAAATAATCGCCTCGGGAGAGCGATCCCTTGCCGGTCCCACCTTGCCGCCTCAGGGACTTTTCCTGTGGCAAGTGGAATATTAAAAATAATAATTTCTTTTAAAAACCTATTGACAAGTTTTTAAAAAATCCGCATTGTTCACATAGACGAAACATCTGGACGGCTCGGGAAGATGCCGCGCCGTGAAGCCCGGCGCATTGCTCCTGAAGGGAGGCTGGAAGGAATATATTGATAGGCAGCAATGTTATCATCAACGGGATTTGTAAATCCTTTGGTGAGTTTGAAGTGCTCAAAAATGTGAGCCTGGAAATTAATAAAGGAGAATTTTTCTCCTTGCTGGGACCGTCAGGATGCGGAAAAACTACGTTGTTGCGCATAATTGCCGGTTTTGAACACCCTGATGAAGGGACTCTTACCCTTGACGGTAACAATGTGCTTTCGCTTC
>Ga0268262_10002063_pt1 | contig 23714 bp, 22 predicted proteins | sample TergutNc150P3_FD_190354 | JGI IMG/M metagenome (GOLD analysis project Ga0268262, IMG submission 190354) | Nasutitermes corniger P3 segment gut microbial community from laboratory colony in Florida, USA - Nc150 P3 (SPAdes) (version 2) | ecosystem: Host-associated > Arthropoda: Insects >...
ACTGCGATGCGAATGCGTATTTGCGCGTTTCCAGATTGTTTGAGTTCTTTCAAGAAACTGCGCTGATTTATTTGAGGGAACAGGGCATTGATTATTTGTCTATGATTAAAAAAGACAAATTCACCTTAGTAATCTCCAGAATAAAACTGAGAATTTCGCATTTGCCGCTTTGGGGCGAAGAAATTTCCGTTAGCACTTGGCTAAAGGGCTTTAATCCAGAAAAAGTAGCCTGGGGCGATTATGATGTTCGCGATTCGCAGGGAAATTCCATTATGCAGGCAACAGCTTCTTGGCTTTTGATTGATTTGAGAGATGGAAAGGCAAAACCCTTTGCAGAAGGCCCTTATCGTTTTAATGTTTCGCCTGAACTCAGTGCCTTGCCAGAAACCATAGATTTGCTGGAGCCAAAAGGAATGCCCAAAACCGCGCTTGTAAAAGCGGTTAGATATAGCGATATAGATTTGAATTGCCACGTGAATAATTGCAGATATTCGGACTGGGTTTTAGATGCCGTGAACATGGATGAATTGAAAGAGCGAAGAATTCGCTCCATTCAGCTGAATTATATGCACCAGGTTGAATACAATGCAAACGTTGCTCTAATGCGTTTCCCAAATACCCGCCACCATGTGGTGATTTTTGGCGTTAATGAGGAACACCCAGAACAGGTGCATTTTCAAGCAAGAGTGGGTTTTGACAAGCCTTTTGATGTGTAAAAAACCTCGCATTTATTCTCAATATTCTGGCGAAATTTGTTTGGCAGGGAGTAAAAATCCTTAATATCCACCAAAATTGGAATATTGCTGTTTTGTATTTTTTTAAAGAGATTTGAGAAAACATCGGTGGGAAGGCTTTGCGAATTTTTTCCGCGGATAGCCAAATCCAAATCGCTGCCGCTATGAGCATCGCCATTAACCCTGCTGCCATAAGCTAAAACATCCATGGGGTAATCCACGGAGGAAAATATACCTATCAAAGTTTGCCTATCTTTTTCTCGCAATATCATTTTGCTTCCTTTAGTATTTTAGATAGATTTTTAGCATCACCCACAAAAGCAGGCAAGAAAACCAGAACTTTTTCTGCGAAATCTGCTCCGTAATCATGGGCAGTTGTGTTTCTGCTATCCCTGTATTCAAGCCACCGCTCGCTTTCTTCCAAGCTCATCAAGCCGTGCAAAGCGGAGTGCCTGAAAAGGTCTTTGAAGTTCAACCTATCAACTGCGGCAGAGTTTGAAAAATATGGCTTTAAGGCTTTCCTTAAAAGCTTTCCACCCTGTTCCAAAATAATCTCAAATTCCTTTATGCAAGAATATCTTGCCATATTGTATTCCAGTTTATTTTCGCTTTCCGTTGTTTTCTTTAATTTTTCAAGTGCATATTCAAGCGTAGCAACGCAGGTGTCAAAATGCTCAGTATCTATTTGCATAATGCCATGAATGCTGCATTTAGTGTGTCTTCTACGTCTTTTTTGAAGCGACCTATTCCGAGCTTGCAGGTGTAGGCTAGTTCTTCGTTTTTGTGAATGCAAATTACGGGAACTCCAGCCTCTTCGCTGAAAGTTACTTTAAAACCTTTTTCCAAAAGTTTTTCCAAAATCTCGCGCATTTTATTCTCCTGTTAAATTTTTTTCGGTGTTCTTTAACTCTTTAAGAGTTGAGCTCAGTTTTTTTAGCTTGATGAATAACAGGATTATTGCAAGCAGCATAACTATGCAGCCAATGGTTATTCCAATCAAAGATTCAGTGCTGATTTGTTGTTGAGTGGGCAGAGAGAAATCTGCTCTTAAAAGAATTCTCTTTGAAATTGCTTCTCCGGCATGGAATTTCCACTTGAGGATGTTTGAGTTTTTGCCCTGCCCAATATGGGTTGCTTCTATAGGTTCGCTGTTTATGAGCAGCGCGCCCTGCGGCAGAACCAAAGTGTATTCCCAAAAAACGGAATCGTTTTTGATTATTTGCTCTATGGCAAAGGGAGAGATGCTTTCCTCGGGAACGGCGAGACCATCTTCGCTTTCTGCGGTTGGGTTTATTATGCGCTCAAAGGAATAGCCGTTTTCCAGAGTGTCTATTTTTTTCAAAGAAATATAGCCAACGAGGTCTTTCTCAAATTTTTTATTTCCCTCCCAGGATAGCAAGTTTTCAAAAGATAGCGCAAAATTTAGAGCATAAAGCGAGTCTTTTTGCGAAAACCAAGCGGAGTCAAATTTAAGCCCAGGGATGGAGTCGTAGTTTGCTTTTACGTTTCCCATGAAATTGGAATCTGGCTCGCAAGGGAAAATGCTAGCCCAAAAATGCGCACTTCCGTCTTTGTGAATTTCAATAGAATCGGCATATTCATCTATGCAGGATATGAAGCAGAGCGAAAAAATGGCTAGAAAGGCAAATCTCATAGGTGTAATATAGTAAACGCCTTTGGTCTAGGGCTTTGGGTACAAGGTCTTTCAAATATGTATATTAATACTACGCCAAAAAAAGGATTTGAAAATGAAATTTTTGCATTGCAGTGATTTACATCTTGGGAAAAAACCTTATTTTGGCTCGGAAGAATTCAAAAATAAACGTTTTGAAGACTATTTCAGTGCGTTTGAGCGCATAATAGAACAGGCAAAAGAAAATGAGGTGGATGCCATTCTCATCGCTGGAGATTTTTTTGACAAAAAAGAAACACATCCAAATATTTTGAGCAATGCGGAAAATCTTTTGCAAAAATGCTCGGAATATAAAATTGAAGTTGTGGTTATTGAGGGGAACCACGATTTGATATATAGAGGCAGGGAAGCGGAAAGCTGGATTGTTTATTTGGAAAATAAAAAATTGCTGAAAAGACCTTTTTTTGAAATTTTTGAAAACAATGAAAGGGAATACCATTCCATTTTCATTGGCAAAACCGAAATTTTTGGGCTTGGCTACCCCGGTGCATACGTTGAAGATGAGTTATTGAAATTCGCCACCTATTGCGAAAAAAATAAAAAACAAAATTGCGTTGTGCTTGTCCATACAGCTATTGGGAACAAGGAGTTCATAGGGGGGTTTTTGAAAGATGGGGAAGTGCTGAATGAAATGAAAAATTATGCGGTTTATATCGCTGGCGGGCATGGGCACAGATTGCAAAGAGAACCTAAAAATGAACCCCTGTTTTTTGTGCCTGGCTCTCCCGAACACTACGATTTTGGCGAAGATGCAGAATTTAAAACCGCAATTATTTTTGACACGGATTCAAAAGAGCATAAAATATTAAAACAAAATCCAAGGCATTGCATAAGAGAGACGGTAACCTTAAACTCTGCAAATCCAGAACAGTTCAGGGAAGATTTTGACAAATTTTTATCTTCAATCGCTTTCGGTGGCGAGGATATTGTTATTGTGGAAATTAAATCTACTGTTGCGGGTTTTATTCCAGATTCAAAATGGGCAGAAAAAAGAATTCTGGAGAAAGGTGCTTTATTTGCCGAAGTGAAATGCAAAAACGAAAATTTGCACTCAAGCTCTTCTTTAAAAAGAAATTCGCAAGCAGAAATAGAACTGGAGCAAATTAAAAAATGGGAGCATTGGGGCAAAGCGGCAGAAGTGGCAGCAAAGGCACTTGCCGAAATGCGAGCAGCCGTAAAAGAGGGGCTAATGGACATCAGCCCAATTTTTGACTCGGCATTGAATTTGGTTATAGGTGGCAAAAATGAAAATAAATAGAGTTGAATTAAAAAATTACCGCATTCACAGAGAATATGAGCAAGATTTTGAAAATGGAATAAACTTATTGCTTGGGAATAATGGTTCTGGCAAATCTTCGGTTTTGGAAGCCATAGGTTTTGCCTTGTTCAACTCCGGCGTACGCAGCGCAAACGAAGACATTGTGTCAAAAGGAGAAAAAAGCGGGAGCGCAAAGGTATTTTTTGTTGGCAGCGATGGAAAGGAATATGAAATTGAACGCAAATTTGGCATAGGTGCAGGGGTGAAACTCATAAGTTCGGATTTTACGCAAAAGTTTGCGGGCAACATAGAAGTTTACAGACAGGTGAGCAAAATTTTAGGGACGGACAATATAAATAGCGTTTTTTTTGAATCTGTAATTTGCGCAAAACAAAATCAATTTATAGATATTTTCACAAAAACCGATGAACCGCGAGCAAGGCATTTCAATGAATTATTTGAAACGGCAATTTACAATGATTTGTGGAAAAAATTGGGCGAGCAAAATGAGAGAAAATATGAAGAGGATAAAAAATTAAAAGAGGAGAGAAAAAGAACTCTTGCAGAAAGGCAAAAAAATATCACGGAATTGGAAAATGAATTGGCAGCGAAGAATAAAGAATTAAATAGCGAAACGAAAAAATTGAAAGATTTAGAACAGAAAATTGTAATTCATAAAGGGGAATTGGATAAATACAATAAGCAAAAGGAACAAATTAACAGCAAAGAAACTGAATTGAAAAATTCTAAAGCTAATATAGAGCTATTTACAAAAATGAAAGAGCAAGATAAACATAATGTTGAGGAATCGGAAAATGCGCGGAAGTTTTTAGAAAATAATAAAGAAAAATTTGATGAATATATTTCTGCAAAAGAGAAAAGCGATATTTTGGAAAATGAGTGGCAAAAATACAAAAATGCCACAAAGCATTACGAAGATTTGCAAAAACAGCAGCAAAAATTTACGCAAGAACAAATTAAATTTCAAGGAAATAAAGAGCAAGCGGAGAATAATATAAAAAACTTTGAAGAACAAATTTCAAAAAACCAAATTGAGCAAAATGAAACTCAAAAAAAACTGGATAAAATAAATTCCGATAAAGAGGAAAAAGAAAAGGAATTGGAGAGAATAAAGGAGCAAATAAATAAATTGACCCCAATTTGCGCTAAATTTGAGGAATTGACAAAGAACAGGGAAAATAAAGATAGAGAAATTTTGGAATTGAAAAATGCCGAAAAAGAATTAGGCAAGGGAATTTGCCCAATTTTAAAAGGGCCGTGTTTGGCAGGAAACCGCCGAGATTATTTTGAAGAGCATTTTAATAAATTATCTGAAGAGAAGGTTGAAATAGAGAAAAAATTGCAAGAGAAAATACAAATCACAGATTCAGAAGAAATTTTCATTGATAAAATAAAAGAATTTATGGAAGAGAAAAAGAGAATTTCAATAGAGCAGCTTACAGAAATTAAAAATATAAAATCTCGCGTTGATGACGGGAATGGAAACCTAAAAAAAATCAGTAATGAAATTCAAGCCTTGACAAAAAACAAAGAAGCTGGCTTAAATAAATTAAAAGAGGTTGAGGATGCTTTGCGCAAAAATGGGATTGAAATACAGGAATTAATTCCTAAAATTGAAGCCGCAAAAAAAGATAAGGAAATTTCAGAGAAATTGCAAACGGAAATTAGGGAGATAAAAACTAAAACTTTAACTCCTTTGCAAAAAATTTACGATGAATGTTTGCAAAAAACAAAAACTGCCGAGGAATATGAATCGCGAAAAGAGCGTTTGGCTGGCAGTGAGAAAAACATTGAAATGGAAATTGGGAGGATGGATAAATTAAATAAAGAATTAAATGAACTCAAGTTAAATTTTTCTGAAGAGCAGTTAAAATTGAAAGAAGAAGAGGTTAAAAATTTAAATAAAATGCAAGAAGAAACCATTAAGCAAAAGGCAAATTTAGAAAGAGATATTGAATATAAAAATAAAGAAATTGATGAATATAAAAAAACAGAGCTGGAAATTTCAAATTTAGATTCTGAAATTGCAATTATTCAGCAAAAAATAGAACTGACAAAAATTTTTAGGAATCAGATAAAAGATTTGGGCAGAATTGTGGCAGAAGAGAGGGTTAGGCGCATAGCTTATATAGCAACTGATTATTTCAACAAAATCACAAGCAGGCCGGAAGCCATTTTGTGGGTTTGCAATGAAAGCGAAAAATACAACCTTTATTTGGATAATGGGCAGAATAGATGCAGTTTTGTAAATTTATCCGGTGGCGAGCAAATTTCTGTGGCCATAGCAATACGTTTAGCATTGTCTCAAGAATTTGGAAACATAGGGCTTATTATTTTAGACGAGCCTACAAATAATCTAGACCAATACAAACGCCAGCTGCTTGCAGAAAATTTGCCGAAAATGGTGGAAAATCTAACTCAGTTATTTGTGGTGACCCACGATGACACATTTAGAAATTCAGCCACAAAGGTTATTGAATTTGGTGAGGAGAGATAAAATGGAAAAGCTAAGAGAAACTCTGCTTGAATATCTTGAAACAAAATACAAGGTTTCAAAAACCATAAGAAATTTGGCGGAGAAAGTTTTGGAACAGCTTGAAAAGGGCAGTATATGCCTGAAAATAGAAAGCGATGCGGAAAAAGCGGAATTGAAAAAATCAAAAGCAGTGGGGAGCGGCAGCGAAATTCGCCCCTTGATTTTTGATGGGGAAAATTTATATATACAGAGATATTTTGTTTATCAGAGCAGAATATTGAAAAGAATAAATGAATTGCAACTCCACATAATAACAGGGGGCCCAGGAACAGGCAAAACAACTAGCCTTGCAAAAATTCTCAAAAATAGATTAAACGAAAAAATTCTATTAGCAGCGCCAACAGGAAAAGCCGCTTTTAGAATGAAGGAGAGTTTGAAAGAACAGGGGATAGAGTTAGAGGCAAAAACCATTCACCGCTTGTTAAGCCGCAAGCCTTTAGAAGCAAACATCATAGCCATAGATGAATGTTCAATGGTGGATTTGCCTTTGATGTCTAAATTGCTGGATGCGGCTCCAAACGACTGCGATTTATATTTGCTGGGCGATAAACATCAGTTGGCTTCTGTTGAAGCAGGTTCCGTTTTTGCGGATATTTGCGCAAAGTTTGAGAAAAATCCAAAGATATATACAGAACTTACAAAAAATTGGCGAGCGAAAGAAGCACCGGGGATTGTAAAATTGAGCGAGGAAATTTTAAATAATTCGATAAAGAATTTTGATAATGAAAATATTCATTACCGTGGCCGGCTTTCTTTTGAGAATTTGGTTGGTGAATATAAAGGTTTGTTCAAAGCTGAAAGCGAAAAAGAAGCCTTGGGATTTTTGAAATCATTTCAAATTTTATGTGCGATTAAAAAAGGGAGAAATGGGGTGGAAAATATAAATAGGGAATTATCTTCAAAGGCAAAGCATTCACAATTCACTCCAATAATAATAACAGAAAACAACTATCAACAAAATCTTTTCAACGGAGATACCGGTGTTAAAGACAAGGAGAAGGCATATTTTTTTAATGGAGAGGAAATAAGAACATTCCCATTGCTAACACTCCCCAAATATGAAGATGCCTTTGCGATAACAATCCACAAATCCCAAGGTTCGGAATACGAGAAAGTTGCGGTTGTGTATCCTGAAAAAGCAAGTGATGAAAATGAGAAGACAATTTTAACTAAAGAGCTTTTGTACACGGCAATAACCCGTGCTAAAAGGGAATGTTTTCTCTTTGGCAACGAGACGGTGCTTGCTGCTTCTTGCAAAAGGGAAATTTACAGAGCATCGGGGATTTAGATATGATTAACCACAATTATTCCCTTGATTTTGGCGATAAACTATTAGCCTTAATTAGGCTTGTTTTTAAAAACCACGCCGAATTTCGCCATTCTTGCCTTGGGCTATATGCAAAATTTTCGCCTTTGTGGGGCGGGCAGGTAGCAAACAAAGAGAGGCTTGTGAATTTTTCGGATGGAAGCAAGCCGATAAATTTATGTTCGCCTATAGTTTTAGCCGCTGGCGCAAACAAAAATGGCAAAGGCATAAATGATTACGCAAACCTTGGGCTTGGTGGGATAACCGTTGGCACTGCCACTAGAAATTTCAGAATTGGAAATACCCATAGGCCAAGAGTTGGCTTGGATGAATTTAACCGCCTTATTCACAATTCCATGGGTTTGAACAATGATGGAATAGAAAAAATATCTGCGAGGGTGGGGAAGCAAATTGGCAAGGCTCGCAAAAATAAATTTGCAGTTGGAATTTCCGTTGCGGAAACACCCGGAATAGCAGAGGAAAAACGCCTGCGAGATTTGCTGGAAACTTTTTCAATAGCTTATGAAAATGCGGATTATTTGGAAGTGAATGTGAGTTGCCCAAACACAGGTGAAGAGCGTTTGGATTTAGATACCTGTTTTATGAAAGAGATTTTTTTTGAAATTGAGAATTTTAGAAAAAATGCCCCTTGCCGCAAAGCGGTTTATGCAAAACTAAGCCCAGACTTAACAGACAAACAACTGCTTTTGCTTTTGGATTTGCTCGCTCAATTTGGAGTGAACGGCATTATTTTGGGAAACACCTATCCAAGCGAAAAACTTTCTTATTCATTGCCCGCTTTGACCGCAAAAGGCACGAGCGGCGGAGTTTCTGGGCGTGTTATTTACGAAAACACATTTGCAAAAACGCTGCTTGCAAAAAAACATTTTCCTAAATTTTCCCTTGTGGCTTGCGGTGGAATAGACCACGGTTTTAAAGTGAAGGATTTGCTGGGCGAAGGCGTGGATTTTGTTCAGGTGTATTCCGCATTTGCTTTTAGATGGATGGCAGCGCAGAAGATGAATTATGAACTTGATTTCAAATAACAAACGCTTAAAACCTTGCCGGCAAAGTTTGGATATTTTGCTCCGCAGGCACGGCATAGAATTAAAATCAGATACTTTGGATAAGCTCTGGTTGTTTCACGGTTTGCTCAGGGAAAACAACAAAGACCAAGATTTAACCCGCCTGAACGCTTTTGAAACCATAGTGGAAAAGCATTATGCAGACTGCATTATAATAAATTCTTTTGTGAAAAAATGGCCAGATAAAATGTTAGATATAGGCTCTGGTGCAGGCTTCCCCGGCATACCGCTGAAATTGGTGAATCCAAATATAAATTTAATTTTATGCGAACCTCGCCCAAAGAGAATTGCTTTTTTGGAAATGGCTATAAAAAAGCTGGATTTGCAGGGCATAAGCGTTTTTGGGCACAAAGTCACAAGCCTTTCTATGAAAGAACCAATTGATGGCATTATTTGCAGGGCTTTTGGCAGCATTGCAGAAACTCTGCCTCGCTTGGGCAATAGCTTGAAAAAAGGTGGAAAAGCCTATTTTATGAAGGGGCCGGCTGTTAAAGAGGAATTGAGCAACTGGGGGCCAACGGATTACAAAATAGCGGAATCGCATTTTTATAACATACCAAATAGCCTTCAGCAAAGAGCTTTGATTATTTTGGAGAGGTTATAAGTTTATAAGTTTGTATATTATCACCCATTATGAACAAAGTCCCTCTTTTTTTAGTTTTGTCCGCATTATCTTTCGCTTTTGCCCAAGAAGGTGCTATAAAGTTCCAAATTCCTCTGGATTCAACTGGTATGCCAGCTGCCCCGCCGCCTAAGTCTGATACTCCGCAAAAATTGGGGCTTACCGCTAATAGACCCCTTAACTTGCTGGAACTTTCTGCTAAGGATACTGCCACCTTTGAGACCTATTCTCGCAGGCGTGCATTGGTGCAAGACAGCATATTAGCCACTCAAAAGGAAATTGAGAATTCAAAGAAAAGAACCATATCGCAAATGCCGCCATTGGAGCCAAAGGGCGAATATGAAAAGCAATCCGAATTTGAGGCTCGCCAGGCAAAAAGGGAAAGGGAACTTGGCGAAAGAATGATACGCGATAACAAGCCCTTCACAGACAGGCTTGCCGAACTTGAAAGAGCCAAAAAGAAAATAGAAGAGAACCAAGCAGCGCTTTACTGTACCATAGATATAAAAACCAGCCCAGCTGCTGCCTCCATATACCTGAATAAAGAAGAAATAGGTGCAAGCCCTGCTGAATATAACCTTGCATTGCCGGGTTATTCTGTGATAAAGATACAGAAAGAAAACTACGAGCCTTGGGACACGACCTTAACCCTGCAGCCAGCGCAGAAACTAAAACTTAACATAACCTTGCAGGAAAAGAGCATTTTCAGCAAGGAAGGCGAGATAGACTTTTCCAAAATCCTTGCTAAAGACACAACTGTGGTGGGTTACCGTGAGAGAATTGGCAGGGTAAGAGCCAGAATAGCGCATATTGACTCGGAAATGGTCAAAATTCTGGAGGATTTCAGCAATACATATCCGGCACTTGAGCCTCAAAAACCAGACGAGACTCTACCGGAATTTGAACGCAGGAAAAATTCCTGGCGCGATGAAGGCATAAGGCAGGTTGGTGTGTTGCAGAACAAGCACAAAGCATATAAGAGCAAGCTAGAGCGCTCAATTGAAACCCTTGAAGATAACATAATAACCACTGAGAGCCTGTTCGTAACAGAAACGGCTTTGAATGCCAGCATAACACTAGGTGCTTACGATGTGGAAAAAGAGATTTTCGATATAGAAGTACAAGACACTGCAAATCTCAAAAGCCCATTCCATTTTGTGGGCAAGATTGAAGTGCCACGTGATACGGCAAAAGCTATGAACCGCAGCACAGAAGGCTTTTTGGTGGGCGTGAGCTACTTGAACTATCCCTTTATTTACAAAGATTCCGCTTCTTTCAATTTGGCAATGAAGGAGCTAGCTCTTTCGCGCAAAGCCGTTCCTCTCAAAGTAGAGGGTGCCTTTAAGCCTTTGAGCAGGTTTGAGTCTAAAGAAGGCTACGGCCCGTGGCGCACCCATGCAGATTCCCTTTTGGGCGGCACACTCAAAGCACAGGGCTTGGATTTGAATTACGCACTCAAAGGCGAAATGCCAAAGGTAGCAACTGGCGAAACAAGCACAGCAAACGGAGACGGCTTGGGCTGGCGTGGCTGGACAAGAATTCTGACATTCACCGCAGCGGCAGTGTTTGGAGGCGTTGCAGTTGCAAAGCATTTGGGTGCTGCAGATGACAAAGACAAAATAAAAAATATGGATAAAAAGAGGCCAGACGACCAGAGCAGTCAAGAATATAAGTCATGGTATGATGATAGGAAGAAAGCAAAGGATTCATTAGATGGCAATGAGAGTTCCAGAAATATTTTTGGTGCAGGCGCAGGCGTTTTTGCTGTAGCTGGAATATTGACATTCGTCTTTTAACTTTACATTTTGCTCAGTATAGTGAGTAAAATGTAAAGCGTACTGAGTATTTTGTAATATCCCCAAGCTAGGTGTTTGGTTATTGGTGATTCAAATTGCAGGCTGGAGGATTTTTTGTTGGGGAAAGTAAATTTTACTATATTATAGCTTGATTTGTGGCTAAATATGATAGGTAAGATAATTCTTGAATGGGACGAAGAAAAACGCAAACATAATATTGCGGAACGAGGGATTGATTTTGCTGATGCCGCCGATGTTTTGACTGACCAAAATATGAGTCTGTATTTAGATGACCGTGCAGACTATGGTGAAGACAGATTTAATGCCTATGGCGTGTCTAAAGGTCGTAAAATACGTATTTGTTTCACTTTACGTGATGGCAAATATCGGGTGATAACAATGTTCAAGGTTCATGATAAAGAATGGAGCAAGTATTATGAGCAAAATAACTAAAATGACTGCGCAAGAAGCACGTAGTTATGTAAAAAAAAATAACGCCAAACTGCAGGCAGCTTACAATCAAGCCCTTGTGATTGATGATGGCGAACCTGGAAAATATATCGGACGGGGCATTGCCGCTTTAAAAGAACATATAAGCAAAAAAAGTCAGACGAAGATAGATAGCAAACAAATTACAGTTTCTATTCGCTTGCCTATGTCTGCGATAAAGTCTCTTCGCTCTACTGGACGTGGGTGGCAGTCTCGTGCGAGCGATTATCTAATCAAAGGAATAAACAGCGGTGTATTTGTGAAATAATATTCTACAAATACCAAATTTATATATTACTATACGAGTATAATGTACTTTGGTGGAGAAAACTCGTTATGAATGAGTGGCAGTAACGATAGTTTTGCTTTTACTGGCGATGATGATACGTGGATGTTTATAGATGGAGAGTTAGTCATAGATTTAGGCGGTGTTCATATGGCATTATCAGATTCCGTTAATATAAACGACATAGCCAAAGAGAGAGGTTGGGCAGATGGTTCTATACATTCAATCAACTTTTTTTATGTAGAAAGGCAAACCGAAGACTCAAACTTAAAGCTTCGTTTTGCGCTCACCAATTCAGAAAATCCCATCTAGTTTCTCTACTGAATCCGCAATATCCTCTCCGCTGGAAAAATAAATTCCATCGGAATTTATTTCGTTTACGCCTCTTATAAAAATATAATAGGCTCCGCCGAATTTTTCTTTGAAGTTGAATTTTTCGTGTATTTGCTCCAGCCAGCGTTTTAGTGCAGCGGCGTAAATATAGTATTGCAAATGATAGGCGCTGCCCAGCATGGCTTCTTCCATTCCGGTCTTTGAAAAATCGCCGAGGCTGTTTGATTTCCAGTCTAAAATATAATATTTTCCGTCTTTGCCCAAAAATACCAAATCCATTGCACCTTTAATGTATCTTGCAAGCAAATCTTCATTTTCAAAGTCCAAGATTTTTTCTTTCATAATCTCTTTTATTTTTTTCAAATCCAAATTCTCCGCTTTCATAAAGAAATTCAATTCCGCCGCTCTGTTGCTCGCATCTATTTCAGATAGTTTTCCGGCTTTGCCTAAATCTTTATTCAAAATTAGCTTAACCTGTTTTTCAACCCAGGTTTTTCTCTTTTCTCCCTCTGCCGTATTTTTAGAAAATTCCTTAAAGCCGCCTAGCTTGCTTTCCACCAAAGATTGAATCTCGTTTTCGTTTGCGTTAAAATCCACGTGTTCAAAAATACTGTGCAAAAGAGTTCCCATCACTTTGCCTGCTGGAATTTTCACTTCTGCCTCTTGCAAGATATATATATGGTCTCTATGTTCCAAATTTTGCGAAATTTCTGTGAAACTCGTATGTTGCCAAGCCGGAGCTATTTCAAAATTTTTTGATTTATGTTGTTTTTCCTGTTTATCTTGCTCTTTTTCAAATTTTAATTTGGAATTTTTTGGATATTCAATATCTGCGAAATTATCCACTATCTGTATATTCTCATCTTCCAATATCCTATTGCAAATTTTTTGCCCTGCGGAGGATTCATTTTCCTTAAACTCCTCTTTATAGGCATTCACTATATATAACCTGTAAATAGGGCGCGTAACTGCAACATAAAAATTCCTCGCAGATTCTTCCAATAGTTCCTTTTGTTCTTTTGATTTTGCATTATTCCCATTTATTTTTCTGTTGGAAACAGCATATTCCACAATGACATCATTTTTGCTGTGGTAAATTGGCGGCGTTTTTTCATAGACAAATTTACCCGGCATTTCACCGGCAAGCATTATGTCTGGAATAAATACCACAGGGAATTCCAAACCTTTTGCCGCATGAATAGTCATAATTTGAATGGCATCATCATCCGTTTCCAATTTTTCTTCATTTTCTTCTCCACTGGAATTTTTAATTAATTCTGCAAATCTCCTCAGCATTTTTTCTGGAACTCTGCCAGTTAGAGTTTCTTCTTCATTTAAAATCCATATAAGCTGCCTTAAATTCGTTGCGTTTCTCTCTCCATTTTCTGCATTTAATATTTTTCCCCAAAGGTTATTTGAATCAAAAAATGAATTTATAGCCCTCATTATTCCATAACGCTTCCATATATCAAAAGCCTCTGCAAAAGGTTTTATATCTTCTGTGGATAATCCTTTTGTATCCATCAATGCTGCTTTTACACAATTCTCCTTTTGGCAGTGCACAAAAGCCCTTAGCAAGCGCATAATATAATCGGCTGCATCGCTTTTGAATACGCTATCGGAATGGCGAATAACCGCAGGAATGTTTTTGGTTTTTCTAAGGGCATCTCTATATTCTTTTGCCTCATCATTTGTTCTTGTTAAAATTGATATATCTTGAGCTTTTATTCTTCTAATTTTTTTTGTATCTTTATCGGATATTTCCGTATCAGTTTCATACAGCAAGCGAGTTATTTCTTGAATAATTTCCTGCTTAATAGGGTTGAGCTGACCTTTATTTTTATACTCTGCGTTTCGCATCACAAGTGGTTTTTGCTTTTTGCCATTTATAGTAAGTTCTGGCAATTCTTCTTTTCCAGATTCAACATTTATGTATTTAATATCTTCGTTCTCAAAAGGATTTTCTACATTAAAAATTTTATTCAGTGCGCATAATAATCTCTTCTGTGTGCGGTAATTTTTTTCCAAGGTATATTGGTGTTTTGATTCTTTTTTTGCAACTAAGTAGGCATAAATATCTCCACCTCTAAATCTGTAAATAGCTTGTTTAGGGTCTCCAATCATAAAAAATGGCTTGCCGTTGAACAGATAACTGAATATTCTGAATTGCCTTTTATCTGTATCTTGAAATTCATCTATCAAAATAGCTTCATATTTTTTTTGTACGGCTCTAAAAAGTATTTTTTCCCTATCTTTTTCCACCGCTGTATAGGTATTCATTATTAAATCGTCAAAACCTATAACTTTTAATTTTTTCTTCTCTGCCCTCAAGGCCTCCAAAAAATCCTGTCCAATTTTATGCTGCAACTTTGCAACCAAATTTTCACTGCTCGTTCCCAATTTTTTGTATTCTTCAAGGTTATCATTATATTCTTGGAATAAAGGATTTTTGTCTATATATTTTTTCCCAATTTTGCCATCTTTATTAAATCCTATACTTTCTCTCTCCACCGCCTTTTTCAACCTCAAATGATTTTCTATTATATAACTCCTATCTTCGTACTCTATTTTTGCATCAGGGAAATTGATAACATTTCTTATACCTGTTTTTAAAATTTCTGGAGAAAACTTTTCTGGCAAATCTTTTATTTCTGCATCTTTTAATTTTTCAATTTCACGCCGCCAAAAATCTGCCATTATTCTATTCTCTATGTCTTTTTGATTTACAACAATTTCCATCTCTTCAAAATTCCCAATTTCAAAATCAAATTCACTGAGCAGCCTTTTGCAAAAACCATGAATGGTGAAAACAGGCATTTCATCTATGCGAGCAATGGCATCTAGCAAATTTGCCTTTTGCGGCAGGGTTAATTTTTCGCTGTCGCTTGAATAATATTCTCTAATTCTCTCCGCAGTCTTTTTTTTGAGTTCTGCGGTTGCAGCTTCTGTAAAAGTTATAAGAACTATTTTTTCTATAGGCAAAAGCTTTTCCAAAAGCAAGCGAAGGACTATCAAGCCTATGGTATATGTTTTGCCAGTGCCAGCACTAGCCTCAATGAGGACTTTCTCGTTTAGGGGCAGGGTGTTGATGTTAAGAGGCTGCATTTTGGGTTTCCTTTAGGGGTTAATATAATAATATTTCCCTAACCCAAACCCCAGATTTTCTAACTTACAGCTATGTCCTTAATGCGCGTTTATGAACAGGTTTTTGATATGCTTCGCAGGGGCGGGGTTGTTATGCCTATTATTTTTGCGGTGGGCTGGCTGGCTTGGATTTTGGTTTTAACCGGAAAAAAGGAACATTCCAAAAATATAGCCTCTCTTGCCGCAGTGGCTCCCCTGCTTGGGCTTTTGGGAACCGTTATGGGCATGGTTCACACTTTTGAAACCATAGAACGTTTTGGCTTTGGCAATCCCGTTCTGCTAGCAGACGGAATTTCAGAAGCCCTATTAACCACCCAAGCCGGTTTGCTGGTAGCTTTTCCGTTGTTGCTTGCGAATATTTATATTAAGAGGAAAAAATTTGAGGTTTTTCCAGAATAATGGAAAACGCCCATCTAAAAACGCTCTACCTGAACCCCGATTCACAGGATTTTCTCGCTCTCATCTCCACAAAAAAATCCCAAACTACGCCGCTTGCCTTGCGGCTAGCGGTGGGCGCGTTAAAGCGCCTTCAGTCCTGCAAGCAACGAACACTGAACAAGGCGCTCTTACCGTAGTAGTTGTCGTAGGCGTTCTCGTTGCCGTAGGTCATATCCCGGCTGTAGGCGTAGATGCTATGGTACTCGCTAGCACTCCACCAGTCGCCGCCGTTGCCGGCATCGTCGAAATAGCCACCGGAATAGCCGTAGCCGCCCGGCAAGGCGGAAAATCCATACGTGTCCACACCGTTGCCACCATTGTTCCAACCACTAGTCGCCTTCAAATACCTGCCTGCTGTGGGACTATGGTAAGGGCTTTCCGTGCCACTTGTGCCATCTACATAACGCATCAATTTATCCCAGTCCGCATTGCTGGGAATATGCCAGCCATCGGGGCATATTCCTTGATGATGCTTTGCATCTATCTGCGAAGAGCAAAATGTGGAATTGCATCCGGGCAATTTCATCGCTGTCTCCCAGTCATACAGCCTGCCGTAGGTATCGCAAGTCGTAGTGTTCGCATCGCTCAGGCTGCTGCCATTGCCGCATTTGCTGCCTGCAACCGCATAATTCAAATTGCGCTGGAACCAAGTTTGTCCTCCAATTACAACCGTCTTGTAAGTTTCGCCTTGGTAAGTTACAGGAGTGCCGTAATTAATTACAGTTTGAATTGCCAATGTGCCACCACAAATAGCAGACTTGCCACTACAGTTTCCATAGCCTGCCTGTACAGATATGCCACTGTACGTCCCTGTATCAGGATTATTCCAATTAGGCGCACCTGTCCAATAAAGATCATCGCTACTAACTGTTGTGCCATTGCAAGTAACAACCGGTGCGGTTATTGCCATACCTGCTATGCCTGTCGTAGGTACGCTAGCACAAGCGAGCGTGTACGTTATGCTAGAACTGCTGCTTGATATAAAAGCGGAAGATGAGTACGTTACGCTGGAACTGCTGCTTGACCTAAAAACGGAAGAATAAGACTCGCACTCATAACTAGAGCCAAAAGGCATTCCGCTATTTCTATTGCAGTCGGAAACGCTCATATAGCTGCAATGGCTATTGTAGAGAAGACAATAGCCATACGAACCCGAACCGCCATCATCACATTTAAAACAGGGCAAATCATCATTATTGCTGCAACCTAAAAAAGCCAACGCAAAAAACAAAATCAACAGCTTTCTCATAAATTCACCCCAACATTCAAACCAAGCGTGCGATTGTAAAGCATATACTTATACTCAAAGTGGCGCACCAAGCCATAATCATAAAGCAAACCTATGTAAAACATGCCTATATCAAAACCCACACCAGCACTCAAGCCAAAATCATAATCGTCACAGTATCCGTCTAGACAAAGCCCAAAATACGGACCCGCACTGAACCTGATTGGAATGGTGTTTGATTTTATCGAAAGCAGCAGAGGAAGCTCTATATAATGGCTGGTGAAATCAGTGCCATTATCTTTCATCCCCTTCTGAATATAAATGAGATTTGGCTGGATATGGAACCAATCGCTTACGGCAAAATCAAGCGCAAAGCCGAGCTGCATTCCAAAAATATCGCCAAAATCACCGCTAGCCCCAGAATTATGCTCCGCATAAGTGTACGATGAATTAATGCCAGCCCTAATCCAAAAAGAAACCCTGCTCTTTTCGCCTTTCTCATCAGAATCCTCATCATCATACTCCTCATACCTCACAGGCGGCTCATAAGGCTCATTCACCACACACTCATCATCATTGACATTATACTTCCTATCGCACCTCTTTTTCTTTTCCACCGGAGCCGCTTTCTCCACAATAACTCCCGGTATCTTGCTAAACACCTCAGCCGGAGCCCTGTTTTTAACAATGGCAAGCAAATCCCTGATGCTCCCAGCCTCGTCATTGAACATGCCAACCAGCCCCTCTGTGCTAACGCTATACAGCTCAACCTTTAACCTGATTATGCCATCCAACTCAATCACAGTAGCCTGAGCCACATAGTCAACCTGAGCCTTCTTCCCCAAATCCACAATGCAAGTGCTCTCTTTGCACTCCTTGATAAAATTTTCCGCACCGCCCAGCCTCTTAACCACAACATCCTGCTTCAGCAAAACAAAGGTAGCCGTAGGCAAAACCTTCAAAGCCGCCTCACGCATTTCGTCTGTGAGCACTTCAAGCTCCGCACCGCTTCGCGAATCCCCTTCGGAAGGCAGGACGGCTACCGTGGTTTGCTGGGCATAAGCGGCAATGGCAAAAACCAGCAAAATGGAGAATATTTTATTCATATGTGACATTTGAGGGTAAAGGTAGTAAATTGTCTGAACCAGAATTTTTAAAATTAAAGAATTAACAGAATAAAGCCAAAATAAGTGATTTTACCAGCCAAAATTCCCCAAAAATAAAAAAAATGCACATTTTTGTAAACATTTGTTTACAAAAGTCACTTTTTTGGATTTTTTTCCCCAAAAAGTACGTCTAAGTAAGTAGAACAGAAAAAAATAGGAGATTTTTATGAAAACCTTAAATTCAAAGGCAATATGCCTGCTTTTGGCTCTGGCCACCCAGGTATTTGCCCAGCGTTTCACCTCAACAGAGCCGGATGCTTTCCAAACTGGGTATATTAATGCAGATTTGGATAGAGGATACCATCCATATTATAGACAAGCAGCGGCTTTGGGAGAAAAAAATTCATCTTACTCGCATTTAATGCTGCTTGCCGGAAGGGATACCTTGCTCGTAAAAGGGCAAGATAAAGTTGGCACCTACAATGTAGTAGATAGCCACGGCTATGTTTTAGGAACTGTACACCCTTTCAGCAGCCAAAATAATTTCACAGCAAGTGATGGGACTACTATTCACGACAATAATGTTTCTGCCGTAGTAGTTTTAGATTCGCTCAGTGATAGCAAAAAAACAGCAACCGTGGTTTTTGCCAGCTTAAAAAAGATGGTAATAATGCAAATAAGCATAAACAATGTAAATAATATAAGTTTCAACATTCTCAACAGCGAAGATATGCCAGATGCTATGTGGCAAGCAAATGAACGTTATAATCCTAGTTGCCTGAACTTCAGACGCTTAGCTTTTTTAGGTACAAGCCTAAACGGAGCAAATAAAGTTTATCATTTAGCTACAGGAAATCCATGCAGCACAAATGGTTCGGCTACAGCAAGCGGCAGGGTTGATTTCTTTTCGGTAATTGAAAATTCATGGGTGTTTTCGCAACCAAACACAAAGGGATTGACCACTGGGGTGAATGGGCTTTTCTTGAGCAAAGATTCCAAGTTTGGAACTGATTTGGCTGTCATTGACAATTTAGATAAAAGAGGCAGCAAAGCACTTGCGGTTTTGCTGCCCGCTTCCCCACTATATCCAAAAAGCGCAATACACATATTCACAATGGATAATGATTGGACCCCCAGCACAAAACCTCCTTTGGAGATAATAGGAACCTCAAATCAAAATTGCCAAGGGTTGAGCGTGGCAAATTTTGGAGACGAAAATCTTCATCTGCTCATTTCTTGCACATTATCAGATGAAATATCACTTAGTAAAAGCATGGCTATAAAAGATATCGTTTTAGATTCCGCTGCAAACATTTTATATGCAAATAATTTTTTCTACAAAAATGCGGGAACTGGCAAATATTTAACTTATGACACACACTCAAATCCCATTGCGATAAAAAACCATAAAAATGATTTATATGCCATTTCACTCGCAATAAATGGACCTGCAAGTTTTGCCACAGACAGTAAAGTATTGGTGTTTTCAGTTATGGATGCAGATTATTCCAAAAATTTTTCCATAGTAGCTGGCATCCAAGAAGCAATAGTCAATGTGGACAGCCTTTTTTACAAAAGCGGAGCAACGTTTTTTTCTGCGAAAACGTTTTCTGGGTCTGTGAAATGCGAAATTCAAGGTACGGCACTTATATGCCAAGGCAGCGAAAAGTCTATAGGTTCATGGAGCGGCATAGAACTTTCCAGCAGCGGCAATTGCGATTTATACAAAGCCTGCAAGAAAAAAGATACCGTTTTCGTTTATGTGCGTTCTGTAAGCGAAGCTTCAAATACTGCGCTTAGAATTCCAAAAAACATACTCGTTCCATATTACGGGCAAATAAATTTAGGCTATGTAAAACCACTTTCCTATTTTAAAAATCCCGATTTGCAAAACACAGACATAAGTTGGAACACAACAGGCTTAAAATTGAGCGCCATTGCAAACACCCCTGAAAAAGGGCTTTTAATAACCCCATTCTCCCAAAAAGAAGGCATAGATACGCTTGTATTTGATCTCTCTTTTCATCTTTCAGTATCCAGATACCCCATATATCTTCACATCGCAGACACCTCCAAAATTCTAAGCAACGCAATACCAGCAAACCCTGGCAACGACACTATTTGGAACACTGCCGAAAAAAAATATATTGCCTTGCCTCGCACAAACTCAAAAGGAGATGCTTATACTTACGATATTGTTCAAGACAGCCTCGGTACATACTCCAAAATAATAGGTGATTATCTACATATATTGAAAATTGACATAGCAGATATTTCTGTTGCATACACAGAAAATGGGCAAATAAAATACCGAAAAATAACCTTGATGCCAGAACCAAAGTCACTCACGCCTATCAAAACCGCTAACTTACATGCACTAAGCCTAAGTGTAGCGCATATAGGGGGCGGTTTGCAAATCAATGGTTTAAACGGCGAATTTGAACTTAGGGCATACAATTTCAAAGGCGAAGAAATTCAAAAAGAAAAAGCTTATGCTAAAGGCTCAATTTTTGTGAAACTCAAGCAAAACTGCCCGCAAATTGTGCAAATTCGTTTCAACAACGAAAAATTTGCTATAAAAATCGCCAATTGATTTATTCTCTATATTGCCTTTGCTCCGGCTCGCATTCGCGCCGGCTAAGGCATATTTTTGATTCTTCTATATTTACCACTTAAAACTTCTGCAAAAGCCTCATCAAAATCTAAAACTATCGCTTCATTATTTTTTATAAAGTCAAGTATTTTCCAATTCAAGAGCTTCATTATCTCTTCTGTGGGTTGACATTGTTTAGAACAACTAAATTTTCTACTCTCGCACTCAGTAAAAAAATCAACGACAATACCTATTTCAGTTCGGCTAATTTTAAACCCAATAACTTGCGCCAAGTTTACTGAAGTCGGTAATTTATACATATCAATAAACGTAATGAACTTTTGCATTTTATGCCTCCTATGCTAGTCATCTTCTTCCGAAACATCGTGATACACCGTTATTGTTCCCTTTGAATAACTATTGATTATTTTCTTTGCACTGCCGCCCATAAGCCCACCTACATTTCCACTTCCTGTAACATCGCCAATAAAATGACTATTAACTATCTTGCCTCCATTACCGCCTACAAGTCCGCCAACTTTATTTTCTCCTATTACCGTACCTCTGAAATAACCATCACTTATAATGCCATTATTTCTTCCTGCCAATCCACCTACAAAATTTTTCCCTTTAATATAAGAGGCAACAACTCCAATGTTTTTTAATGTTCCTGTTATAATCTTAAATAAACCCTGTTTATTGTCCAAACTATTTATATAAACACCAGCTATAACATATCCTTTGCCATAAAAAGTTCCACCAAAAATATCTATAGGTTTCCATTCATTTTTGGGCGGCTTATTTTTCCAATTTCTCCAATTTGCAGTATCATTAAGCATAATGTTTGCCCCCAGCATTACAGTTTTGCCATAAAAACCATTTCCACAATTCACTAATTCCGCAAATTCCATCAACTCTTTAGCGGTGCTTATGGTAAATTCTGTTATTGTTGCATCCTTGCTATACCAAGCAATATTCGTTGTGTCTATATAGCAAGGTTTAGCCGGCATTTCATCTTTGGCTTCATCGGCATTTGAGCAAGACTTGACAAGCATGTAAACGCCTGCTATAATTCCCGCATAGAACAAAAGCCAACCCAAATTAACCAAGAGACTCCTAAGACTCATAAAATTCCGTTTTTTTCTACCCTTTTTATTTAAAAAATATAAATTTTCTACTTTTATGGTGTAGTTCGCCCGCACAGCTCAGCCCGGATAGAGCAACTGCCTTCTAATTTGCCGAAACGAAAAATGTCAAAATACGAAAAGGGCTTGCAACTCTGGCATTTGTAGCCAGCGAAGCCCTAAGTTATCGGATGCTGTAAAAACCGAATAAAAATAAAAACGAATAAAAATGACTTATCTAATATCTGCAATTTCGCAAATTTTACTACATTTTGTGGTGAAAGTGTAGTGAAAATTCTTATGGCAACTATAAATTATGGATTAGGGCAAATAGTGGATCGGACAGTTGGATGCAAACCGATGTATTATTGCGTTGGTTCAAAAGTTAGAAAATACCTGCAAGCCTGCCTAGAGGCGCACGAATCCATTATGATGCGGCTTGCGCCAAAGGCTCGCGCAAACATAAGCCCAAAAGAGGTAAAAGCCGCTGTGCTGCTATACGTGTCGCTTGACACAGAGGGCAAAACGGAGCTGCTGAAAAGATTGGCTTTGCCTGGCTATGGCGATGGAAATATGAAACCTATAATAACCCTTGAGCATTTGGCAAATACTTGGCTTGAACAAAAAACAGCACAGGGTGCTACGGAAAAGCAAATAGCGATGATGGAAGGACAAAAGAATGTTATACTTGATTTTTTCAATTCCCAAGGGCTAAAAACCACCGATGACTTGAAACCGGACACCGCATATAAATTTTTAGCCTGGCGCGGCGAAACGAATTATTCTGGCAGGCAAACGCAAATCAGCGCGAGCACGATGAAGCACAACTTGCAAGTTCTAAAACAGATGGCGAAAGTGGCAAGCCGCAACGGGTGGATTCCCAATGCCGGGATATGGGATGACGTGGAAATAAAAAGCATCGCCGGAGTCAATAAAAAGGTGGTTGAGCCTTTGCCAGTTGATTTGCAGAAACGGATTTTGGAAAAGCTGCGCAATATGAGGCCGGAGCTTCACGATTCTATTCTTCTTTTGCTTTTGACCGGAATGAGGATAGGGGAACTGGAAACGCTAACACCGGAAAGCCTGCGTACCGGAGCTATAGCCCTGCACGGCGATGCGATAGGGAACGTCAAGCCCTCAACAGGCAAATCCGCGGCGGCGGCAAGAACATTGCCGGTTTGCCCCAGCATTGCGAAAATTTTTGAGCGCGGACATATTTTCAAATCTGGAGCTAGGAGAATAAGGCTATCGATTCAGAGGTATTCTTTTGCAAAGGAGTTCCCTGGTTTGCATCCGCATCGGTTAAGACATACTTTCGCTGTCAATAAATTGCTTTCGCAGACGGCAACTTTGCAGATGGTGAGCTACCAGCTGGGGCATTCGGACATTAGCACTACTGCGAATCTTTATGGGAAGTTTGTGCCGGAGCATTTCAAGGCTGGGTTTGAGGAAGCTATTAGGGAGCGGAGGGAGTTGGTGGAGTGGTTGGAGGAGGGGTATTTTGGGTAGAGCCTATAGGCAAAGGTCAAACTCGCTTTTTCCTGCTTATATATATAGAATCCGTCTTTCATAAAGGATTTTTTTATATCATCTCTTGCTGTATTGTAAATAGATTCAATATCCCTTCTCTTTTTTGAAAAATGAAACCAATTCACAACTGCGAGCAGGGATATTGTTTAGCTAAGCCATTGTTTTTTTGCTCATAGAACCTCCTTTCTTTCACCTACCAAAAAAAATTATTGTACGGTCTGTTCAAAGCCTCGCCAAGCCGCACAGCCATTTTCTTTCCTATTGGGGAACGCCCACTCTCCATATTGCAAATCTGCTGCTTGCTTACGCCTATTCTTTCGGCAAGCTCTTTCTGGGTCATTTCGCGCATCTGCCTGAAAACCCGTAGATTGTTGCCGGGGGTCATATTAGCC
>Ga0268262_10002064_pt1 | contig 23712 bp, 20 predicted proteins | sample TergutNc150P3_FD_190354 | JGI IMG/M metagenome (GOLD analysis project Ga0268262, IMG submission 190354) | Nasutitermes corniger P3 segment gut microbial community from laboratory colony in Florida, USA - Nc150 P3 (SPAdes) (version 2) | ecosystem: Host-associated > Arthropoda: Insects >...
TGAAATCGGAGCCGACCCCAATCAAACAAGCAAAGACGGCGATGCCGAATGGACTCCTCTCGCTTATTGTTTAACGCCCAGTCCCGCCGAAGACGAAGACGGCAATGTAATCGAAAATATTTGGCTGCCTTTAGATAATGAAGCGATACAAAAAGCGGAGTTGTTGTTGAAACACGGCGCGACAATGCCCGAAGAAGAAAACATGCCGCCTCCCCGTCCCCGTCCCGAAACCGCCCCCCTTATCAGTTACTCGATTGCTCCGGGCTTCGATCAAAAGTTTGAAGATGATTTCCGGGAGCTTTTCACCTCACGCCTAAAAGAGGAAGAAGACTTTGGTAGTGAACTATGGTCGGCAATGGCAAACGTAGATTGGATACACGAAGACGATCCCGACGAAACCCATTGCGGTCGAAGCTTTCGCAGCGCAGGCTCAATGATTGCATCCATGTTAGGCAAAGGCGATTATATTGACTGGTATTGTTCGGGACCCTATGAAACCGTCAGCGAATACATTGCCGAAAAAATGGCGGCTAAAGGCTGGCGTTACGAAGTTGACGGAGAGGGGAGCGATATAAACAAAGGAAGACTGTCATTCACAGACGGCAGACTCTACGAAGGCGAGATTGAAAACGGGAAGCCAAACGGCAAAGGGAAGATGACTCTCCCAAACGAAGTATACGAAGGCAATTTTGTTGACGGAGTATTACAAGGCAAAGGGAAATATACTTTTCTTTCCGGCGATTTTTATCAATGTTACGAAGGCGATTTTGTCAACGGCAAATTCCACGGCAAAGGAAAATTTACAATGCCGGACGACCATGAATACGAAGGTGATTTTGTTGAAGGCGCGTTTCAAGGTAAAGGAAAATGGATTAACCTACGTTACGATGACATTTACGAAGGCGATTTTTTCAAAGGCAGAAAACACGGCAAAGGGAAAATAACATACGCCGACGGCAGAGTGTACGAAGGCGATTGGGAAAAAGGCAGGTATAACGGCAAAGGGAAGATGATCTACGCTGACGGCAGAGTTGAAGAAGGCGAATGGAAGTATGGAGAATTTACGGAGGAAAAGGAATGATGAAAACTGATTTAAACAGCAGCTTCAAAGAAGCGGAGGTTAAAAAATGAATGAAAAAAATTTTAACGAACAATACGGCGCTTTTATAAAGAAGGCGCTGCAGCTTGCTGAAAAGTCAAGAAGAGAAGGGCTTTTGTCGCTGACTGTCGACCCGGAAAAAATAAGCGAGCGCGACATTTTTGAATACGGGCTGAGCTTCGCCATAGACGGAACCGATCCTTACTTTATCGAAAAAATCATCGGCAACATCATCGCGCAGGAAAAGGACGAGTACACGCGTGTTTTTAAAACCATGCAAAAGGAAGCCGTCATGGGGATACAACAGGGGATTAATCCGCAAATGCTTTACTACATCTTAAATTCCTTCACCGGCATATCATTAAAAGAAGACGAAGCGTACCTCAGCATGAACGCCGATAAAGCAAAAGAAAGGAACGCGGCTTTTGATAATGAGATAGCCGCCATGTTGAAAGCGTTGGACGATCAAATGGGCGTTGAGCCGAAAGAAGCGGATAAAGAACAAGGGCTTACCTTTGACGACATCATCTGGCTTGACGACCGTTGTGTTCAACACATACTGCGTAATGTAGACTCTCATGATCTTGTCATCGCCCTCAAAACCGCAAGCCTTGCGGTACAGGGCAAGATATTCAAAAACATAAGCAGAAACGCCGCGGTGACGCTCAAAGAAGATATGGATTATATGGGACCGTTACGCGAAGAAGACGCGCGGGAAGCGCGGCAAAAAATTATTGATATTATCCTGTGTTTGGAAGAACGAGGAGAGATTGTAATATGACATTCGGCGACCCAATCATTTACCATTGTCCCTCATGCCGCAAAATGATGAAAATGTTGACCTTTAGAAGTTACACATCCCGAAGCGGCAGTATTTATTCCGACAGTTACTTTTCAGGCGGCCCTCACTTCACGTCAGACCTGGCAAAATGCCCCCACTGCAAAAAATTGTTTTTCAGGCATAACGACAAAAACGCGATAGAAATGGACATAAGAACCGCGGGCAGAATAAAATATATCGAAGACCCGTGGCTCGAAGACTTACTCGGCGTAATAACAAACAACGGCAAAATAGCAAAGGACTTCATCAAAAACCGCAAAGAAGAAAAAACCTACCGCTTCGACCTGTGGCATGAACTCAACAAAACAACACGGGGCGGACGCGATAAGTTTAGTGCCGATGAACTGGAACTCTGGAAAAACAACTGCGCCGCCCTGCTTCCCCTGATGGAAAAAACGCTCAAAGAAATACGGTCGGAAAAGAACAGCACTCAATACAGAGACAAAGACAGGGACAACTGCCTAATCCAAACAGCCGAACTCAACCGCAACCTCGGCAATTTTGACGAATGTATGAACCTCATCAATAAACTTAACAGCGATTGGGACTGGCTCAAAAAACAGTTTGAACGTGAATGTGAAGCGAAAAACATTTTCACCTTTGAATTGTTATCTGAAAACGAATTGAATTCTGGAAAAGAAAAAGTTGCCCCGCCCCCCAAACCTGAACACGGCGATTTACAATCGCTTGATATAAAATCGCCCGTTGTAAAATCGCCCGAAAACGCCACCCCGCCAATTAAAAGTACAACCGAAGAAAAAACATTTGAAACCCCTGATTACGAAGAAACCGACACCGCCGCCGCCGAAACAGTAACGCAAAATAAAGAAGAAAAAGAAAATGAATTCATCATCTTCGACGACTGGACGGAAATTGCCGACTGGCATTTTATAAGGGACTCAACTTACACCGGTTTCGTCATACACGACAACATAACCCGCATAGGCAAATGCGCCTTCGCCCAGTGCAGCGCGTTGAAAAAACTCGACATAGGCAAAAATGTTATCAACATAGAAAAATACGCCTTCCGCAAAGACAACCGCCCATGGGAAACAGCATACATAACTGAAGTAATCAACAGAAGCGTCAAACCGCAGATAATCGACCAATATCATTTTTACAATAATGATTTATCAAAAGCGGTCCTTCGGGTACCCGAACAATCCATGGAAGCGTACCAAGCGGCCGAAGGCTGGAAAGACTTCGGCACGATAACGGCGTTAGATGAAACACAATACCCGCCCTGTAAAATACGCACCGACATAAAATTAAAGACAGCCCCCAAAAAAAAGAAAGCGCCGCCCTGCAACATTCACATCTGGATCGGCAATTTTGACAGCGCCGAAGAACTCGAAGAATACGCCGACAACGCTGAGTACGAATGGGAATATTACGGACACCTGTTAGGTGAAGACAACTTTGACGAACCCCCTGAAGAATATGGCCTTGGCTGCGCTTTTTGTTATGAGAACGAGATTATGTACGAAGATGCCGCCGACATAGCGGACGATTTGTTTTATCAATTTTACGATACAGAACAGCCTTTACAGGACATATTTGCCGCCTTACCCGTTGACACGGAAGAAGCGCTGGAAGCCTGCAAAGAAAAAATTCCCCTGCTTAAAAAAGCCAATGCCTACATAGTAGTTTTCGGCTGGCACAACAAAAGAAAGAACTTCCAAAAAGCGCGCCTGAGCAAACCTTGCTGCTACCTCGGCGAATTTGAAATTGTCACGCCGGAACCCGACACAGACGGCAAATATGAAGCATGGTCATAAATAAGGAATGATTTTCGCGCAACCCCTAAAAAATCTTATTCTCCAGTACCGCCCGTTTTTTCAACTCGTCCATGAGCGCTTGAAACTGATCCAAATCAAGGGACTGAGCGCCGTCGCATAACGCTTTCGCCGGGTTGTTATGCGCTTCCACTATGAGGCCGTCCGCCCCTACCGCCATAGCCGCTTTTGCCAGCGGCGGAACCAGGCTTCGTATGCCGGAAGCGTGGCTGGGGTCTACAATAACGGGCAGATGCGACTTTTGTTTCAGCAGCGCGACCGCCGCCAGATCCAGCGTGTTGCGGGTCATCGTTTCAAAAGTGCGGATGCCGCGCTCGCACAGAATAACCTGATCATTCCCTGATGAGACGATATATTCCGCGCTCATCAGTAATTCCTCAATCGTGTTCGCGAGGCCGCGTTTGAGCAGCACCGGCTTTTTCAGCTTTCCCACTTCTTTAAGCAGGTCAAAATTCTGCATATTCCGCGCGCCGACCTGCACAATGTCTATATCCTCAAATAATTCAATCTGCGTTTGATTCATTATCTCCGAGACAAGGGGCAGTCCGGTTTCCTGTTTCGCCAGCCGCAGCATTTCCAGACCTTCGGCCTGTTTGCCCTGAAAAGCGTAGGGCGAGGTTCTTGGCTTAAACGCCCCTCCCCGCAAAATCTTCGCGCCGCTTTGTTTCACGCTGCGCGCTATTTCCGTAATCTGCTCCCTGCTTTCAACGGAACACGGCCCGGCCATGACCGTAAAAAATCCTTCCCCGATTGACGCGCCGCCTACGTTGATAATGGTATTATCCTCATGAACAGTACGGTTGACCGCCTTGTACTGCTCGGTGATACGCTTGCCGTAATCCACAATGTCGTTGGTATTAACCACATGATCCAAATCTATTTCCGCCGTGTTCCCAATCAGGCAGACGGCGGCATGTTCCGTCCCGACGCTGTAAATGGTAGAAAAACCCTTCTGTTCCCATCCGGCGATAAACGCGTCTGTTTTTTCCCGCGGTATGCCCGGCTTTAAGATAAATACCATATTGTAACCTCTTTTCCGAATTATATTGAAAAAACCGGACCGCGTAAATCGCCTGATTCCCCATGATTTCCCCGCTATGAGGATTGATATATTTCATAATATTCCTCCATGAATTCCGTTTTTTATTATATTTTGGATTTGGACGGTTACAAAAAAATTTATATATTCTAATCAAATTTCAGGATGAGGCGCGCGAATATGGCAATAATCTCCGTCAAGTCATTAAAAAAATTCGCCAATAATACGTTCCTTGTTTTTTCCTGTATCCTTTTCCTTATTATTGCCTTGTCGGCCATTACGGCATATTCGATTTCCGCGCGTCAAATCAACCGTTCTTTTATTGAACAGCAGCTTTCCATAGCGTCTGAAACAATGCGGCTGCGTTTGGCGACCGCGGTAGACAGCGAGGTTGCCCTTGTGGTGAAAATGGCGGATACCACGGCAATTCGGCAGTATTTTACGAATCCCTCCGATCCGGTTCTTAAATCCCGGGCGGACGGTGAATTTGCCGTTTATAAGGAACATTTCCATAACCCGATACTTTATTGGATTAATGACGCGGATAAAATATTTTATTCAACAGGAAACGATCCGTACATTGTCAATCCTGATGATCCCAAGAATTATTGGTATAATTTAACGTTATACGAAACAGAAAAATATATTTTTAACATTAATTATAACCCTGATTTGGGGCAAATCTATCTTTGGGTCAATGTCCCGGTATTTATGGAGGCGCAGACAGACAAAAAACCTATAGGGATGGTTGGCACCGGCATAAATCTGACTGATTTTTCAAATTTTATAACTTCCGGCTATCAAAAATTCGATAAAAATATCGCAACATATATGTTCAATAAATACCATGAAATTACTTCGGCGGCGGATTATAATCTGGTTCGAAATAAAATCCGCCTGGACAAACACCTTGGCGAAACCGGAAAAGAACTGATCAGGGTCGCGCGTGAGCTTTCCGGGGATGAAAGCCGGATTTTCATTTATGATAAAAAAATATACCTGGTAAACTCCATTCAGGCGATGGAATGGTATCTGACCGTAAGTTATCCGATGCCGGGTTTGTTGTCGCTGAATAAAGCGATAAACACCGTATTTTTCAGTATGCTGTTCCTTATCCTGTTCCTGTTCATTATTATGAATATTTTTATTGCCCGTTCTGAAAACGCGATGACGAAGCAAAACCTGCGGCTTCTTGAGGCAAACAAGAAGGCTGAATCCGCTTCCCGGGCAAAAAGCGATTTTCTCGCGAAAATGAGCCACGAAATCCGCACCCCCATGAACGCCATTACCGGCATGGCGGAACTGCTGCTGAGGGGAGAACTCTCCTGTGAGGCGCGCGGTTACGCGCGGGATATTAAGCAGGCGGGGAACAACCTCGTTTCGCTCATCAACGATATTCTGGATCTTTCAAAAATCGAAGCGGGAAAACTGGAAATTGTTCCCGTCAAATATATGCTTTCATCCCTGATCAACGACACGGTCAACATTATCCGTACGAAACTTAAGGAAAAACCAATACGGTTTTTTACCAACATCGACGGGAATATTCCCAACAGCCTTATCGGAGACGAAGTGCGCCTGCGCCAGATTCTTCTTAACCTGCTGTCCAACGCGATAAAATATACCGAAAAGGGACATATCGGTTTGACCATTACCATGGATAAACAGGATGATAAACAGGCCGCGCTCAGGATGGACGTGGCCGATACCGGAAAAGGGATAAAACCGGAACATCAGGCGAACCTCTTTGACGAGTTTGTCCGGATAGATATGAAGAAGAACCAGGGCATTGAGGGAACCGGACTGGGGCTTTCCATTACCCAACGGCTTTGCGCGGCTATGGACGGAAAATTAAGCATGAAAAGCGAATACGGCATGGGCAGCGTATTCACGGTGATTATCCCGCAGGGCATTGAATCGAAAGAGCTTTTCGCCTCGGTGGAGGAACCGGAAAAAAAGAAGGTGCTGGTTTATGAAGGAAGGGTTGTCTACGCCAAATCGGTATGCTGGACTCTGGAAAATCTGGCCGTTCCTCATACTGTAGTGACAAATCAGGATGATTTTGCCGCGGCGCTGTATCGCGAGGAATGGTTCTATGTATTTTCCGGTTACGGTCTTTATGAAAAAATAAAACCGCTTATGGAAGAAGGCGATTCGGTTTTCTACGGAGGGAAAAAGCCGCGTCTGGCTCTTATGGTAGAATGGGGTACTGAAGCGTATATCCCCAATGTGCGCTTTGTGTCCATACCGATACAGTCCATCTCCATTGCCAATACCCTGAACGGCAAGGCTGACCATCGGGATTATTTTGAAGATTCCGGCAGTTCCGGCGTGATACGCCATACCTTCCCCCACGCGCGGTTGTTGATAGTAGACGACATTGCCACCAATCTTAAAGTGGCCGAGGGACTCCTTTCGCCCTATAATACAAAAATTGACGCCTGCCTGAGCGGCGCGGAAGCGATAGAACTGGTGAAACGGAATAAGTATGACCTTATTTTCATGGATCACATGATGCCGGAAATGGACGGTATTGAAGCGACGGCGGCTATCCGCGCGTGGGAAAAAGAATTCACCCGTCAGCAAATACCGATAATCGCCCTGACGGCAAACGCGGTTGTGGGAATGCGGGAAATGTTTCTGGAAAACGGTTTTAATGATTATCTTTCAAAGCCGGTGGACGTTTCCAAACTGGATGAAATTCTTAATCGCTGGATACCGGAAAGGAAAAAAGGGACTGGGGATCGGGGACTGGGGACCGGGGATCAGGGACTGGGGACTGGGGAGCGTTGTTCGGTTTCTCAGGGTACAACCAGTAATCAATATCGTAATCTGAATAACGATTCCCCGATCCCCTCTTTCCCCCCTTTCCCTCCTTTTCCCCCCTTCCCCTCTTCCCTTCCTCTGCCCCCTATCCCCCATGTTGATACGGCAAAAGGAATTGCCATGCTCGGAGGAAAGTCGAATACTTACAAGAAAGTGTTATCCATGTTCTGTAAAGATATTGATGAACGACTGCCGCAGCTGCAAATAATGCCGCAGGAGGATACCCTGCCGGCATTTATAATCCAGGTTCACTCCCTGAAAAGCGTGTCCGCTTCTATTGGCGCGCAGGAAGTATCGTCCAGCGCCGCGGGACTTGAGGCCGCGGGCAAAGCCGCCGACATGGTTTTTATCCGGGAGCATTTACCTGACTTTACGGTACAGCTTGCGGAACTGGAAGAAAATATACGCGCCGCGCTATCCGCCGCGGCCGAATAGCGCGCCATGAACGCCGTTGGGCGCCGGCAACAAATCGGTGACAGTTACTTTTTTGCCTGAATAATTTCTACTTGTATTGTTCGGCGATTTCCTGGAAACGTCCCTGAATATGCAGAAGCGCACCGGCGATAACCGGGTCAAATTGAGTTCCGCTGCCGTCGGTAATTATTTTAATCGCTTCACTGTAGGAAAAAGCCGCTTTATAAACCCGCGCGCACACCAGAGCGTCATACACATCGGCAAGCGCCGCCAGCCGCGCCACCAGGGGAATATCGTATTCTTTGAGCTGGCGGGGGTAGCCTTTGCCGTCCCAGCGCTCATGGTGGCCGTAGCAAATATCTTCGCAGTGCCTCAAATACAGAGAAGTTTTAGTGTCGCCCAACTCACTGATAATTTCCTTACCCCGCGTTGTATGGGTCTTCATTATCTCATACTCATCCGGGTCCAGCCTGCCCGGTTTCAGGAGTATGCGGTCGGGAATGGCAATTTTGCCGACATCGTGCAAAGCCATGGCCTGCATGATGATGTTGGGTTTAAGGTCAAATATATTCTGGGCATATTTGGATCCGCTGATAATAAGATAGTCGCAGAGGGCCAGTACATAAAGCTGTGTCCGTTTGACATGCTCTCCGGACTCAAGATCCCGGTGTTCAATAACATTGGCAAGACCCTGCAGGGCATTATCCAGGGTTTGGGTCGCCTCGGTGGTTTTTTCCGCAACCATCTCCTCAAGGCTGTCGCTGTAGTTTTTCAGCGCTATCTGATTCCGCACCCGCAGTTTGACAATTTCCGGTTTGAAAGGCTTGTTGATAAAATCAACCGCGCCCGCGGCAAGCAGCGCGCTCTCTGAATCGTTTTCCGCCGTGATAAAGATAACCGGAATCCGCTGAAAGACCGTGTCGGCTTTTATTATTTCGAACATCTCGCGGCCGTCCATTTCCGGCATTACCACATCTGTCAGTATGATCTTGGGAAGGACCGCCGAAGTACGGAGTTTTGCGAGCGCGTCTTTACCGTTGCTTGCCGTGATTATCCTGTAATCATCTTTCAGAATTTCCTCAAGCATCATAATATTGATGTCTTGATCATCAACGATAAGAATCGTAGAGGTTGTTTCAGCCATTTTCCGCTATTACCTTGCTCACTTCCTGTATGGTCGCGGCAAAAACGGTTTTAACCGTTTCCAACTGGCCCGGCTTTACTGTCCCGGCTTTTATCTGGGTTTCCAGTTCCAGACTTTGTTTGAACAACTCCATCAGCGATAAATTCGCGGCAACGCCCTTGAGCGTATGAACCGCGTTCCGGGCTTTTTCCATATCTCCCGCCGCAAGAGCTGTCTCAATATCGTCCGTTTTGGTATCATCCCTGAATTTGGCAAGCAGTTTGACGTAAAGTTTGACGTTATTCATAACCCGTTTTACGCCATCGGCCATATCTACATAAACAATGTTATCAGCCATTACTGACCTCCCGATTTACGATACCAGTATACCCCAAAAACGGCAAAAAGGCAATAGGGATACACCCAGGGCAAATTACGCGGTTTTTAGGGTTGAAATTCTCATAAAAAGTTGTTTATAATGGGTCAACAAGGGAAAATTATGGACAACCTGAAACAGCAAATCAAGAAATTGATAATCAGCGCCCTGGAACTTGAGGATATCAGACCGGAAAATATCGTTGACTCAGCCCCCCTGTTCGGGGAAGGTCTGGGCCTTGATTCCATAGATGCCCTGGAACTGGGGGTAGCGCTCAAAAAGAAATTCGGCGTCAAATTCTCCGCGGAAAACGCGGATAATAAAAAACATTTTGCCTCAGTTGACGCCCTGGCGGCGTATATTGAGACTGCGGGAGGAGCAGCATGACCCGGGAAGAGGTTTTACAGAAGATACAGGACATATTAACCGAAGAATTCGAGATTGATAAAAGCGCCGTTGTCCCTGAGGCCAAATTGTATGAAGATCTGGAACTGGACTCCATTGACGCGATAGATCTTTTGGTAAAAATGAAGGGGCTTATCCCGGGAAGAATCGACCCCGAATCGTTCAAAAAAGCGGCCACTATTCAGGATGTGGTAGACATACTGTATCCCCTGATTCAACAGACCTGATGGCATCCAAATTCCGCGGTATTTCCAAAGTTCTTTTTTTTATTGCCGCGGCGCTGTATCCGGCGCTGATTTTTTATTTTCTGGTAATCCGTAAAACCCCGCTGCGGCTGTTCTCCCTTTTTGTTATGGCCTTTGCCCTGCTCGTCTTTATCACCGGAACATCCGCGAAAAGCAAGACAAAAGGCGTTTCCTTTTTTTGGAATTCCGCGCTGCTTTTGGGCCTGGGGGGACTCTGCTTCATCATTAACTCCGCCATTATTCTGAAACTCTACCCCCTGCTGATGAATATTATCTTTCTGGCAGCTTTCGGCGGCACTCTTTTTTTTCCCCCCAGCATGATCTTCCGTTTCGCCCTTATGCAGGACAAGTCTATTAAAGGTTCCCTGAATGAAAAAAGGGTCGCCGCCTATTGCCGTAAAGTAACGGCGGTGTGGTGCGGATTTTTTGTCTTTAACGGGAGTATGGCCGCCTGGACTATTCTTGCCGGTTCTGACGCGCTGTGGTCTGTTTATAACGGCGGAATTTCCTATATACTGATAGGGACCCTCTTTGCGGGGGAATTCATGGTACGAAAAACGGTACAGAAAAAGATGCCCCAAAGTATTCCGCTCTCGACATTCAAACATAATTCCCGGCCGCTTTCCACGGTTCTGTGTTACGAAGGCGCGTGGAGCGATGCGCGTTACCATACCTGGGGAGATTTTCTTGAAGGGACCGCGGAATTGCGCCGGAGTATAAACGCGGCGGACGCGCGAAGCGGCGAACAATGGCTGCTCCATTGCGAGGATTACTGGTACTTTCTTCTGGCTTTTACCGCCCTGCTCCAGTGCAGGAAAGAGATACTCCTCAGCGCCAATGTAAGTCCCGCCTATATTAAAGAGATTCGCGGCGCCGCGCCGTCAGGCGCTAAACCTTTCCTTACCGATCAAATTTTTTCCGAAGGGGAAAGCCCGGAAAACATTTTCCATATTCCCTCACTGCTCAAGGCAATACAAGAAACGGACAAGCCGGAAGAAGGGCCGGCGATTAACGCGGATGAAACATCCATCATCATGTACACATCGGGAAGCGCCGGAAAACCCAAAGCGGTGCGGCAGCGATTAACGGAGTTTGAAGCCGATAACCGTTTTGTCATTTCAAAATGGGGCGATGAATTCCTGAAACGTAAATTATGTTCCACCGTAAGCCAGCATCACATTTACGGACTGTTGTTTTCCATACTGCTGCCCTTTACCCTGGGGGTTCCTTTCAGAAGAAGACGGATAGAATTTCCTGAGGAGACAGAAAAACTTTCAGATAATGAGTACATGATTATAACCGTACCGGCTTTTCTTAAACGGGCGGTGGAAATGGAACGCTCATCCGGCCTTAATTTACCATCGCCCTGGATATTTACTTCCGGCGGGGTTCTCAGTTTTGAAACCGCTCAAAAAACCAGCGAGGTTTTTGGTTTCTGGCCGGTGGAAGTGTACGGCAGTACGGAAACTTCCGGCATTGCCTGGCGACAATCAGTTAACGGCCCGGAATGGACGGTTTTTGACAACGCGCAGATCAGCCAAAACCGGGACGGCTGCCTCATCATCCGCTCGCCGTATATCAAAGACCCGGCAGGTTTTGAAACCGCCGACATGGTAGAAATACTGAGTGACGGACATTTCCTGCTCAAGGGACGCGTTGACTCGGTGGTTAAAATCGAGGAGAAACGCGTCTCATTTCCCGAAATGGAAAACCGTATTCTCCAGTCCGGCCTTGCTTCCGACGTATGCGTAATCTCCCTGGAAGACAAACGCCAATACCTTGCCGCCGTAATTGTTTTTAACAACAAGGGAAAGGAACGTTTTAACGGCCTTGAGAAACATGAAATAAACACATTCTGGCGGGAATACCTTCTTCAGTATTTTGAAAACATCGTCATCCCCAAAAAATGGCGTTACCCTGAAACTTTACCCCTGGACGCGCAAGGGAAGAAGAAAAAAGAAGATATTCAGCTGTTGTTCTCCGGTGAAAGAGGGACAGAAGAATTTTTAACCACGGAGGACACGGAGTTACACGGAGTTTTAATACGAAAACCATCTCTTCCTCCGTGTAACTCCGTGTCCTCCGTGGTTGATTCTTCCTCCGAAGGTTTCGGCGCGCTGGACAGGGAAAAAATTATTGAGAAAACAGAAAATTCCGTCAGCCTGGAATTTGTTATTCCTGATAACAGCCCGTATTTTGACGGTCATTTTCCTGAATTTCACCTTCTGCCGGCGGTAGCCCAGGCGGAATTGGTGATCCGTTTCGCGGCGCGGCATCTGGGAACCGATATTGAAATTTCAGAAATAAAGCGGGTTAAATTTACCAACTTTATCCGGCCCGGCATGACTCTCCTCCTGAAGCTCACCAAAAATGAAAAAAATATTTCCTTTAATTTAAGTTCACCGGGAGGCGAAACGGTTTATTCCCTGGGAACAATCATTACGGGGAATACATGAAGCAGGGCTTTCTTATCCCCGTGTACCAGCACGGCGCTTCAGCTTGTTCTTTGGCTGAACGCCTTGCGGCTTCGGGTCTGCCGGTAATCATGGTGGACGACGGTAATGATTCAGAAACTCAAAATCTCCTTGCCCAATGCGCCGCCGGAACGCCGGGGGTTGTGCTGGTGCGCCTGAACAAAAACAGCGGCAAGGGAGGGGCCGTTATCGGCGGTCTTAAAAAGGCGGCGGAATGCGGACTGACCCATGCGCTGCAGATAGACGCCGACGGCCAGCATGACGACGGCAAGGCTTCTTTCTTTCTCGCGGAGTCCGCCAAACATCCCGATATGATCATCTGCGGATACCCGGAATTTGACGCGGCCGCTCCCCGGAGCAGGGTGGCCGGACGAAAAATTTCCAATTTCTGGGCCGCCGTGGTTACGCTTTCAACGGAACTCAGGGAAGTACTGTGCGGTTTCAGGGTATACCCGGTGAGCGCTGTATTACGCATAACACGGAATATTTTTTTGGACAAGCGCATGGGCTTTGACCCGGAAATCATGGTGCGCCTGTACTGGAATAAGGTGTTTCCGCTCTATCACCCCATAAAAGTCAGTTACCCGCCGGACGGGGTTTCCAATTTCCATATGGTCAGGGATAATATCCGTATAAGCTGGATGTTCAGCCGGCTGTTTGCGGGTATGCTGCTGCGGCTGCCGTTACTCGTCATCCGAAACATCAAACGCGGGAAAGAGAGACAATGAAAAAAGAGGAAGAAACGCCGCTGCACTGGTCTCAGCATAAAGAAAAGGCGGCGGGGTATTGGCATATAAAACTTATGCTGGTTTTATTCCGGCTGTTTCCGGTTATTATCCTGCGCGTTCTGGCGTTTCCGGTTGGTTTTTTTTATTTTCTTTTTTCAAAAAAAGGGAGAACCGAATCAAAACGTTTTTTGCGCAAAGCCGCCCCTCTGGTTACACAGCATGGCGTCGCGCGCAAATGCCGTTCCCCCTTTGGCCCCCTGCGGCATATCGTTTCATTTTCCCTTACCCTGGTGGAAAAAATCGAATCATGGGGAGGCAAGTTTCAATTTAAGCATATTCATTTTCAGGATGATGACATAGACGAGCTTATTCAGGAACTGGAAAGCGGGCGGGGAATTTTTATGATTACTTCCCATATGGGAAATATTGAGCTGCTCAGGGGGCTGGCAAGTTTTAACCGGACAAAAGTGTCGCGCAAAACGCCCATTACCGCCGTTATTGATATGAAGGTCAGCGAAAAATTTACCCGCATGCTGAAAGAATTGAATCCCCGGTCAAGCATGGATATTATCAATGCCGGCGAGATAGGCCCCCATACCGCGGTCATGCTGGAAGATAAACTTGCCGCGGGCGAAATAGTAACGATTGCCGGCGACCGAACCGCCGCCGGCAGCCACGCCGCCAACGCCGACGGGCGCGGGAAAAACCTCATTATCCCCTTTCTGGGAGAGGACGCGCCCTTTTCGCCGGGGATTTTCTATCTGGCCGCTTTGATGAAGGCGCCGATCTATTTTGTTTTTGCCCTGCGCCGGGGGGATCTGTCCGTACTGCCGGAATATGATATGTACGTCCACAAAAGCCGGCTTCCCCTTGAATGTTCCCGCAAGGAACGCTTTAATCAAAGTTCCCTTCTTGCCCAATCGTTTGCCGCGCTGCTGGAAAGCTACTGTAAAAAAGCCCCCTTCCAATGGTATAATTTCTATGATTTCTGGTCAAAAGAGGCGTGATGATGAAATCCAAAGAAAACAATGGGCCGTACAATCTTTACGCGGAAGCGGAAGTTAACGTTGAGTTTTTTGATCTCGACCCCATGCAGGTGGTATGGCACGGAAATTACATCAACTATTTTGAAGTCGGCCGCCGGGCGCTTCTGGAAAAAATCGATTACAGCTACGACGAGATGGAAAAATCCGGATTTGCCTTTCCCGTCGTTGAAGTTTCCGCAAAATACCTGGAGCCGCTCCGTCTCAAAGACCGCGCGCGGATAAAAGCCATTCTGACAGAATATGAAAACTGCCTCATGATAAAATACGAAATCCGCAACGCCCAAACCGGACAGCTTACCACCAAAGGATCCAGCACCCAAATGGCCTACGATGTTAAGAACAATGAATCCTGTTTTGTGTGCCCGCAAATCCTGGTAAAAAAAGTCGAAGCCCTCATCGGGAGAGGAACATGATGTGCGCCCATTCAAGAAATTTCACCACGGAGTTACACGGAGTACCACGGAGTTTTAAGACTATTTCTTTATCTTCCTCCGTGAAACTCCGTGTCCTCCGTGGTTATATTCTTCCTCAGTTAACACGCATAGTACGACCGATCCTCGCCGTTGTTTTATCCCTTGTTATTCTGACTCTACTTGTTCTTAACTTCTCCGCCATAAAAATAGAAAATAATATTTCCTCCCTGTATACCATGTCCGCTTCCCTGCTGGAATCGGAGCAGCGGGCGGCGCGGGTTTTGGATTACGGTTCAACTGGCTGGTACTTTATTGTCACGGGATCAAGTCCCGAAGAAACGCTGGAAAATGAGGAAAAACTTACCGCGCGTTTGGAAGAAGAAATAAGCAAAGGAAACCTATAACGCCATGAAGGCCCTGCTCCCTCTGGCCCCGGCCCAGTTTGAATATCTGGGCTTTCCTTCGAGTTACGCGAAAACCTTTGAAAATGAATTCGCCGCCGCGCGGTACTGCCTGCCTGAAAACGCCCCTTACCGGAACCATGCTGTTCTTTTTTCTGGCCGCCTACCTGGTCATATCCGTCGTGGTCTGGGTGGTATATCCCTGGCGGGACAGCCTTAAAATCTGCGCGGTTCCGGTATTGCTGGTTCTTGCCGCTTACCGCTCTTGCGGTGGTTTTATCGTTCCTGACCACCCTGCTCTCTTTTGGCGCCCTGGCGTTCAGCGGTTTTATGCCCGTTCATATTTTTGGCCTGACCGTTTCAGCCGGGCTGGGCGCGGCGTTTATGTTCGCGATGCTGCTGCAGGGAAAAAGCGGGGATTAACCGCGGCGCGCGCCGCCATTTTGCTTGACATTTTTCTCCAAAAACATTAAAATAATACTCATAAACGTAATTTTTGTCAAAAACATAGAACAATAAGGGGGAATAAGGAATGAAAATCAAAGTTAAACTGAGCATTATGATGATCGCCATTGTAGCGATCGTAGCGGGTGGCATTGCCATAATTGAGTTGGTGAAGTCCAGCGACATAACTTTAAGGCTTGCCAAAGAGAAAACCATGTATCTGGCGCGCCAGCGCGCCCAGTACTGGGACGGCCGCTTGAACGGCTATATAAGCACATTACAGGCTTTATCGAATATTTTTAACTTTTATGAAAGTATACCGGTGGCGGATCGGCGCCAGCAGTTTGAAGATAATATAGAAGGTATGTTTGAGGACACGCCCGATTTTATCCGGCTGGGTACAATCTGGAAGCCTAACGCCATTGACGGGCAGGACGCCAAAAATATAGGCCGCTCGGGCTCAAGCCCCACAGGACAATTTGCTTTTACCATGTCACGGGATACCGGACAGATAACAGAAGGCGCCAGTTTACTTGTTCCGGACGCAATGGCTTTATTGGACGGTCCCAACGCCAAAGTAGTCAATATGAGCAACCCGATCGCAATTAAGAATCAGGGAAAAGATACCTATGCCGTAACAATCTACGTCCCCATTATCAACAAACGTCTCAATCAAGCAGTAGGAGTCGTAATCGGCCGGTTGGATATCGGCATGATACAGCCGCTGGTAGAGAAGACCATCAAAGATCTTGATGAAGTTACCAGCGCGGTTATTTATTCCGACAACGGGTTTGTTTTGGCGAATTACATGCCGGAGTTTATAGGAAAGCAAATCGACGAGGAAACGCAATACGGCCCTTACTTAAACGAAGTTAAAGAAGTCATTAAAAACGCGAAGGAATGGGAAGGTTCAGCTTTCGATCCCGAACTGAAAACAAACATGGTAATGGCAATAGCCAATATTCCCATAGGAGCGTCTCCGACAACATGGTCGGTAATGATTGGTTCAACGGAAAGTTACATCCTGAGAGATGTCAACGCTTTAAGAAATTTTGTCATTATTCTGGCGTCGATAGCCCTGATACTGGCGGTGATAATTATCTACCTTGTCCTGAGCAGCACTACCGCCCCCATCGTCAAGGTATCGGACACGCTCAAAGATATTTCCGAAGGCGAGGGCGACCTGACACGGACTATTGCCGTCAGTTCCAAAGACGAGGTAGGCGACCTTGCCCTGTACTTCAATAAAACGCTGGGAAAAATCAAAGACCTGGTGCTTATCATTAAAAAGCAGGCGGGCATATTGAAAGATATAGGCAACGACCTTGCCAGCAATATGACCGAGACGGCGGCGGCGGTCAATGAAATTACCGCCAACATCCAGAGCATCAAAGGCAGAGTCCTAAACCAGAGCGCCAGCGTAACCGAAACCAACGCCACTATGGAACAGGTTATCGCCAACATCAATAAACTCAACGGCCATGTTGAAAACCAGAGCCGCAATGTATCACAGGCTTCATCCGCCATTGAGGAAATGGTAGCCAATATCAGCTCGGTAACCAACACGCTGGTCAACAACGCCGCCAATGTAAAGACCTTACAGGAAGCCTCCGAAACAGGAAAGACCGGATTACAGGAAGTGGCGACGGATATTCAGGAAATATCCCGCGAGTCCGAAGGCTTGCTGGAAATCAACGCGGTCATGGAAAACATCGCCAGCCAGACCAACCTGCTGTCGATGAACGCGGCGATTGAGGCGGCGCACGCCGGGGAAGCGGGCAAGGGCTTTGCCGTAGTCGCCGATGAAATCCGCAAACTGGCGGAAAGTTCCGGCGAGCAATCCAAAACGATTGGCACGGTGCTGAAAAAGATAGCGGAATCGATCAAAAAAATTACCACCTCCACCAACAACGTCCTCACCAGATTCGAGGCGATTGACACGGGCGTAAAGACCGTTTCGTTACAGGAAGAAAATATCCGCAACGCTATGGAAGAGCAGGGACAGGGAAGCAAACAAGTCCTGCAAAGCGCAAGCAGTTTGAGCGGATTAACCCAGCAGGTAAAGAGCGGTTCCGAGGAAATGCTTAACGGCAGTCAGGAAGTAATGAAGGAAAGCCAGAACCTTGAAAAAGTAACGCAGGAAATAACCAGCGGTATGAACGAGATGGCAAGCGGGGCGGATCAGATAAATGTAGCGGTACACAATGTCAATGAAATGACCCAAAAGAACCGTGAAGCCATTGATGCTTTGATAAAGGAAGTTTCGCGCTTTAAGGTAGAGTAAAAAGAATTTTTCACCACGGAGTTACACGGAGTACCACGGAGTTTTGATACGATGGCTTCTTCCCTCCGTGTACTCCGTGGTGAAATTTCTTAAAGGTTACATAACAAAATCAATCACGAATTGAGCCTATTCTTGCTATACATTTGCAGTTCAGTGTTTCCTGAGAAAACCAGCGTATTTCAGGCTGTTCCATTTCTATCCCCTCGATAGCGGCTGCCAGTATATACCGTTCACCGGCGTTACCTGTAAGTTCATACAAGAGAATATTTACCACGGAGTTACACGGAGTTTCACGGAGGGAAGGCTGATTTTCGTACCAAAACTCCGTGGTACTCCGTGGTTGATTCTTACTTATTATAAACGACGGCGCGCCGGCCATATCAAATACCGACAGCCCCCGGAGTTTCAGGAAACATTCTTTCAGCGTCCAAATTTGATAAAACCGCGTTTCATCAAAACAGCCGCCGGATTCAATATAGTCCCGTTCGGGGACAGAAAAAAATTCTTCCGCTATTTTTCCCGCCCCCGCGCGGGGCCGTACCAGTTCTACATCACAGCCGGTACGCAGACTTTTGCCGGCAGCCAATGAAACCGCCGCCAAATTTCCCGAATGGGAAATGCTGAAATCCGTATCCCGATTCGGGAAAAAGGGCCGTCCCGCCGCGTCTCTGGCTATGTCGTCTTCCGCAAGGGGCCTGCCTTCAAGCTGTGACAATATACGCCGCGCTTCGGCGCTTAATCGTTGTGCGCGCGCTGGCCTTGATAAATTATTAAGATTATTTGACACAATAGACAGATTTAGGTAATATGACATAGCGTTAAATTTTGGGTGTTTTTTTGAACAGTACAAAAACGGTCATAATTTTATTCCTCTGTTGTTGTTCCTGCACTTCAAAAACTCCCATCAAAGAAAAGCCGCTTAACGTCTACCTGGCCGGCGGCTCACCCTACAGGTTACTGCCCCCCGAAAAAATTGAAAATTCCCTTGACATGGCCCAGCGCATCTCCGCTTCCTGGCAAGGCAGAAATTATTTTCTCAATGCCTGGATAAAAGCGGATGAAACAGGAATTGAAATGGCCCTTCTGAATGAACTGGGCGCGCATATGGGAGAACTCTCCTACCGGGACGGGCGGGTATCTTTTTCATCCCCGATGTTCCCCCCGCTCCTGAAACCTGAATATATTGTAGCCGATTTTCAACTCTGTTTCTACAGCGCCCCCGCGCTCCGTCAGGCCCTGGAAGACTGCGGTCTTTCTTTTGAATACACGGAAAACAGCCGCCGTATTTTCCAGGGAAAAACCGTTATTATTGAAATTGAAAAAAAACAGAATACCGTCAGGCTGGTTAACCATCCGCGGGGATACGCCTATACTCTGGAAGGTAATTTTTAGTGAAAAAAAACGTATGGCTGTCGGCGCCGGGGCTTATATGCTGCGCCGGAAAAAACAAAAACGAATTGTATGACTCCTGCCTGAAAGGTTTCCAGGGCGGAATGGTAATGACCGAAACGCGGGGCGGAAAATTCCCCGTTGGACTTATTTCCGGGGAACTGCCCGTTGTTAATTTCCCGCCATCGGTTCTTGAACCGCCGGCTTACGCGGGGGGAACCAAAATTATCCGCGTTATTGACGCGGGGCTGGCTCTGGAACAAATCGGCTATATCAACCTTCACGGTACGGGCACTGAACTTAACGACCAGGCCGAAGGCTGCGCCATGAAAGCGGTATTTAATGAAATGCCCCCGATAAGCTCTACGAAACCCATCACCGGCCATACTTTGGGCGCCGCGGGGGCATTGGAAGCGGCAATCTGCTGGATGGTATTGGCGGAACAAAAAGGCCTGCCGGTACATTGCTGGGACGGCGTTAAAGATGAGGAAATCCCCGTTTTTCCCGCCGCGGCGGACGGGCAAAAGACGCCCTCAATATGTATGAGCAACAGCTTTGCCTTTGGCGGGTGCAACGTCAGTTTAATTCTGGGAGGAAGATAACCGGTGATCGAAAAAGAAGAACTGCAAACCCTCATACCGCACCAGGGAAAAATGCTGCTCCTCAGCAGGGTTATTGAGTATGATATTGAACATGGCATACGGGCGGAATATGATATTACCAGGAATTGTCTTTTTTACGATCCGGTGACAGACGGTGTTCCAACATGGGCGGGTTTTGAGTGTATGGCCCAGGCAGTTTCCGTTCTCTCAGGGATCAAAAGCCGGGAGAAGGGCGAAAAACCCAAACTTGGTTTTCTTCTGAGCGTCCCGTCCATGCGGATAACAATTCCGCTGTTGAAGCCCGGCAGTTCGGTAGAGGTTCGCGTACAGGAAGTTGATTGTACAGAGATGATTTATACTTTTGAAGGGACAGCCCTGGTGGAAGGCAAAAAGGTAATGGAAGGGAAATTGATGGTTATGGAAGTCAGCGACGAACAATTCAAAATGCTTACCGGAGGAGAGTGGCCGAAGTGAACACAGAAAAAAAAGTTCTGGTAACCGGGGCAAGCAGGGGTATAGGCCGGGCGATTGCCCTTGCCGTATCCGACGCCGGGTATCAGCTAACGGCACATTATCATAAAGGGAAAGAAGCCGCCGAATCGCTGCAACAGGAAATTCTCCGGAAAGGCGGCAGCGTTGAATTGATTCAGTTTGATGTAAGCAACCGGGAAGAGTGTCAGGAAAAGCTGGATAAGTGGTCAGAAGAAAACGGGGCCTTTTGGGGAATTATCTGCAACGCGGGAATATCCGCCGACGATTCCTTTCCGGGCATGAGCGGGGAATATTGGGACAAGGTTCTTCGCACCGATCTTGACAGCTTTTACAATGTGCTGCATCCCCTTATAATGCCGGTCTGCCGCAAAAAGCAGGGCCGCATCATTACCATTTCTTCGGTATCGGGAATAACGGGAAACCGGGGGCAGGTAAACTACAGCGCCGCCAAGGCGGGCATTATCGGCGCGACCAAAGCCCTGGCGACAGAACTTGCCAGCCGTTCCATAACGGTCAACTGCGTCGCGCCGGGAATTATTGAAACGGAAATGATCCGCGATGTGCCGCTGGACAGGGTGCTTCCGGCAATTCCCATGGGCCGCACCGGAAAACCGGAAGAAGTGGCGGGTCTGGCGGTATTCCTGCTTTCCGAACAGGCTTCGTATATAACGCGGCAGGTAATTTCAGTTAACGGGGGCATGGTGTGAAACTATGTTTCACCTTCAATATTACTGGGATTGTCCCAGAAGTAAGAATTAACCACGGAGGTCACGGAGTACCACGGAGTTTTGATACGAAAATCTTTTATTCCTCCGTGAAACTCCGTGTACTCCGTGGTAAAAAATTCTTCCTGGACAACCTATAAACAGAGGTAGTATGAGTAACAATATGAAACGTGTGGTCATTACCGGCGGGTCGATAGTCAGCGCGTTGGGCGGCGAGTGGCCGGATATATTGGCTAAACTCAAAGCGGGAAAAAACTGCGTCCGCCGCATGGAGGACTGGGACAGGTATACCCGCATGAATACCAGGCTTGCGGCTCCGGTTGATTTTACCATGCCCGATTATCCCCGCAAAAAGATCCGGGGGCTGGGCAGGGTAGCCCAGCTTGCCCTGGTTTCCGCGGACAGGGCGCTGGCCCATGCCGGCATAAACGCGGACGACCCGGAACTGAAAAACGGCCGCTGCGGGGTCGCCTATGGCTCCTCCATGGGCAGCATTGATTCACTGATGGACTTCTACAGTATGCTCATCAATAATGATCTGACCAATATGAGCGCCACTACCTACATTAAGGCAATGCCCCAGACCTGCGCCGCCAATATCGGCGTATTCTTCGGCCTGACCGGAAGAATCATTACCACTAACACGGCCTGTACATCAAGCAGTCAGGCTATTGGTTTTGCCTACGAAACCATACGGCAGGGTATTCAGGACCTTATGCTGGCCGGCGGCGCTGAGGAATTAAGCCCCGCGGACGCGGCGGTCTTTGACACCCTTTTTGCCGCAAGCTCCAAAAACGACACTCCCGAAAAAACCCCCGCCGCTTATGACAAAAACCGCGACGGCCTGGTCGTCGGCGAAGGGGCGGGAACCCTGATCCTGGAAGAATACGAACACGCGCTCAAACGCGGGGTAAAGATAATCGCCGAAATTGTCGGCTTCGGAACCAACACCGACGGCACCCACATTACCCAGCCGAACCGCGGCACCATGGGCATCGCCATGAAACTGGCTTTGGAAGATTCTCAACTGGACCCGGCTTCCATCGCTTATGTGAATACCCACGGAACCGCCACCGACGCGGGCGATGTGGCGGAAAGCTGGGCTACCGCGGATATTTTTCAAAGGCCCGTTCCGGCAAGCACCTTAAAGAGTTACATAGGCCACACCCTGGGAGCCTGCGGCGTTATTGAGGCGTGGATTGCGATTAACATGATGAAAGAAAAATGGTTCTGCCCCAACCTTAACCTTGAAGAACTTGATCCCCGCTGCGGGCCGCTGGATTATATCACCGGAAACGGACGTGAGATTGACGGTGAATATATCATGTCCAATAATTTTGCTTTTGGGGGGATCAATACATCGCTTATTTTCAGGAACCTGCCGTGAATAAGGAAACATTTGAAATTGGCCAAACTTCGTTTGGCTCCGATTTAACATCGCCGCTCACGCGGCGAACATCAGAGTTAGGCAAAGACAGCCTTGATATCGAAACTCTCGCCGCGGCGGCAAAACAGCAAATAAAAGTACAGCTCTGCCGCGGCGCCGCGTTTGAAGCGAAGATCGAAAAAGGCGCGGCTTTTCTTGATCAGTCTCTGGCACAGCACGGCGGAATCTACGGCGTTACCACCGGTTACGGCGATTCCTGCACCGAGACCGTTAATCCTGAACAATACCGGGAACTGCCGGTTAACCTGACGCGGTTCCACGGCTGCGGCATGGGGGATTACTTTGACGATGAAACAGTCAGGGCGCTGATGATCGTCAGACTCAACACCCTGGCTCAGGGCTATTCCGGCGTCAGCATGGAATTGCTGCGTTATATCGAATTTTTTATCGAGCATGACATTCTGCCCCTTGTCCCGCAGGAAGGTTCCGTCGGCGCTTCCGGCGACCTCACTCCCCTTTCATACCTTGCCGGCGCGTTAATCGGGGAGCGGCAGGTCAGGTATCAGGGCAAGGTTCGTTCTTCCGCCGACGTACTCGCCGAGCTGGGCAAGGCGCCTTATCAGTTCCGTCCCAAAGAAGCCATCGCCATAATGAACGGAACCGCGGCAATGAACGCGGCCGCCGCCCTTGCCTTTTCCGACGCGGAGTATCTGGCTGATATTGCATGTCGTATAACAGCGATGAATTCCATCGCCCTCAAGGGCAACGCTTACCATTTTAACAAGCGGCTTTTCGAGCTAAAGCCCCACGCGGGACAGGCTCTGGCCGCGGAAAAAATACGGACCAGTCTGCCCCAGGAAAACCAGGGTGCGCTTTCCGCCCCGTCCCGGATTCAGGATATGTATTCAATTCGCTGCGCTCCCCATGTGATTGGTTTATTCTATGATACGCGCGATACCCTGCGTAATTTTATCGAAACCGAGATGAACAGCGCCAACGATAATCCCCTCATTGATCCTGAAACCAAATCGGTATACCACGGCGGGCATTTCTACGGCGGCCATATTTGTTTCGCCATGGATTCACTGAAAAACATCATCGCCAATATAGCGGATCTTCTGGACCGGCAGCTTGCCCTGCTGGTGGATACCAAATACAACCGG
>Ga0268262_10002065_pt1 | contig 23711 bp, 21 predicted proteins | sample TergutNc150P3_FD_190354 | JGI IMG/M metagenome (GOLD analysis project Ga0268262, IMG submission 190354) | Nasutitermes corniger P3 segment gut microbial community from laboratory colony in Florida, USA - Nc150 P3 (SPAdes) (version 2) | ecosystem: Host-associated > Arthropoda: Insects >...
CTATGGCCTCCTCTCGATTGATTATCTCAATTATTTTACCCCGTTTCTCCTTGTCTGTCAAATATTGAAAAAATACCGCCCATAATTCGGCATCGGTCATCTCTTCAATAGGCTTGTCCACTACCGGGCCTGTCTTCACCAGTTCCACGGTGATTATTCTGGTTCTTCCGCCAAGCGAGACGCGGTTGTCCGGGTCATAATACAGAAAAGTGTGGACAAAATTTTCATCGGGGAAGAATCTTTCCTTTGCCAGAATGGCGATTTGATACGTTTCCTTCAAATCATCATACGTTTTGTCTTGTCCGTGAAGGCCCTGTCCTACAAATAGCCGCGCGGCATGGTACTCAAGACGTACCTGTTCGCTGGTCTTTGGGTTGAATGACATTTCAACGTTGACAAGTTCGCCTTTTTTGGTTTTGCAGGCTACATCGAAACGCAGATACCGCTGTCTGGTATCGTCAATGGGCGGCTCATTGGCGATGATGGTATCTACGGTGACCGTACGGCCTATGAGCGACGAAATCAGGTGTGACAAAGCGGTTCTCGAATTCGTTGTTTCTTTGGTGAATACCGCTTTAAACACCGGGTCATAGCGGATGTCCATGACAGCCCTATCCCCAAAAGGGAAGGGACCCCACTCATACTGAGCAGGATTTTCAATTTGTGTTTTCATATTTGAATCTCCTACACTATATAGGGTGAGAAGTTGCAAAAAGCTTTAGTCAATATGAAAAAAGTTGGTTTTTTTACTTCTGTTCTATGATACCACTGGCTTATCTTTCCACTTCACCCTAATCCTGCAGTAGCCCATAATCGTCATCAAGGTAAAATATACCGGGGTAAAAATCAGCGTTAAAAAATAGCCCAGATTCAGGGGGCCGCCTTTGGGGAGTTTTGTGCGGAACAGGCCGAAGGCGCCAATGGTGTTTTCGATCATTACAATGAAAACTCCGGCGGACATGGGCCAGAGATGGGGGAAAAAGGGCAATAGGGGTATGGCGAGAATTCCGGTGGAAATTACCAGCATCAGAATATTGTAGTTAAGGCGGGTCATAAACTCAGGGCTGAACAGGCCGCCGTTGTTCCAGCGGAGGGTTTGGCTGATAAAACCGCGCCATGTTTTTTCGGCGACGGTTTCTATCGCCGCGTCGGGCAGGGCGATGGCGCGGACGCGGTATTTGCCGCGGGAACGTATCAGCGAAATCAGCGCCGCGTCCTCGGTGGCTGAAGGCGGCACCGCGTCATAGCCGCCGATAGAATCCAGCGCCGCCCGGCTGATAATCAGGTTGTTTCCAAAGCCGCCTCCCGCCGCGCCCAGCCCTATTGCCCCGGCCAGATAATTGTAACGCACCGCGTGGTCATAGCACTGGTACAGGAAAAAGAATCCCCTCCCCTGCTTTTTCTTGAATACCGGCCCGATAACCGCGCCAACAGCCGCGTCGTTCATGCGGCAGGCCATTGCCTGAATCCAACCCGGCGGCGCTTCGCAGTCGCCGTCAGTAAACAACAGGTAATCCCCCCGCGCCGCGGCTATGCCCGCCGACAGGGCGTACTGTTTCCGGTTGGGGCCGGGGTTTTCCTTCAGGGTGATTACTCTGCAATTATCCATGCCCTGCCGGGCCGCATCCCTTACAAATTGGGCAAGCATGGCGGGGCTCTCATCGTCCGAACGGTCATCAACAAAGATAATTTCAGCCGGATAATTCTGCGCGAGCAGGCTCCGTAACAGCCCTTCCATGCGCCGGCCTTCGTTATGAATAGGAATAATAAGCGATACCGGGCGGGGCGTTTGGCCGTTAAAGACAGCTCCGTTTTTAACGGCTTGTCTGTCCCTCCGCCATTCCAGGAAAAAACCCGCCATTAACAATGTCTGCAAAGTTACAAAAAAAATACCATGCCCATAGCAGAAAATGTCAAATGCGGTCAAATCCGCCTCCCCGGGTAGTATACTATATATATTGAACTATTTTGAATGGTAATGTATACTGATAAAGAGGTGGTTTATGGCGGAAGATTTGGTTGAAAAGGTATTCTCTTTCTTTTCGGGTGATAGTGCTGAAACTCATCTGTCGGACAAGGAAGTTGTCCTGAAACAGAGGCTCAAAGACCTCACTGAAAATAAATATGCCCGATTTTACCGGCAAAAAACCGACGAGGCTGACCCGTCGTTGGGACATTTTTTTTACACGCTCTATAAAATGATTTTGCCGGTTCGCACCTTTATGCAGGACGTTGCCCAGACGACCCGGCTCCGGCAAATCGTACTGGAAGCTTTTATGGACGCCCATATTATTGAAATAGCCAAACGGCTCAGTCCGACGGCGATAGAAGAACGTTTCAGGAAAATCCCCCCGGCTGAATTAATTACGGAAATTCGCGCGGATATTGATAAACTTGTCGCCGGGTTTGACGGCAGCCGGATAGGCGGGGTAGACCGCTGTTACGATCTGGTCACGGTTGTTTTCCAACTTGCCCATTTTGATTACCCCGCCCTGCTTAAGAAATTCGACTCCAATTTTACCGAGGGGCCGTTTAGCGGGGACCCGAAATTCTTCCCGGTCAAGACCGCGTTGATTGCAAAAGACCTGGGTGATTTTTTGGCGGTTGCCCAAAGCATTAACCCCGACAATGACTGGAAAACCCTTCTTAAATTGCTGAAAAGCTGCGCCGGCAAGGAACTCATCTCTGAAGACCAGTTTGCTCAAATACTGATTGGGCTGCGGGATGTGATTAACTCAAAAGTACTGGAATTGATTGTACAATGCGGAATCAGAAATCCGGTATGGACCTGTAAGCCCCGAACTCCTGATGAGCATATTGCCGAGAATTGGCTGGAGGCAAGAACTTCCAAAGCGCAGGAATGTATAGACAGAATTAATGAGGCTGAAACAAACAAGCAAATCGCCGTATTGATCAAGGAAATTTTTGATAATACTGAAGAACTTGATCGCCTGGAAAACTATTCTGTTGCCAAAAGCGACATCTATCGCAGAAAAGAATTATCCTACTTTGTATACGCACAGGGACTCAACTACCTTTCGGTTTTTTTGAGCGATTACATGGAAAGGGAAATTCGCGAACTGTGCGATATTTTGCTTATCCGGGGACAGTGGACCAACAATACGTTCTCCAAGGAAATGTCCGAAGCGGTACATGAACTGCTGGATATGCCCGAAGCGGTTTCGCGTTTGGACGCGGCGCTTACGGATGACGGTCCGGACGGTTCCCGGTTAAAAGCGGCGCTTCTCCGGTTTGACCGGGATCGCACCCAGGCGCGCTATATCAACGCCATTATTGATAATATCAACGAAACAGTGCTGGAACTAATGAACAATTTTATTGAGCAGATTTCGGTTATTGACAAGCACCTGAAGTCTCTGGTGGATGATGTACATAAAAAACATCCCGAGATGATTCTTAACTGGCGCGAGTTGGCTATGTTTTCAAAGGATCCTTTGCATCAGCGAATAGTGGATGACAGCAAAAAAATCAGTTGCTTTATTGATCTGATGAATCTGTGCGTCCAATGAAATTTTAATTCAAGGAGCCTGCAATGGCTATTATTGCTGTTTCCCGCGAGCTGGCCGCTCTGGGTGATGAGACCGCCAGAGAATTGGCAAAACTTCTGGGCTACCATTTTGTAGACAAACATACGCTGGAAAAACGAATAAAGTCCTATGGCATTGAAGGCCGGGAATTCCAGAAATACGACGAGCGCAAACCTTCATTTTTTGCGTCATTTTCGCAGAGCCGGGATGATTATTTGCATTACCTGAAGACAGCCATTTTTGCCGAAGCCGGAGAGGGCAATTGTGTTTTTATCGGCAGAGGGGCGGGGATGGTGTTCAAGGATATGCCGGGGCTTATTTCGCTGTTTTTGGCCTCGCCGATTGCTATTCGCATTGAGCGGGTAAAAAGTTATTTTCACTGTGATGAGCGGCGGGCGCGGCAGATTATTGAACGCAGTGATCAGGATCGCGTTGGCTTTCACCGTTACTTTTTTGACATTGACTGGAAGGATCCGGCAAATTATCATCTTTCCCTCAACACCGGAATTTTTCATCCCGCTGATTGCGCTGAAATTATCAATCAGTTCAAGAAGCTTTTTTTTACCCCCGAATCGGAAATACAGGGCGCCGCGCGCCTGAAAGAATTGATTCTGGAACAGAAGATAAAGCATTGCATAATGTATGAGCGGGAAATCCCCATTCACTTTCTGGAAGTATCCGTTTCCGGCAGTATTATTACCCTGTATGGCGTTGCCAATTCCCAGGCGCTGGTTGACGCCGCCCTGAATGCCGCCGGCGAGATGGTCGGTGATTCCGCCGGCAAAACGACCGTGCAGACTGAAATTCAGGTTGTCCGGGAATACAGCGTGATGCCGTAAATAACGAGATGTAAAAGAAGGAAGAATTTTCACCACGGAGTACACGGAGTTTCACGGAGGAAGAAGAATTAAGATACTAATATCTTAAACCGCGAACCGTAGGTTCGACGTGTTACTCCGTGTACTCCGTGGTTAATTCTTACTTAAGCTCAGTTGCCAGCCGCTCCTGAATAACATCATATTCAAGGTTGTCAACCTGTTCGCGGAGCCACAGTACCAAATCACCGCCGGATTCATATTGATACGCTTCGAGTTTAGCCAGCATTTCTTCCATGTCGTTGACTTTGTAATGTTTGCAGGCCTCGGCAATATCCCGCAAAAGGGCCGCGTCGGGCTTTGGAGAAAGAGGTTTGGCGTTTTCCGGTTTCGCGGTCACAGCCAGAATTTTTTTCAGTTCTTCCATCAGTTTTTCTACAGCGTTGATACAGGGATCGTGATTGGCATCAATGAATTGCCTGTCCCTTTTGCGGGCCGCGTGTTCGAGGGCTTCCGCCCGTTTTCCCATCGCTTCGGCGCAGATGCCATAGGTTGAACCCTTTATGCCATGAACTGTTACGACATATTCCTCCATTACTTCTTCGGAGAAATTTTTGCTTTTCGCATAACGCATTTTTTCCAGCAGCGCCGGAGTATGCACACAGTAGGCGCGCAGTATATCCAGATACGCTTTTTCCTGATAGCGGTTTTTTCCTTCCTGCACATTAACGCCTTCAATAGAAACATCATTGGGGAAAATACTTTGTTCCATTTTTTCCTCTCCTGAATATGTTTTTTGTACCTGTTTTTCTTTGGGAATCCAGGCTGACAATATATCATCCAGTTTTGATATGTCAATAGGCTTACTGAGATAGTCATTAAAGCCGTTTGACAAAAACATATCTTTCATTCCGATAATCGCGTTGGCGGTAAGCGCGACAATGGGGATATTCCGGTAGTAATCCCCTTCCAGCGCGCGAATGTGCCGGGCAGTTTCAATGCCGTCCATTTCCGGCATCATGTGATCCATAAATACTATATCGTAATGTTCGCGCTGTACCATTGAAATGGCGTCCGCCCCGTTGGTACAGGTATCAACATGGCTCTGGTATATTGCCAGGAGTCCCGCGGTAACAACCAGGTTGGTATTAATATCATCTACAACAAGCATCCGCGCGTCAGGCGCGATAAAACGCCTGTCCTGCCGTTTATGCAGCCCTGTTTCCATTTGGTGATTAAGCACGGCGGCCAGCGGGATGCTGTATGCGGGCCTGTTTATTATCGGCCTGTTATGAAATGTTCCCGGTTCCCTGTTATTGGCAAGGATGGCAAGGGTAGTGCCGGGCGATTGTGTTTTAATTAACTCATCGGCTTTTTCGGCAATCTCCGCGTTTACCAGGGCAAAAGAATAATTTCCGCCGGAAAGCTCCCGGAAAAATTCTTCCGCGTCGTTTTTATATGCCGCCGGCACTCCCAGGTTTTGCAGGGCGCGAACGATTGAGTCCGCGTAAAGAGATTGTTTTTCATAACAAAGCACGGTCTTTTCGGAATGATTTTCCACCTGCGCGAGGGGTTCATTTTCGATAATGCTCTGGGGAATGACCGCGGAAAAAACAGAACCTTCGCCGTATTTACTGGAAATAGTGATGTCGCCGCCCATGGCCCGGCAGATGCTCCGGGTAATGGCAAGCCCCAGTCCGGTTCCTTCCACGCCCTGGTTTTTTTTCAGGTCCAGGCGGGTAAAACTGCGGAACAGATTCGGTATGTCCTGTTCCTTTATACCGATGCCGCTGTCGGCAATTTCAAACCCCAGGTTAATTATATTGCTGCCGTTGGATGAAGTTTGGCCGTTTACCGTTAGGTGAATATAACCATTATGGGTGTATTTTACCGCGTTGGAAAGCAGGTTGTTCAGAATCTGCCGTATCCTGACTTCATCGCCGCTGAGTACATCGGGAATGGAAGCGTCCACATCAACGATAAAAAGAATTGGTTTGTCCGCAATCCGTATCTGAACCATGGTAATAATGTCATTAAGCAGAGAGGAGAAGGAATAAGAAACCGCGTTAATTTCCAGCGCCCCCGCCTCGATCTTGGAGATGTCAAGAATATCATTGATAATTGATAAAAGATTAAGCCCTGCCTGTTTGATGCCCTCCAGATATTCCTGCGCCCTGGGCAGGGTATCCGCGCGCAGGGCCAGTTCGCTCATGCCGATTACGGTATTCATGGGGGTGCGAATCTCGTGGCTTGTCTGGGCCAGAAAGATTGACTTTGTCCGGTTTGCCTGTTCAGCCTGCTCTTTGGCTTCCATAATTTCAGTAATGTCGTAAAACAGGAGTATTGAACCTTCGATAATTCCTTCCGCGTTCAGCATGGGGGCGATATTTACGCGGTAATGCTGGGATGCGGCGGTCTTGCCGGCGCCTTCAGTATTGCCTCTTCCGATATACATGGCCCGATCCACAACATGGGCTTTTTTATCAACCAGCGCCAATACCAGCGTATCAAGAATGAAGTGAACATCGTCTTTGTCCGCATACTGTGAAAAGAAATCGTCAAAGGTCCGGTTGCTGACAAATCCGATGTTGGTAATTCCGGCAACTTTCAGAAAAGCGTCCGAACAATACAGCAGGCACAGGTTATGGTCCAAAATCAAAATGAGATTTTGGGTATTTTTCAGCAGTAAATTAAAAAAATTCTTCTGGCGTGTGTTCTTTGCCAGAAGGCTGTCGTAGAGCTGGTCCCGCGACTGACGGTACCCGTTAACGCGTTCAATGGTTTCCAGGGCTATCTGATATTTTCTGACGAGATCGTTATTTTCCGCTGTTAGGCGCTTATTTTCTTCTTCCAGAAAAGCAAGTCTGTCATTAAGGTTGGTCATTTGGAACGCCTCTTAAAGCTGGCAGGCAATAATAGCATATTGGAGCGCCTGATTTACCGTTTCCCCGGATTTTGTGTATCGGGGACACAGTTCTCCGCCGGAATTCAGATACAGATAAGAATTCGGGTAACCGCTCAGTTCCCGCTGTATCAATTCAGCTTCCGCCGCGGCGCCGCCTCCCAACACCACTGTGCGTAAAAAACATGAAAAAACAAAAAGCCCCGCCCCGCCTTCATTTTTTTTAATTTCCTGAACCAGCGCTTTTGCGCTTTCAAGCACATGATTCTCGGTGATTGCGCCTATATTCAGGATGCCTCCTATCGGTACATGTCTGCTGCAGATAAGCGTTCCGTTTAAATCAATGTTCTGCACAACAACCACTTCCGGGTTTGTCCCATTGCTGTCTTCTACAACCAGGGGAATAGCATGGGTATAAGCGTATTTATCATCATGAACAAGCCCTATTTCTTTCAGAAAAGAAGCCGCGGGTTTGTTGTTTATGCTGAGGATCTGCGGCCCCCTGGCGCTGGTAATAACCGCGTCCTGAGCCAGGGAAGATGATTCCGGAAAACAAAGGGAAAAGAAACGGGGTTCAACCGGCCCCCTGAAAAGCAGCAGCGTCATACGGTCGCTGTATGCCGCGCCCTTATAAATTGTTTGGGGAGTGCGGATATGCACATGCATATCCAGAGCGACGGTGCCGAAAACCGGCAGCCCCCCACAGGCGCGGTCCAGGGCGGCGGCCATAACATCTATGGTTACGTTAAGCATGGTCGGCGGAAAAGCAAATGCCAGAACCGGCGCTCCGTTCAGGGAAGAAGCGGTTTTTTGGCAGAGCGCGCTGATGTTATCTTCGGCGTTTTCCGTGGTAAGGGGTTCGCAAATGCCGGCGGCAAATTCCGTGTCATCGCTGGTCAGAACCGTTACCGTCAGCATCATTTCACCCGCGCGGGAAGGCAGGGCAAGATACATGGAAGTGCAGCCCACAACATCAAAAGGCAGGCTTTTGCATATCGCCTCCGTTACGCCCATTTCAATAAATTGCACATGGCAGAAAAGCAGGGCGACGCTGTTTTGCAACAGGCTGTTTTTCATGTCTATTTGGGTCAGAATATCCCGCACCGCTTTTTCAGGATCGTCCAATTCGTAAGTATACGCGGTTAATGTTTTAATCATAACATACCTCAAGTTTAATGTGCGTTGACTATTTCAATTATTTGCGCCTCGGTTTTTCTGAATATTTCTACAATTCTCGGATCAAATTGCGTACCCGCGTTATCAAAAATAATATTGCTTGCCTGAATATGACTCAGGCTGTTGCGGTATACGCGGTTTTCCATGAGGGCGTCATAAACATCCGCTACTGCCATGATTCGCCCGCACAGCGGTACTAAATCCCCCGCCAGACCCTGGGGGTAGCCTTTGCCGTCATAGCGTTCATGGTGGGAACCGGCAATAAGGCTGGCATAACGGAGATAATGCTGGCTGGGCATACGCTGGTACATCCGGTTCAAAATTATCGCTCCCATTTCCGAATGACGTTTCATTATGGAAAACTCGGTATCGTCAAGCTGTCCGGCTTTGAGCAATATGCGGTCGCTGATGGCGATTTTTCCTATATCGTGAAGCGGGGCCGCGCGTACCATCATCTGTAATTCCACAGGATTAAGCTCATCGGGAAAAAGATCCTGGTTTATCAATTCTTTGCCCAAAACATCAACATATCTTGAAGTGCGTATTACATGACCGCCGGTATTTTCATCGCGGCATTCTATCATTTCAGCAAATGAAGTAGCAATGCTGTCAGACAGATTCATAACCGTTTGCTCCGTCTGGGCCTGATAGGAAATAAAGCGCAGGTGTAATTTTATCCTGTGGAGTAAAATGCTTTTCTCCACAGGCTTTACTATAAAATCCCTGGCCCCCGCTTCCAGGGCGTGTATCTCAACTTCCGCGCTATGCTGGGCGGCAAGAAAAATTACCGGTATCCGGTCCAGATAGGGGTTTCGCTTGAGCTGGGACATAATATCAAAACTGTCTATATCCGTCATTTCAATGTCCAGCAGAATGAGATCCGGTTTTTCTCTTACGCAGACCTGCAGGGCCAGATTGCCGGATTTTGCCAGTGAAACCTCATAATCATCGGCAAGATAAGCGGAGACCTGTTTAAGAACCGCAAGATCGTCGTCAACCACCAATATTCGCTTCATTGTAAAAGCTCCATTCCTTGTCCATTAATGAAAATTTTGCCGATACCTGCAGAGAGGCAAATTTATCCCGTACCTTGTCAAAGGCGTCCACAATCCGTGGATCAAATTCCGTACCCCGTCCGGCAATAATTGTCGCGTATGCCTGATCATGCGAAAGTTTTTTCCGGTAAACCCGGTCGGTAACACAGGCGTCATATACATTGGCCACTGCCATGATCCGGCAGCACAAGGGTATATCGTCTCCTTTAAGGCCATGCGGATAACCTGTCCCGTTATAACGTTCATGGTGGCCTTCCGCGATGATTATGGCTGTCTTCAGATAATCCTGATTGGGTGTGCGTTCATAAATAGTCTTGAGTACCTGCGCGCCGATTATGGTATGTTTGCAAATCTCCTGATATTCAATTTCTGTCAAAGAAGATTTTTTGAGCAGAATAATATCGCTTACGCCGATTTTTCCGATGTCATGGAAAGGAGCGGCCCGCTTCAATACGTCAATATCTTTGGCGGTGATTTCATTTCCAAAAACGCCTTCCTCAATCAATTCCCTCATCAACAGTTCTACATACTCACCGGTACGCAGCACATGGTTAGCTAAATTGTAATCTTTACATTCCAGGAGTTCCGCAAAGGAAATGCCAATGTTGTCTTCCAGTTCTTTTACCATGTCCTCCAGATGGAGTTGATAAGCGGCAAACTGAAGGTGCATCTCTATCCGGCGGTGCAGAATATCAACATTGGCGGGTTTGGTAATAAAGTCCATTGCCCCCGATTCCAGGCATTTAAGCTCTGTTCCGGTGTCATGATTGCCGGTCAGAAAAATAACCGGGATCTGCTTTAACTGGGGATCTTCTTTCAGGCGGGCGATAGTCGCAAAACCGTCCATGCCGGGCATCTCCACATCCAGCAGAATCAGATCGGGCCTTTCCCGCGCGCAGATTTGCAGCGCCAGCTCTCCTGATTTTGCCAGAGATACCTCGTAATCTTTCGCAAGCTGGGCGCTGATTTGTTTGAGGCTTACCAAATTGTCATCTACAATTAATATTGATTTCACTTTTTTGCCTTAACTTTCCATTGTTTCCAGCCGCTCGCAAATCGCGTCATATTCAAGATTATCCACTTGTTCGCGCAGCCAGTCTACCAGATCTCCGCCGGATTCATAGTCATATAACTCCATATCGGCCAGGATCTCTTCCATAAGCGTTGATTTATAGCGTCGTGTCGCGTCCAGCAGTTTGGCAAGCGAGGCAGGGTCCGGCGCGGCGGCTTTTTTCTTTGCCCCTTTCCCGGCGGCGGCTTTCTCCAGCAATCCTCCCAGATCGGCCAGCATTGACTCTACCATTTCAATAAAGGCTGCGTTTGCCGCCTGAACGCTCGCAAAATCCCCGGCTTTGGCAAAGGCTTCCAGTTCCGCCGCTTTTTTCCCGATGTCATTGGCGAAAATGCCATAACTGGAACCTTTAAGCCCGTGCACCGTGATGGAATATTCCGGCAGACTTTCGGGGGAAAGCCCCCTCAGTTTTTCCAGCAGGGCCGGGGTATGCAGGCACCAGGAGCGGATTATATCCAAATAGGCGGCTTCGCCGTTGTAGCGCTGCCGGCCCTGCACAATATCGATGCCCGCTATCGTTATGTCGTCCAGTATGCTGGGAGCTTCCGGCTCTTCTTTTTTGGTTTTGGCCAGTTCCATTTCCGCTTTTTTCAGCGTTTCCACATTCTGTTTATCCCGTACCCAGGTATTCAGGGCCGTATCAAGCTGCATAATGTCAATCGGTTTGGAAATAAAGGCGTTACAGCCGTGGGCAAGGAACATCTTTTCATTGCCGGTTAAGGCATTGGCGGTGAGCGCGATAATGGGCACCGTCCGGCCATAATTACCGGGAAGCTCGTTACGGATTATCCGTATTGCCTCCAGGCCATCCATCCCCGGCATCATGTGATCCATAAAAACTACATCGTAGCGGGATGTCTCATCTCCGTTTCCGGCAGCCTTGATTTTTTCAATCGCCTCCGGGCCGCTTGCCGCGGTATCAATGGAAAGGCCGTAGGGCAGCATAAGTCCTTTGGCGACATCCAGATTGGTCTCGACATCGTCCACTACCAGCACCTTGCCGTAGGGCATATAGCTCCGCGCCAGCCGTAAACTCTGATTATGATGAACATCCTTAAAACGAAATGATTCCAGATTTTGCGCTATTGCTTCCCCGATAGGAGTTTCATCGACAATCCGCTGGGGAAGCTGCACGGTAAAGGTAGAACCCGTGCCGTATTCGCTTTCCACGCTGATTCTCCCGTCCATTAATGACACCAAATTTTTGGTAATGGACAGGCCAAGCCCCGTTCCTTCAATATGGCGGTTCGCTTTGGCGTCAAGCTGGCGGTACTCCGAGAACAACTTGGGGATGTCCTGCTGCCTTATGCCCTGCCCGGTGTCCTGTATCGCAAAGACAACCCAGGCGTCGTCTCCCCGTTTTTCCCAGGAAACGGTTAATAACACGCTTCCTTTTTCGGTGTACTTAAAGGCGTTGGAAAGAAGGTTATTGAGAACCTGCTTAATCCGCAGTTCATCGCCGAATAATCTTACCGGTATGGTCTGATCCATCTTGAGTTTGAATATTAAATTTTTTGATCCGATACGCACGATATTCAACTGCACCGTGTCATTTATCAGACTCGGTATATCGTAATCCACCGGAATGAGATCAAAGTTCCCCGTCTCAATTTTTGAAATATCCAGAATATCATTGATAATAGCCAGAAGAGCGTCGCCGGAATTATGAATTTTTTCCAGGTTTGTGCGGGCGTCCGTAGACAGCTCTTTCTGAAGCTCAATATCCGAAAGGCCAATAATTGCGTTTAACGGCGTGCGGATCTCATGACTCATGGTGGCAAGGAACGCGCTCTTGGAACGGGAAGCGGCCTCGGCCTCAAACTTTGCCTTCATTACCGGGGTTATATTGACAATACTGATTAAATATCCCCTGGACTCATTGGAAAGTTTGGAAACCTCTATCTCAAAAAAATACTGCTGCCCGTCCAGAATGATTTCACGGCTGGTATGGGAGGAGTCTCCTTTTGATAAAAGCTCATAGAACAAATTATTAAGGTTTTTATCTCTCAGCAGATCAAACACCGATCTGCCTTTGGCGTGAGAAGGCCTTTGTATATGTATCATTTTCAGAAATGAACTGCTGATATATGTCACCCGGTTCAGGGAATCCAGCAGAATCATCGGGTCGGGCGTTGATCTCAGCGCCCCAACAAAAGAATCCTGGGCTTTTCTGGCGTCGTTGTTCTTGTCCTCGGCAAATGTCGTTACGAAATAAACTGAGAGGGAACCAACCAGGAAAGTAAACCAGTTAAACAGCATGTCGGATACGGTCATTGCGATACGGACGTCATCATCCGGTTTGTTCATGGGGAAATGAAATATGATCTGCGCGGCGATAATCAAATTGGAAAGAATAATAAATTTTAACAATTCCCGCCTGCTAAAAAACAACGCCCCCAGGCAGCTTATTCCCAGACAGAGGGAAAAGTAATGTGAATAGTCGCTTGTTATAAAGCATTTAAAAGTATTTGCAAGAAAAAGAACGAAAGGTATGGAAAAAGCTTCTGTTGCGGCCTGGCCCCGGCCATGCAGAATAATAATCAAAAAGCAGATAAAAGCCAGAAAAGTCGCGGTGACTATCAACGCCATAAATCCCTGCGCGGCTGCCGTTATAAGCGAGAAAACCGAGAAAAGGATAAGGGTAAACATGACTATCAGAAAGGCGCGGAAGTGTCTGACATTAACGGTTTCTCTCACGACCGCCACCCTTTGTATCCATGCCTGCCGGCATCCACAAACCGCACGGCGGCGGGCAGTAATTCTATTTCAAGTTCAGGTTCAAAAAACACTATGCCATCTATGCTGATCATCAGGATGTTTTCAGAACGAATAACGATCTTTTTCCCCTGTTTCGGGGTAAAATTACGCGGAAACATTTTGTAATGGCCTGATACATAGAAGGGATATAAGCAGCAGGTTTTAAAAGCTCCCTGGTTTCGGATAGCGAGTATATCCAAAATACCGTCATTGGGCATGGCATTATTTACCGGGTGATAATTTCCGCCGTAATACGGGCTGTTAAAAATGGAAATGCCCTGATAAACGCCGGTAAAACTTTCCCCGCCGTCAATATTTACTTCATACTGTTGATACAGCAGTTTTTTATCGCTGCAGGTGCCAAGACAGCCCACATAATAAAGCCGCGCGTACAATCGCCTGGATAACCATCGATTCAGGGGATTACTCTTTTCCATTCGTTCCCGTATCTTCCCTGAGCGTTGAACTGTTTCCGCCTCAATGCCGATAACGCAGTAATTCAGGGCATAGTTATTTCCGCAGCGCATAACATCCATCGGTATTGTCGGGGCGTCATACTGATGGGACATAAGCCGAAACAAGTTTCTTTCGTTTTTGTCAAAACCCCGTATAAAATTATTGGTATATCCGTAGGGTATGGCGGCAAGCTCAACATTTTTGAGTCCCATAATGCCGTTTAAGCAGTCAAATAGAATTCCGTCGCCGCCTACGGCGTATACCCTGAGCGTGGTTGTATCGGGAAGATTTTTGGCAAATAAAGGGATAAAACCTACCGCGTCCCGGGGGAATTGTGAAACGTGTATGTCGTATTCGCTGTTATTTATTTCTCTGAAAAACTGATGTATTCCGACAACTATTTGATTTTGGTATGTTTTTTTCCAGAATGATCGGGGATTTATGATAAACAAGTGCTTTATATTTTGATTCATCCATATATTATAATGTATAGGCGAAGACTTTACCATATTGTCCATAGTAACTACATTTATGGTATGGAAAAACTCCACGCTATTGACCGGGAATACCGTCATTTGGAAAGAATTATAGCCGCGCTTCAGTGGGATCAGGAGACTTATCTGCCTCCACAGGGGGTGGAAGAGCGCGCCGAGCAGCTTGCCCTGCTTGAAGGCATCGCCCATCGGCGGCTTATAGAGCCGGAAACGGGAAAACTGCTCGCCGAAGCGGGGGCAAGCGCCGAAAATCCCCGCGGCGATGAAAGCCTCCCCGCGCTTGAGCGGGATTTTCTGCGGGTGATGCGCCGCCGCTACGACCGCGCGGTAAAACTTCCGCCGGATTTTGTCACCGCCTCGGCGCGGGCGGAAGGGCTTTCCCAGGCGGCATGGGCGGCAGCCCGGCAAAACAACAATTTTGCCGCTTTCTTGCCCCACCTGAAAACCATGATCGGCATTGCCCGTAAAAAAGCCGAATATTGGGGCTTTGGAAGCGGCTCCCCAACCCTGTACGACGGCTTGCTGGACATTTATGAGCCGGGCATGGGCGAGGCGGAAATCGGCGCGCTGTTTGCCGCGCTGCGGGACCGGCTTACGGCTTTACTGAAAAAGATTCAGGGCTGCGCCCCGCCGGACAGTTCCTTTTTGAAGCAGACATTCCCCATTGAGCGGCAGGCCGCTTTCAATCAAAAACTCATGGATTATATCGGTTTTGACTGCCGGCGCGGAAGACTGGATATCAGCGCCCATCCTTTTACCACCACCCTCGGCTCGGACGACATCCGCATCACCACCCGTTATTTTCCCGGCAGCCTGCTCTCCGGCGTTTTTTCGGTTATCCATGAATCCGGCCATGCCCTGTATGAAATGGGTTTTCCGCCGGAACTGCGGGGCGCCTGCCTTGCCGACGGCGCTTCAATGGCCCTCCATGAATCGCAGTCCCGCTTTTGGGAAAATGTTATTGGGCGCAGCCGCCCCTTCTGGGATGGCCTGTTTCCCCTGCTGCGGGATTTTTTCCCGGAACAGCTTACCGGCCTAAACGCCGGACATTTTTATCCCGCGGTGAACGAGGTTAAACCGTCGCTTATCCGCGTTGACGCTGATGAGGTAAGTTACTCCCTCCATGTCATTTTGCGCTTTGAACTGGAACAACAGCTTATCGCGGGTACCCTTGAACCGGAAGACCTTCCCGCCGCCTGGCGTGAGAAAACCAGAGAGTACCTTGGCCTGGAAATTGAAGCCCTCAGTCCCCGTTCCGACGCGGACGGCGTTTTGCAGGACATTCACTGGTCGATGGGTTCTTTTGGTTACTTCCCCAGTTATGTGCTGGGCAACCTGTACGGCCTGCAATTTACCCGCAAACTCAGGCAGGACATTCCCGAATTTGAAAATCTGGTCGCGGCGGGAAATTTCGGGCCGCTTCATAATTGGCTGAAGGATACTATCTACTGTTGGGGCTGCCGTCTGGAACCGGCGGAACTGCTGCGCAAAGTTACCGGAGAGCCGCTGCGGGTCGAACCGTTTCTGGACTACATCGAGGAAAAGTACGGCGCATTGTATCATATTGACAAAGGATAGAATTTCTGCCATGGTTGAATAATTCTTGCGGCCGTCGTATAACGGTATTACCCGAGCTTCCCAAGCTCGTGACGCGGGTTCGACTCCCGTCGGCCGCTTTACGATAATGTTTTTGATTGCGGGAAATTTTATCAGTTTTGTTTATCTATATTCCGTAATGAGTCCTGCCGCGCGCTGGGCTTGATAAATCAAGCCAACAGTAACTACAAGCAGCAGAGTTTTTCTCCGTCTTTATACCATAAATAGCGCAGCTCTTGTCCATCTTCGATGGGTATATCCAAAAACAGCCCAAGTTGGTAATTGTAGCCATATTTTTCCTCCGCGGCGGTAAATTTTTCAAGTTTTGTGAAATCATTTTCCCGGTCTTTCTTGTCAGTGTTGTTTTGTTTTTTTATCTCTATTATTAATAGATTATGTTTGTTGGTTAAGCGTTTATGTACTATGATGTCAGGTATACCATATTTGTCCTCCAGATAATACTTGGGTTTGCGTCCGTCTATTGTCCTGCGGTTATACCCGACGTCAACAGATAATTCCCGAAATGATGATTGAAGATACTCCGCTAATTTATGTGTTATCGCAATTTCGCTAACATCGTTTCGTATTATTTCACCTTCATTACGCATAAGAATTACGACACAATCTTCGACAATTTTCTGTATTTCCTTGTCTTCCATAATTATACCCTCCAAAATTAAGGTCTAAATTGTACACCTACGGAACCACTACGAGTTTCTGATCTCACTTCAATACCATCGATAAAAATCTTTGCTGTAATATAACCATCAAAAAGCTCATTATCGTTAACTCTAGCGTTAACAGAAAGAATACTATTTGATGGTGCTGAAAATGTTTTTTCCCAGGGAGGAATAACATCTTTGAGAGTTCCATATCCTGAAGAAGGATCATAATAATTAATTGTATATCTTGCCTTCCCAGACTGTGTGCTTGTAACTTGATACTTAACGATTTTTGTTTTAGGTTCAGGATCAGAATCCTTACAACCAATAATCATAATTCCAAATGCCAGTATAATACCGAACATTCCAACAAGAGATACTTTGTTTTTCATAATAATCCTCCTGAAATTATCTTAATATAAACTACTCCTATTGTCAATAGTAAATATACTCCTAATATCGGATAGTTTAGCCTTTATATATGGGCAAAATAAAAAGTATATTGGCAAAGCAGGTACCCCCCGAAGAACGGGCATTAAAGGATATTTTAAGCAGCAATCTCAAGAAATATCGTCAACGACGGAACTGGTCGCAATTCACATTGGCGGAAAAGGTTAATATTTCCACAAATTTTTTGGCGGATATAGAGGCAGGAAATACATGGGTTTCCGCCCAAACATTGGTAAAACTTGCTCAAACTCTTGAAGTTGAGGTTTTTGAACTCTTAAAACCGCAAAATGAAGACCCAAAAAATAAAAAAGAAGTCGATAAAAACAAGGTAGCGCTGAGTCAATTTTCACAGGATTTGACCGTTGTTTTGCAAGAATCAATAGAAAAAGCGCTTGCCCATGTAAAAAAGCAATATAAAATCTGTTGAATAATGAGTTAACCTACACGAAAACGGGCGGTATATCACACGAAAGCTGGTTACCGGGTAACCGAAAAAATAACTTCCTGACAAGCAACAGCTTATATGCGACATTATAACTTAGTAGAATAGGATTTTCCCCGACAGCGCCCCCGACTAAACGCTAAATCATTGCGCTGGGGTAGTTTAGATTTTCCTGGCTGGGATTTCGCAGCAGCGCGGCGTAGCGGCGGCATTCCCATTTTGCCATGTCGATGTTTTGTTCCCGCCAGTTGCCGCACTCGGCTGCCGTTGCGCCGGGAATGGGGCCGTCAAAGTTTTCTGTCCAGGCCAGAAATTCCCGCAGCAGGGGAAGAATTGCCTCGGAGTCCAGGTCGCCTTCGACAATCAGGTAAAAGCCGGTCCGGCAGCCCATGGGGCCAAAATAAGCGATACGGGAACCCCATTCCTTGTGGGAACGGAGAAAAGTCGCCCCCAGATGTTCAATGGTGTGCAGGGCGGGCTGATCCAAAACCGGTTCTTTGTTGGGTTCTTTGAAACGAAGGTCAAAAGTGGTCAGCGCCGTGCCGCCAAAACGATCCTTGCGGGATACAAACACGCCCGGTTTAAGCCGGAGATGGTCAATCTGAAAACTGGCAATCTTATCCATAATTATTTACTCCTTTTTAGCGCGGCCAGCGGCCGCGCCGTTAAATCGAACATGAAACGAAGTTTCATGCTAACTCCTTATAATACAGCGTACCATTTCCGCCGAATGTTTTGAAGCGATAGGCAGAAATTCGTCAAACTTTACCGGCGATTCAACGCCGGCAACATCGGAAAGGGCGCGGATAACCAGCACGGGAACGGATAATAAACGGCAGCAGTGGGCTATGGCGGCGCCTTCCATTTCCACGGCGGCAACATTCGGGAAGCGCCGGCGCAGCGCCGCGATACTTTCCGGCTGGTGCATAAAAATGTCGCCGGTGCCGATAAGACCCCGGCAGTGATTCAGATCGGCGGGAAGTATATTTTTTTGTTTAAGCTCTGCCATAGCCTGTTCCGCTTTGGCAATCAACTTTTCATCCGCGGGAAAAATCTGCGGCTGTCCGGGAAGCTGTCCGGGCGCGTAATTAAAGGCGGTAACATCTACATCATGATACACAAGGCCGGTGGAAATAATGACATCGCCAAAATGAAGGGAGGGATCAATGCCGCCGGCGGAACCGGTGTTAATGACAAAATCCGGCTTGAAAGTATGTATGAGCAGGGCGCAGCCAACCGCGGCGCTGACCTTGCCTATGCCGCAGCGCAGCAGAACAACGCTTTTCCCTTCAAGCTTTCCCTCATGAAACTCGAACTCGCCGATTTTGGTTTTTTGCGGCGTTCCCATTGCGCCGAGGAGAAGACTAACTTCGTCTTCCATTGCGCCAATAATACCTATCATTTGAGCCTCTTGCGTAACTATAGCAATAAATAAAATGTTCGGCTAGGGTCGGATTGTATTGTTAAATAGTTTTTTGAAAAAGCTTATCCAATAATTCTTTTATCCACATCGGGTATTTTTTCAACCAAACCCGGTTCCCAAATAGTGCTGCAATTTCTGCCGCTGTTTTTGGAAATATACAACGCTTCATCAGCATGGCGAATTATATCAGTCGGTTCCAAATTACTGTTCGGCCCAAAAACAAATACCCCCAGACTGATGGTAACCTGGGGCAGAATAGTTTCTTCCCAGGGTACCCGCATCTTTGCCACGTTGTTTCGCAGCCGCTCGGCAACCTTTTTCGCGACGGCAGTGTCGGCGTGGGACAGCATAATGGTAAACTCTTCGCCGCCAAAACGCGAAGGCACGTCTTTGTTCCGCACACCCTGCCGGATAACCTGCGCCAGTTTTTCCAGAACCTGATCACCGGCGAGATGCCCGTAATTATCATTAAAGTTTTTGAATTTATCTACGTCTATTACAATAACCGAAGATGTGTAGGAACTGTGCTTTGTCTGGGCAACTTCTTCCTTCAGGCGGGACATGAAAAAGCCGTGGTTGTACAACCCTGTCTTTATATCCCGCAGTGAGTATTCGTAGTGCAGATAATTTTTTATCGCATATGACATAAAAGACATAAGTTGATAAAGAAATTCCTGTTCTTCTTCGGTATACTCCTCTCCATGAATTTTACGCCCTACCAAAATAATCCCATACAGGCCAAAAGGCCCAAGAATGGGCATGATGATTTTCGGCTTCACCGCGTTAAATGGCGAGAGGGCTCCTTTGTTGCCGAGTTTTTCCGCAAAAATCTCAAAGCTGACCGGTTTGGGAAACTCCTGAAAAAAATTTTCAAAAGGGGTGATATTCTTGATTTTCAGGCCTATATCGACAGGCTGGTAGTTACGGTATGCCCGTATGTTAATGTCGGGGCGGTTTTGATCCGGTTTCCAGAGAAAGGCGATATATGAGGGCAAAGAATGATACGAGATTTGATTTACCGTGGCGTCCATTATTTCACTGGTATTGGCGTGGTTAAAAATATCCAGGCCGCCGGTCAACAGGGATTCATAAATGTGTGTTTTCCGCATCAGGCTGTTGATGAAAGAAAAAACTCCCAGTTCATGAAGGAGGTTATAATTTTCTATAACTTTGGAATTGGAGATAAAGTGTTCTTCGGATTCCTTGCTGTTTATCCCCATCCTCTCTCCTGTATTCTGTCTCAGGTAACCGAAAAATGCTCGCTGATTGTTACACGCCAGTCAGCGCGGTGTTCTTTGTTTTCCCATTCAAAAATTTTCTTTATGGTGAAATCTCTGGTATCAGGGGGATTGTTAAAATGAACAACGCCAAAACGTCCGCCGCCGATATAGCTTACCGTATCGCCGTTTTCAAGATTTTCTCTTTCAATGATTCGGTTGATTACACATTCAAAATGTACGGGCTTTCCGGTGTCAGGTTCGGAGATGGCAAGGGAAATGTCTTTGATGGGTTTGTCGCACCAGGCGCAGGAAGCGGCTGGCAAAGGATCGGAAGGCGGTACCGGCGGAACCCATTTGGGACGGTCAAACAAACCTCCCCGCCGTCTTTCAAGTTTACCTTCATTGATGGGGAGAAAATCAGCCGTTTTCTTCCCGCCATTTTTTGAAACGTCGCGGGCCCGTGATGGGTTGTTTTCCCGATCCCGGCGCTTGAAAGGCTTTCTCCGGTTTCCCCGGTTATCTCCTCCTCTGCCGTTGCCACTGCCGCTCATTATTATTTCCTCCTCCCGGAGTCATATCCATCAATTCGTTGCTCAATACCAGGGCAATCCGCTGTATCGCCGCATACATATAATCCTGATCGTTAATACGCTTTCGTAATTGCTCAAGTCTTGTGGAACTTAATGTTTGCTCCAATATCATCATACATGCTCCATAAAGGCTGATGCAAGATGGGTAACCGCTTCTTTGCCTACAAAAACCACATCGAAGCGGATGGCCCTCCCATAATATTGTCGATAAACGGAGAGGAAATACTTAGCTGTTTCTATGATGCGGTTTTGTTTTTTCGGACTAAGGCTATATATTAAGTTTTCGATACCAAATGCCGACCACGCTTTTACCTCGACAAACACCAGGGTTTCCCCGTCAAGGGCAATAATGTCAATTTCTCCCTTTTTGGAACGAAAATTCCGGGCAATTATGTTCATTCCTCCCGCTTCAAGCGCCTGAACCGCCCGATTTTCGCCTTCTTTCCCCAAACCGGCTTTGTGCATGTTATCCCTGCGTCTTTGTTACGAAAACGAGAATTTTTGCCGCCGCCTCCCAGCACCAGGGCGGGATGAAATCACCCGGTAGGGCGCTGGAATCCAGTAAGGCCGCAAGCGCCGCGTCTTCCACCACCGCGACCCCCGCCTCCCGCGCGACGGCAATGATATATTCAGCTTCTCTGTCCCTGCCCGACGCCAACACTACGGGCGCGGGATCTTCCGGCGAGTATCCAATAGCGGACGCGATTTTTCTTTTTCGCATATTATACCGCCTCGTTTATCGCGCGCGGCGCGTCATCCGTACCGCCTGACTCGCAGGGAAAAGATTCTGTCCAGCTTTTGACCGCAATACGCTCAATGGGAATTTCCATGAGCCCGGACAATTCACGGGTAAGCGACGCAATGGCTTTGGGGGGAGGTTCAGGCTGAAGGTAAACGGTCAGTCCTGATACCGCGGATTTACCGTGCCGGTTGGGGCCGTTCAATACAAAAAGCCAGCGCCGTCCGGTTTCGCTTTCGGCAATGTCCACAGCCATACGGGCCGCGTGATTCAATGTTGGCTTAACCGTTTCAAGCAGTATTCTCAACGACACTTTATATTCCCTGCCGTCCTCGCTGAAGCTAAAGGGAAGCGTCAGCCAGCGCTGTCCGTTTTTGCCGGGCAGTTTGTTGAGGATGGCAAGCAGGGGATCTTTTTCCGCAGCGCGCAGCGCGATTTCTTTAACGCCGGCGGCGGATAAAAGGCCGGTTTTGGCAGGCGCGTTTTCTTTTTCCTGTTCATCAGGATTTTTATGCTGTCGTTTGCGGTTACGTTCATCAGGGTCTTGCCGTTTCTGCCAATCCGGGTCAATGGCCTGGGCAAACTGTTCAAGCCCTTGCGGGCCAAGTTCTACGCCTTTACTTTCAGCGGCGGCGGCGGCCAGGGAAAGCGCTTCGCGGTTTTGAGTAACGGTTTTTGAATCAGGCGCGTTTTCCGCCGCCGTAAGCGGCGTTGTTGGCGGCGTTAAAGCCTGACGGCGCATCGCCGCCATAAGTTCCGGTTTGAGGGGCAAAGAAAAAAAACGGGCAAACGAAACAATGGAAGCGGAAAGTTTATCCGTGGGAAGCCCGGCGGCGGCAATCAGGGCGGAAGCGGAATGGGCAGGGGGCGGCGGTGTTACCGAAGATTTTGCCGCTGCGGATAAAGGAACCGCCTTTATTGACGCGGTGTTTTGCCGGGACGGCTCCGCGGCAGTTTTATCGGCAGTCGCACCGGAAATTTTGTGTGATAACACGGGTTTATTATAATGAAAAAATACATATTTTGTAACCGCAAAAACGGTATTTTCTTGCCAGCACTATTAACGGTGTTTCGAATGAAAGTAAAAACTTACGAATTGCGTAAGGGTGACTGTCACCGGTAAGGGTGTCTGTCACCATATGCGTTCAACTTTCACTTGAAACTTTCATTCGAAATATGGTAATATCATACTATGAGCCGGAAAAATCCGCCTGACAGCGACATAGCGGTAATGATGACACACCACTTTGCCCATTATAATTCAATTTTACAAAACGCAAGCTTAAAATTGCCGCAGGCAATTTTAAGCACTGATCGCAACTCGCAACTCGCAACTCGCAACTCGCAACTCGCAACTCGCAACTCGCAACTCGCAACTCGCAACTCGCAACTCGCAACTTAGTATCTCTCTCTGAAAATAACCGTGTCAACTATCTAACAGTAATTATTTGTTATCTGAACCTTTTCCCAAAAGTAAGAATTAACCACGGAGGACACGGAGTTACACGGAGGGGGAAGTCCTCGATCTTTTATTCCTCCGTGAAACTCCAAGCTGTCCAACGGACAGCAGTACTCCGTGGTAAAAAATTCTTCATTTATTTTATTGTGCAAAAACGCCGGGTCTTCGCGTACGCGGAGATACCGGCTTTTTTAATAAATCATAAGGAAGGAGCTTTTCTATGAAAAACACCATCAACGTACTATCGGTACGCATGGCAGGACTTGCCGCCATTATCGCGGCAATCACTATCGGTTTCACCGCCCTGTCTCTGACAGGATGCGGCGGAGGCGGAGGCGACGGTAAAACCGTCGTCAGCATTGAGGTAACTACCCCGCCAACAAAGATCCAGTACAATACCGGCGAAGATTTGAAGCTTGACGGTATGGTGGTAACGGCAACCTACGATGACGGCTCAACGGAGGCGGTTACGGGCTATAAAGTCAGTGGTCATGACAAAACCAAAACAGAGGAGCAAACCATTACCGTCGAATACAAGGGCGTGAAGACAACGTTCATCGTCAATCCGGGTCCAACCCTTACCGGCATCGCGGTAACCACCCACCCGACCAAAAACCGCTACAACCTCGGCGAAGATTTAGTCCTTGACGGCATGGTCGTGACCGCCACCTACAGCGACGGATCAACGGCGGCGGTTACGGGTTATGACACGGATACCAGCGGCTATGACAAAACCACAAGAGGGAACAAAACCATCACCGTAACCTATCAGGGAAAGTCAACCTCTTTCGCGGTAGATGTCATTGATCCCGAGCTTCCGACCGCGGACAAGCCAACGGCAAACCCCGCCGCCGG
>Ga0268262_10002066_pt1 | contig 23698 bp, 23 predicted proteins | sample TergutNc150P3_FD_190354 | JGI IMG/M metagenome (GOLD analysis project Ga0268262, IMG submission 190354) | Nasutitermes corniger P3 segment gut microbial community from laboratory colony in Florida, USA - Nc150 P3 (SPAdes) (version 2) | ecosystem: Host-associated > Arthropoda: Insects >...
AGCATTTCAAAAATAGTCATGTCTCCTCCTGAGTATGTTTCTATATTACCGTGAAAGGTTAATGAGCTTCAAGAGGGTTTAAGGGATGAAAACGGCTTTTTATCGCAATTTCTTGCGTAATTTTCGCTGTCTGTTTCGTTCCGATGAGGATTCTTCTTTATCCGTATCGCTTTTAATAACATACTCTTCAGGAAGCCGGGAGGCGATGATCATCCAGATAATACCGCCCAAAATCATTAGAAAACAGAAAATCTGCCCTGTGGAAAAACTGAGGAGCGGATGGCTGTAGGCGGTCGGCATTGTGCTTTTTACAAATTCCAGACGGTATCCAAGGTGCGAATCGGGCTCCCGGAAATATTCGATAATAAAACGGAAAAGGCCGTAACCCAGAAAATACAGTCCCACAAGAAAACCTTTGAAGGGTTTGCGGTTGCGGAAAAACCAGATGATTGCCCAAAGTATTACGCCTTCAAAAAGCATTTCGTAAATCTGGGAAGGGTGGCGGGGAAGGTTTACAAAATCGCCTTTTAACGCAATGCCTGTTTTTTCGGCGGCTTCCCTTACCCAACTTTCGTTTGTTGGAAGCGGGGCGGCGTCGGGGAAGATCATTCCAAGCGGGCCTGTCGTTACTCTGCCGTAAAGTTCGGCGTTGATAAAATTGCCAAGCCGCCCGAAAGTGTAGCCAAGAGGGACGCTTGCCGCAAACATATCGGCGATTTCTCTGAAATCAATACGCTTAACTCTTGCGAAAATAATTATCGAGAGCAGGCCGAATAAAGCGCCGCCGTGATAACTCATTCCCTGAAGCCCTGTAAATCTTCCGTAACCATCGAACGGCCAGAAGATAAGCCAGGGTTTAAGCCAATATGTGCTGTCGCCGTGGTAGATTAATGTGGAGAAGAGCCTGGCTCCCGCGATAAGCGCTATTATCCCCCAGACAAACATACTGGATAAATCGTCTTCCGACATCGGGAAGTTACGCTCTTTAATTTGTTTGCGGTACAGATAATACGCGATACCAAAGGCGACTACGTACATCAATCCGTACCAACGCAAAGGCAAGCCGGGTATTATTTCCGGTTTAAGCCATGAAGGAAAGGAAATTGAAAGCGGCATTCTTACACCTTAAAGCCCTGCGCCGCCGCCCGTGTCAGCTTCTGTTTTATAAAATTAACTTCTTTTCTGAGTTTGGAAATTTCCAGTTGTTGGGATTTTACCGTTTCGATTAAATCACCCTGACTCATCGCTCCTGAGTGAAGCAGGTCTTCAACATAATCCATCTTGCTGTCAAAATCGACTTCCGCTTCAAGCTCCGCTTCCTGAAAACTTTCATCAATTTGTTTGTCATCCGGAGTGAACATATCTTCCGGGCTTTGCAGAATTTTGTCGGCGATCCTGTAAACCGCCTGCGAAAGAACCGACTGCGGTTTATAAAGCGTTACGGGCAGGCGGGAAGAAAGAGCGGTGTCCTGAATCATATCACGGTAGATTATGCCCATGTGTTCTATTTTCAGATCAAGGTATTCTTCGCAGGAACGCCGTATCTTCATGGCGACATCGGCGTGTTTCGGCTCGTCTACAAGGTTCATTATCAGGCGGGGGCGCAGAACTTCCAGTCTTTTGGTGAATTTTTCGTAAGACTCGGGATCGATCTTTTTAATTTCTGGAAGCATTTTAGGAATGTAAAGTTTATGATGGCCTGTGGCGCTGTCCTTGCGGACTTTTTCAAGATGCGCCCGTGCCGGAGAACCTTTGCTGCATGTGTTATGCATAAGGCGGAACACGGCGTTTTTTAGAAAGACATAGGCGTTTAAGACCGCTGTTACGGCCGGAGCGGAAACGACAATGCCCTGATTGGAAAGCAGAAAGAAATCCAAAATTGATTGATGAGTACCCGCTCCAAGATCAAGAATGAGTATGTCGGCTTCATTCTTTAAGCCAAGCAGTTGTTTAACAAGCGCCTTGCGCTGAGGGACAGAAAGGTTTGCCGTGCCGGGTATTTCGTTATCTCCGGGAATAAATCGAAGGCCTCGCACATCGGTGTCGGTAATAACGTCGGCGAAATTGGATTTGGTATTGTTAAGGTATGTCCCTATTCCCATGTGAGGCGAATGGTGTCCCAGAACAAGGTGAAGGTTCGACGCTCCAAGATCCATGTCTACCAACACGACCCGTTTTCCCGCCTGAGCGAAAGCTACCCCAAGATTTGCTGAAACCAGAGATTTCCCCACGCCTCCCTTTCCGCTCGCTACCGGTATAACACGCATTACTCAACCTCCGCTTTTTCATCACTTTGTTTTTTTTCGCCTAGAAATTTATCCCTGATAATTAATAAAATAACGACCATGGAAAATATATAACTGTAAAATAAAAACGATTCAATTTTTGCTTTTACGCCGCTTGAAAGAACATCAATTATTCTAACCTGTCCGGCAAAAATAGACCACCCCAGTATGGAAAAAATCCCTATGCATTTTCCCGCTGTAAACAGGGGTATATAAACCCTGTAGCGTCCGCTGTCCAGCCATATAAACAACGCCATAAGCGGAAACAGGGACGCAGACGCCGCAAATGTTATATACGGAAAGCCCGCCTGCTCAAGGCCGCTTGATATTAACAGGGCGGAAATAAATAAAAAGATGATACATTCAAAAATAAAAAGTATGAGCTTGATGAGCCGGACTATTCCCATATAATATAGAAAATAATGGTTGGCAGGATATTAATCAAGGGGCTTTTACTTGAGATATTCTACAATATATAATATACTTAACATAAGGAGTAGCTATGAAACTTAAGTATATTTTGACCGGTTTTGTTGTTTTGGCTCTTTTGGCAGGCTGCGCCAAGCCCCCCATAGCGGAAATGGACAGCGCCAAAGAAGCGGTTTTCCGCGCGGAAAATGACGAAGCGGCGGTTTTATACGGCGGCGGCAGTCTTTCGAGGGCGAGGGATTCTCTGCGGCGTATGCAAGTTGAAGCTGATTCCAAGCGTTATGACGCCGCCAAAACCCATGCGGCGGAGGCGATAGCCGCTGCTGAAAGGGCAATAGCCGACGGAAAAACAGGGATTACCAGGGCAAAAAGCGAGTCTGAAAGCCTGATAGCCGGGTTAAAACCCGCAATAGAAGAAACCGAAAGAAATATTAACGGCGCACGCTATTCTTTATTAAATCTTGATTATGGTCAAATGAACGGTGAATTAAAAAAAGCCAAAGAAACCACGGATCAGGCGGAAATTGATCAGTCTATGGGCAGATATCAGGATGCTCTGGAGAAAGGAACGGGTGTTCGAGCGGCGCTTAGCTCAATTAATCAGAAAATAGCAGACGCTGTTCCCAGAAAAAAATCGTGAGTAAATCAAAAGATTCAGGCGGCAAGGCGGGTATAAAACAGCACATTGTTTCCGTACTGGTAGAAAACAGAGCGGGAACTCTAAGCAGGGTATCCGGGCTTTTCAGCCGCCGTGGTTTCAACATAGACAGCCTTACGGTAGGAGAGACGGAAGATTCTTCCATATCCAGAATGACAATTGCCGTAACAGGCGAAGAGCGTGTACTGGAACAAATTGTAAAACAGCTTGAAAAATTAATTGATGTAATCGCCGTGCGTGAATTGGAGCCGTCATCGTGCCTGCGCCGTGAAATCATTTTGATTAAAATAGGCGTTGACGAAAAAACCCGCCCCGCCGTTCTGGAAATTGCCGGAATTTTCCGTGCCCGGATTGTCGATGTTTCACAGACTACAATTACCGTAGAAGCTACCGGCAATCTTGAAAAACTCAACGGCTTGTTATTGCTTTTGCGCCCGTACGGAATTCTTGAGCTTGCCCGAACAGGCCTTGTCGCCCTTGAGCGTGGTCAGAATGTGCTGTCGGTAAAACCGGTTTAAGAATAATATTAAATAAATTTACTCACGAACCAGCATAATATAATTACGGAGACGCATATTAAAGTTTTTTTAATTGGCGGAACAGGATATTTTGGAAACGCTGCGGCGCAGGAGTTAATCGCCTGCGGGCATGAAGTGCGTGCTATCGCTTTGCCTGCAGCATCGCAAATTCCGCCGCAGATTGAATTGAAAAATAAAAACTATCTTATGCTTTCCGATGATGAAGTACGGGAATGTTTTTCCGGGTGCGAAGGATTTGTTTTTGCCGCCGGTGTTGACGAGGGGATTAACAAATTTAATGTTACTCCGCTTGAAAGGTTTTTACATATCGCAAAAGAGTGCGGTGTAAAGCATACGGTAGTCTGCGGCTCTTATTTTTCTTACTTTGACAGGAAATGGCCGGAGTTGGAATTGTCCCGCTTGCATCCGTATATCAGAAGCCATGCGGAACGTGAAGAAGCGGCTCTGTCATTTGCGGACGATAACTTTAATGTCGCAGTTCTTGAGTTCCCCTGTATTTTCGGCGTACAGCAGGAGAGCGAGCCTTTGTGGGTATTGTTGATAAAAGTTCTGCGTAACATGAAATGGGTTACCATGTATTCAAAAGGCGGAACAACAATGATAACAAAAAATCAGGCCGCACAGGCGATTGCCGGGGCTTTGGAAAAATCAAAAGGCCCCAGGCGTTGGCCCATAGGCTGTTACAATATGCCCTGGAAGGAATTTCTTTTAATTGTTCAAAAAAATTTGGAAATACCCGAAAGGCTTGTTATTACAATTCCCAACTGGCTGATTAAACCGGAAATAAAATATATCGAAAACATACTTCGTGAAGATATCGAAAAAATCAAAAGCAGGTTCTATATGTCTAAAATTCTGGATATACAAAGCGCTCAAACCTATATAGACAGAATTCACGGCTGTAATCCGCTTGGCGTAAAAGATGATGACATTGAGGCCGCAATCGGCGAGACAATCCGCTTGTCTGTAGAATTTTTGGATAAAAAATTAAGTATTGGCGCACCAGTTTAGCGCATTATCAAGTAATTTTTGAAATTGCGGATTAAGCCAGACGGCAAGATGATGTCCGGGCGTAAGAACGCAGACCCGTCCTTTGCCTTGCGTCCGCACAAAGCCCGCCGGACAGATACTCGCCTGAGTATTGTGATACGGGTCTTCCTGATACTTGCTTTCTTCTCCCTGCGCAGGCGAATATGACGCAAGCAGAATATCGGCGTCGGGGGAAACATCCAGCCTGTAATGTTCGTCCTTTTCGCAGAACATACCTACGCCGTTTGTTACGGGGTGTTGTTTTACAGGCTGAACGGTGACGGGGCAGTCGTTGGGGTGGGTAATGAAACGGCAGCCAAGCAGTTTATCCAGCGCTTCCGTGTTTTTCCCGGCGACTGTCGCCGAATGAACGGCCAAAAGCCCGCCGCCGCCCTCGACATAATCCACAAACGCTTTTTGTATCGCTTCTGTCTTCCACGGCTGTTTGTCGGCTTGAGAAACTTCGTCGCATTTGCACAAAAGAACAACGGGGTACTTTTGCGGCATGCCGGGAGAAAAATCGTTAGCGTTGGTTATGATGTCAAATTGAAAGCCGTTCCGCTTAAGAGGGGCAGCGCCGTCTATCGGGACTTGTCCCGGATGCCAGTAATCATCGCAGATTAATAAAACTTTCATGGTTAATGGTAGTACATTTTCTGTTTTTTCGCTACAATACCCTTATGTTAGATTATAAATTTATCGTGGAAAATTTACACGCTGTTACGGCAAACATCGCCGACCGTTTTATGAAAGCGGACGCTCAGGAAGTGGTGCGCCTTTACACAAAGAGGACGGAGCTTACCACCCATCTTCAATCTTTACAGCAAAAACGCAATTCCAATGCCGACGCTATGAAAGGCAAACTTGCGCAGGAAGAGCGAAACGCCCTTATCGAAGAGGGAAAGAAATTAAAGGAAGAGATCACATCGGCGGAGAATGAGCTTGCGGCGGTCGAGAAGGAGCTTTTAACGGAAGCCCGGAAAATCCCGAACATGGCGCACCCCGACGCTCCTGTCGGAAAAGAGGACAAGGACAACCTTGAAGTAAAAAAATCCGGCAATGTTCCCAAGTTCGATTTCGAGCCCGCAGACCATGTAAAACTGGGGCAAGACCTCGATATTATCGACTTTGATTCCGGCACAAAGGTGTCGGGAACCAAATTTTATTATCTTAAAAACGAAGGCGTTTATCTGGAGCTTGGCCTTGTGCGTTATGCGCTTGATATTCTGCAAAAAAAAGGATTTACCCCGTTTATTACGCCCGACATTGCCCGTGAGGAAATACTTGAAGGCATCGGATTTAATCCCCGTGGAGCGGAATCAAACGTATACACGTTGGAAGGCGAGGATACCTGCCTTGTCGGGACAGCGGAAATTACCCTTGGCGGCTATTATTCCAACATGATCCTTCCCAAAGAAAAATTGCCGCTTCGCATGGCGGGCCTTTCCCACTGTTTCCGCCGTGAGGCCGGAGCGGCAGGCCAATTTTCAAAGGGACTTTACCGTGTTCATCAATTTACCAAACTTGAAATGTTTGTTTACTGTCTGCCCGAAGAATCGGGGCGCTTCCATGAAGAACTGCGTTCGATAGAAGAAGAAATTTTCGAGAGCCTTAACATACCTTTCCGTGTGGTGGATACCTGCACAGGCGACCTCGGTGCTCCCGCTTACCGCAAGTGGGACCTTGAGGCGTGGATGCCGGGGCGCAACGGCGGAGAGTGGGGCGAAGTAACTTCAACCTCTAACTGCACCGATTATCAGGCACGCCGTCTTAACATCCGCTTTAAGGACGACGACGGTAAAAATAAATATGTTCACATGTTAAACGGAACCGCAATTGCCATTTCCCGCGCGATTATCGCCCTTCTGGAAAATTTCCAGCAAGCCGACGGCTCCGTGCGCCTTCCCCGAGCTCTTGTCCCTTACTGCGGATTTGATGTTATAAAGAGGAAATGAAGCGAATCGTTACCAAGTGATAATTCCCAAACTTCTGCCCCATACCGATATCCGGTTGCGAAAAAACGTAAATAAAGGCCCTGTAAATAACGCCATGATAATAGTTCCCACTCCCGGCATATTTCCCAACAGGAACCCTATAGTAACGCAGATTAAGTCCATTCCTATCCTAATCCAGCGGTACATATTTTGATTTCCGGTTTTATCCGTAATTATAAGCCCGATACCGTCATAAGGCGAAACGCCTACATTAGTATTGAAATACATTCCCGAACCTATGGCGATTAATAAAATTCCCGAAGCTATCAAGACGACCCTAAAAACAAATAACGCCGTTCCCTCAATCAATATTAAATTGCAAAGGAAAACCCCCAAGTCCGACACATAACCTGTAAGTACTATAGCGGCGGCAGTTCCCAATCCGATTTTAGACCGATCAAAAATTAAGACAATCACTATCAATATTAAACTTGATACGGCAAAAGTAGTTCCGAAAATAAATCCGAGTTTTTTAAACACCGCAAGATGCAATCCATTCATGAAACACATATAAGGATCAATTCCGAAATCAGCGTAGCGCATAAAGCCGACGCCGATTCCAATAATAAAAACACCTGTAACGCACATTATTGATTTTATATAATATTCTTTGCAAAAGTATTTTAACATAATCTTTTTCCCTTTATTTATTATAAATTATATTTGTATTATTTTTTATATATTTATTTTCATTATTATCTTTCTGAATAACGCAATTAACGGCCCGCCCAATAATACGCATACTAATGTTCCTATTCCTGCGTCGCTTTGGGTTATTATGCCGCCGATTACGCATAAAGCGTCTGTTCCTATTCTTATCCATCTAAACCAATTCGGCCTTTTTATTTTTTCCGAAATTATTATTCCGACAGCGTCATAAGGCGCAAGTCCCATATTTGTCTCTATATAAATTGCCGCTCCAAAATAATAAAAGATCAATCCCAGCACAAAGGCTGTTATTCTTATTTCAACAGAAAATTCTTCCGGTAAATTTATATTTTGGAAAAGCCATAAAAATAAATCCGATGTATAACCGGCGGCAATCATAATGTACACGGTTCCAAAACCGATTTTACTTTTATCAAAAATAAATACCCCGACAAGTAAAATGAAACAAAATATTAACTGCCATGTTCCGAATGTTATTCCAAGCTGTTTAGCGATACCTATATTTAAACATGATACGGGATCAACTCCGAATACGGCGTAACGCATAAAAGATACCCCAATTGCCAAAATTGAGATACCGATTATCGCAAGAATGATGCGGTAAATAAGTTTTCTTTTTTTATCTATTGTGTTTTCCATGTTCATGTATTAAAATTATTGCGTCTATCAAGCCAATGCCATGGTCCAATAATTTATTTTGAGATGAATATTCTCCTGCCTGAATAATTATATTCTCGTAATTTTCTTTTGGTAAATATTTCCAGAAATTTAAAATAATTTCTTTTTCTGATTTGTTTTTTATCCCTTGTAATAATTCACCGAATATACATTCAACCGCCAAAACTTCTTTGTTTTCCAGTAATTTTTTGACTTTTGGAAAATAAAGTTGATTGTTTCTTAAATGTTCTATCCAAATAGAAGTATCAAGTATTATCATCTAATTTTATTTCCTGTTCATTTAATCGGCACAGCCATATAGCCATGCAAAATAGAAGTTATACCGTTGAACGGTTCGTTTCCCTGATTTGCTGTCCGTTATCTATATGAATTGGATCTTGAGAGATTTTTTTATTAAGTTCTTTAATATTATATAGATCTAACCAATCTTTTAAGGCAATGGTTATTGCTTCGGTAACAGTAGAGCTTCGAGTATATGCTTTAACATTATTAACCAAGTCATCGGATATTATTGCTGTTACTTTCATACGATATATAATACGATGAATTATCGTATTTGTCAAGTGAATTATTGTTTTTTGGTATATACTACCCCATAACCCCCCAAGGAGGCGTCATGCAAAAGACAATTTTCGGCAAAACCGCATTGACCGTAGGCAGGACAGGGTTTGGCTGTATCCCGATACAGCGGATTTCCTACGATGAAAGCACCGCTCTTTTACGGCACGCTTACGAGAACGGCGTTACTTTGTATGATACCGCAAACGGGTATACGACCAGCGAGGACAGACTCGGGACTGCGTTTCATCATGTGCGTGATAAAGTTGTTTTATGCACAAAGTCGGGAGCGCAGACGCCGGACAGGTTAATGGAAAATATCGAGAACAGTCTGCGGATGATGCGAACGGATTATATCGATGTTTTCCAATTTCATAATCCTTCTTTTGTGCCGAGGCCGGAAGGGGAGGACGGTCTTTATGCCTGCGCTCTGAAGGCGAAGGAGCAGGGGAAAATCCGACACATCGGAATTACGGCGCATAGTAAAGATAACGCTAAAACGGCGGCGCTGTCCGGTTTGTACGAAACTTTGCAGTATCCTCTTTCTTATCTGTCTGCGAATGAAGAGTTGGCGCTTATCGATCTTTGCCGTGAGCATAATATCGGAGTGCTTGCCATGAAAAGTTTATGCGGCGGATTGATTGGCAACGCCAAAGCGGCGTTCGCTTTCTTGCGGCAGTATGAAAATGTAATTCCGATTTGGGGTATACAAAAAATGACTGAATTGGATGAATTCTTGTTATATGAAGATAATCCGCCTTTGCTTGACGGCGAATTACGAAAATCGATAGAAACCGATAAATCGGAACTTTCAGGCAGTTTCTGCCGCTGCTGCGGCTACTGTCTGCCGTGTCCGGCGGGTATTCCCATTAACAACGCCGCCCGTATAACTTTTTTAGCTAAAAGGGCTGTTAAGGAATACTGGCTGTCTCCTGAATGGCAGCGCAATATGCGGCTGATAGACAACTGTACCAACTGCGGCCATTGCAAACAACATTGCCCCTACGGACTGGACGTGCCTGTGCTGCTTAAAGCTCAACAGGCCGAGTTTTTTAAGCTATTGGCGTCTGAAAGTTAGTTATTTTAATGTTACATAGGCGTATTTTTTCAAAATCTAACCCTATACGCAGACGCCTGTTAGCGGTATAATTAACTTATGAATATTAAAGTAAAGAAATTTGGAGTTCTTTCCAACGGGAAGAAGGTCAGGCTTTATACGCTCAGCGCGGGAGACTTAAAACTTTCGCTTACCAATTTTGGGGCGGCCTGGACAAGCCTGATTGTGCCTTCACACAAAGGCGTTTATGACGATGTGCTTCTTGGCTATTCGGGATTGGAAGGTTACTTGAATAATCAGCCGTTTATCGGCGTAACGGTCGGGCGTTTTGCCAACAGGATTAAAGACGCCGCTTTTACCTTGAATGATAAAAAATATACTCTTTTGGCAAACGACGGCAAAAACAATCTTCACTCGGGGCCGCGCGGATTTGACAGGATGCTTTGGAAATCCGAGGCTTACGAGGAAAGCGAGGGCGTTTATGTGCGCTTTGAGCTTGAAAGCCCGGATGGGGATTGCGGTTTTCCCGGCAAGTTAAAAGCTATTGTAAGTTACGGGCTTACAAAGTCCAACGAAATTTTCGCCAATTATCATGTTAAAGTTGACAAGCCTTGCCCTGTGAATCTTACAAATCACGCTTATTTTAATTTGGCGGGGGAAGGGAAGGGGAATATTCTTTCACATGAGGTTCTTCTTTATTCTTCTTCCTATGTTGAAGTTGACAGGCACGCTATTCCCACGGGTAAACTTGTTTCTGTAAAAGGCACTCCTTTTGATTTTACACAGCGCAGGCGTATAGACGCTAATTTCGGCATACTTAATAAAGGTTACGATCATTGTTTTGCCGTAGACGGAGAGGCGGGCAAACTGCGCCCGTGCGCCGAAGTTATTGAACATGATTCCGGCAGAATAATGAAAGTTTTTACCACTCAACCGGGAGTTCAGTTTTATACGGGGAATCACCTTATCAATGTTACGGGCAAACAGGGCTCTGTTTATAAAAAACATTCAGGCTTCTGCCTTGAGACCCAGCATTACCCTGATACGCCGAACCAGATTGGCTTTCCTTCGTGTATTGCCGGACCCGGAAACGATTACGAGGAAAAAGCTGTTTTCGCTTTCAATTTAGTATAGCTTTTTCCGCCAACGCCTTTAACCTGACTTTTAACTTGTAAAGAGCGGCGTCAACAGAACCTTTTGCAATGCCGATAACGCCGGCAATTTCCCTGTTGGAAGGATAAGTTTTGATTTTTAAAGCCCGTGCCCGCATTTTTTCCAGCCTGCTTCGGGCTTTTTCCAAACGATTTTTAAATCTGAAATACGCCGCCGTATTTTCGGTAATATGTAAAAGCCTGTGTTCGTAAACAATGCATCTGTAAAATTGACCGTAGATTCTTTCTTTCATGCGGAAAATCAGGTCTTCACGTTTTTCCCTTATTATGCGCAATTTATCAATCATTTCTTTTAATATTTTTTTGTCTAATCCGGTATGAACGGCTATCTTGCCGATAAATTCGTCGGAAATAAAATAATAACATTTCAGGATAAGCGCCAAAAGCTGTTTTGGATTTTTTCTCCCTTTAATTTGGATAATAAATTGAGAAATTTCAGAATCGGATTTTTCATAAAAATAAACGGGAGTTTCTTCTCTTGCGAAAAATTCCGGGATTTGAGCGTTCCACGCTGAATGTTCCGTAACTTCATTGATAACTGTTTTCATACGGTATTCTTTCGCCGCCGTGCGGACAATATTTATTATGTACGCCTCAAACGATGAGCCTGTTTCTTTATATGTATCTATCGCTTTATTAAGGCGGGGGTAAAACCAAGAGATAAATTCCTCATATTCATCATGCCTCCAATATCTTATAATGATCTTTGTCCGGTTATTTACCAGATAATTAAAAACCAGTCCTTCAAATTTACTCCTGTTTATTTTTTTCCCGGCAAACATTGAAAATAGATCATTTAAAGTGTGTTCCCGCATTATTAACCTCTGTCTCTGGATATCGGCCTTGTATTAATTCATGCATAGAAAAACAAGAGACAGTGTTATTTTTTGTGAATAAAGTAATTTAGAAAAAATTTATACGGTTAATCAAAAAATATTTTTGAATGAATTGATGATAGCTTTTTTTATACCTGAAATTTTTCCTTTCATTGCGAAGCCTGAGGCGTTCTTGTGTCCGCCTCCTCCAAAGGACGCCGCAACTTTAGAGACATCAATTTTATCCGTTGATCTTAAACTCACAGTACAATTGTCGGCACACTCCTGGCGGATTATTATAACCGCCTCAACTCCTTCGATGGAAAGAAGCATTTTATTCAAGCTGTCGGAGTCTCTGCCTTCAAATCCGTATTTTTTAAATTCTTTTAATTTCTCGTAACTGATAAGTAATTTTCCGCCGAAGTACGATTCTGTCCTGATAAGAATATTTCCCAAAAGAAGCCTGGAATCAAGGCTTTTGCCGCCGTTCATAATTTTATAAATTTCTTTCGGGCTGGCTCCGTGATGCACCATTCTTGCCGCCGCTTCAAATACGCCGGCGTTATTATGCGTAAGGTGGCGGAAAAATCCCGTGTCCGTGCAAATCCCGAAAAGAAGCAATTCCGCTTCTTCGCTTGTAAGCTCAAGCCCAAGGGCGTTTATAAGTTTTTCAATTAACAGTGTGCATGACGGCGAATTTGCGTCAACATAAACCGGGTGCTCCGGCGTGGAAGGCGGATGGGTTACCGCTTCGTGGTGATCTATTACAGCGCATGGAAAATTTTTTAATATTTCATGAAGGTTTCCGGTTCTTTCCATGCCGGAACAGTCAACGACTATTATTCTTACATTTGAATTTTCTTTTTCATCGGGAATTCCGGTAAATTGTCCGGCGTAATTTTTTAATTCCGCTCTTTTAAAAGGACCTGCGGATGATACTAAAACTTCTTTGCCCATGCGCAAAAGAGCGCTGCGCAGGGCAAGTTGGCTTCCTACGCAGTCTCCGTCAGGTTCTTTATGGCCGGCAATAATGAATTTTGAACCTGTTTTTATATATTGAACAAGTTCGTCCGGAACATTTGGAGAATCAGAGCCCATCAGAAATCAAATTTAAAGGCATCCTTTTCCACAAAGTGCCTGCTTACGTCAGAGCCCATAGGAGTTACTCCCATTGTCTGATGGCTCTTTTGCCAGTGCATATATAACCTTATATGGCTGAATTTGCCGTCTTTGTAAAATATCGTCATATTGGGCCAGTTAGGACCTCTGGGCAGTCTTACCAATTCCGCCGTGCTTCCCGGATCAGTAAACCAGTTATAAGGAATACCGAGGGTTCCCATTTGAGATGTGCTTTTTCGGTATTGAATTATATAACCCGTACCGGCCAGCCATATTTTTTCTACAGGTACGTTAATATAGTAAACACTAGGCTGCCCTCCCTGCTTTGAATTGTCGGAATTGTTTTGGGCAAAAACCGGTGAAATTACCGCCATAAAGACTAATACGATAATGATCTTTTTCATACCTTACTCCTTCAATATATCTATAATAACTCAAGATTGATACAAATACAAGACTATTACAATGCGCAGCGAAGCGTATTTCTTACCGCTCCGGGACCGGCGAGCATATCCGAAAAATATTTTTCAACCTTTTCTCCCAACTGTAAATCATACAAATTTACGCCGAAAAACGCCGAATTTGACAAAATCGGCGCTAATTTGTCATGGAACGGCCCTTTCTGCCCAAGATTGATGCCGGAAAGGCATGCGGAAAGGCTTTCGTAGTTGGGGTCGGGGCTTACGTCAAAACGCCTGCCCTGATCGTCTATGCCTAAAAGGTATCGAAGCCACCCCGCAAAGACAAGCGGGATAAGTTTTAGGCCGGAAAGGTTTTTTCCCGTGTTTTTGTAAGCCTTGAGAGTTTCGCCGAAGCGGATGGGGATTTTTAAGGATGAATCCATAGCGATACGCTGAGGGGCGTCCGGCATAAAAGGATTCGGCAGGCGCACATTTATAACCTGATCGATAAAGTCCGAAGGTTTTATAATGCCGGGGTCTGTTACCACAGGCAGGCCTTCGTTATAGCCGACGCCTTTAATAAGTTTTACAAGGTCTGCGTCCTTCATCTCCTCGCTGATCCTTGTGTAACCGAGCAGACAGCCGAAGATCGCAAGGCTTGTATGCAGAGGGTTAAGGCAGGTACAGACCTTCATTTTTTCCACCCTGTCTACAGTTTCCCTGTCCGTAAAAAGCACTCCCGCTTTTTCAAGGGCGGGTTTGCCGTTGGGAAAATTATCTTCTATAACAAGGTATTGGGTTTCCTCGGCGTTTACAAAAGGAGCGGCATAAGTGTTCTTTGACGTAACCGTCCCCCGCATATCCTCAAGCCCCGATGAGGCCAGCATATCACGGACGCTGTCGTCGGGGCGGGGGGTTATTTTGTCGATCATAGACCAGGGGAAAGAAACTTTTTTCTTGTCCCGCACATAATTTAAAAAACACGAATCCGCCGTGCCGTTTTCTGCCCAACCTCCGGCGATAGATTCCATTGCCGCAAAGAGTATGTCTCCGTTATGCGAACAATTATCCATGCTGACCATAGCGAAAGGCAGGGATCCGTGAGTATAACGTTCATGTAAAAGGCAGGCGATGCGTCCCAGATAGCTTTTGGGATCGGACGGTCCTTTTTTAAGGTCTTCGGCAATATCGGGCAGGATATTTCCGTCTCCGCTTTTTAAGCTGTAGCCTTTTTCCGTAATCGTAAAACTCGCTATTTGCAAAGAAGGGGAGGCGAATATTTTTTTAAGCGTATCCATTTCCATATCCATTCTGAACGATTGGGCAACGGAAGCGATTATTTTTTTCTCTGTTGTACCGTCCGATTTAAGCGTTACAAGGAGTGTCAGGTTATCATAAGCCGTAAAACATTTATCGATTATTTCGCCGTCGTAACCTTCGGCGGCGGCAATGCCTGTTTTTTCAAACCCTTCTTCAAGCAGGGACTGAGCCAGAGCCGCCGGAAACGCCCGGAAAATATTTCCTGCCCCAAAATGCACCCACTTGGGAGACGCTTTAGTTGCGGCGATCATTGCCTGCCTGTCAAAACGGGGCAGGGTAATTCCGGCCTTTTCCCAAAAAGCGCTGTTCTTTAACGCTTCGTTGTTTAATTTCATGCTTAATTCCTGCAGCACCGTATCTCATGCCCGTCTTTTGCTTGTAAAGGCGGAACTTCTTTTGCGCATTCCGCCGCCGCTTCCGTGCAGCGGGGAGCGAAAGGGCAGCCGGGTTCGGGGCAGGACGGGTCTGTGACTTTTCCCGGAATGGAAATAAGCCGCTCTTTGGAATAGTGGCTGCCGAAACGGGGAGAGGCGGCAAGAAGCGCCTTTGTGTACGGATGGCGGGCGTTAGTTGAAATTTCATCCGCTTCCGCTGATTCCATCGCAAGGCCGCCGTACATTACCATGATGCGGTCTGAAATTTCCGCCACCAAATCAATGTCGTGGCTGATAAAAATAATCGAGATGTTTCTTTTGCGGCGCAGGGTTTTTAATAACTCAACGATTTGTTTTTGGATTGTAAGGTCTAGCGCCGTGGTCGGCTCGTCCGCTATTAAAAGCTCACAGCCCTGCGCCAGAGCGAGGGCGATGCCTATGCGCTGTAACTGTCCGCCCGAGAACTGGTGCGGAAAATTGGAAAGACGTTCCATGCCGTTATCAAGGCCTGTTTCTTCAAGAAGAACGACAGCCCGTTTTTCCGCCTCTTCCTTTGTTATTTCAGGCTCGCTGTTTCTGAATGTCTCCCAAAAAACATTTCCCATATTTTGAAGCGGATCATAAGAGCGCCCCGGTTCCTGAAAAATCATTCCGATTTTTTTACCACGGTATTTGCGTAATCCCTCGGTATTAAGGCAGGTAAGTTCTTCCCCTTCATAAAGAATTGAACCTTTAACATCTGCGTTCTTCGGCAGTAATCCCGGAATCGCCAAGGTGCTTACGCTCTTGCCCGATCCGCTTTCGCCTACAATGCCCAAAGTTTCGCCCTTTCGCAGATTGTAAGAAAGTCCCCGTACCGCCTGAATAGCGATAAAATCCCTTCCCCGTTGGACTTTGAAAGTTACCGTAATATTATTGATAGAAAGAAGTGATGTGCCGGGCGCATGGCTTGCGGCGGCGTCTTGTGAAACGGCGAGTGAGGTATTTGCAGAAGGAAGCGGCTGCGCAGTAGAGCGGAAAATTTTCCGGATAATTCTTTTCAAGCTCCATTTCCCGCTTCCCGCCATGCCGATATGGTATGGATCGTAAAAGTCTCGTAATGCGTCCCCGATAAAGTTAAACGCCAGCGTTACGCCCAATAAAAACCAGACGGGGCTTAACAGCCAGGGGTAGGCTTGAAGGTTAGCGATTGTGGAAAGATCACGCTTGATTAACGAACCCCAGCTTACGGCCGGGTCTGTTATGCCGAGCCCAAGGTAAGAAAGGACTGTTTCGGTCATTATAAAACCGGGTATGCTCAACGCCACGCTTACAATCAAAAGGCTCGCTATCTGCGGAATGATGTGCCTGAAAATTATTACAACGGAAGGAATCATTTCCAGTTTTGCGTTCAAGACAAATTCTTCCCGCTTTATTGCGTGAACCATGCCTCGTATCGTTCTAGCCGAACCGGGCCAGCCGACAAGCGAAAGAATCAGCGTAATCATCATGTAGGACTGTCCGGGATCCATGTTAGACGCCATTAACGAGCGCAGGAACAGTATCAGGTACAGGGTGGGGATAAGCATTAAAAATTCCGATGTTCTCATAATAGCCCAGTCCGTAACGCCGCCGAAAAATCCCGAAAGCCCGCCGGCAAGCCCGGCGAGAGCGAGCGAAATTGCCGTTGCCACAAAGCCGATTGTAAGCGAGACACGGGAGCCGTAGACAATGCGGGAAAAAAGGTCTCTGCCCAAATTGTCGGCTCCCATCAGAAAAACAGGGTAATCAGACTGTTCCGTTGTTAATAAATGCCTTTCCGACGGAATAAAGCCCCACATAAGATACGGCTCTCCCTTGCCGAAAAAGTGAAGCTCTGCATATTGACCCCGGACACGTGCGTATTTCCATGTTACGGAATTTGTTATTCGGCATTCCTGCGCCTGAAGTTTCCCCCGGTAAAAGCGGACATTCGGCGGGTGGTAGCTCTTGTCCGAAAAAGAGGTGTTAGGCGAATAAGGAGCGAAAAATTCGGCAAAGAGCATCATAAAGTATAGGAGCGCAAGACATACAAGCGATACAATAGCTACGGGGCGCACTTTTATGTAATTGAAAAATTTTTTCATGGCTTACTCTTTCCCGTACCTTATACGGGGGTCTACAAACGCCAGGGTGATGTCCGCTAGCGCCATTCCGACAAGCACAAGGAATGAGATAAACATGATATTGGCGAGCACAAGGTTAATGTCCTGCTGAATTACAGCCTCATACATCAATCTTCCGATACCGGGATACGCAAAAATAATTTCCAGAATAAGCGAACCTGAAAAAAGGCTTGCGAGAAGATTTGCGCTTCCCGTTATGTATGGATTAAGCGTGTTGCGGAAGGCATGGGCGAAATAAACACGCCATTCGGCAATGCCCCGGGAGCGCAAACTTGTAATGTACGGCTGTCCAAGCTGATCGAGCATTGTCGCGCGTATCATGCGCAGGGAGCCGCCTATCCCGCCAAGGAATGCGGATAAAAGCGGCAGGAAAATATGATGGGCGTAAGAGAAAACAAATTTTACGGGAGCGGATGAAAACGGAAACGGAGGGTAGGCGGTTACAGGAAAAAGCCCCGTTACGGAAGCGAACAATTGAAGAAGGATAAGAAGTAAAAGTCCGGGGAAGGCGTGAAGCACAAGGGCGAAAAATGTTACCGCTATGTCGGCTCTTGTTCCCGCCTTGGTGGAAAAATAAATCCCCGCAGCGAAAGAAAAGAAGGTAATTAACACAAGGGATATTACGTTAAGAAGCAGAGAATTTAAAATGCGGGAGGATATAAGGAACGAAACGGGCGCTCTCGAAATAAGGCTGACTCCGAGGTCTTTGTGGACGATTACACGGTTAAGCCATCGGAAATATTGAATATAAAAAGGCTGATCAAGCCCAAGTTCGGTACGCCGGGCGGCAAGCTGATCTGCGCTCATGCTCTGCGTATTCTGCCCCGCTTTACCTGTATTTTCGTTGAAAAGCTGCTGCATCATTATCTGGTCTACAATGTCGCCGGGGGCAAGAGCCATCAAACCGAAAACCGCCAACCCAAGCAAAAAGAGCATTACCGCCATAGTTATAAGCCTGTTTAAGATATAAGAGAGAAGGGGGAAGCGGCGCTTAAACGCATAGAACAGTTTTAACATATTAAATGTTATTATGCCCCGATTATGTTCTCTTGACAATACGGGAAACTTCAATTATTCTGAAAATAATTATATAATGGACTATATTATCGAGATGAACGGGATTACAAAAATATTCCCCGGAGTCGTCGCCAACGATAACATTACTCTTCAATTAATGAGAGGCGAAATTCACGCCTTGTTAGGTGAAAACGGAGCCGGTAAATCCACCCTTATGAGCGTACTTTTCGGCCTGTATCAGGCGGAAAAGGGCATAATTAAAAAAAACGGAAAAAAGGCTGTTATTAACGGCCCGAATGACGCCAGAAGGCTTGGAATCGGGATGGTTCACCAGCATTTCAAGCTTGTGCATAATTTTACGGTTCTTGAAAATATTATTCTGGGCATAGAGACCGTCAAGCACGGCGTTTTAAATTTTGAAAATGCCCGCAATCGTGTGATGGATTTATCCAAACGCTATAAACTCGATATTAATCCTGACGCTCTGATTTCCGATATTACCGTCGGAATGCAGCAGCGTGTAGAAATTCTTAAAATGCTCTATCAGGAGAATGAGATATTAATCTTTGACGAGCCGACAGCGGTTCTTACCCCGCAGGAAATTGAGGAGTTAATGCGCATAATGAAAAATCTGGCGGCGGAGGGCAAGTCGATTTTGTTCATTACGCACAAACTGGACGAGATAAAAGCTGTAGCCGGCCGCTGTACCGTACTGCGCAAAGGTAAATCCGCCGGAACCGTAGATGTAGCGTCCGTTTCCAAAGAAGGACTGTCTGAAATGATGGTAGGCAGGAAGGTGAATCTTTTGGTGGAAAAGACCGAAAAACAGCCGGGGAATACGATACTTAAAGTAGAGAATCTTTCGGTTACGGGTAATATGTCCGGAAAAGCCCTTGTGAACAACGCAAGTTTCGAGGTGCGGGAGGGCGAGATTGTCTGCATTGCCGGAATTGACGGTAACGGCCAGCAGGAACTTGTATACGCTCTTGCCGGAATGACAAAAATTGACGGCGGGCGTATTGTGTATGACGGAAAGGAAATTACACATAACGATATATGGTCGAGGGGCTTGGCCCATATTCCCGAAGACAGGCAGAAACACGGGCTTGTGTTGGATTACAATATCGCCTACAATCTTATTTTACAGAATTATTTTACTCCGAGGTTTCAGGAAAAAGGTTTTCTTAAATTCGGCGAAATTTACAAATTTGCGGATAACTTGATTGAAAACTTTGACATTCGCTGCGGACACGGAGCGCATACCGTTACAAGGGGAATGTCGGGCGGCAATCAGCAAAAGGTGATTGTAGCGAGGGAAATATCAAGAGATTCCCGCCTGTTAATTGCGGTTCAGCCGACAAGAGGGCTTGATGTCGGCGCTATCGAGTATATCCACAAACAGCTTGTAACCCAGCGTGACAAGGGAAAGGGAGTGCTTTTAGTTTCTTTGGAACTTGACGAGGTAATGAACGTAAGCGACAGGATTCTTGTTATTTTTGAGGGGAAACTTGTCGCCGACGTAAAACCTAAAGATGTATCATATAAGGATTTGGGGCTTTATATGCTGGGAGCCGCAAAGCAGAACGCCGTTTAAGAATTGGAGATATAAATGGAAAAACAGTACCACATTGATTTTGACGATACGCACGGAGCGTTATACGCTATTCTTCCCGGCGATCCCGGCAGAGTTGAAAAAATCGCCTCGTATCTTGAAAACCCGCGCTTTTATCATCAGAACCGTGAATACACGGCATGGTTAGGTGAATTGTCCGGTAAAAAAGTAATGGTAATATCAACAGGCATGGGCGGCCCTTCCACAGCTATAGCCGTGGAAGAACTTTATAAAACAGGAGTGCGAAATTTTATCAGGATAGGAACCTGCGGCGGAATGGCGCTTGATGTATTGGGCGGGGACATTGTTATAGCGACGGGAGCGATCCGAATGGACGGAACCACAAAGGAATATGTGCCTGTAGAGTTTCCCGCTGTCGCCAATCTTGACGTTACAAACTCGCTTGTACAGGCCGCTAAAAACCTGAGCCAAAAATGGCACGCCGGCATTGTTCAATGCAAAGATTCTTTTTACGGACAGCACAGTCCCGACAGAATGCCTTCCGGCTATGAGTTAAAAGACAAATGGGAAGCGTGGAAAAAAGCAGGCTGTCTTGCCTCCGAAATGGAAAGCTCCGCTCTTTTCATCGTAAGCCAGATATTGGGCGCCCGCGCGGGCTGTGTGCTCAACGTGGTATGGAATCAGGAGCGGGAAAAAGCCGGCATGAGCAATCCCCACTGCCACGACACCGAAGCCGCTATTAAGACATCAGTGGAAGCGGTGCGGATTTTGATTGAGAGAGGATAGACATTTTTTTAATATCTTTTTTTCAGAATTCTATCCACCCTGCGTAACAGATCGTCTTTGTCATAAGGTTTCTTGATATAATCAACTACCCCTATTTCCTGCGCGTGTTTTATGTCTTTCGGATCGTTTGAAGTTGTGAAAAAAGCTACCGGGATATCATGTAGGCCGCTTATCGCTTTTACTCTTTTGTAAGTATCCCATCCGTCCATATCGGGCATTATCAAGTCCAATAAAATTAAATGGGGAACAAGTCCCTGATAGAACATTCCCAACGCTTCTTTGCCCGATTTGGCGCATGATACACTATATTCGCTTGATAGCACTTCTTTTACCATTTCAAGATGGATAACATCGTCATCTACTATAAGAATTTTTTGTTTTTCATCGCCGACCGAATCATTAAATTTTTCCGTTTCCTGTTTTAAGGCGTCGAAATTCTGTTTGTTCTCTGAACTCATTTCGTTTACATGGTTCACCGAAACTTTTATCTGGTTAATGCCTGCCAGTATATCGTTCATGCCTTCCGCCGCTTCCTGACTGGTTTTTATGAATTCGTCTGTTTCCCTGACCAGGGTTTCACCTGATTTTTCCATGTCATCGGACCCTTTTTTAACCGAGTGGGTTATATCCCTTAAACGGCTTATGGATTCCAATATCTGCCTTCCTCCGGTTTCCTGTTCCCGCATCGCTCTAAGAATATTTTCTTCATGTTCGGAAACTGTTTTTACGCTTGAGTCAATAGCCCCAAAACGGTCTAACACGTCGTTAGACGATTTTGTAATGTTATCAATGGACATTTTTATTTTTTTCAGCATTTCCGCTGTAGTTTTTGATTGATTGCTGGACGACTCGGCAAGTTTGCGTATTTCACCGGCGACTACCGCGAAACCTTTGCCGACTTCTCCGGCATGAGCCGCTTCAATCGCCGCGTTCATAGAAAGCAGGTTGGTCTGATTCGCTATGTTATCCATAACCGAGTTTATTTCCAACAGTCCTTCGGAATCGTGGGCTATTTCCTGTATTTCCTGCGCTACGGTCTGCAGTCCTGTTTTGCCGTTCTCGGACGCTTCAACCAGAAGCTCGACATTTTTGCTGTTCTCCGCAAGCGTCTGAGTTACCGAATGAATGTTAGCTGTCATTTTCTCTATTGCGGAAGATGATATATCTACGCTTTCAGCCTGTTGTTCTATCATTTTATTAAGGGCGTCAATGTTTGTTTTAATAGTCCCTACCGCATCGCCTGCTACTAAAGCCCCGTTTTCCTGTTTGACTACCAGATTTTCCATATTGTCAATGTTAGATGAAATTTGCTCTACGGCTGACGAGGTTTTGTTCATATTGTCGGAAAGCTCAAAACTGGTATGGTTAAGCCCGTTGACCTTGTATTTTATTGTTCCTATAAGAACTCTGAATTCTTCAAAGGTACGGTTAAAGAATTCTCCCACTGTTCCGATTTCGTCATGGTGTTCGAATTCAAGCCGCCGGGTTAGGTCCCGATCCGCCGCTATTTGATCTAGCGTTTGTACCATGTAATGCATGGGCTTGAGAAGACCTGTGATAAACAAATAAGAAATAACAAAGATAGCCGCGATGACAGCCATCATCACCAGAAAAAGTATTGTCATGCCGCTGTTCAGGGCATCAGCCATTTTAAGCGGAAGAATAGCGGTAATATGCCAGTTAAGGGAAGGTATGTTAATCAGGGCAGCCACGCCTTCAGGTATGCTGAAAAATTGGTTTTTGCCTGATTTTGTCTTTTCAAGGATTTCTTTGCCGGTATCGCCAAGCGCTTTATCCAACGTTGTTTTATTGGTAATAAGACTAACGTCTTTACTGCCGGTTATTTCTCCCAAATCGTTAAATAAATATAACGACGCGCCGCCTTTATAATTCTGGTATATGTTATTTACGAATTCGGTAAGGTCGATACCTGTCCCAACAAGGCCTATAGGCTTATGCTTCGAATCAAAAACAGGCGCGTTAATAAACAGCAAAGTCCGTTGTATTTCAGGATTATAGTTGATGTTGAAATTATATTTTTCCGTTTCGTACAAAGTCATTTTGTACCAATAATTATCCGGGTTTTCGGCATCAAGTTTATAATGATTGTCCTCGGCAAAATAGAATTCTTTGTTAATGTCGCTGGCCCAGAAAACGGAGTCGCTTTTGAAAGCCCGGCGGTATCCGTCAATTTCCTCAAAGGCGATTTTTTTCAGTTCGTTGTCCGCCGGATTAAGGAAGTGGCGCTGTATCAGGGGAGAACCTGCCATTTTAAGGGCAATGGCGATTTCGCTGTTAACCGATGTTTCAAGTTTGGCCCGTTCAAGTTCCATAGACTGCTCAAGCTCGTATCCGGCGGTTTTATGGAGAATTTGCCACATAAAAAAGGCAAAAGCCGCGCTTCCGCCGATAAAAATAATCAAGAAAAGAACGGCAGAGAAAATAATAAAACGGTTTTTTATCGAAGTCCTGCGTTCCCCGGTTTGTGCTTCTTTCATCTTTAGCTCCTGTCTAATTAAAACAATAACAAATAAAGAAAAAAAAAGGAAGCTTTTTTAAGATAATTGTATTTTACAAAATAAAGTGCGACAAAAACAGAGAAATTGTCTGAATGGACGGCTTATATCTAGGTTTTTGTTAAAAATTTCCATAAGTAAACAAAATTATACAAAACAAAGCGCGACAAAAACGCGTCAAATATTATACTCGTTTCCCTTTTTTACAAATGTGTATCTGTTACGGCCGTTTCTTTTGGATTCGTATAAAGCCTCATCGGCAAGCTTGATGTAGCTGCTTCCATGCTGTAAATGGTTAATGATATTGGTTGTACCGCCAATAGAGATAGTTACATAAGCGGCTGCATCGTTTGTTTTGTGAGGTATATTAATTTCACGCATTTTTTCCAACATTCTTTCCGCAACTAATTGAGCGCCTTTCTCATCGGTATTAGGCAAAACAACGGCAAATTCTTCGCCTCCGTATCTTGCGACGAAATCTTCTTCCCTTATTACACATTGAGAAAGAGCGCCCGCAACTGTCCTAAGACAACTATCTCCGCCGTCATGACCGTAAGTGTCGTTG
>Ga0268262_10002067_pt1 | contig 23694 bp, 24 predicted proteins | sample TergutNc150P3_FD_190354 | JGI IMG/M metagenome (GOLD analysis project Ga0268262, IMG submission 190354) | Nasutitermes corniger P3 segment gut microbial community from laboratory colony in Florida, USA - Nc150 P3 (SPAdes) (version 2) | ecosystem: Host-associated > Arthropoda: Insects >...
CATGCGCGTGTCCCCCTGCGGTTTCGCCGCAACAACTCTCGACGAGGCCAAACTGCTCTCCCGCAAAGTCACCGAGGTCACGCACAACCACCCGGAGGGTCTGAAAGGCGCCGAAGCGACCGCCGTCAGCATCTTCCTCGCCCGCACCGGCGGCAGCATCCTTGAAATCCGCGACCGCGTGAACGCCGACTACTACCCCATGAACTTCACGCTGGACGGAATCCGTGATACATACAAATTCAACGAGACCTGCCAAGACACCGTCCCGCAAGCAATCACGGCGTTCCTTGAATCAACGTCATTTGAGGACGCCATCCGCAACGCAATCTCCATAGGCGGCGACAGCGACACCCTCGCCGCAATCGCCGGCGGCATCGCCGAGGCCTACTACGGGGTCCCGGTTGCGATACGAAAGCATGCGTTGACGTTTTTGGATGAGAGGCTTTTGGGGGTACTTGCGAGGTTTGAGGGGGTTTATGGGCCGTCCGTAGAAAATACGGACATGTAGGAGACACGATTAATCGCGTCTCCTACAACGATATGAACCGTCCAATATCGTGAGAAAAAGCATTATACGCACGATTTTGTAGAAAATAAAGGGAGCGCTCGCCCCGGCTTACGCAACGATGCGGATAGCGTTGTTACGGGTATCGGTAAAATTATGGAGGCTCCCTCTATAGATATAAGATAAATGATTTTTCGGAAAAAGTCAATACCTAAGACCAATAATCGCCACTTGGGCGCATATCTTCGGATTTAAGAAATTCGTTATAATAACTAACAAATTCATCAGGTTTCAACACCATTGTATCTTTTTGCATTTTTTGATAAATCATTTTAGTCTTTTTATATGCTTTTTTGTCATTAGTAACATAAAAATTACACGTAGAAGCGAACGCCGCATGAAGAGCATCGTCTATCATGTTTTTTGCCGTCTCTTTTCTTCCCTTTTGTATATTTATTCTATCCTCTTGATAACCATGCATATCTAAAATTGAATACTCAATAACAATATTACTAAACCAATCGGGTGTACTTTTATAGTTTAGGACTTCTTTCAGATATTCGGAAAAATCCACATTGAGTTTTTTGTAAAAGGCTTCAATTTGTTGATATGGATCATCACTATTAAAGATTTTATCTCTATTGATAGATATTGTTGATTGCAGTATTTGCCTTAAGTTTTTGTATCCTTCACCATTACTACATGAATTAAAATATTTACAAAAACCATCAACAATACCACCAAAGGTTTGATTGTCTCGTAATCCTGGCAAGACAGTGTCCAACAATTTAGCACATTCAGCATTCTCGAAAGCCGCCCCGAGATCAAGCTTGATCCCTTTAAGTATGTCAGAACAAATTGGATCTACTAAATCTGAAAATATTTTACCAACATCCGCATAACAATTTTCGCCAGCAAAGCTAGTGTTAATTTTATTTTGAAACAATTCGTTTGGTTGACAGTATGCCAAATCAATGGAAACTCCATTATTGAACAGATAACGATTGCATGTTATTTTGCTAAGATAGTGCAAATCAGAATCGATGTCGTCTGTTATTCCGATGTTTTTATTATAACTAGAGAAGATGTCGTTTATGTGTGACATTGAATACGGAATAAACAATCGTTTGTCGTTAAATACGATCGTTCTCAATTCAATGTGTTTTCCGTTCTTTATCTGTGCGAATACATTCCAATCAAAATATACTTTTATCATAATTAACCGTCCTTTCAATAAAGAAACGTGATTGTTTATATGCAAAGAAATTAGTACGAAACCAAATTGTATATTTAATCACCACCGTCATATCTGTAATCAACCACAGCAAATAATGTTGCGTCAAAAAATACCCTACCTTATAAATATACACAAAAAAAGATAAAAAATCAATAGTTTTTAGTAATTTTTTTTAAAAATATGATGTTAATGTGGAATTAGCTGCGCGATGTATCTATAATTGGGTAAAAATAACTGTTTTTGTCAACATTGTCAAAATAGGATTTTCATTATGAGAAGATTGAATGTACCGCGACAATATTATTGAGATACCAATTAAACATTGTACGATGCATGGGTTGTAGAGACGCGATTAATCGCGTCTCTACAATAACATGAACCGTCCAATATCAAAAGAAAAAGCATTATATACACGATTTTGTGGAAAACCAAGGGAGTGCTCGCCCCGGGTTACACAACGACGCGGATAGCGTCGTTACGGGTATCGGTAAGATTATGGACGTGGAAAAATCTTATTTTTTTAAAATTATTAAATGTTCCTTTTTATTCTTTTGCGCAAACGATGGATTAAATTTTTTTAATATTCAGAACGATTAGGAGATACTATATTACAAAATCTTGCGTATAGTTAACATCCAAATTTTTTGTAATATTCAACTTTTTTATACTTTTTGAGACTTCTCCAATAATTGTCGCATATATCAACAAACTCTTGGTAACCGTCTTGGTCACTATACCAATAACAGCGAGTATTTGTAATTCGTTCCATGATTTTGAAATCACAACTAAAGTACCAAGAATTTAATTTTTTTACAGTCATATATTCTCACTTATTACTTTTTTGTGTAATATCCACAAAGTCATAATTGCAAAGGTATTTGCAACCGTTCTCTTTTCAAATGTAAATCCATTTCAATAAATCCCAAAACACGTGAACCCAAACTTGTAAGTGTGGCTCTATCGAATTCTACTTCTGTTTTTATTCTTTCAACTAAACCCAATTCTTCCGTATGTGTGCAAACAAAATTTAACCAATTACACATTGTTATTTCTGAATAATCGGTCCCTAAAAATTTATTTGCAAAATCTAATTTTTGGTCATCAAGGCATCTACCTCTTGGAATCCAAATGCCTTCTGTCAAATGAACAAAACGTAAAAAATAAAGTATATTGGCCTTCCCTTTTAAATCTCCTATATTGCCATTCATTAAACTTTCTAACAAAATTCTTTTTTGTTCTAGACTTAAATCAATTTTTTTCAAATTGAATTTAGAATAACATTTATGTATTGAAAATTCATAATTTATATTGTCTCTAAATCTTTTTCCGTAAGGGGTCAGTTCTATTTTAGAAAATTTATTCGTTTCTGAAATATCATTTATCAATTCAAAATACGTAGCCATCTGTTTATGAACTCTGAAATGGCTATCTGCTGTATTTTCTTTTAAATTAAAATATTCCGTAAAATCATTTTTATTTAATTCGTTCTTATCCAAATCAAAAAAAGGAAGAATAAATCTATTTAAGCACGATAGGTGTGTGAAATTGTTGGCAACAGGTTTTACCAAAGAAATGCCAGAATTTTTAGTTGCTTCATTTATAAGCTGTTTGTAATAATCACCCACTATTTCAAGTGAGTATGTTTTAAATTCAAAATTATTCTCTCTTGAAAAAGAAATTAATTTGTTTTTATATTCGGACGGAGTTTCATCCGCTACCAATATAACCACCACAGGTTTTTCTTTTGTATCAAATCTAATGTTCGCATACTCAAGACATTGATATTGACAATACTCTAATTTAGATTTATTATCAATAACCGTTTCAAGTTCTGTAATCGCAATTCGCCCATCTTTCAATTCGTGCGCAAAATCTATTCTACCATATTCGGTAGAATACTGTTGAAAAATTTTCTTCTTCACATCCAATCCAAGACATTTATTTAAATATGCTTGTTCTCGCAGTAAAGTCCATTCTACCAAGTTTTCATTCATTTTATAAATCCTCCTCATTGTTTAACTAAAACAATCGCTACATTCTTCTATCAATAACGTTTTCGATTATGGGCTTAATGTAATTTTCTGCCTACTCTAAGCATTCATAATAAATTCTGGTTGTCTTCATATAAAAATCATCCTATCGGTTATATATCCGTTATACCCTACAATTATTAGATTTTCCAAGGGAATCCGTTATAAATATAATATTCCGCAACCTATAATGCAAGAAAAAAATAAAAAAAATTCCAACAATCCACGCCAGCTCTTTTATTCACAGTCTCAATGGTCTGAAACGGCAACGCTATCCGAACGGGCGCGGTCTTCTTGCCGTCTTTGTACTTTCCGTCCCAAGTTAGTTCCGTCATGCTTTGTGTGTCCTTATTTTGGGGTTAGGAGCGGTTTTTTCCCAAAAATAGCCAAAACCGTCTGTTCATATTATATTAATATAATTTATGGGATACCCAAAAATCAAGTTTTTTGAAAAATTTTTGAGGGTTTAGGCGGGCATTTTCACCTCTGTTTTCACGCAAAACCTCGCCAAAGTCCTTGCGACTGGCTCCGCCACGGTGTTGGAGGCCACAAAATTAACAAAAGTCCGCTATTGCAAAAACGGCAAATTATCCCAAATCCGCACCGTAAATGGTTGTCTGAATACCCAAATTTTCCCACAAAACGACATATAGTATAGGCGATTTTACCGCCAATTCTCCTTTCGCCGCTACTCCCACCGCCGCGCTCGGTATGTTTTGTTCCTTGAAAATCAACGAGTTACGCTAATTTATGAATTCTTCCGTAATTTTTTTTGTTTCCAAATTCAAAAACTACATGAGAATCATATTATTTATCATTGACAACTGGCAATATCTGGCGATAGGAGGAAAAAAATAAAAAAATGCGAAAAAAGAACTTGATTTTTATGTGTGTAATGTGTTATCTTATAATGGTAAGGTAGGAATTGCCGCATGCAAGCTGATGAAAAAGAAGGAAAATGCTGGTTTTGATAGATAGCGGTGTTTATTATACTTTGTTTTAATGTTGATAGTTTTTGTTAATATGTTGATAAGTTTATGAAATTGGGCAGATGTCGTGTCAGGCAAAGATTATATTAACGGTGTGGATTCACGAGGAGGATGGATTATGTCTATAAAAACAGATTGTGATGGCAACCAATACGTTGACATTGACCTGACAACGGAGATACAGGCAAAGTTTGTTACGGCAGACACTATAAACGAAAGACGGTGGATCGCCTTTCGGTATACAATGGACAACTTGAGGGGGAAGTACCCGATGGGAGATGGGCGGGTTGTCAGTGTTACGCGGAAATCAGCTGACGAACTAACACACGATGCGCATGATGACCGTATACGTGTTATCCCCGAATTGGCCAACATTATTAAGATAGGGAAGCACCCGGAAATAAAAGACGCAACGCATAAGCTCTTCATCAAATTTGCTTATTATGATGTAACCTTGAAAATCGGGGACGATTATTACACGGCGAAGATCAACATTGGAATTAAAGAAGACGGCGAAAGCGTATTATACCAAATCAATCAGTTCAAAGAAAAAGCGACACCCTCAGACATCGGCCGGGTCAGAAGCCCAGCTCCTGTTGGGGGCGTCGCCATACCAACTATATATGAGGAAAGACAGCCCCGTTAACGGCACACCCCCTGAAGGGAGCAATGCGGGTGGCGGTCATGCTCAAACTCTCCCCAATATAGATAAGATACCTAATTCCGCGCCGGAAGTCAATAAAAATTAAAAAAATCTTTCCAAGCCATCCTCCGCCCTTCCCGTACCGTGGAGTAGATGCTCCTCGCGGAATAGCGGGCGGCGTGTCCATCTCCACTCGAAGATTCGGGTGGCTATGGGGCATATTAATAAGATACTATCATGACAACCCATCCGACCTAACCTAACCATAGAATATTAAACGCCACACATACTACAATATATTGTGTGTGCACTGTCATATACACTATATATAGGGCTTCGGAGTGATGTTCGGGTTTGGACGGTCAAGGACAACTATTGTTTGGGCAACGACATAAACTGCAAAGTTTTGGCGTTCGCCTTTGGGTTGTCGGCGGAGATTGAGCGTACCCTAATCTCGCAGCGCACGAAATAGGCTCTTGTCCGTAAGAAGGCAGAGGGGGTTGTCCTTGTCCGTCCGAAGGGCCGCAAGTCTAAGGTCAGAAAGCTGACGGGTAAGGGGCAGGAGATCAAGGACTTGCTGGACAGTAGGGTATCGAAGTCGGCCATCGCCCGTATTTTGGGTGTTCACCGTCTTACGGTGTTGGCGTTTGTCAGAGAGTTGAGGGGCGGCAGGTAGTATTGCGGTAAGGTCCCCTCGTCTTGTTGTCGGCGGGGGGATTATAGATTTCATTCTGCGTTGCCAACATCCGTCCCAAAGATGTCTCCGATGTCGGGTCGGGCAAATATTATATTAAGGGTGTGGATTCACGGGGAGCATGGCGACAAAAAGAGGTTGAAATGAAAAGCAAGAATAACGGGCAGACGCCAAAAGAAAAGTTTGATGCCGTGGAGCCAATAGTAGTGAACAGTGGCGAGGTAAGGACGCTTGGACACGGCAACGGGTTCGTGAAAAGGGTTTTGGACTGGCTCGCGAAGAAAAGCGTTTTAGGGGATTATCATAATGCTGACAAAGACTGGGAGATTGCAATGGATGGGAGTGGCGTGCGCAGTGTTTTAAGTCACGGCGCGGGCGAGGGTAAGGTTGCGCTATTAGAACACGCTCCTGGCCTTATAAGGAGCGGCATATTTCTTGAGACCACGCCATTGGCCAACAACAACAAGAGCCATATTTTTGCGGCCAAAGCAAACCTTGATGGTAAACCGTATGTCGTAGGGTTTGTTGTGCGGGAAACCAATAAGGGGAAGCGCTATTATGATCATACCATCATTGTAGAGGAGGAGGGGTGGGCGGATTCGTGGAGCCGTGAGACCGACACCGCGGGCGCGAATCCACCCAACAACCCGACCTCTGTTATCAATATACTAAAAAAACACCTTGGTTCGGATTTATCGGCCAACCCCAAAAGCCTCGGAGACGTGACCGACAGCCGCATATCTAATAAGATACTATATGCGGACGAAAAAGTCAATAGCAAAGAAAATTTTTTGCGGGGGTGAGCATGCGGGTATCTCAAATGATACCCTGTCCTGCCCCGCCGAGGGGCAAACCACCCAAAACACGCCTTTTTCGCCCGCGCTTCCCTACCCAAGTCACGTCCATGGGACGGGTATTGGATAAGGGGACAGGCGTGAAAGGAGGCCGCAAAGCGGGTTTGTGGCCTCACCACGTGTAAACAAAGGATACTGTTTCAATCCACAAATCATTATAATGATTTGGCTACACCTATAAGATATACCTTTTTTTCAAAAAAAGTCAGAAAAAAAGAATTTTCTTGACTTGAGGCGTATAAAATATTGTCTTTATATAGATTAAGTATACTTTGATTACAAATAATTTAAAAAAAGCTTGATTTTGTTCCGCAAATGATGTATACTTATATTATAGGGCATTTTTCGTCGTTATTAAACCCCAAAAAGAACTTATTTCATGGGAACATACTATAATGAAGAAATAGGCGGTTCGTATGATTGATAGGTTGATTGCCCACGTTCGGAGGAAAGAGGACGGGTCATGGGACGTCCCCCACGACCTCGTGGAGCACCTCGTAGAGGTCGCGGAGCTCGCCGCCGGGTTTGCGGAGGCGTTTGGGGGGGCGGAGGCGGCTTACGCCGTGGGGCTTGCACACGACGCGGGGAAATCGACCGTTAATTGGCAGAGGTACCTCCAAATCGAGAGCGGCTATCAAGACGAAGGGGACGATCATGTCAATTAAGGGCAAAAGAGGTAAAATCGGCCACTCAGCCCCATCTGCGAAGGCGGTATGCTCTCTGTTCGGCGAGAAGTGGTGGGGGAAGCTGCTCGCCTACTGTATTGCCGGCCACCACGCCGGGCTTCCCGATTGGAGTTCCGGCGGCAATGGAGACCTTGAGCGTCGGTTGAAGCAGGCGCAGACCGTCGCCGACGCGGAACTTATCGCGCGGGAGGTTCTAAACCTGATAGCCGCCCGCAAGCCGAACAAGCTGCCGTGGCGGTTCGAAAATAACAGTTTAGACGTATCGCTGTACATCAGGATGCTGTTTTCGTGTTTGGTTGACGCCGACTTTCTAAGTACGGAGCGGTATATGAATCCTGAAAACGCGGAAATGCGCGGGCGTTACGGCTCCATGAAAGAGATACTGGCGCGGTACAATCGGTTTATGATTGAAAAGTCGTTTGAATCTGAAAATAATAACGCCGATGGGCAAAGGAGCGATATTGACGAACCGTCCAATTCGGAGAAAGGTAAGATCAACGCGCTTCGGGCAAGCGTTTTGGCCGATTGCCGTAAGGCGGGGAGAAACGGCGGTGTCGGCGTTTATTCGCTGACCGTGCCGACCGGCGGCGGCAAGACTCTATCGTCTTTGGCTTTCGGTCTTGAACACGCCGTCGCGAACAGTCTTGAACGTATCATATACGTCATTCCGTATACGAGCATAATCGAGCAAAACGCGGATGTGTTTCGCGGGGCGGTCGGCGATGAGAATGTTGTTGAGCATCACTCCAATTTTGATCCTGACAAAAAGACCGATTCAAAAAAGGGTTTCGGTGAAGAATCGGATGAAGAGCTGAGCGATGATTTGAAGAAGCTACAGCTTGCCGCGGAAAATTGGGATGCGCCTATTATTGTGACTACGGCGGTGCGTTTTTTTGAGACGCTGTTCGCCGTTCGTCCAAGCGCGTGCCGCAGGTTGCACAATATCTGCAACAGCGTTGTTATTTTGGACGAGGCGCAGCTTGTACCGATCAAGCATTTGACTCCGATATTAGACACGATACGGTTGTTGTCGGCGCGTTACAGAACAACGTTTGTGATTTCTACGGCGACGCAGCCGACGTGGGAGAGCAGGGAGGGTTTTAGCGGTTTGCCGTCGGGCAGCGTGAAGGAGATTATTCATGACGTACCAACTCTTTTTAACGCATTGGTGCGCGTACACATAAATTATCCCGATAGGTATGATGTGCCGATAAGACACGAAGATTTGGCTGAAAAGCTGGCACTGTATGATCAGGCGCTCTGTATCATGCCGACAAGAAAGTCTTGCTTGACGTTGCATAGTCTTTTGCCGAAGGATTTTTATCATTTATCCGCTCTGATGTGCGGACAGCATCGCAGCGATATAATTGCGGAGGTTAAAGAGAAGTTAAAGAATAACCAACGCGTTCGCGTGGTGAGCACGAATCTCGTAGAGGCCGGAGTTGACATAGACTTTCCCGTCGTCTATAAGGCTTTGGCTGGGATGGATTCTATGGCGCAAGCCGCAGGGCGGTGCAATCGTGAGGGGAAATTATCGGGTATGGGCGAGGTGCATATCTTCATACCGCCGGAAAAGCCGCCGGCTGGAGAATTGCGTAAGGCTGCCGATGAGTCATTGACGCTTTTGAAAAAAGGAGAGTACAGTCCGCTCGACGTTAAAACGTATGAGTTGTTTTTCAGAGATGTTATATGGGGGGCGCATACTACCGATAAGGGGGACGTTATGACCGCTCTTACAAAAGACGCAGTTGATTTGACTATACAGTTCAGGACGGCCGCAGACAATTTTAAGATCATTGAGAATGAGGAGCAGTATACTGTATTTGTACCGTATAAAGAAAAGGGGCGGGAATTAATCGCGTTGCTGAAAAGGAAGGGGCCTGAGAAATGGCTCCTTCGCAAAATGCAGCGATACGCCGTCTCAATTTATGAACGCGATTATCGTCGCCTTATGTCAAAAGGGTGTATTATTGAGGCATATCCGGGAATTTTTGTGTGTTCGGATACCGAATACGATCTGAAAACAGGGTTAAAAGTAGATGACGAGCCTTATGATCCTGATAACTTGATTTGCTGACGACAATGATAAAAACCGTCTATACATTGGTTTTTAACTGTTTACGAAAGGAGAGATTATGAGTTGGTGTCTTGAAGTATGGGGTGATTACGCCTGCTTCACGCGGCCGGAGATGAAGGTGGAGAGGGTTAGCTACGACGTGATAACGCCGTCGGCGGCGCGGGCCATTTACGAGGCGATCCTTTGGAAACCGGCGATATCGTGGAACATTACCTCCATAGAGGTGATGAATCCGATCAAGTGGCTGTCGGTGCGTCGGAACGAGGTGGGCAAAAAGGCATCCGTGCCAAGCATAAAAGAAATAACCGGCGAGAAGGAGCCGTCAACCGGGCTCTTTATTGAGGATGAGCGCCAGCAACGCGCGGGTCTTTTGCTCCGTGACGTTCGATACCGCATACACGCGTTCTTTGATTTTATCCCACCGGCGCAACGCAAGAAAAATCTGCCTACAGAAATGGCTTTGTGGGCGGACGGCGGCGAAGAAGCGGAGTCTGCGCGGGCTGATGAGTGTCCGGCCAAATATGCCGCGATGTTTGAGAGGCGGGCGAAAAAAGGTCAATGCTTCCACAGGCCATACCTCGGATGCAGAGAGTTCGCCTGTAATTTTCAGTTGGTAGGCGCCGATGTTAATATAAAACCGATACAAGAGAGCCGCGATCTCGGTTGGATGCTTTACGACATGGATTTCAGCGACATGGAAAATCCGCACGCGCTTTTCTTTCGCGCAAAACTTGACGGCGGCGCTATACGTGTCCCGAAAAAAGGTTCCGAGGAGGTGTTAGCATGATACTGCAAGCGTTGAAAGAGTACTACGATAGGAAAGCCGCCGACCCGCAAAGCGGCATCGCTCCGCCGGGGTGGTGCGTGAAGGGCATATCCTTTATTATCGTTCTTGACGAAAAAGGCAACTTTATTAGTATTAAGGATATGCGCGACGGCGAGGGAAAGAAGAAAGTTGCTAAAGAGTACGTTGTACCGCAGGCGGTTAAGAAAACAAGCGGTATAGCCGCGAACCTTTTGTGGGATACCGCAGGGTATGTTTTGGGTATAGACCTAAAAAAGCCGAAAAAGCAGGAGGAACAGAAAAGGGCGTTTATTGACAAAATCAAAGAACTGGGAGAGATTGACGATTTAAAACCTGTTATCACGTTTTTGGAAACCGACAATTCAGGAGTGTTGCAAGCGGATCCGAATTACCAAGAGCTGGTAGAGGAGAACGCCGTTGTTTCTTTTTGTTATTACAACGATGCGGAACTAATCTGTCGGCGTTCTAACGTGATAAAAGCCATTAACAAAACTGTAGGTGAAAAATCCGGCGCGGCAATATGTCTTGTTTCCGGCGAACTGGATGAAACGGCACGTGTGCATCCCTCCATTAAGGGACTCGGTAAAGAGGCGCAAACATCAGGGGCGAATATCGTCTCGTTTAATTTACCGGCATTTGGCTCATATAACAAAAAACAGGGCTACAACGCTCCCATTGGGGAGAGCGCAACTTTTGCGTACACAACGGCGTTAAATCTTCTGTTGCGTAAAGAATTAAAACAAAAAATCTCAATCGGCGGCGACACGTTAGTGTTTTGGTCAGCGAAAGAGACGTCCATTGAGTCGGATTTCGCGTCATGGTTTGAGGAACCGCCCAAAGACGATCCTGACGCGAGAACGCACAAAATCAAAGCACTCTTAAAATCCGTAGAGACCGGCGCGTATACTGAGCCTGACGGTAAAGAGCTTTTCTATATTCTTGGTCTGTCGCCCAACGCCGCTCGTATATCAATACGGCTTTGGCGGTGTGAGACGGTTGGTAATTTTGCGTTTCATATCGCGCAATACTTTAATGATATGGCGATTATCAAACCGCCGAACGAACCTGAACATTATTCGTTGTGGCGTGTTTTGGTGAACATCGCGATTCAGAATGAATCGAAAAATATCCCGCCGAATATCGCCGGTGAGATGATGGTCTCTATCATTGATGGAACACCTTTCCCTGTCAGTGTCCTGATGGCGGCCCTTCGCAGGATTAAAAGCGATAAAGACTACGGAGTAAAACCTGTTAGAGCCGCGCTTATTAAGGCCTATCTTAACAGACTCTGCAAAAAAGATAACGCGCGTTACTTGAACCCTAACAATAAGGAGCTTGGTATGTCACTTGACGTAACTATGCCGGTTGTAGGTTACCAGCTTGGCCGTCTCTTTGCGGCGTTGGAAAAAATCCAGCAGGAGGGGCTGGGCGACACGAACACCACCATTCGAGAGCGGTATTACAGCACCGCAAGCACGTCGCCGACTACGGTGTTCCCTATCTTGATGCGCATGAAGCAGCATCACATCGCGAAAATCGAGAAGAAGGGGCGTCAAATAAACTTTGAAAAGCTCCTTACCGAAATAATGTCCCGAATAGACGTAAGTAAATCCGAGGCTTTTCCGGGACACTTAGACATAAACGCGCAAGGTTATTTTGCAATCGGCTACTATCACCAAATGCAGGATTTTTATACCAAGCACGACACTAAAACCGCACCGGAAACGGAAGCGGTAACCGAATAAAAAACACTTTTTTAAAAGGAGCTGTCGCTATGAGTCTTTCTAAACGCTATGACTTCGTACTTCTCTTTGATGTCGCCGATGGGAACCCTAACGGCGATCCCGATGCCGGCAACCTTCCGCGCTTAGACGCGGAGACCGGCCGCGGGCTGGTTACCGACGTTTGCCTGAAAAGAAAGGTGCGGAACTACGTTCTGTTGAAGAAAGAGGAGAAGTCCCCGTATCGCATATTTGTAAAGGAGAAGGCGATACTGAACCAGCTGATCGGACAGGCCTACGAAGGCGCCGGTATCAATCTCGCAAAGGAGCCGGAGAATCCCGCCGATGGGAAAACCCGAAAAAACGCCAACAAAGGTCAAGGCGGAGAAGTTGACAAAGCCCGTATGTTTATGTGTCAGAACTACTTCGACATTAGGACTTTCGGCGCGGTATTGTCTACAGGCGCAAACGCGGGTCAGGTGCGCGGCCCGGTTCAGTTTACGTTCGGGCGTTCCGTTGACCCAATCGTATCGCTTGAGCATAGCATCACGCGCATGGCTGTGACCACGGAGGAAGACGCCGAAAAACAGAGCGGCGACAACCGTACCATGGGGCGCAAATTCACCGTCCCCTACGGACTCTACAGGGCGCACGGTTTCATATCCGCGCCCATCGCCCAACAGACAGGTTTTACATCGGAAGATTGCGATCTGCTGTGGGAGTCGCTGTTGAACATGTTTGAGCACGACCGATCCGCCGCCAGAGGGCTTATGGCCACGAGAGGCTTGTACGTCTTTGAGCATGAGTCAACAATGGGCAATGCCCACGCCCATGAGTTGTTTGACCGCGTGAAAGTGAAGCTCAAGGACGAATCCAAACCTCCGCGTGAATTCGCTGATTATATTGTGGGCGACATCGATGTGAGCGGGTTGTCCGGAGTCAAGCTAATCCGTAAAGCAGGGTAATTTCAACAGCATACGCGAAGCGTCGGCGCATCGCCGGCCTCGCGTATGTTTAAATATCCATTGACTCGGCGAGGGCTTTATGTTTAAGGAATCCGATCTTCTGCCTATTTCCGCTCTTCAGCATTTGGAATATTGCGAGCGGCAATGCGCGCTTATTCATATAGAGCGGTTGTGGGAAGATAACAGGTTCACCGCAGAGGGGACAATTCTTCACGAGCGGGCTGATAGCGAGGAACGCGAAAACCGTAAGAATATCCGTATCGCCAGAGGTCTCAAAATACGATCGATGCGTTTGGGTATCTGCGGACAAGCGGACGTTGTGGAATTTCACCGCGTAACTGATACTGAAAACGCTATTAATCTTCCCGATGCGCAAGGTAAATGGAAACCTTATCCCATTGAGTACAAAAGGGGTAAACCAAAGACTAATAGATGCGATGAGGTTCAGTTATGCGCTCAAGCGTTGTCCATTGAAGAAATGCTTGGCGTTGCCATTAACGAAGGCGCTCTATACTATTGTACTCCCAAAAGGCGGACGGTCATTGAATTCAATGCTGATCTCAGGTCAGAAACGGAGGCGACGATTGGCAGATTGCACGAACTCATTCGGTCAAGACAAACGCCGAAGGCAGTATACGGCGATAAATGCAAGCAATGTTCTCTCAAAGACATTTGTCTGCCTCAAATCAGTAATTATGGAACTGTAGCGAACTATATCGAACAAGAACTTGGCATAAGCGAGGAATATTCCGATGAAACGACTCCTTAACACTCTCTATATCACCCGTCACGGCGCTCATATCTCTAAAGAGGGAATGACCATAGCGGTCTTCGCGGACGGCGAGCGGCTTTTGCAGATACCCGTTCTTACCATATCCGGCGTGGTATGTTTCGGCGGTGCGTCATGTACGCCGCCGGCTATGGAACTTTGCTCGGAACATGGCGTAATTATCACATTCCTGAGCGAAAGCGGTCGATTTTTGGGAAGGGTTGTAGGCCCGGTGCACGGTAACGTGCTGTTGCGGCGCGAACAATACCGAATAGCCGATGATGAGGCGCGCTCCGCTGAAATCGCCCGTATGTTTATCATCGGCAAGATATGCAACTCCCGTCAAGTATTAATGAGAGGCGCGCGCGACCGTAAAGACCCGCAAGCGGTTGACGACCTCAAAGCGGCCTCGCGCCGATTGATCCAAACCGCGCGCCATATAAAGCAAGGCACGCCCGCCGATGAATTGCTCGGCAAGGAAGGGGATTCCGCCAAAACCTATTTCGCCTCTTTTAATAGTCTGATAACATCTCAGCAACAGGAATTTCAGTTCACAGTCCGCAGCCGAAGACCGCCGCTTGATTGCGTGAACGCAATGCTGTCATTTGTATATACATTGCTCTCGCATGATGCTGCCGCCGCGTTGGAAAGCGTAGGCCTTGATCCGTACGTGGGTTTCTTCCACAAAGACCGCCCTGGAAGACCTGGTCTTGCGCTTGATTTGATGGAAGAATTTCGGTCTCTGCTCGCCGATAGGATCGTACTTTCTCTAATCAACTTACAACAAGTAAATCCCAAAGGATTTACCGCAACGGAAAGCGGCGGTGTAATAATGGATAAAGACACACGCGCAACCGTAATCTCCGCATACCAAAAACGGAAGCAGGAAGAGATACGGCATCCTTTTTTAAACGAGAATATGCCGATCGGCTTACTCGTCCATGCGCAAGCGTTGCTTTTAGCGCGGCATATTCGCGGCGATCTTGACAAATATCCACCTTTCTTTTGGAAATGAGGCGCAATATATGATGGTTCTGGTAACATATGATGTAAACACAGAAACGCCTGTAGGGGAAAAACGTCTGCGGACGGTGGCCAAGATATGCAAAGACTACGGTCAACGGGTACAAAACTCCGTATTTGAGTGCTTGGTGGATCCGGCCCAGTGGGCTGTTCTGCGAAAACGCCTGCTTGATACGGCAGATCTTGACAAAGACAGCATTAGATTCTATTTTTTAGGAAGCAATTGGCAAAAAAGAGTGGACTCCTTTGGCGCGAAAAATACATACGATCCAGAGGGGCTCATTCTGTTATAGCGCCCTTTATTCCAAATAAATGAAATATTAAAAATAAAACTTGGAAAATCACAGTTCCTTGACATATTTTACGTAATAAGCACATTATGGCGGCAATCACCGACGCAAACTTGCCGCCGCGGTCGCGCCCTTTTCGGGCGCGTGGACTGAAACAAGGGTCGTGAACCCCAAACGCTCACAATAACGCAAGGGGTTCGCGATTTTTATAATTTATTGTGTTTGTTGATGTTACCAATTATTATATTTAAGATCGGTAAGAGTTATTACGAACCCATTATCAGGTTCGCGATATGCGGGCTTTGTGGATATGGTTAGTAATGACGTACAGATGTAACGTTGCGCCTTTGGCTTGGGTGAGGATTGAAACTTCGTCCCGTCAAACCGTTCGGCCGCCTTGACGAGGTTGCACCTTTGGCTTGGGTGAGGATTGAAACAAGGATCGCGAACCCCAAGCACTCACAATAACGCAAGGAGGTTCGCGATTTTTGTAACTTATTGTGTTTATTGATGTTACCAATTATTATATTTAAGATCGGTACGAGTTATTACGAACCCATTTCAGGTTCGCGATATATAGGCTTTTGGGATATGGTTTAGTAATGACTTACAGATGTAATGTCGCGCCTTTCGTGGGCGCGTGGGTTGAAACATCGGCGCGGGGGCGCTCGACATCTGCACCACGGTCGCGCCTTTCGTGGGCGCGTGGGTTGAAACGCCAGCAGCTTCGGCATGCCGGTCAGGAGGATGCCGAGTCGCGCCTTTCGTGGGCGCGTGGGTTGAAACTCTGTGGTGAATATGGTACAAAGACTAATCGCCCCCGTCGCGCCTTTCGTGGGCGCGTGGGTTGAAACACCGCGGCAAGGCCTTTCCAACAAAAAGGTACTGTCGCGCCTTTCGTGGGCGCGTGGGTTGAAACTCAGGGCCAACGTGGAGACCCGGACTCTCCCTTGGCGTCGCGCCTTTCGTGGGCGCGTGGGTTGAAACGCCCATCTCTCTGAGCAAGCTATATTGCAAGCTGGTCGCGCCTTTCGTGGGCGCGTGGGTTGAAACCTTGGCGTTGTTACTGGCGTATTGTTAATGAGTAGTCGCGCCTTTCGTGGGCGCGTGGGTTGAAACATTGTAGACACCGCTGGGTATGTCCCCAAGGAAGTCGTCGCGCCTTTCGTGGGCGCGTGGGTTGAAACAAGAAAGAATACCCTAACAAAATACCCGAATGTCAGGTCGCGCCTTTCGTGGGCGCGTGGGTTGAAACAGAAGTGGCTCGAGCGTAATGCGCGCGCCGGCACTCGCGTCGCGCCTTTCGTGGGCGCGTGGGTTGAAACTGAAACCGCGAAAGCGGCGCAATAGTTACTTGATTAAGTCGCGCCTTTCGTGGGCGCGTGGGTTGAAACAAAATGATGACGTTTATCCTGACCCGGCAAAGGGTCGCGCCTTTCGTGGGCGCGTGGGTTGAAACACATATGAGTCGATACCAATCGCGAATTTACCATCGTCGCGCCTTTCGTGGGCGCGTGGGTTGAAACTTGTAAGGCATCATGTGCATCAAAAGTATCAAAACCTAGTCGCGCCTTTCGTGGGCGCGTGGGTTGAAACAAGTCCAAAAATGGCTCGAACGTAATATGCGCGCTGGTCGCGCCTTTCGTGGGCGCGTGGGTTGAAACACGGTGATAGTGAAGTCCCTATTGATATTACTTTGTCGCGCCTTTCGTGGGCGCGTGGGTTGAAACCCATTACAACGAACGTGCTTATCCGCCGTTTGTAGTCGCGCCTTTCGTGGGCGCGTGGGTTGAAACATACTTCCCGCTCCACAGTCTCGACAACTGCGCCGGTCGCGCCTTTCGTGGGCGCGTGGGTTGAAACAATAGTATCCCTTAGCTCTTGAACGTTTTTATGGGGTCGCGCCTTTCGTGGGCGCGTGGGTTGAAACACCTATATGCGAACGGCTCATCTTTAAGCAGATTGTCGTCGCGCCTTTCGTGGGCGCGTGGGTTGAAACAACACGTTCAGGGACAAGTACGTCAAGGCGGCGTTGTCGCGCCTTTCGTGGGCGCGTGGGTTGAAACATTTGGGAACGCGGATACGCCGGGGAGCCGGTGGTCGCGCCTTTCGTGGGCGCGTGGGTTGAAACGTAAATCCTTAAACCGCAAAATACGTTATTATCTTGTCGCGCCTTTCGTGGGCGCGTGGGTTGAAACCCGGTATTAATACCGGTGGTGTTCGTGTTGTCAAGTCGCGCCTTTCGTGGGCGCGTGGGTTGAAACTGCTGCAAACTGCTCAAAAAGTTAGACAAGGCTCTGTCGCGCCTTTCGTGGGCGCGTGGGTTGAAACTTGAAGACGCCGGTGAGTTGCGCAAAGCCTTCGAGTCGCGCCTTTCGTGGGCGCGTGGGTTGAAACTTGCACAGCCTTGTACGACGCGATAATAGTCGGCCGTCGCGCCTTTCGTGGGCGCGTGGGTTGAAACGCGTGCTGCTGGGTTACATCCTACACTGGCTGTTGGTCGCGCCTTTCGTGGGCGCGTGGGTTGAAACGGATGCCGCCGCTTACGATAAACTCGAGCCACCCCGTCGCGCCTTTCGTGGGCGCGTGGGTTGAAACAATTTGGCCCAGGGGCTTGCGATCCTCGGCCAAAGTCGCGCCTTTCGTGGGCGCGTGGGTTGAAACGTCGTCGTCATCGCCGGAAAAGACGGACGGGGCGGTCGCGCCTTTCGTGGGCGCGTGGGTTGAAACCCGCGTGTGGAACAAAAAACCTGAAGAGGTCAGCGTCGCGCCTTTCGTGGGCGCGTGGGTTGAAACGGGGTAGACGAAACAGAAGGGATGGAATTGTTTAGTCGCGCCTTTCGTGGGCGCGTGGGTTGAAACCGTGGCTTACGGAATGATCACGAAAAACGAAAAAGTCGCGCCTTTCGTGGGCGCGTGGGTTGAAACCAGGTACAAAAATGGTTAGAACGTAATATGCGTGGTCGCGCCTTTCGTGGGCGCGTGGGTTGAAACGATAAACTCGGCGAGGACGTCTTCGCCCGTGCCGTCGTCGCGCCTTTCGTGGGCGCGTGGGTTGAAACATCTTTAAAGGCACGGACACGTACAGCGAACGGGTCGCGCCTTTCGTGGGCGCGTGGGTTGAAACCGTCCGACGAGGATCCTTTCGACACCGAACTTCGTCGCGCCTTTCGTGGGCGCGTGGGTTGAAACTATCGTGGGTAAAGCGGTTGAGCAGTATTTAATAACTCGTCGCGCCTTTCGTGGGCGCGTGGGTTGAAACGGCGAAGCCATAACCGCCGTGTTACGCGCCATGGTCGCGCCTTTCGTGGGCGCGTGGGTTGAAACGGCGGCGCGGGCCCCCGCACCGACGCGACCTGCGCCTGGTCGCGCCTTTCGTGGGCGCGTGGGTTGAAACCTCACAGACGAACATTGCCTTTTTGCGCTGTAGGTCGCGCCTTTCGTGGGCGCGTGGGTTGAAACTTCCGGCGCTCATCAACACCGTCGCACCCGAATTCTGTCGCGCCTTTCGTGGGCGCGTGGGTTGAAACAAGAGTGTGTCAAGGCTCATGTGTGTTTTCAGTAGTCGCGCCTTTCGTGGGCGCGTGGGTTGAAACTCGTCCAATCCGACACGCATTCGGCGTTGTCGCAAAGTCGCGCCTTTCGTGGGCGCGTGGGTTGAAACACCGTCGTCGGCGGTGGGACGTCTATGCCGTTAGTCGCGCCTTTCGTGGGCGCGTGGGTTGAAACTTGCGAGTTGCTTTGCGTCCCGTCTCGCGGCCTCCTGTCGCGCCTTTCGTGGGCGCGTGGGTTGAAACACCAATGATCGCCGAACCTGGCTTAGTTGACCACGTCGCGCCTTTCGTGGGCGCGTGGGTTGAAACTATCAAGCAAGGCTTTTACGGAGATAGTGACGTACGTCGCGCCTTTCGTGGGCGCGTGGGTTGAAACTCCGCGTGATGAACGGTTAAATCGTCCTGAATAGTCGCGCCTTTCGTGGGCGCGTGGGTTGAAACGATTATTATGCGTAATATTTGCATAAATCCGGTTTAGTCGCGCCTTTCGTGGGCGCGTGGGTTGAAACTTGATTTATGACGGCTCTTTTGGCTTTGGTCTGGTCGTCGCGCCTTTCGTGGGCGCGTGGGTTGAAATAACAAAGAAAGCGAGATGTTGGTCAAAAACATAGTCGCGTCCCGCGAGGGACGTGTGGGTTGAAATAAATACAACAAGGACGGCCGCCTGTCGGCTACGTGGTCGCGTTCCGCGATAGATAAATGCGGGGCTAGCTTGTTTATCTCGGCGAAGCCAAAATCGGGGTTTAGCCCCGCATATATCTATGAAGCCGAAGGCTTCGTCTAAAAAAGCCTTTGACTTTTTTGCTTTTTCGGCTTTTTCGGCCTTGTCGGCTTTCATCGTCCTTTTAATCCTCTTTAAAAGCCACACGACCGCGTCCTGCGGGAGCTCGCTCAAATCGCAGTACCGCGTTTCGTCCTTCGCGACCACGCAGAAACGCTCCGCGTCTTCGTCCCAGTAGAGCAGACGGCCGTCTTTCATCCGGTAGAAGTTTTTGGCGTTCATTTGACCCACCTCAATTCCGGGGCCTTGACGATTTTCGACCGGCGGCGCGGCTCGAACTCGAACGTCGGACAGACCGGGTTGTCGCCGTAGTCGAACGCCCCGTAGACGCGGACGGCGGGCTTCGGCTCGGGGGGCGGGGGCGTGTAAGGGACGAAGCGGCCGCCGCGAAGCACCGTCACGCGGCCGGCGGGGAGAGGGCGGGCGTGGGGGAACGGGGTCGGGTCGCTCATAGCGCCCTCCCTTTAATTAAGTCTACAAGCCGGAGAACCGCTTCTTTCGGCATCTCGTTGATGCCCACTTTTTTCTTGTTGACCTCGTAAAAGCTCTTGTCGTCCTCGGCCCAGCAATACATGGTGCCGTCCTCCATTGTAATGCAGTTCTTGAGAGCTGATTCGCCCATACCTGCCTCCCTTGTTATTGGTTTTTTATCGCTGATTAAACTTTTTTTACTTTTTCTTGCTTTTCCGGCTTTACATCCCTTATATTATTAAGTACCGGCTTCGTTGACACGCGGTGAATCTGTGGCCGCAGGGTACCCGGGGCGATCCGAGTATAATTCCATTTTGTGGGGATAGTTCACAGTCCCACGCGAAGCCGGCTCCATTATTACTTTTCATGTAGAATGCTCCATTCTTTTTTAAACTTGTTCACCCTGCGGCGGTCAACTATATGGTACGATACCAAATACAACTTTGGTTGAGTGTCCATAGTGGCCTTCACCACGGCCATATAAGTCTTCCCGTCAGTTTCTAGAAAATGCGCCTTTTGCGGTTCATCAGGATCCTGCAACACAAGCGACGCATCCTCAACAACCTTTTGTATATGGAGATAGTCATCCGTCCCTAACTTGTCGTGGTGGTCAGCGTTCTTAAACAGCGAGTCCGCCGACAGCCAAACGGTATTGTTTTTGACGTTCCCGCCGACGTGTTTCAAGTAATCTTTCGGCATCGCGGCGATAGGTATCTCCCCGCCGACCGCGCCCCTCGCGTCGAGGAACCGTCTATACAGCGGCCCGCCGAACCCGTCTTTGATGAACGCGCTGGCGTCGTTCTCGTGGTAGACGCTCAAATCCGGCATCCAAGCCTCTTTTCCGGGGTTATAGTCCCACCCCGCGCCCGTCCAGAACGTTTTCCCGTGCCCGAGATTCAGGCCCGTCACGGTCTCTTTCCGAGCCTTGTCCCCTTTGCCGACTGTCACCTCTTTTTCAACGAGCCGTCCCTCGGAGCTTTCCGGCGTAAGCCCCTTCCGCTCCAGCTGCCTATCCGATAAACTCCTTACCCGCGCCCTGCAACCCCAATGATTGGGCGGGTACATGGATTCCCAAATCGGATCGTCGGCCCTAAATACCCGCCCATGCATGTCGCGGCAGGTGTCCGTGGTTCGTCCGTCCATCACGGCGATATATTGCAAATAGGGCAGGTCGGCGGCCGCGTCCATCTGTCCCTTGTACCGTCCGGCCATATACGCCGTTTGCAGGTTCGTCTCGTAAATGGTTTTCAGGCGGCGCGGCGAGCCTTCCATATACTCCGTGACCTCTCCGGTTTCTTCATCAACGCGCTCTTTTTTGCCCCACCAACCCGCCTTCCGAAGTTTCGGCGTCAGCTCCTTCTTGAACTGCTGAAGCGTCTTTCCCTCCGATATCGCCGATTGCACCGCGTTCCTGATGTCCCTCAGCACCTCAACCTTCGCGACTTTGGCCACGGTGAACGCCCTCGCGTGAGCGTCTTTCCACGTGTCGAACCAGTTCCAGCCGAACGTGTAGCCCTTGCGCTTGAAGTATTCAATCGCGGCGGCGGGCTTCTGCTGAAAAGCGTCTAATAATATGGACGGGCCGCTCATGGTTCCCCTCCGTTGGACAGCCGCCCCCACGTGTCTCCGAGGAAAGCGAGCTTTTCGGCGGTTTCCGCGACGGCCGATTCGTCCATGTCCGCGTAAAGACTATCCAACCCGGCGGCGACTTCCTCGAACGTCGAGGCGTTGTTAACGAGCTCGAAAACGGGCTTTAAAAGCCCTTCAACCTGCGTTTGAACGGCGTCGTCCTGAATGCCGTCGGCGAGAACGTCAACGGCCTCTTGGTACTCGTTCGCGGATAAAACGGCGGGGCGGGGGCTTTCCATATATGGCGCATTAGGCGTTTCCGCCGCTCGCTGAAAAGAGCCGTCTCTTGCCCCCCTGTCCGCCGCGAACTCCGCCTGATCGGGCCGCTCCGCGTCCTCCGTCACCTCGATGTCTTCGTCCCCGAAGTCGTAATTGTCCACGAAATACTTCTTGGTCAGCCGGATCTTATTCGTGTTGAGCAGCATCGAATCCCGCTCCGCCCTCGCCTTGTCGATGTCTTTGGGGTCGAACAGGATGAATTCCGGGCGGTTCTCTCCGAGCGACGGGTTGATCTCGTATATATACCTTATTAGGGTGTTCATCGTGTCGGCGGCCATGGCCGCGTCGTTTTCCACGATGTCTTCCCTCACTCTTATGGCCATGTCGTCCCCGCCGAGCCGTCCCGGGGTGGCCGTGGCCCCCGCGCTGTGCTGCGTCAGCAGGAACTTGTACGGCTCGACGGGCGTACCGTTCAGGTCGCCGTGAGAAGAGCGGAGGCGGAGGGTGTTTGTGGTAAAGCGAAGCGAGACGTTATGGCGCTGACCTGGACGGAGAGACGTTGACGTATAGAGGTTAAGCGAAGATTCTAAAAAGTATTTGACATTTGGCACCGAAAACAGTATATTAGATAAAGAGGGGGTAAAGGCTGTGGAACTCAAACGAATAGAGGGCGAGTGGAGTAATAAAGAAAACTTAGAGGCGATAAACCCCGATTATTGGATGGCGACGGAGGGTGTCACTAAGAACTGCGGGAATTGTACGGTAGCCAATGAGTTGCGCCGCCAAGGTTACGATGTAGAAGCTAGACATGGTGATGGCATGAGCCTCAACGAGTTGGTCGATATGTTTGACGGGGCCAAAGTACAGCGCGCGGCGCGAATATCAACGACTGATGCGCCTAACGAAATGGCGCAAAAAATTGAACGGGAAATCTTGACTTGGGGAGAGGGGGCAAGAGGTGCTATTAGGGGTGAGTGGTCGTGGAAGTCCGATGGCGCGGAGGGGCATCTCTTTTCCTTTGAAGTACGTGGCGGCGCGGTTAAGTATGATGATGGACAAAGCGGTAAGGAAAACGTAAAGCATTTGGAACGCATGAAGCCGCAAACTATAGCGTATGTCAGGCTAGATAACACTAAACCAAGTTATAAAGTAACAACGGCTGTAAAAGATAGGAGGTTATTATGATGACCTTACAAGAAGCGTATCTTAAGGCGAAAAAGGAGCAGGAGAAAAGAGGCCGTACACGCTTGACGGACGACTGTCGCGATTTTGGGGCTTTTTGGGGTTTTGATTTTATAAATCCGACAGCGCAAGCGCGTGACGGCTTTGCATATATTACCGTAAACAAGAAGACGGGTGATATACGCTACTTCAACCCTGCAATGGACTTCGATTTATGGGATAAGTCGACGCCTATACCCATCGAGCAGTTCGCTGAATACAACGTAGCGGTCTAAGCGAGGAATGCAATGACCCCCGCCGACCCCATCCCGGTCTAACCGTCCCAGCGCCCCGCGCCCGGGCCGCCCCTTGCGCTTCCTGACCGATTAAATGCGTATTTTTTCAAAAAAAGACTTGTTTTCTTAGGGCGGCGCGTGCTATACTTGAAATTAGGGGGGGCTGATTCCGTATTCAGTGTGGGGACACGCGGTCAATAACCGTTAAAAAGGAGGTGTGACATGATCTCGACGCCCGGTCAAAGAAAAGCGATCGTGACTAAGACGACGTGGGTGGAAAAGGCGCTGCCGGCGC
>Ga0268262_10002068_pt1 | contig 23689 bp, 22 predicted proteins | sample TergutNc150P3_FD_190354 | JGI IMG/M metagenome (GOLD analysis project Ga0268262, IMG submission 190354) | Nasutitermes corniger P3 segment gut microbial community from laboratory colony in Florida, USA - Nc150 P3 (SPAdes) (version 2) | ecosystem: Host-associated > Arthropoda: Insects >...
AAACAAGGTCAATTTTATCTTTCAGATCCTGGTATTCCTTCACGAAATATTTTGTTCCTACTGACATCGCAATGCCTCTCCAATATTGTTCTTCAGCGTCGGAGAAAAGGAAATAGAGGTCGGTTTTAAGGAAATCGTTTTGAGCCTGCGCTCTTATCGCCTCAAGCAGCGAAACGACGCTCAACATGTCGTCGGCGGCGCCGGGTGTCTCAGAGTAAGGGTTACTGTCATAATGGGCAACGAATAGTACGCCGCGATCTGTGCCTGGCGCGTCAAGCTTTACCATGATATTTTGCAAAAATATATTTCCGTCTTCATCGAATTTGATTTTTTTTAAGATCTCGTCAATTTGGAAATTATCATAGAATTCTATTAATTCATCAAAACTGTGTATATCCAGATTTTCCGCAATTGCTTTTTGATATGTCTCCCACAACTCTTCAAGTGAAGAGACCTGATTTCCCTCAAAAAAAAATGTATCTTTCAATTCTTCTCTCGTAAAAACAATATTCTGAATGACAGGTGTCAAGCCCATATTCTCAATTTCCTCCAGAAGCTGAGAACGGACAACCTTAATTTCCGCTGAATTGCTGTGGCGCGGTTTTTCCGCCAGCTTTTTCAAGTTATCCATCATACGCTCATAAGCCGGGTACATTTGCGAAGATTTGCTAATACGCGGCGGTCTGGTTTGCCAAACGCCAAGAATTATTCCTGCTGTTAAGGTGATAACGACACATAAAAAGCGGATTTGTTTTTTATTAATTAACATACATTATGGTAATATGACACCTGTAATTAAGCAAGGAAATAAAATTTTATTATTGCATATATAACAACTCTACTATTGACGCTGACGCGGTAATTCTTTGATTAACTTGGCTAATTCGCGATATACAGTAGGCGCTGTGTCAGGCCCTGCCGAGTTCCCTTCGCCGTAATGAGCTTTTCCGTTATACACGAAAGGCGCTTTGGTGTCCCATTGGCTTTTCGGGATGATATATCCTATTTCGTCATTTGCCAAACCGATTGTAAAACGAAAACTGCCGCTCATCAATTCACGCAAAGGCGGAGTTTCTTCAGGCGCGGTTTCGTAATCGCGGCCTGGTAACGCTACAATTCCGCCGTTGAGGATTTCAGGATACAATTCGCCGGGTATCTGAAGAAACTCCGCCGGCCCGATACTCCATACCGCAGCTTCGGTTCGTTTTTTCATCCAGCCGCTCATGCCGGTATCCAGCACTCCAAGTACGGAGCCAAGGCGGAAAAGTGTGTTCGCAAGCGGCACTGTAAAAGTTTTCGCGCGCAGGCTGATGTCGGCTTCTTTCACAACAACCGGTTCATCGCGCATGGTTCTTAAAATGATCATCCCGACAGTATCGCCCTGAGCGCGGGCTTTATCGAATGAGGGCTGTGAATAAACGGTGTCGCTAAATGGGTCTTTTACGCCTAACGAAGGATTTGTTGTCATAAGTCCCCCGATAGCGCCGTTGACGTAAACCGCCACGCCGCCAAGGCCTTCTTCAACAAGATCGCCGTCGTTGTAAACGCCTTTTTCAACCGCTTCGCGGATGTAGTGCGGAAAATCGGAACTAATCAATAGATTGCCGCCCCACAGTGTTTCAGGATGGTTAGACCATTGTATAAGCGTACCCAGCGTGTGTCCGTCTTCTGCGTCAACAGCTTGCAGCATACGTAATCCGTAATCAAATACGCGCGGTTCGCGGGTATCGGCGACAGTGGCTCCGCCGTCCGTCAAATTCTGCGAAAACCGCAATACAGCCGGACGCATATTGCCCACTGCCTCCGCCACAGATTGCACGACACGCCGCTTGATATATTCGCGCCATTGTTTGTTAATACCGCTTGTGATATACGAACCGCCCCATATACCCATCATATCCGGCGCTTCGTGCGTATGCGTGGACGCAACCGTCAGGTAAGTGATGCCTGAGTCTTTGCTCAGCATATTGCGAATATCAATCACTTCCGAATGGAAAAATCCAACCAGGTCAAGCGATACCACAGCGATGCGCGTTCGTCCGTCATCAATTACCATAGTGCGCGCCCACAGGTCGTCGTGTACACCGTTGGCGGCTCTCTTGTACCCAAAGCCGGCAATCCAGTAAGCGTCAAATTTACCGTTGCCGTTAAGGTCGTCATAGGTATCGCCTTTATTGGGTTCGTACCTGGAATTATTATCGTTATCGTGCCAACGGTCGGGTATTTCGGGTGTAATAGTTACCGCCGCGAATCCTGCCTTCAGCGGCGCTTCGCCTGCCGAGCGTATATTCAAATCGAGCGTATAGTGAGGATGTTTGTCGCGCGCGTTACCATACGCAAATAGAAGCGCTGTTAAAATGACAACAATAAAAACTATACCGGCTGTTTTGAAAGCCTTTTTTATTTTTCTTCCCATTTTACTATTTTATTGAAAACGGGTGGGGTTCTGCTATACTGACTTTTATAAGGATGCGTAAATTATGAAAAACACTAAAAAAAAATTCGCGTTGTTGATTTCCGTAATTGTGCTGCTTGGCGCGTGTAAGTCTGCCATCGACGAGAAAGGAACTTTACAAACAACAACATGGACCGGCGCCTTCACCGCCTCTTTCGATGACGAAATTCCGGAAGACTCCTGCGGCTTGGATACGGGAACGATGCGCGTCGAAAAAACAGCCTTTGGCGGGGAAATATTCTCGTTTGTGCGCGTTCCTCTTGGCATCGAATTTTTCGCTAATGAAATTACCGAGGCGAAACTGTTTCTGTACGCCGCGGATAACACGCCGCCTGAAAAACTGCTCATAGGAACCGTGAACGGGCGCTGGACGCTTTACAAACCGACGTTCGCGGAAGCGAAGGCGCTTGTGGACAACAATAAATTGAAGGCTGCAGCGCTAAATCCTGAGGACAACGGCTGGGTCAGCGTTTCGGTAACCGAAATTGTAAAAGCGTGGATGCGGGCGGATACGCAAAACTTCGGGTTCGCGCTTTTCCCCCTTGCGGGCGAAGCGCAGGGCGTATTCGCCGATATGTACAACAACGACGAAAACAAGCCGTATCTTAAAGTGAGCGGCCGAGTTGGCAAACGCCCGAGCGGGTACGGCAAATTCGGCTTCACCCGGCTTCCCGAAGAAGGCGGGCTGGATGATACCGTCAACGGCAACTGCCTTGCCTACGCGGTCAGGGACAGCGTCCCGGTTTATCTTGAAGATCTCGGCAGCAGTTACCGTGAGGTAAACCGCGTTTTATCCGAATCGGGCGAGGACGGGGTTGTCGAGTATATCGGCGGTTTGTTTGAAAAATATGTCGAAGAACACAAAACGGTTCTTCGCGTTTCAAAATTACGCAGAATAGACGGCTTCAACTCTTCCATAGACCCCGCGAAGGAATACCGTATCGTGCTGCGTGCAGGCTGTTACGCCACAGAAGATCAACCGTTAAGCGAAAACGCGCGCAATTTTGACTTTCATTTTTTGGTACAGCTTGACGACGGCAGATGGTCGCAAAAATACGGGTGGACTTACTCGGAAATTATTCCCGCAACAGGTTCCGGTATTTCCCCGGAGAAATACTATTGGGAAATGTCCAAGTACGGTTATTTATACAGAAGCAAGTTAATCTATTACGCCGTAACAAAAGATACCGATGAAATTACAGTACACAGACAAAGCCCGTTTGCCGACGTGGAGCTTTATGACTATTTGACAAAAGGCGTGGAATATGTTTTCAAAAACGGATTAATGACCGGTACGAGTAACGCGCCCATGCTATTCAGCCCGGATATGGCGCTTACACGCGCCATGGCGGCCTCGGCGTTTTACGCCTTGGCGGGCAGCCCGGACGCAAGCAGGCTTGCAAACCTGTTCAGCGATGTAGACGCAGGTAACCGGTATTACGACGCGGTAAAATGGGCAGCGGCTAACGGTATCATATTCGATTACTCAGGCGGCGGTAAATTCGCACCTGAGCGCAAAATCACGCGCGAGGAAGCGGCTTTCGCGTTCTTTAATTATCAAAAGTTATCGAGGGTTATTCCTGAGGACTTTCTCCTGGAAATGACACCCGATGATGTGGACGAGATAAGCGTATGGGCAAGGGAAGCGGCGAAAAAGCTTATGATGCAAATGATATTCCGTGCTTCAGGCGCTTCTTTCAACTCTTTCGCTCCGAAAGGCGAAATAAGCCGTATTGAATTCGCCGGTATGCTGCGTGATTATTACGAAGAGTCCAATAGATAAAGCCGGAGCGTGTTACATTTTTCGGTCAACGCTCATTCGAGCGCCTTTAGCTGCTTCCGCGGCGCACACGGCAGGCTAAAGCCAGCCTAGCTTTTTGTAAGTGATACATTTTCCTGCGCCGGAGCGTGTTACTTTACTTAACAAACGCCCTTGCGGGCGCATTAATTGCTCCCATGGCAATGCTTGTATTTCTTTCCGGAACCGCAGGGGCAGGGGTCGTTTCTGCCAACTTTGGGATGATTGCGTATAACGGTAACAGAGCCGCCCTGGCTTCTCGCTGAATTAATCGCGGAGGAAGCGGCGGCTTCGTTTTTCGCACCGAAGGCCGACGAGCCAAAAGAGCCCATGCTGCTATGGGAGGCTGTTTGAGCTGTGGCTTGTGAACGGACAGGCCGCTGAGGGGGGGCTTGGTTTTCTCCGCTTTTCTCGGCGAACTGAATCCGTATTAAATGGAGGCGGGAAGCGATTTCCTGCCGGATGTCGTCGATCATTGTTTCAAAAATTTGAAAGCCCTCAACCTTGTATTCGGTAAGCGGGTTTTTCTGCGCGTAGCTTCTTAAATACACCGCCTCTCTAAGGGCTTCCATGCTTTCAAGGTGATCCAGCCATTTTCTGTCCACCATCATCAAATACTGTTCACGGATGAAAAAATTAAGGTAATTGTGACCTATAATACCTTCTTTATTTTCAATGTCTTCTTTGAGTTCCGCGCAAATCCGCTTTTCCAGGGCATCGGTATTTTTTACTTCTTCCGCGCTTGCTTTAAGAATGTAGTTGAATTTGTTTTTGAGCGTTTCAGTCAGCTCTTTAAGAGCGCCTGAAGGATCTTTTCGGCTGGTTTCGCTGTAAGTATCCAGATAAGAACCCACCATGTCGTCGGTTGCGGTATTAACTCTTTCTTTCAGGTTTGTGTCTTCCAGAATAGCGTCCCTTTGCTCGTATATGAACTTCCGCTGCTGGTTTAGCACGTCGTCGTATTCAAGCAGGTGTTTGCGGATTTCAAAGTTTCTTTCTTCGACTTTTGTTTGCGCCTTTTCAATACTTTTGTTAAGCCAAGGGTGGTAGATGGGCTCGCCGTCGCTCATTCCTACCTTAGACATAAAGCCCTTTATATTCTCGCCGCCAAATAGCCTCATTAGATCGTCGTCAAGGGAGATAAAGAATTTTGATTTGCCGGGATCGCCTTGGCGGCCTGAGCGTCCGCGGAGCTGGTTATCAATGCGGCGGCTCTCGTGCCTTTCAGTGCCAATAACGTAAAGGCCGCCTGCGGCTTTAACTTCGGTGTAATCCTTCTTCCACTTTTCGTATTCTTCCTTGAAGATTTCCGCGTATTTTTTCGCGGCTTCCGCGCTGTCGCCTTGGGCGCTTTCTGTTCCTGCTCTCCTGCGGGCGCGGTGTTCCGGGTTGCCGCCAAGTTTGATGTCCGTGCCGCGCCCCGCCATGTTGGTCGCAATGGTTACCGCGCCTTTTGCGCCGGCCTCGGCGATAATAACCGCTTCCCTTGCGTGGTTCTTCGCGTTAAGCACTTCGTGGCGGATTCCCCGGCGTGTAAGCAGAGCGTCCATTATTTCCGATTTTTCAATTGAGACTGTCCCTACCAGTATTGGCTGGCCTTTTTTATGCGCATCTTCTATCTCATCGCAAAGGGCGTTGAATTTTTCTTTTTCGCTAAGGTAGATAACGTCGTCCTCGTCGCTGCGGGAAACAGGCAGGTTTGTAGGAATGACGACCACATCCAGATTGTAGATCTTTCTGAATTCGGAGGCTTCCGTGTCTGCCGTTCCGGTTCCGCCTGATATTTTTGAATAGAGCCTGAAAAAGTTTTGAAAAGTTATGGTAGCCAGAGTCCGGTTTCTCTGGGCTATTTTAATCCGCTCTTTCGCTTCGATGGCCTGGTGAAGCCCGTCCGAGTAACGCCTGCCGTGTAGTATGCGCCCGGTGAATTCGTCAACTATCTGAACCTGTCCTTCCTGGACAACGTAATCAACGTCAATGTGAAAAAGCTTGTGCGCCCTTAAAGCCTGCGTAAAGTAATGGATGTATTCAAAGTTTTCTTCATCTACTACCGAGCCTTTTATTAAGCCGCGTTTTTTAAGAAGATCCTCTATTTTCGCAAGCCCGTTGTTTGAAAAAGAAACATTCTTGTTTTTCTCGTTGAGTTTGTAATCGCCGATTACTTCCTCGCCCTGGGCTTCATCCGGGTAATCGCCGTTTTCTTTTTTCTTTATTTCTTCGAGGGAACCGACAAGCCGGTTCACCTCGGCAAACTTAAATGTGTCGTCTTCCGCAGCGCCTGAAATAATCAGCGGGGTTCTGGCTTCGTCAATAAGAATTGAGTCTATTTCGTCGATTATGCAGTAGTTGTGCCCGCGCTGAACACGGCTTTTCATATCGCGGCACATATTGTCGCGAAGGTAATCAAAGCCGAATTCGTTGTTAGTCCCATAGGTAATGTCGCAGGCGTAGTTTTCCCTGCGGCGGTCGTTGTCCATGTCCGAAAGAATGGTTCCTACGGTCAGGCCGAGGTAAGAGAATACAGGCCGCATCCAGTCGGCGTCACGGCCGGCGAGGTAATCGTTTACCGTAACTACATGAACGCCCTTGCCCGGTATCGCGTTAAGATACGCCGCGGCCACGACCATCAGGGTCTTGCCTTCGCCGGTTTTTAATTCGGCGATCTTTCCCTGATGAAGCACAATGGAGCCCATCACCTGCACATCGTAAGGCCGCTCGCCCAGGTTCCGCCTCGCGGCCTCCCGCGCAAGCGCGAAAGTTTCAGGCAAAAGGCTTTCCAGGTTTTCACCGGACGCGCAACGCTCCCTGAATTTTTCCGTCATTTTCGGGAATTCTTCGGCGGGAAGGGCGGCGGCCCAGCTTTCCTTTTCATTTACCGAATACAATATAGGCAGCAGTGCCTTTAGGTCCCTTTCGTGCTGTGAGCCAAAAAGGAGCTTTAACAAACCTTCTAACATAGTTTTAATTTAACTTTATTCATTGAGGTTTTCAATAGCAGGTTTCCAAGATTGACAACATTAACCGCGCCGATTAAGGTAGAAAGATGAAAGTGTGGCGTTGTTTTTCTCTTTTCCTGGCTGTTTTTTTAATTTTCGGCTGTAACAAATCCGCAAAGATCACTTCCGTTGAACGTGAAGACCTCTTTACGCTGGAAATCGGCAAGCTTGAAGATCAAATCGCGCTTTTTAACCTTGAGGGAGATAAGGGGATTCGTCATACAAGCGTTGCCATGCGGGACGGGCTTTTTTATATCTCGGACGGCAATGGTGGAAAAATCCTAAGGTATAACTCATACGGCGACCTTCTTTTTATGATTTATAACGAACAGACAAACCCTCCTCCTCTTACTTTAAAACCTCTTTCAGAAGGAAATATCGTTACCCGTTGGGCGGTCTCCTATCCGCTTTTACAGCCGGGGGAGATCACCGTCGATTCCCGAAAGCACATCTATGTGAGGGATCTTCTTCCTTACGAAAAACACGGCTTTGATACGGAGAGCAAGGCCCTATTGAATAACACAATTCTTCATTTTGACGCGGATGGTAAATTCGTTGAATCCTTGGGCAGGGAAGGCGCGGGAGGCAGTCCTTTCCCGAAAATTGAAAGACTCTTTACCTCATTCAGAGACGAGCTTGCCGTTGTATGCAGAACTCCGATCGGATGGGACACATACTGGTTTAGCGCCGACGGCAAATTGCTTTACATGATTCAGTTGAAGTCTGACGCGCTGCCAATACCACGGGACAGGGACAATGTTTTTCCATCGCTGGAAATGATTTTCGCCGGGCCGGACTCAAGAACTCTCTATATCAAAGTAGATTATTACAGAAATACCTACGACGAATCCACAAATATCAGAACCGGAATTGAGCAGGACAGCTCTGTCATCTGGATTATGAATGTTGAGGACGGCCTGTGGGAAAAATATGTTGACGTGCCTTTTTTTGAATATCAATTTACGGAACAAAACAGGAAAATTACTACAAGAATGTTGTATTCGCTTCTTGGAATTGTTAAAAACGGAAGGATATTTCTTTCTTTTCCGGTGGAAGGCGGCTACTCAATGCTTGTGATGTCTTCGGAATTCGGGGCGGCGGGAGAGCAGCGTCAGGGTTTTATCAGGGTGGATGACGATGAGCTGCAGTTTAACGCCTTTGATCTTAGCGCCGATGGAATTTTATCGGGACTTTTGGTTGACGAGTGGCAGGTAAAACTTGTGTGGTGGAGAACCGACAAATTTCTAATAGAGGGCTTTCAATAAAGGGTTTTAAATGATTCCTCTTTTATCAGCCGAAGATTCAAGGGCTTTAGATAAAGAAGCGCAGGATGAATGGGGCTTTAATGTCTTTGCTCTGATAGAAGCCGCAGGCCGGCTTAGCGCCGAAGTTTTTGTACGCCGTTTTGGAGAGCTTTTCAAAAACAATCCGAAGGTATCCGTGTTCTCAGGAACCGGCAACAACGGCGCCGACGCTATGGTAATGCTCCGCTCGTGGATTCTTTCAGGTCTTGCCGAAGCGGCAAACTGCGCTCTTGTTTTAAGCCGCCTGCCCAAGAGCGCTGAGGCCGGAGCGTGGACAGAAACGTTAATGTCATTGGAAAAAATGAAGGTTCCGATTCTTGTATGGAACGATGGAAATTCAAATATCGTCAATAATTCAGACATATTAATTGACGGCATCGCGGGAACCGGCGTTTCGGGGCCTCTTCGCGATGCCGCCAAGGAAATGGTTAACGCGATAAACTCACAAAAAACAAAGAAGCCTTTGGTTGTTTCAGTGGATATACCATCGGGAAACTCAGACGATTGGAAGCCGGGTATGCCGATAGTCGAGGCGGACGTTACTCTGGCAATTGAGCCTCAAAAGCGCTGTATTTATAATCCCGCCGCCCGGCCTTACGCCGGGATCATTCTGCCTGTAAACGGAATCTTTCCAAGGGAAATCATAGCTCGATATTTCGACCGCTGCCGCGAAGGTAAACGCGGCGCGGAATTGCTTGACTGGGAAAGCGCAAGCTCAAGGATTTCAAAAGTGAAAGCGTCCGCTCATAAATACGAAAGAGGATGCGCGGAAATTCGCGCGGGTTCAACAGGAACGACAGGGGCCGCTTTAATCGCGGCGCGTGGCGCACAGACGGCGGGGGCGGGGCTTATACGCCTCGTGGCCGATGATGACATTTACCACATACTTGCCTCAGGCTCAGGCGGAATCATGGTTTCACCGGTATCCGGCGAGGCTAAGGATTTCGAGGGAAAATTCACGTCCGACGCGATACTGCTTGGGCCGGGCTGGGGCAGGTCGGAAAATCGCGCTAAGGTTTTGGAAAAAGCGCTGCAAAAGGAAAAAACAGGAACACCCTTAATATTGGACGCGGACGCCATTGAGCTGTCTAAAAACGCGAAATTTAACGGCAACGCGATTCTTACTCCCCATCCCGGCGAGTTAAGCAGGTTTTCAGGAATTGAAAAAGAAGCGCTGCTATGCCGTCCGGCTCCGGCGCTTTTAAAACTCAGCATGGAAATTAACGCGGTCATTCTTTTTAAAAGCCATGTAATCTGCATCGCGGCGCCGGACGGCCGCCTTGGGATTATCGACGGCATGGCGGCGAACCTGGCTTCAGGCGGGAGCGGAGATCTCCTGGCCGGGATTTGCGCCGGAATAGCCGCCAGGACGGCGAGGGAAGGTGGCTTTGACGCCTATAACTGCGCCGCCGCCGCCGCGGGCCTGCTTATTGCCTCGGCAAAAGCCGATAATTTAAGAAAGCGGTTTACAGACCCGCTGGAACTTGCCGGCAAGGCGGCGGAGCTTGCAGGCGTTGCATGGCTGGACGGGATGGATCTATGAGTGATGACAAAAAGAATGAGGAAAAGAAAAAATACACTCTGGTACGCATGGACGAGAATATCGAAAGGGAGCCTGTGTTTTATTACTCAAGGGAACACAGGCTAAGCAGGGCTTCTCCAAGTGTGCGGGAACTTAACGACAGCAAATTCGGAAAGATGAGTACGGCAAAAAGACTTTTCGGTTCCCGCGGCAACGTGATGACTTTTGTTTTGATAGTCATTAGCTGCATAATGATAAGCTTTTTTTCAAAGTATTCGCAGGCGAAGACAAATGTGAAGCTTGGCGGCAACACTGTTGTAATGACGATTCTAAAAGAGAACGAGACTCTGATTATGGATATAGCCAAGCAAGGCCCGAAGACAGGCATTGCTTATACCGGAGATGTTGAAATCGCCGTGTCTCCTGTCATGTCAAAATTAAATGAAGGCGTAACGCCGCCTGTTTTTTATCATCGCGTTTATTTTTCCCAGGCAAGTTATGAAATCTTTCAAATTTCACTTCCGTTCGATGTTGATGAAAGTGTATTCATTTTACTATTAATAACGGCTGACGAACAGAAATCTGTTAAATTAAGAGCGAAGTAACGCTATCATCTTCTGCCGAAAAGACGCATTCTGGCTGAAAGCCCGACTTCAAAAGCAGAGTAGCCTCCGCCTGCAATTCCGGGATATTTTGCCGAATAAATATAAGTATCTCCCCTTAAATCGGTAATAGAGCTATATGATATAAAGAGGGTTAAATCCAAATTGTTCAAGGGCGAAAAAGTTACGCCCGCGCTTCCTTTTAGGTATTGGCCGTAGTACAGATAATCAAGAAACGTCATATTTATAAGCAGATGATCGTCCCTGTCGGCGCAGTAAACAAAAGGACTGTAACTAAAATTTCCGTTCAGGGAAAAAAGATCGCCAAGCCGCGCTTTGAAAAAAAAGCCGGGAGAAAAGATTAACCAGTTCTGTGTATATTCAAGTACGTTTCCTTTCAGATATATTTTCGGGATTGCATCGGTCCAGGTTTGGCCGGGCAAGATATTCCCGCTGCTGTCCGAGTCAAGGTATTGATAGTAACCGTCCTTTGCGATCCAGATAAAATGCATATATGAAAAATCAAGATTTATACCCAGGACTATTAAATTCAACAGCGGAAAAGAATAGCCAAGAGAAAGATCCGCCAAAATTGACCTTTCAGAAAAATTGTCATGACGGGAATAATTTGTAAGGGCGCCGGAGTTTTCGTATAACCAGTCCCTGTCTTCCATAATTCCCGTTCTTTGGGGGAGTCCCATTTTAAATGAGATGTTTCCGATAAAACCGTGTCTGGCGAAACTGTTTACCGGAGCGAAATCAGCCGCCAAACCGGCATAAAAAAGCGGCTTCATATTCCATTGAAGCTCGCTGAGAAAATCACTGCTTACTGAGTCTTTATAGACAATTTCCTTTGTCTGGCCATTAAGCATGCCAATAGAAGGTGTAACGGAAAATCCAAAACCTGACTGTTTTTTTTCGGCAGAGACAGGCGGCAGGAAGACAACAATGAAGATGACAAAAAACGTTATTTTACCTATATTGGACATGATATGAGAATAAGGCATTTTTACATAAACAATCAACCAATTGTTTTATTGGCATTGTTAATGGTTCTCGCGTTTTCCTGCCGCCGTTCAACGGAAGAACAGCCGATTACGCCGCCGGCTACTCACCCTTTGGCCAGAGACTACATAGGCTACGGCGTGGTTAATGTTTCGTTTACGAATCTGATGAACGAAAACGGCCCTAACGCGGTCTCGCAGGGTTACATCAGAAGGGGAACGATTGTGCGCATCATTGAACGCGCCCAGGTCAATAACAAGGGAAAAAAGGAATCGTGGGTACTGGGAGAAAGCAATTACCAGGGCTCAGGCGCCGTTTCCCGCGGCTGGCTTCAGGAATCTGCTTTGCTGATTTACGACAGTGAAAGCCAGGCGAATACCGCTTCCAAAACAATGAGCCAATGAAAGACATTTTGTTCTGGGTTTTGCCTCCGGTTGCAGGGGCTGTCATTGGCTATGTAACAAACGCGGTGGCTATAAAAATGCTCTTCCGCCCCTTAAAGGAAGCGCGGCTTTTTGGCCTACGGCTCCCTTTTACCCCCGGTATTTTACCCAGGGAACGCCAAAAACTGGCGGACAGCATAGGCCGCATGGTGGAGAATGAACTCATTACTCCCGCGGTCTTAAGGGAAAGGCTGGACAGAGCCGAGGTTCGCGAAAGTATCGGAAATGCCTTAGGCGGGTATACCGCCCAAATGCTTGACCGGCCTCTTTCCGCCTGGCTTGAGGAATCCGGCGATTTTCATTTGTCTGAATTGCTTAATGATTTTTTTAATTCGTATATTTTCGACTTTTTTTTGGAGGAGCTATTTAAGAACCTGATCCTTGGTTCGGCGCCTAAGCCGGAAGATAACGACAGTTTCACCCAAAGGTTAAAAGCGGGTTTCAGGGATTTCGGCGGGCTTTTTATTCCGGCCGCTGCCAGCGGGCTTGTAAAAAACGGTCTTACAAAGGAAATGAAAAACCAATCCCGGGGGAAAATTTCGGCGTACAGAAAAGCGCTGGAAAGCGTCATTGAGAGGTACCCCGGCATAACTACAAGGGAGTTTCTTTCCATAGGCGCGGGCAATAAGGGAAAAGCGGATTCATTTTTGGCGCTAAAAGCGGTGGAAGCAATGGATGAAAATATGGGCGCCGCCTTATCTTCCGTTAACGTAAAGGTTCTTGTTTCCGACCGGATCAATTCCTTGGACATGCTCAGGGTAGAAAAAATTATCCTTGATGTCATGGCCGGACAGTTAAAATGGATAAACTTTTTTGGGGCGATCCTGGGCGCTTTGATTGGTTTTCTGGAAGTACTGGTTTCTTACTTTACTCGTTACTGAACAAAGTCGGGGATTTCAAATATTTTTCCGCGTTAAAGATCCGCATTATTTTCGCTATTGATTCATTGGTCTCAAGGCTGGCGATAATCTTCGCGGATAGCTTGGTAGACGTAACAACTTCCAGGTTGGGGATTGTTTCGAGAAAACCGGAAGTTCCTACCGTATCGGCAACAATTATACGGCGAATCAAACCCTCGCTCTCAAGCCTGTTAAGCCGTTTTGACGCCGGCGGGGAAAAAATGGCGTGTACCGCTACCAAATTGATTTCTTTGGGCTTAAGAACGCTTAGGGCCTTGATAAGCTCTTCCACGGACGCCGCCGTGTCTATCATATCGTCCACTATCCATAAAACTTTGCCTTCAAGCGGCTCCGCCGAAAGGATATTCACAGATTCAACCGTATTTGTCCTGGAATAGTCCCGCTGTTTATGGGCCACAACCAGAGGAGCGCCAAAGGCATTGGCGAATTCCCTGGCGAGTTTTTCACCCCCCGCGTCGACGGAACAAAAAGCCCAATTCGGCCTTACCGTTTCCTCCAGGGTTTTCATATCCTGTATATAGATATCGCAAAGGTACTGTTCAAGAAGCGTAAGAGCCGGAATATTGTCGAGGGCGCAGATCGTGGGATCTACCATTGACTCGGATTTGTTTGAATGAAGCTGATATGTAACAATATGATTTGCCCCAAGGCTGGCCAGAATCTTAAAGTGAATCCAAAGGCCCACGGAGTTTCGGCGGGTTTTCCTGTCCGATCTGGAACATGAAATATAAGGCTCAAAAACGATAATTTTACCGGCCTGCGAGCGCTTTAACGCGTCCACTGCGTGGTAAAGCTCAATTTTGGCTACTTCCGCCTCAACACCGGCGTCATTGCGGCAGCAACTGGCGAAAAGTATAACATGCTTGCCGCGCACCGATTTTTTTACGGTAACTTCCATTTCGCCGTCGGCAAAACGATCCGTGCCAAGAATTTCAACCCCGTTGATTGTCTCGGCCATTGAGCTAAAACGGGGGATTTTTATCAAATGCTCCGCCACCCGGTACGCGTAGTCCTTCATTGACCGAGTGGCGGTAACAACAAAATCGGTCTGATTTTCTCCCACGGTGAGCTAAGTATAGCACGTCTTGCGTCAGCGGTAAAGGACTCATGCCGGAGACAGGGCAACAGCAAATAAGCCAGTATCGAAACTTAGGATTGCGGGGACAGCGCGGGTCCGACCAAAACAGATGGGGGAACCCGCACTGCGCAGCCCCCCAGAGCCTAAAAAACTAAAAATCCGCCATGCTTTGCAGTATCTCTTTTCTGCCGCCAAAGGAAAATTCCAGCAGTTTGTATTTTTGCGGGTATGTCCCTAATTCTGTATAAACATAGGGAATACCATCCTGGGCGGTTGGGCCATACTCAATGAAGATATTTCCTTCTTCTGAATAACCTTTAAGCGGCACTCTTTTTGGAAAATCCCTGAAGGGGCGTCTAGAGTCGTCGCCCACCAGCGATGTCCAGTCTTCTCCATAGCCATCAATCGTTATTGTGTTATAATCAATTTTTAATGATCCCGCATACAAACCCGATTCATTGGAGACCCATGTTCCCCGCAGTTTTCTGTCAAAAGACTTGGCATCGCTTGTATATGATCCGTCACAGGAATTTATAAAGAGAAGGGGCAGAAGAATTATGGTAACGGCGAAAGTTTTTATGCTTTTCATGGTATTGCCCCTGCGCCCCTTTGCTACTGCTTCGTCCAGGTTCTGCTTTCGCCGTTTTGCCTCGTATACGTCCCTGGGCCTCCGGCAAGGTATTTGTTGCGAATGTCGCCGATACCAAACGCATCATAGTTAAGCGCTGAAGAAGCAATTGTGCCTTCAAACTTTACGCTGGTAAGGCTGGTGCATAAGCGAAAAGCGCCCTCACCAATGCTGGTAACACTGTTCGGTATGGTTATTGCAACAAGAGGGACGCACCCTTTGCGTGTGGATTCATTAAAAAAAGCAACACTCGGAATGCTTGTTAAAGCGTTGCCTGAAAGGTTAAGGCTTACATATTTTCCTGCTGAATTTATGGCCTCCGAGATTTTTTCCAACATCGGTGCATTGGCGTTCATGGTAACCAATATAGGCTTGTCGGGAGTATTGGCAGGCTGTTTGTCAAGGTATTCCTTTAGCTCCTCGGCGCTGTTGAAACTTTTGCCACCGCCTCCGCTAACGCTAACACTGCTACCGCCGCCGCTTTTATTGCAAGCGATCATTGTGAAGGCGATTGCCGTGGCAAGGATGAAAATAACGGCTTTGACTTTGCGATTCATAATAGAAACTCCTACCTTAAAATTGTCTAAAAAAGTCGGTATATGCCCATACGGGCAGACCCGGCGTTTTTTCTGATGAGAATAAAATAGATTCGTGGAAATAAATTTTTATACGTTTAGTATGATGCTTGTCGCATTCGGGGGGTAAAGTTGTTTGTTTGCTAAAGCTTTGGTTGCAGAGGCGTTCATGTCGCTTGACAATAAGCGAAGGTTATTCATCATTGGTTTATTTTAGCGGAAGGTTGCGAGGTTTTGCAAGGGGCTTGTAATTCAGAGTTTCTATAGCTATGTGTACAAGTGAAATAAGTTTATATTATACTTAATGTGGAGGCCGCACATGGAATTACAGTATACTTATTGGCAGGAAAAAGACGGATGGTTTCTGGGATACTTAAACGATTATCCAGATCATTGGACACAGGGGAAAAATCTTGAGGAACTGGAAGAAATGCTGGCGGATCTATATGATCTGGAACAAGAAGAACAGCCGAAATCTATTCCTGAACGGAAAATTGGGACAATTATTTTAAATCCCGCATGAAAAGAACTGCGTTGCTTAACCGTATTAAAATCTATGGTTGCGTTTTTGTTAAGCATGGAAAAAAGCATGATGTTTATAGAAACCCCAGGACTGGTATAGAAGAGCGTGTTCCAAGACACAGCGACATAAATGAAAATTTAGCAAAACATATTATTGCGAATCTTTCCTAAATTGCCACCGACCTTAGGTCGGCTAAAGAACCGAAGGTATGATTCAAAAGGTGCCTCTGTGCGATATTTTTTTGAAGGCATCCGCTAAACCTGACTGGCTATCGACAAACGGGGCGAAGGGACGTATTATACTTTCATAAAAAAAATTTGCGAAAATCAAAGCAAAATCCATATTGGTGCAGTATAGGGGAGGGGGAATATAATATGGCAAAGTCCGTTGAAAGTGAAAAACCAAAGGGAAATCCGCTGGCTTCCGCGGAAGAAAAAGAAAAAGCTCTGGAAGCCGCGCGGCTGCAGATTGAAAAGCAGTATGGTTCAGGTTCTCTGATAAAACTTGGCTCTAGCGGCGGCGCTTCCGGAATTGAAGTAGTGCCCACCGGCTCGATTCTTTTGGATGAGGCTTTGGGAATAGGCGGTTATCCGCGCGGCAGAATCATTGAAATTTTCGGCCCCGAATCGTCGGGAAAAACCACTTTGGCCCTTCACGCGGTTGCCGAAGCGCAAAAGCTGGGGGGAATAGCGGCCTTTGTTGACGCCGAGCACGCTTTGGACCCGATTTACGCCAAGAACCTGGGGGTCAACATAGACAATTTATGGGTTTCCCAGCCGGATTCAGGCGAACAGGCGCTGGAAATTGCCGAGAGCCTGGTACGTTCAGGCGCCGTGGACGTGATCGTTGTGGATTCCGTGGCGGCTTTAACCCCCCAGGCCGAAATTGACGGCGACATGGGGGACGCGCAAATGGGCCTTCAGGCCCGCTTGATGAGCCAGGCCATGCGTAAGCTCACCGCCATAATCGGCAAATCCAGAACCATCATCATCTTTATTAACCAAATTCGCATGAAGATCGGCGTTATGTTCGGAAACCCGGAAACTACAACCGGCGGCAACGCCCTGAAATTTTATTCTTCTTTACGCCTTGAAGTCCGCAAGACCGAGACTATCGAAGCGGGAAAGGACACGGACGCTATCGGAAACCGCGTAAAAGTCAAGGTTGTCAAGAACAAAGTCGCGCCTCCTTTCAGGCGCGCAGAGCTTGAGATTCTCTTCGGAAAGGGAATCTCCGCCGAGGGAAGCCTGCTTGACGCCGCTGTAAAGCACGGTTTAATCGACAAAAAGGGCGCGTGGTATTCTTACGGCGAAGAAAAAGTGGGGCAGGGCAGGGACAGCGCCAGGGACTACATAGCGCAAAATCCAGCTTTTGCCGCGGAACTCGACCTGAAACTGCGAAAGATCATGTTTCCCGGACGGGAGTTTCCCGCCGCTCCAACTGTAAGCGAAGAAAAGGCCAAACCCAAAAAAGCCGCCCAGGGAGATACAGAAGGCAGTTAAATATTGTGGAACACCTAAATGCTTACAGTGTTTTTTTCAAAATATCCTCACGCAGAGCTCGCGGAGGACGCAGAGAGAGGCGAGTTATTATCAATTATCTCGTCTCTCTCATGTTTTTCTTAATCTTCATAATAATATAAATATGAAAGAGGAATCTGGCTTTCTCATACCTAATATCCCTCTGCGTTCTTTGCGCCTTTGCGTGAAAAATTTATGGGGTAAAGTTTTAGATGTTAGATGAAAGTTTATCTTGGTTTAGGATCAAACTTGGGGGACTCCCGTCGAATTGTGCTAGACGCTGTAAAAGCGCTTGAGGAAGTTTTAACCGGCATACGAAGGGCCTCGCTTTACCAGACTAAACCCCTTTACGTTACAGATCAGGGCTCTTTTATAAACACCGTGGTTGAAGGCTTTTACACGCCGGAAAAGGCTTCTTCTCCCAAGGCTGGCGCAATGGAACTGCTTTCCCGCTTGAATGAAATTGAAGCCAGTTTCGGGCGCGACAGGGCAAAAGAGAGGCGCTGGGGGGAACGCTTCCTGGACATTGATATTCTTCTTTTTGATGATTTGACCATAAACGAAACAGAGCTTACCATTCCTCATCCAAGACTGAAAGAACGGCGTTTTGCCCTGGAACCGCTATTGGAACTCGCGCCTGACCTCGCGGAACCAGGTACTGGGCTTTTTTACAGGGACTACTGCGCCGCTTTGCCGGATCAGGGGGTAAAGGTTTTAGATCTTACTATCGGATGTTTATAGACTTGCCCCGTTCTGTCCATGTTGTGCCGCTCCATTTTGGTGATAGTCACTTTTCCAGTGACTATCACCATACGAATTAGTTTCTTATTTTAGGTATGAGGAATTGACATACCCTTCAATTTTTCCGGACTTGATTTTCCACCAAGTGCCTGATTTGCTAAGTACTTCAACACGAGTACCACGCTTTAATGTTCCAACAAGGGCAGTATCAGCGGATGGTCCCCGTCTGACATTCAGCGTGTCGGCATTTACAGTCATATAACTACCGCCGCCGAACCTGTAGCCCAGGCCGATCTTTATATTGGGGCCCATGCCATAGGTCGCTTTGAAATCATGATAACCACCCGCACTCGTTGTTGCTGCTATATCCTTCCAAATCTTGCTAGGGAAGCGGAGGTGGAACATGGCTTCAGCCCTGAGGAATAGCGCGCTTGAGAAAGAAAAATCAAACCCTACGCCGCCGAGGAGGCCAAACTGGTTGCTTTCCCCTGCTCTATCATAAGAATTACCAGCTTTGTCCCGTTGTGAAAGCACCAGGTTGTAGTCGGCTCCTAGGAGGGGGAAAATGGTAAAGCCGCCCAAACCTATTGGGTATTTGCCCAGGAGCGTGAAGCCAAGCTGGAGCTGGCTGCCATCTCCATTCCAACCAAAACTAGAACCATAATATTCACCATAAGATTTTCCGGTTAACATTCCATAGGCAAAACTGACATCCAGTTCCGCGTAGGTAGCGTCAAAAAAGCCATAGCCGCCGAAGGAGAGGTTCCGCACACTTGCTTCATAACTACCTCTCCCTCCAGCCACATCCATAGTTCCTTTATAACCATTTCCGGTAACGCTCCAGTCAAAAAGTAGGCCGCCGCCCGCCGCCATAGAAAACCCCTGCGCGAAAGCCCCTGTTGCCACGATTGCGAGGAGAGCCAAAACTAAAATACCTCTTTTCATTGTATTTCTCCTTAAAATTGGTATTGAAACAGCGCCGTCCACGGCGTGTATAAAAAAAGCCTTCCGCGCAATACAGGCGGCGGCGTTTTTTCAAAAGAATGAGAAAGCTGATAGTGTTTTAGAACAGGGTTATCTGCTAATAGCTCAGCGCTTGTCGCTGGGGGGGGGGGGGGGGGTGAAAATGAAATAATACTGACCAGCGATGTCTTTCATATTAAAAAAATTGTATCAACACTTATTTTGAAAGGGTAGATGCCAGATGGCTCTATTTTTGCGCCACATGGCTCATTTTTTGATACCATGTGGCGCATTTTTTGATACAACATGGCTCTTCTTTTGGTCTTTTGAAATGGTTAATTTAGGGACAAGTTCTATCAGAAGTCCGATGACTGACTTCGAGGCAACTTTTAATTGCATCGAAGCAGTCTGGTAATTGCTCCGAAGCGATTGGCGGACTTCCTATTGGTTAACAAATGTAAATGTAGGGCTAGAATTCACCACTCTTACACCGTTACCTGTCCAACCACTATCCGCGATACGCCAAGTAAATTCCATATAAGTAATTGTATTTGATCCCATTTTTTGAGTCGCGCCTGGTTTAAGAGAAAAAGATCTGGGACTAACATCATATCCAGCTTTAGCATCCACTTGAATATTGTATCTGGACTGATTATTAAAAGTCCAATTATATTGATAACTCGTTTCAGAGCCAGAGTCACAGCCGGTAAGACCGGTTATTAGAACCAAAAATAACGCCACAAGTCCTAAAACAAGAAATTGCCTCTTCTTCATAAAATACTCCTGCGATTAATGTTCGCCAGCATTTTTTTACAACCCAACGGGTCATTTGTCAGCGTAAATGGTGTCCTAAGAACGAAGCAGGCGCCTTCAACTTTGCGCTCAGGAAACGCTAAGAAAAAACAGTGACTACCTTCTGTTGGACACCAGAGAATTAACGGGTTATTCCGCTTTAAGGTATGAGGAATTGACATACCCTTCAATATTTCCGGACTTGATTTTCCACCACGTACCTGAGCTGTCAAGTACTTGAACGCGAGTATTACGCGGTAGTGTTCCAACAAGGGAAGTATCAGCGGATGGACCGCTTCTGACATTCAGTGTGTCGGAATTTACAAGCATGTATCGGCCTGATCGTGATGATGAGGAACTTGCGCTTCCGCTATTGCCGTAGAACTTGTAGCCTACGCCAATTTTGATACGGGGGCCCATGCCAAAAGTGGTGCTATCGCCACTAGACGCGGTATCCTTCATAAGCTTACTGGCGAAGCGTAAATGGAACAGGACTTCGCCCTTGAGGTAGAGAGCGCCTGTTAAAGGAAAATCAAGCCCGGCGCCGGCGAGGAGGCCGAACTGGTTAAGATCCCCGGGATGATCAGCAGAATCACCATCTTTGTTCTTGACTGAAAGCACCAGGTTGTAGTCGACTCCGAGGAGGGGGTAAAGGGTAAAGGGTAAAGACGCCAAATTGAGGGGGTACTTGCCAAGGAGCGAGAAGCCGAGCTGGAGCGCGCTGCCAAAATCATCGGTTCCATTCATACCAGGACCATCAGTAACCATGGTTAGCAATCCATAGGCAAAGCTGACATCCAGTTCCGCATAGGTGGCGTCGAAAAAGCCGAAGCCGCCGAAGGAAAGGTTCCGCAAACCCATGGAAACTTTTGATCCTGAAATATTTGTTTCTACACCGTTGTTGAAGCTCCAGTCAAAAAGCAAGCCGCCGCCCGCCGACATAGGAGGAGGAAACCACTGCGCAAAAGCCCCTGTTGCCACGATTGCGAAGAGAGCCAAAATTGAAATGCCTCTTTTCATACATTTCTCCTTAAATATATTTACGAACCGCCAGGCGGCCCGATATTCCCGATTGTGTGCGAAGTATTATCACAGCTTAGGTCTGTGATTCAGTGTCTTTTGGCGAGTCTTTAATTGACTGCTGGAGTTCATATCGCCTCTTTATGGCAGATTCAGCAGTTACAGCCGTAATAACCGTTGTCATTATTAAGCGCTTCGATTCTTTCCCAAGTTTCCTGTATCCTTCCAGCAGTTCTTCGTCTCTTTTATTAGTATTTATGTGTATCATTTAACAATAAAATATATTATTTAACGATATTTGTCTAGCTATTTTATCCTTGGAGAATACAAATCCTTGAATGATTATCGTTTTTCCGATAACCTGTCTAAAATGATAAATAATCGCCTGAAAGAGATAAGAAAGTCGCTAAAAATTAACCAATCGGAGTTTGCCTCAAAAATTGGTATGGCTCAAAGCGGTTATTCTCAAATTGAAACGGGCGAAAATACCCTTACAGACCAAAACATAAAACTTGTCTGTCTTATTTATGATGTCAATGAATCGTGGCTGCGTTCAGGAGAAGGTGAAATGTTTAACAATAAAACAAAACCGAAAGACGAAGATGAAAAAAGGCTTCTTGATATGTTTCGTTGTTTATCTCCGGAGATGCAGGTATTTGTCTTGAAAAAAATAAAAGAATGTCTAAGGCTTGACAGCAGTTTTGTTAATTCCCGGTGTTAAATTTTGGTGACAGTCACCTTTCCATTTCCTAATTAAAAACATTCCCATAGGACAGTGAATTGTCTCCGCCAGCTTCATAAAGAAGGCGATTATCGACGCAAAGGCGATAAATGCTAAAAGATGATGCCGTCGTCTCACTTCTTTGATTTTGAACGGGCTTTGCTAGTGGATTTGGTACTGGCCTTGCTAGTGGATTTGCTGCCGGCTTTGGGATCAGGGCCGTAATCATTCTTGCCGTGTGTCCCTTCCTTAGCGGCCCATATCAATAAAATAACCGCCGGCGCTAAAGAAGCAATTAAAATAAGAATCAAAATGACAATTAAAGCGCCGCCGTTGCCCATAGAGGCAATGAAGCCTATCATCAAAACAAGCGCCACCCCAAAAGGAATAAGCATTAAAAACATATATTTGCCGCTCTTGTTAATATCATGGAGACGTCTGACCGCTACGGTAAAACTGGGAATACAAGTCGCTATAGCAACAACCCAGCCGATAACGGGAATAAGGCCCAATATCACATTGACTAATAAAAAGATCCAGAATTCCCGGCGTCTTGCCCGGCCCTCAATTACCAGGAATTTCTTAAAACAACCAATATATATGTCCTTTACCATATATGTCCTTTACCACCTCAAAATTGAGATCCTTAAAATCCACGCTCATAAAACTTCTCCATACCTTCTATGTCTTCAATAACTATCTCCGGCAACGCCGGGTTTTTGTTTTTTTGTTACGCTGCTAATCCGATAAGTACGCCATGTCTTTCCCGCCAACCGCTACAAACTTGTTAGCGCCATATGCGATGGACATGATGTCGGAATCCAATCCTGAGCCAAATTTACTGTTCCGCACGGCTGTCCACGTTGTGCCATTCGTTGATGTCGCCGTTTTACCGTCAAAATTGTCAAATCCATACGCGATAAATTTGTTATTGCCCCAGGCGACTGCGCTGACGTTGTCCAGGAACGGGCTTGATGTTACGGCTGTCCATGCTGTGCCGTTAGTAGATGTCGTTATTTTGCTGCCGGCAAGAGCGATAAACCTGTTATTGCCATAGGTTATTCCGTAGAAGTGCATTCCGCCTGATTTGTTGTCCGTTACGGCTGTCCATGTTGTGCCGTTAGTTGATGTCGCCATTTGGCCGGCCTCGCCAACCGCGACAAACCTGCCGCTTCCATACGCGATTGCCCTGATTTCCACGGTGATTTTGCTGTCCCTTACGGCTGTCCACGTTGTGCCGTTCGTTGAAGTTACAATTTGGCCCATGCCGCCGCCTGCGACAAACCTGCCGTTTCCAAAAGCGATTGCCTGGATGTAGTTGTCTGGGCCGAATTTGCTGTCCGCTACGGCAGTCCATGTTGTGCCGTCCTTTGAAGTCGCCATTTTGCCTCTAATGTCGCCCGCAACAAACATATTATTGCCATAGGCGATGGACAAGATGTCGTTTGTGCCAAAAATTCTGCTGACGTTTACGGCTGTCCATGCTGTGCCGTTCGTTGAGACCGACATTTTGCCGCTTTCGCCAACCGCGACAAACCTGTTATTGCCGTAGGCGATTGCATAAATGCTGCTTGTGCCAAATTTGTGGTCCGATACGGCTGTCCAGTCTGCCCAAACCTGGGCGTGAACGGTAAGTATGAGTAAAAAAAGTCCTAACAATTTGAATACGTTTCTCATCCTAAACTGCTCCATTTTCTTTATCATTATTTGGAATATTTATAGTACCACACTAATACGGAAATGGTAGATACCAGATGGCTCTATTTTTGCGCCACATGGCTCATTTCTTGATACAACATGGCTCATTTATCTCCTAATCTGCTTTTTTCTGTTGTTCCTCTATAAAGCCGGTAATGTCTTCGATAATATATTCCGGGCCGGTGGTATGCAGAGCGCCGTAACACCTTACAATAAAGTCAAGAATTTTGTATTGGTTAAACAACTGAATAACCTGTTTGCTTATGCTGAACTTGCCGTTTTTAAGGCAAGCATATAAGGTGTGTCAGGATGCGGAATTTTGTGTCCGCCAATATTCCTGTCTCTTGATAAATGCAGCATGCAACTTTTCTTTGCGTTCCGCAAG
>Ga0268262_10002069_pt1 | contig 23671 bp, 18 predicted proteins | sample TergutNc150P3_FD_190354 | JGI IMG/M metagenome (GOLD analysis project Ga0268262, IMG submission 190354) | Nasutitermes corniger P3 segment gut microbial community from laboratory colony in Florida, USA - Nc150 P3 (SPAdes) (version 2) | ecosystem: Host-associated > Arthropoda: Insects >...
GCCCGGTGGTCTTGTTGTTGGGATTGGCGGTGTAGAACGCGCCGCTCTTGGAGGCGCGCGTCCCGCCGCCGACGCTTGAGGTTGTATAGTTGGCCACGGCTATGCCGTTGCCCGTGAAATCGGTAGTTGGCGCGCCGCTGTCGTCGTAGCGAATGACCAGCGGATAGGGCGCGCTGCCGCCGGACGGCATAGTAACCGCGACCGAAAAACTCGCGCTCCCAACCTTCACCGAAATCGACGTTTTAGAGACCGTGCCGGTAACGGAAGCCGGTTTTCCGGGCTTGGTGCCGTAAACGGTCTTCTCAAGGAGCTTCAAAAGCTCTTGCCGCCTCTGCTTCCACTGATCCTTGGCTGTCATACGCGAGCCGCTCAACATCATAAACGGGTCGGGGAGGTTGGCGTTGGCGGTTGTGAAACTCGTCGGCAGATTAACCGCGATATCCGCCCCCTCGTTCTCCACACAGGAGTTAAACTGCGTCTGAGCGATCGCGGACGGGGCGGCGATCAGCGCCAGCGCAAAGGTCATTGCGGCGTAAAACAGCTGTTTTTTCATAAAACCATCCTTCTTTTGGGATTAAGCGGTTAATTTGACCGTATTATATATAATATACGTGTATCCGCCCCCTTTCGCAATATTTTTTCTGCTTTTTTCCCGATAGCATACCTTACGGGTACGGTTTTTGATCCGAAGTATTGATTTTTTTCCGCAGAAAACCATACCATTATCCAACGACATTGCGAACCGTTGTGAAAGTTAAAAACACCGTCTGAATTAGGAAATGACCCCGCCCGATCCCGCATGCCAACCAGACGCTCCGCAAGGCAGGAGCTGTGTTTTGCCCATCGGACGACGGTCGGCGACGGAACGGACGGGGAATTAGTGGGCGGAACGCGAACGCGAACCGCCCGTTTGAATCTTACAGATCACGAAAACGCTGTCAGTCGTCCATTACGCAACGAACCGACCTGCCGTTTGCCCAACTGTTGTAGGATTCTTGTACAGACAACCCGTCGCTCGTAGAACTCATGCCATAACTGTAACGATTGTCCACGTGGGTTGAGCCGCTCGGATAAGACGTCCACCAACCGCCGTTGGTGCCGATGCTGTAGAACTTACTTTCGTAGTTGCGGTAGCCACCGGGCAACGCCGTAAAGCCGAAATCATTCGTACCGTTTTTATCGTCCCAACCGATTTCCGCTTTCAACTTCGCGCCCGCCGTACTCATGCCGCCGGCGGCTTCCCCCAACGCGGCAAACTCCTCACGGCTGGGCAAATGCGTACCGCTCGGACAAATCTCCATCGCCATTTTCCATGTATAGAGTCTGCCGTATTTGACGCAGTTGGAATCGGCATCGCCGTAACACCACGAACTGTCCGTCGGTACGTTCATATTCTTCTTCATCCACTTCTTCCCGCCTATCTCCACAAAATCCGACGGGTTCGCGGTACACGCCGCTCCGTACAACTGCCATGCCACCCTCGTCTCTTTGTGCTTCGCGTTTCGCGCGCATGTTCTTGTTTCCACGCCGGGAGCGTCGCAAGTCGCGGGGGGTGTCGCCGCCCATTCGCCCCAATCGTGACCCAACGGCGGTATCGGCCTCGTCTCTTTGACATTTATGTTTTGCGTCCTGCTTGTTCGCGTTTCCACGCCCGAAGAATCGCAAGTCGCGGGAGTTGTTACCGCCCAAGCGCTCCAAGTGAGGTTTGTACGGTCTAATATGCAACGGACGCTGAGATAGCGGTCTTTGTCTAACGCGCTTTTGTAACTCGCGTTGTCGTTACTGTAACTCATGCCTAAATAGTAGCCTTGAACTTTCCCGCTCTCCGTAGCCGACCACCAGTACCCGTTGCCGCCGCCGTTGTTGTTGACGAGATTGCTGCCGGAGAGATACACGTAGCCGCCGGGCAGAGCATTAAACTTAAACTCATCTACCCCGTTGCCGTTGCTCTTCCAGCCGCTCTTTGACTTCAACTTATCGCCCGCCACCGCCGCGCCTCCCACCGCAGCCAACAACTCGCTAAAGTCCGCCGTATCAGGCAACTTCCATCCGGCAGGGCAAATCGTCAGCGCGTCCTCCCACGCATACAGCCTGCCGTATTTCGTACAGCTGTCGGCTTTACCGCCGTAACACTTCGTCTTGCCTTCAATCCTAACGTTCGTATTCCTATCCGCCCACGTCTGATTGCCTATCTCTATAGGATTAAACGTACCGTCGGCGGCGATATTGCTACCCCCGGTATTGTTCCCTCCGGTGTTATTCCCCCCGGTGTTACTCCCGCCGGTGTCGCCCCCGCCCGACGGATTATCATCCCCGCCGCAACCCGACCAACAGACCGACCCCACCGCCACAACCGCCGCCAAAGCAAGCGTCCGACACAACTTCTTAATGGTAAAACGATTCATACCGTGCTCCCTCCCCCTATCCCATGAGATAGTTAGAAAAGTGTTAGTTGATAAGTTAGTAAAAAAAAGTTTACTCGTAAATCCCTATTTTTTGTCCTTTTTCACTATAAAAAACACCTCCGCCGTCACCTTAAACTCGTCATCCTTAACCTGCGCCATATTTACAGCTTGAAAAGCGCACGGGATTTTCTCGTTATATAACTTATTTATGAACTTATGAAAATTCCCGTAAGTCGACGTCCCAGCCGCCTTATACGTATAAACCATCCACGTATAGTCCCCGTTTTCGTCCGCGCTCAATTGGCTCGGCGCCGCTGACATTTTGAAATTGCTCTCGGCGGCTATGCGTGAGAATTTTTTTAAGGTTACGGTTAGGCTGTCTAAGTGTTTGAGCGCTTGAAACGGATCTTTGGCTTGCGTACCGAAGTTTGTCATATAGCTTATCTCGAACCCGGATTTTTTATTACCTAACGCTCCCCAACTATTCTTTTCGAACCACACGCCATGCCTCTCGCCTTTGAGCGCGTCATACATCTTACCCACCGCCTCCGCCGTGCCGGAGCCCTCAAACGAAACAAAACTGAAGTCGCTCGTCTTCAGCGACTGCAAACGTATCTCCGGCGACATGCAACGTGATAGCATGTCGAAGAAGTTGCGGGCAAAGAGCGCGCCGTAGTTGACATACTCTTCGGCGGACGTAGGGTAATAGACCGAGTCGGAGCGCAACGCCGCGGATTTGTTGTATTGCTCCACACGCATCTGTAAAAATTCACCAAACGTGGGAAAAACCGTCTTCCCGCCCCGACTGTCGGTGGTAGACGACCCGTTCTGCGCGAACACGGCGGCGCAGAGGGACAACACTGACGCTGCAAACAGCTTTTTGAACTTCCGGTTGAATCTTGTCATAAATCCTCCGTTAATGTAAGTTGAGATTTCAGCAAACTATTTATCATCCAAGGCTTAAACGTCAAAACACTGTCAATCATCCTCAATACAACGTACCGAATATGCGTAAGTCTTGTTGCCTTGGTTATAGCCCAAACCGTCGTAGTCATATTTCATGACCATATAGTAGGCCATGTCGATCCCGTTCTCCGTACCCGTCCACCAGTTGCCCCATGTGCCGATTAAGGAGTAACCGAGATTTTCATTCACGGAATAATCGCTGCGTTGACCGCCAGGCAAGGCAGAAAATCCAAAATCATCAGTACCGTTACCATTATTACTCCAACCGGTTCTCGATTTCAGCGCCTTACCTGCCTTATCTCTACCGTTCGTCGCCATCGTCAATCTGCCCCAATCCGCCGTATCCGGCAACTTCCATCCGGCGGGACACGACGTCTTCGCCGCCGCCCAAGTATACAGCCTCCCGTATTTCGTGCAACTATCCGCGCTGTTCTTATAACACCAAGAACCCGTCGTCTCATAATTCAAATTCTCCGCCATCCACCACTTCCCCCCTATCTCCGTAATCTTATACGTTTTCGCGTCCCGAGCGTCCGTAATTGTCGGAAGCGTCCACATCGCGTATAGGTCAATATCCCACTCGAAGATATAATCTGATTTTGTCGGGAAGTAGTCTGTTCCGTCGCCGTAAATCTTTGTATTCCACCCCATGAACCGAAAATTTGTTCTTGTCATTGACGGAAGCGTTACCGCCTTTCCCGCGTCCACGGTACGAGCCTCCGGCACGCCGACGGCCGTCCCGTTGCCGTAAAAGGTTATTACGCATTTTCTTACCGTCCATTTCGCGTATAGGGTGACATTGCTCTTAACGACATAATCAAAACCCGCGGGGTAGTTTTCCGTGCCGGTACTGCTTGCGCTCCACCCGTTGAATTCGTAATATTGCCTTGTCATCGCGGAAAGTTTTATGACGTCCCCCGAATCCACGTCGTTAACCGCTACCGGCACATTGGCGGTCGCGCCGTTGCCGTTAAAGGTTACGTTGAAAATGCGGATCCACCTGGCGTAGAGCGTGACGGTGGCGCCGGCGTTCCCCGCGACCTCGAACTTGGCGTTGGCGTTGTAGTTGGTTCCGGTACCGGCGTCGTTCGTGTTCCAGCCGGCGAAGCGGTAGCCGTCTTTGGAGAGCGTTCCTTTGAGCGGCAGCGTTATGGTGTCGCCGTCTTCTTGGCTCATCGATATAGGGGTGCCGCCTTTCGCGCCGTTGGCGTTGAAGGCTACCGTTACTATCACCTTGTCAACCAGCGTCGTGCCGTTGCACTTCTGCTTTGACGGGTCGTAGTCCTTGCCGCCGCAGGTCGCGAGGACGGCGCCGTTCAAACAGAACTCCGTCGCCGGATTGTAGTAACCGTTTTCGCCGCACTTCGTCTTTAGGATATTGTTGTCGCATTTGTAGCCGTCCGGTTTATAATCATTGCCGTTGCATTTGGGGTAGATCACGTTGGCGACGCAGAATCGGTCGGTCGAGTCGTAGTAGTCGCTCCCGCACTTTTTAAGCACAATGTTGTTCTCGCACTTTTGGGCCGGCGGCGCGTAGATATATTTACCGCCGCATTTCGCATAAACGGTGTCGTTGGCGCAGAATCGGCTTGTCGAGTCGTAATAGTTGTTAGTGTTCCCGCATTTTAACAGCAAAATACCTTTTTCTTTGTCGCACTGTCTTTCCAGCGGGTTGTAATCCTTGTCGACGCACTTGTCATGGACGGAAGTGTTGTTGAAGCAAAATTGGGTCGTCGAGTCGTAATAGCTGTTAGTGTTCCCGCATCTTTTCAGCAAAATACCTTTTTCTTTGTCGCATTGTCTTTCCGTCGGGATGTAATCTTTACCGTTGCACAAAGGATATAAATTGAGGTTGTAGCAAAACTCTTTTGCCGTATCGAAAGGGGTACCGTCGCACGTTACCCGCAAAACGCCTTTGTCGCACACTGTGGTCCGCGGGTTGTACGTTACGGTGCCGGCGCACTTATTGTAGACGGAGTCGTTGTCGCAAAACTGCCCGATCGGATTGAAATATTTGTTTCCGATGATCCCGCACTGCGTCAGCACGTTTTTGTCGTCTTCGCATTTTTGGTTCCTCGGATCGTAGGTTTTCCCGCCGCATTTTTTGTAGAGCGAATCCGTGTCGCAGAAGTGCGTCTCGAGGTTATACTTACCCCCGCCGCACTTTTTCTTAACATTCTTATTGTCGGGGCAAAATTCGTTGCCGGGATCGTACTCCTTGCCTCCGCACTTATCGAACGCGGTCCCGCCGAAGCAAAACTCTTTGTCCGTCAACACCTTGTCGCCGCAGTACTTCGGCTCCGTGCAGACGATGAGGAGAGTGGCTGTGAGCATGACGGCTATCGCGGCCATTGCCGTAAGCGCCGCCGGTTTGCGAAAAAACTTCTTTGATTTAAACATATTTACCGCTCCTTCTTATATTGTTTTTAATTATATAATCCTAATTCAGACGTTTTTTTACCGCCGCTATTGACACCGCCGCCCCGCCGCATCCAAAAACTTGCGCGGACGCGCGGCTATTAATTATATTTAGAAATACCACCGGATTACTCAAAACAAGCCCAAAGGAGCCGTATATGAACAAGGCGTCAAAGGCCGGGACACGGTCAAAGCCCGTCAAGAAGGCGGCAAAGGCGGCGGCGAAGCCCGCCAAGAAGCGGTCGAAGCCGTTATCGGCGGCGGCGTGGAAGCCCTCCGGGAAGCTGATAAAGCAGCCGGCGTCGGTGATCGCGAGGCTGCCGAAGCCGAAGATTGATTTTGTACCTCTCGCCGAGGTCGAGGTCGTGGCGGCGGCGGCGATAAAGAAGATCAAGGCCTCAAGGAAGCTGTCGCCCGATGAAAAGGCGTTCCGCCTTGCCGGCGTGGCGGATTCGCTCGAAAAGGCGAGAACCCGTTGGGGCGGGCTGTCGCACGCCGGAGTATCAATGATAAGATACGCGCACGAACCGTCCGGGCGGTGCGACTTAGAGGCGGTGCTGGCATGAGATCGGAACGCTATTATCTCGATTCGAATATCGTTTACTTCATCGCCGCCGACAAGAAGATGTCCGAACTCACGGCGGAAGTCAGGGATATTATCGAAGAACCCGGATTCCTTAAATACGTCCCGTCCAAGTGCGTGGAAGAGCTGATATACCTGTTTCAGTCCGGGAAGATAGAGGTCAAACGGTGGAAGTCCGCGGAAGACATTGTCGGGTATATCGAAGGGGAGTTGCTCTACGAGATAGTATACGTCAACAGAAATCACCTGCGGATGCTCGCGGAGCTTCCGCTCTTCCCAGACCACAAAGACCAAACGGACAGAATTATTATCGCGCAAGCCATAGCCGATAAGATACCGATAATCAGCAGCGACGAAAAGTTTCATGATTACAAACGCTCCAAGCTGAATTTCATATTCAACGAACGGTAAACGATACCGATTGCCTTTCATGGAGAGAGCCGCCACGCGCCCTCGGTGGATTGACGCGGACGAAAATAGGGGCGGGCGGGATAGCGCGTTCTTCATGATCTCAACCGTATGGACTGTCTTTGATGTTACGCCTTTTAATCCTATAATCCTTGAAATCCTAAAAACTTGTTTATCTCGGCGAAGCCAATCCTAATTCAGACAATGGGACACGATGGAATCCGAAGAACCCGAGGCTGGGGTGCAGCCTCGAGTTGGACGTGTGAGCGTTCAAAAGTTTCGGATATCTGTATCTGTTCCGCTATCATATTTCCTCAATTACTTCGTCTTCCAACCCGCGTACTTCGTTTCGTCTTTTAAAACGATGTACTGTGCACCAGCGGGGTAGTAATTGCCAAGACCGTTGGGGTTTTCATACCACCCCCAAAAGACGTAACCATCCCTTTTCGCATCGGGCAGACGGATCCTATCACTACAACCATCACAACCATTTGAAGAATCCACAGTTATCGACTCTTTTTCACTGATCCCACCGTTCGCGTCAAATGTTATAGTGTACTGGCGGCGCCAATGGGCCCTAATCGTTAGCGTTTTGTTGGCCCCAATGTAACTTCTTACCTCGTATATGGAGAGTGTTTTGCCGGGAGCATACAAACCAGCTCCATAATCGCGTAAATAGACGTTCCAACTATCAAATCTGTACCCGTTCTTAAACAGATCGCCTTGGGGCGGCAGCACCATATATTCATCCATTCCCACCATCCTCGACTCCGGTACGACACCGCCATCCGCGCCACCGTCTTCGAAAACTACCTTCACCGCCTCTTGGAGAGCATTGTTTACGCATATATAGGACGACGGATTATACGTCGCGCCGCCGCACTTAGGGTAGACGGTGTTGTTGTTACAGAACTTACTTGTCGTATCGTATGTGCCCGTCCCGCAAATTCCGAGCAAGGCGTTGTTTACGCACTTTCTCGTCGCCGGGTCGTACGCCCTGCCGCCGCACTTATCGTAGATGATATTGTTGTTGCAAAAAGAGCCTGTCGAATCGTAATATTCGTTGCTGGTTCCGCACTTTAGCATCAAAGTATTGTTTTCGCACTTTCTTGTCATAGGGTCGTACACCTTGCCGTTGCACTTGGCGTAGACGGTGGTGTTGTTGACGCAAAATTGAATCGTCGTGTCGAAGGTGTCGGTCCCGCACTTTCCAAGCAATACGTTGTTATCGCACGTTTTGGTCACAGGGTCGTACACCTTGCCGTTGCACTTGGTATAGATGGTGTTGTTGGCGCAAAACCGGCTCGACGAATCGTAATATTCGCTCCCGCATTTTATCAGCAAGATATTGTTGTCGCATTTTCTGGTCACGGGGTCGTACACCTTGCCGTTACACTTGGCGTAGATTGTGCTATTGGCGCAGAATTGGCTCGCCGTGTCGTAATAATCGTTCCCGCACTTTATCTTCTCGACATTGTCGGTGCACGTTGTGGTCACGGGATCGTATATTTTGCCGTTGCACTTGGCGTAAACGGTGTTGTTGGTGCAGAAATAGCCGGTTGAATCGTAATAGTCGTTGCTGGTTCCGCACTTTAGCTTCAAGATATTGTTTTCGCACTTTCTGGTCACCGGGTCGTAGACCTTGCCGTTGCACTTGGCGTAAACGATGTTGTTGCTGCAAAAACTGCCGGTTGAATCGTAATAGTCGTTGCTGGTTCCGCACTTTAGCAGCAAGATATTGTTTTCGCATTTTCTGGTCACCGGGTCGTAGACTTTGCCGTTGCACTTGGCGTAAACGACGTTGTTGTTGCAAAAACTGCCGGTTGAATCGTAATAGTCGGTGCTGGTTCCGCACTTCATCTTCAAGACAAAGCCGTCGCACTTTTGGGTCGCCGGATTGAATATCTTTCCGTTGCATTTGTCGTGGACGGTTTTGTCAACGGCGCAAAATTGGGTCGCCGAGTCGAAAGGGACGCCGTTGCACATCACCCGCAAGATACCGTCTTCGCCGCACTCAGCGGCCGCGGGGTCGTACTCTATGCCTTTGCATTTTTTGTAGATGACGTTGTTTCTGCAAAATTTGAGCGCCGTATCGTAAGGTTCGCCGCCGCACTTCGGCCGCAAAATATCGTCTTCGCCGCACGCAAAGCCCGTAGGGTCGTACTCTAAGCCGTTGCATTTTTTGTAAACGGAGTCGCTTCTGCAAAACTGTCCTATCGGGTTGTAATATTTGTTACTGATCCCGCACTTCGTCAGCAAGGCTTTGTCTTCGCACTTTTGGATCGTCGGGTTGTAGGCTTGTTTGCCGCCGCACTTGTCGTAGAGGGTGTCGGCGTAGCAGAACCGCGTATCCGTGTTATACTCGCGGCCTTCGCACTTTTTCGTAACTGTCTTATTGGCGTGACAGAATTCGTTCTCCGGGTCGTACTCCTTGCCGCTGCACTTATCGAACGTGCTCCCGCCGAAGCAGAACTGGTCGTCCGTCAGCACCTTGTCGCCGCAGTATTTCGGCTCGGTGCAGACGAAGAGGAGAGTGGCCGTTAGCACGGCGGCCATCGCGGCCATTGCCGCTATCGCCGCCGGGTTGCGAAAAAACTTTTTTGACGTATTCATAGTTTACCGCTCCTTTTATTTAAAGAATATATGGATTGATATTCCGCTTGCGAGAAGCGCTCCGCCGATGACATAGCAGACGTCGCGGCCTCTCAGCGCGTTTTTGGCGTCGTTCTTGCCGAGTTCGCCCTCTCTAATGCGGGCGGCCACGTCGCGGTCTTGGTATAGCCCGTATCCCACGATACCCGCTCCGAGGACGTCGAGGGAGACAGCCGACACGAACATGACCGTTTTGAGCGTTTTCATGTCCATCCCCTTGCCGCCGTTGACCAATCTTTTAGCGGCGTTCCTCGCGATTGCCAAGCCGTCTTTGTCGGGGTTTATGAGCGGGCTCGTCTCGTGCACGCCGATCTCCGTGTTTCCCGTTTCCACGTCTACTAAGCTGACATCCAAAATGTAGAGATTATCGGCGGACTTTATCGTGCCGATGCACATCATATCCACTTGATAGCGCTCTCCCATCTCCTTTATCAGTTCGTCGCTGATGTTGCCGCGACCCTTGCCGGCGGAGAGCGCTTTGTCGACAGCCTCCGTTCTTTCGACGAGTTCGTATTTAAGGCCGCCGCGTTTGGTTATAGCTTCCCTGAGTTCGCTGTGAAGCATCTTGGGAATATTCTTGGCGCGCCACGGCGCGTCGGGGTCTTCGGTATAGATGGCCACCCTCTTTTTGAATTTGCCGCCCGGCGCCATAGGCTTCAGGCGGTTCAGCCTTAGGGTTAAGGCTCTCTCCTGTTCTTCGAACGAGCCGTCGCCTTCCTTCACCGACACCAATTCGTTGTTCCAGGATCTGACGCTGTCTAAGATGCCGGCTATATCGTTGACTCTATCTTGCACCGCGCTCGCCGTATGCGATTTTATGGATTTTTCGGTCTCGTCCAAAGTGTTTTCCGCTATCGCGAGCGAGCTTTTTATTTTGGCCTTGTAGGCGGCGACATTGCTGTTAAGCTCGTCCATGTCGCGGTTGTACTTATTCACTATCGCGCGGTACTCCAATATTTTGAATTTTTCATACTCTTCGTAGTCCTTTTGCTCATCATGCGCGCCATTGTAGTTGCGTCTGACTCTATACGTGACATAGGCCTCCCAGTCGCCGGTTGGCCTTTTGATTGCCTTAGCGTCTACCGTTATGCGTTGATTTTTGCTTTCCTCAATCACTGTTTTGACCGTGCGGCGCGACTTGCCGTCCTCCGCGGTTTCTTCCTCGTCGGAGCTTTGGCCGTAGATCGTACTGCCGGTACCGCTGCTGGCCTCTTTAAAAGCATTGTCCTCCGCCGCGTCCAACGCCTCTTGCTCGGTATCGCCCACACCGTGGCCGGACGCGTAAAAGCAATTCTTGCCATCCAACGCCTTTTGGCTTGGATTGTACCAAAGCGGCGGGTCCGGGTATATGGGGATCTGTAGTTTGCCTTGCGGGTACGCGGCGAACGCGAAGAGCAAACAGAAGAGCGCCGCGGCGGCCAGCCGGTCGGCGCGTACCGCGATGAGATTACGCTTTTTAGTCACTTTACATCTCCTTTTAAGGACGGTAATGGTTTTTTACTTTAAGGCCGCGTTTCGGCGCGGCCGTTACGGTTATTTTTTCGCGGCGCGCTGCTTGACGGTGTCCTGCTTCGCGGCGGCGGCGGTCGGGTTTATGAGCTGCAACGCGGCTTTGTAGTCCGCGGCGGCTTTGTTTTTGTCGCCTTTTTGGTCATACGCGCTGCCCCGGTAAAGGTACGCCTCGGTCAAGTCCTTGTTTATGGTTAGGGCTTTGGTGAACTCGCCTATCGCCTCGTCATACTTCTTCCTCTCCAACAGATCCTTGCCGGCGTTGAGGTTCGCTAAGGCGTCTTCCGTTATGGCCGCCGGTTTCGCGGCCGACGCCGGGCGTATGACGCCGGCGAGCACCTGGTCGTCCGGCCGTATCCGCGCCGACGCCATCGCGGTGCGCTCCGCCGTTTTCACGTCTATGGCGGCCAGCCTGAGCTGGCTGAACCCGTCGTAGCGGCTGAACGAACCCGTTATCACCGTTTTGGCCCCCTTGTAATTGCCCACGCCGACGATTTTCTTATCGTTGACCATGCCGGACAGCTGGAAGACGTGCTCCTTAGACACCGCGTTCAGCGACGTCTCCACGCGCTCCAGAATGTTGAACCTGCCGCTCTTTATCAGACGGTCTACAAGCTCCTCGGTGAGGAAGTTCGAGACGGTGTCGCTCAATCCGGGAGTCTCGATTTTCATGACGGCGACGTCGGTTTTGATCGGGGCTATGGAGCCGATCTCCTTGGTTACGGCGGCGAAGGCTTTGTCGAGGGTCAGGAGGCCGGGGGCGGGAGCGACGGGGGGCCGCTGGGCGGGGGCGGCGGAAGGGGCTGTGTCGCGCGTCTTGGCTAATTCCTTCTCCATCAGGTCAAGGGTCGCTTGCCGTTTATTTTCCAATTTCTCGATCTCGTTCACGCTAACACTGTATACGGCATAAGCCACGTACATTCCGGTTTTGGCGTCTTTTGCGGCAACATAGCAACGTTCCGTCATAAAACCATTAAAAATATACTCTCCTTGCCCCTTTTTACTTTGAATCAAAGTGTTTTTGGCGTTTATCAAGGCGTCATCATGTGCATCGGATTCCGTCGCCTTCGGTTTCGATATGCCTAAGACCCTCACATATTCCCGCGTATCATAGACCGAATCCGCGCAGGGCGTTACCGCAGTCTTGGCCTTAGGCTGTTCTCCGGCGGATATAGACGGCAGAACCGCGACGGCAAGCAGGATCGCCGAGGCTATTAATTTTTTTGTTGAGTTCATCTTTAAAACTCCATTATTTAGTGTTTACATACATAAAATTACGTGAAGTCCGCTCCCCCGCCCGCCCCAACCGGGCTTGTCCACTCCCGCTCAAACTTCGGCCGGGATCGGGCAGGGACGCGAACGTTAATATTGTAAAGGCCGTCGCGATAACCGCCGCCTAAGCGGTTTACCGTTCCGTTGCGTCCCCGGCGCTACTTTTTCGCCTCGGCGATGTACTTGTCCATATGTTCTAAGAATCCTTGGCTTTCAAGTCTCAGTTCTTGGAGTTCGGACATATTCGGCAATTTCTGCAGGGCCGCTTTGAGAGAAACCTTGTATGCCACATAGTATATCGTCATTCCGGCGTCGTCCATTGTAGGCACACCGCATATTTGTTGCATATGTGTGCCTAAAGCGCGTTCGCTGACGGCCTTCACGGCCTCGTCCGTTATCCCTTTCTCGGTTACTACGCCGTTCACGTCTGTGCTGCTCATGTAGTCCGTCACTATGCTCTTAACAACATCGACGAAGAGCAGGCTCAATGTGTTTTTGGCGTCTAAGAGAGCGTTCTTCTTCGCGGACTGCTCATTTTTCATAGGCAATGACGTTCCTTGGACCACTATGAAATCCAGCGACTCTTCTTCCAAGTCCGAACATGGAGTAGACTTCGTCTGTACGAACGCTTTCGGCCTTGTCTTGTTCTTGTTTTCCAACCCGCCGGCTACGTCCTCGCACCCTGCCTTTGCCAAGCGGTTGTTCGTCGCCTCAGCTTTCTCGCACTCATCGGCATACTTGGTGGCCTTGCCCCCGCAAGCAACCACCCCGACCGCCACCGCCGTCACCGCAACCGCGCAAAGCAACACTTTCCTGACACTCATTTAAAGCCTCCTTCGTTTAGATTTTTGGTATTTATGGAACAGTTATAATTGCCTATTTTAAGGTAAAGCGAAGACAGACGCCGCGCCGCCCTTTCAGCCGTCTCGTTTCCGACATCGGCTATAGGGTACGCGGGGCGCGCAGCCCCCTTTTTGGGTATGTTTTTGCGGTATATTTTGAGCGGATATTCGGGGACGCGCGGCGGCGGCGCCGCGACGTCCGACACGGGCGATGGGTTTACAAGGCGATGATACGCGGCTATAATATGGAATAAGGCGCGGTTGACAAACCGTCTCAAGTGATAATACGTAAGTCCTTGTCTGACAACGACTTGCGCGTGAGGGGGGGGGGGGGGGGGGGGGGGGGGGGTAAGTCGTTGATTTATAAGGAGTTACGACGACCCAGGCTTGACAAATATACGTATTATATATATAATTAACGCACGGCGTTGCCGGCCGGCCGCCCCGGGGCGCCGACAGCGTCAACCATACTGAAATTGTCACAATTCCCAAAATAGGAATCGCAGACCAAGTCCAAGGCAGCCCCGACGCCGGGGCGAAAACAGCCGAGCTTGCCAATGTTGCTGTCATTGTAAAACAAAAAAACACCCGCATTGCGCCTACCCCCGTCTTATCCAATTGGTTTTTAGCGTCCAAAGAGTCCGTAAAGCTGCCGTCGGCGACCGGTCACACCTAAGATGATCCCCAGCAACGCGATTCCGCAATCTATAGAATATATATTATGGTTAGACCGCGGCGCAATAACTTTTGTTACAACTTTTTTTGGGGGGGGGTCGGGATTTATATATATTCTATAATAGCGGTTTATCTTTCTTCTTGCCCGTTAACCAAAGGACCAACCATAATGCGCGGACTCGTACTGACAACGGCGGTTGCGGCGGCGGCGGTTGCGGCGGCTTTCGCGGGGGAGCCGTCGTTCGGGACGCTCGCCGACGCGAGGGACGGGCGGGCGTACCGGACGGTTAAGATCGGGCGGCTGACTTGGACGGCCGAAAATCTGAACTACGAGACGGACAACTCTTGGTGCTACGGCGACTACGGCGGCGGCAAATATTGGAATTACGGCGGCGGCAATCCGAACTGCGACGAATACGGCAGGCTGTACGACTGGGAGACGGCGAAAACCGTTTGCCCGCCGGGATGGTACTTGCCGTCGCATCGGGATTGGGGCGATTTGTGGCGGGCGGTTGGAGGCAGACCGTACTTTGACGGTTGGAGCGTTGCCGGCAAAAAGCTGAAGGCGAAAACCGCTTGGGAAAATCATCTCGGCGAAAGCGGCGGCGGCACGGACGATTACGGGTTTTCCGCCCTGCCGGGCGGCGGCCGCTACGACGGCGTTTTCCACAAGGCCGGATTCTTCGGCAATTGGTGGGACGCTACGGACTATGACTCCGCCGACGCGTACTTATGGCGCGTGTATCACGATGAAAAATTCGTGCGGGACAGGACTCTTAGCAAGAGCAGCGGGTTGTCGGTACGCTGCGTTCAAGGCGTCGGCGGCGGTTCGATTCGTAAAGGCGCGCCCGGCAGCAGAATATACTATTCCGGCTTCGGCTTTGACGGCGCGGTTGAAAATCCGTTGTTCGGTCCGACGGACGGCGGAACCGGCGAACGTCTTGAACCCAAGAAGAAGATCGAGCCGCCCAATCCTAACAACTATCTCGATTGCGCGCCGCGGGACAGGGGGGTTACGGGAAGCAGAAGCCGCGAGAGCATTCAGCGCGTCATTATGCAAAACATGTCCGCGCTGCGTTACGCGTATAACAAACGCCTGCGCGAAAAACCGGGGTTAAGCGGTAAAATTAATATCAAATTCGCCGTTGACGAATCCGGCGGCGTGATATTCGCCCAACTGCTGGAATCCACAATGGGCGATTCGGCGTTGGAAGAAACGGTTGTTAATAAGGTTAAGAGTCTGATGTTTGAAAAAATCGATAAATCCGGCGACGTGACGGAAATCATCTATCCGTTTGTTTTTTCGCGCTAATAAACGGCGCCCGGCTCATGGTGAACGACCTTTCCGTCCAGCGTGTAGAACCGGTCTATAGTAGTCCCCAGGTTGCACAGAACCTCGTACCCTATCGTATTGCCTATGGCCGCGACGTCGTCGGGGGAGATGGTCTCGCCGCCCTGCGTTCCTATGGCCGCGACCTCGTCGCCGACGGTAATGGACGGGGACGCGCCGGCGTCTACCATTATATAATCCATAGTTATGTTTCCGGCTATGCGGTAACGCGACCCGCCTATCAGCACCGATCCTTTGCCGTTCAGGTAGCGCGGCAGGCCGTGGGCGTAGCCTATGGGGATCGTCGCGATCCAGGTGTCGGCGGGGGTTACGTAGTTGCCGCAGTATGAGACCGGCGTGCCTCCTGGGAGCTTCTTCATCTTGACCACATGCGAAATCAGCGAGGCGACGGGTTTGAGGTCTATGCCGAACTCCTGCGCCGGGTCGGGTTTGCAGCCGTAGAGCGCGATCCCCGGACGCGCCAGCGTGCAACCGCTCAGCGGAAAGCGCAGGAACGTCGCCGTGTTCCCGTAGTGGACGTGCGCCGGCGGGTGCCCGCCGCTACGGAGTTTGTCGACGCCGCTTTGAAATCTTTCCAACTGGCGGATCACCGTTTGCGTATTCGGCTCGTCGGCGTTCGCCATGTGGGTGAACGCGCCGCCTATGCGTACTCCGCGTGCAGTATTTAATCTATTTACTAATGTATCGATCTCGCTCGGCAAAAGCCCCATACGGCTCATGCCGGAATCTATATTTATATGGAAGTTGACGCTTACCCCGTATGATTCCCACCTGTCTATCTCGCTCAAATCGTTTAACGCGAAGGCGACGCCGTTATCGGCCCCGTAGCGCAGCTCTTCCTCGGTAGCCATCCCCAAAACCAATATCGGGAGCGTTATCCCGAACTTCCGAAGGGCGGCCGCCTCGACGGGTCTGGCGACCGCGAAAAACGCGACGTCGCCGCCGCGTTCAAGCGCCTTGGCGATTTGCAGACTGCCGCAACCGTAGGAGCCGTCTTTGACCACGGCTATGATCCCGACCTCGCTCGGCAGGGCGCGGCGGATTTGCGCCGCGTTGCGGAGCAGGTTGTCGAGGGAGATCTCCACGTATGGGGAGTATCGCGGGCGCGGAACGTTCATAATATCGTCACTCCATCTTCTCGGCGATAACTTTCCACTCCCCGCCGACGTTTTGGCGGAAGAAGCAGGAGAAGTAATTTTCGTGGCAGGCCGCCACAGACTGCTCTATCTTGAACAGCAGCGCGTCGCCGTCGCAGTCTATGTAAACCTCCCGCACCTTTTGGACGTGCCCGGAGGTCTCGCCCTTCTTCCACCGCTTTTGGCGGCTGCGGCTCCAGTACACCATGTCCCCGCCGTCGAGCGTCTCGGAGAGGGTGTCGCGGTTCATGTAGGCCACCATCAGGACTTGGTTCGTCTTAACGTCTTGAGCGACGGCGGTGACCAAACCCGCGTCATTGAACTTTACGGCATCAATCAATCCCATAATGTTACGGTTCTCCTTTGTTTTAATCCTAACATATGTAGTTTACTAAAATAATATCCCGACCCGGCCGTTGTCAAATTTATCTGTCCGCGACGCAACGGACGGAGTGCCCTTTGTTCTTGTGAAAACCGAGTGGCCTAAATTTTTTCGACGTCCGTTTCCGTCAGTTCTACAATCCTTGCTATCTCCGATGTGGTCATCCCTTTTTTTCTAAGTTCGTGGACGATTTTACGCGTAGATTCTTCAATTTTGCGCTTGGCGTCTTCTATTTCGCGCTTGGCGTCTTCTATTTCGCGCTTGGCGTCTTCCGTCTCGCGCTTGGCGTCTTCCGTCTCGCGCTTGGCGGTGGCTAGTTCCTGTGTTAGTTTCTCCATTTTGTCGTATTGTTCGCCGAACATTTGGCGCATTGCTCGTTGGTAATACTCTTCTTCGTCTAGTTCTTTGCGGGTTTCCGAGTCGGCGGCGGCGTAGCGCAGGATGTCAAGCGTCTCTTTTAGTTCAGGATCATCGGCATTTAGCGCGTAGTCTTTCGTCGTTTCGCTGCCGCTTATGAAGTTCGCTTGCTCAAATATCGACAGCAGTTTGTCAAGCCTCGTGTTTAAACTAGGCTTTATTCTCTTTGTTTGGACAAAATACGCTGTGTGCGTCAGCTTCTCCACAAACGGATCGTGCGAGTTAAGCGATTCGCCGGTGCGCAGGTCTCGGCAAACCGGAAAATTGCCGAACGCTACGGAATCGATGGTTAGGTTGAAGCCCAATATGTATATTGAGATTATCGGTAAAGTCGAAGCAATGTACTCCGATCCCAAGTACTCTCTGAAGCGGTCGATATCGGCAAGCTGCTTAGCTTTCTGCATCTCTATGAGCACTCGCTTCTCCTCGCCGGTTTCGTTCTTTATGGTCGCGGCGAAATCCATTCGGAAGAGGGTGAGCGCGCCGTTGTCCTTGTCGCGCTTTGTGCGCTCGATGACGGTGGGCGTTAGGGAAACCACCTTGCAATCGAGAATCGTCCCGATCAAAAACTTCGCCACGCGGTCATTTTCTAGTAACCGCTTGAATATCACGTCGTAGATAGGGTTGGCGATTATCACGCCTCACGCTCCTCTTTGATTTAACCGCTAGTAGATATCACGCATAAACACAATAGTTAATATAATATTTGCCAAGACGAATCGCCAAATAAAAAAATAATTCATAAATGGCCGCTTCAACCTCCCGCAATCGCCGCCGCGACCGCCGCCGCGACCGCCGCCGCGACCGCCGCCGTAGTCAGTAAGAGTTTGCGCATTGGGTTGATCCTTATCTTTTGACGTTGCCGTTGACTGAAAATCGGGGGTTTAACCCCCGATTTATCTATGGAAGGCGCAGCCTTCCGTCTAAAAAAGATTTAGATTTTAAGGTTTTTAAAGATTTTAAAGAATTTGACTTCGCCCGTCGCGTTACTCCCGAACTTGCCCGTTCCCGCGCACGATCCATTTGTACGTGGTCAAGTCATCAACTCCCATAGGCCCGCGGGAGTGCAGCTTGTCGGTTGATATTCCGATTTCGCAACCCATCCCGTACTCGCCGCCGTCGGCGAAGCGGGTGCTGGCGTTTACCATCACCGAGGCGGTGTCTACGCGGGACACGAAAGCGTCCGCCTCCTCTTTGGATTCCGTGACTATGCTGTCCGTATGGCGCGAGCCGTATTTGTTGATGTGCTTTATGGCGCCGTCGACCCCGTCTACCGTGACGACCGAGAGGCGCAGGTCGAGGTACTCGTTGTACAGGGCGGCTTCGTCCACAACGCCTATTTTATCCGACAGTTTGCGGCTCTCCTCGTCGCCGAAGAGCGTTACGCCTTTGTCGATAAGGGCGTTGATTACGGCCGCCTTTTTTTGCGGATCAAGACCGGCGTCAAGCAACAGCGTCTCCATCGCGTTGCAGACGGACGGGCGCTGGACTTTGGCGTTTACGGCTATCGGGACGGCTTTGCCCATATCGGCGTTCGCGGAGATGAAGACGTGGCACACGCCCTTGTAGTGCTTGATGACGGGTATGCGCGACTTCTCCACGACCGTCCGTATCAGGCTCTCCCCGCCCCTTGGAATTATGAGGTCTACGTAGGCGTCTTTCTGCAGCAGCAGCTCCACCGCCGCCCTGTCGGTGGTCGGGACGAACTGCAACGCGGAGGCGGGTAACCCCGTTTCGGACAACGACTTAGAGAAGAGCCCGCAGAGGGCGCTGTTGGAGGCGAACGCCTCAGACCCGCCGCGCAGGATAACCGCGTTGCGGCTCTTCAGGCAGATGGCCGCGGCGTCTACCGTGACGTTCGGGCGCGCTTCGTAGATGATCCCGATAACCCCTATGGGAACGCGCATCTTGCATATTTTCAACCCGTTAGGCCGTTCGCGCTCATCGTAATACTCACCCGCGGGGCTGCTCAAAGCGGCCACCTCGCGCAGCCCGCGAACCATGGAGGCCAGCGCCTTGTCCGAGAGCGTGAGCCGGTCTATCATGGGCGCCGGCAACCCCTTAGCCCGGGCCGCCTCCAAGTCCTTGGCGTTCTCCTCCTTAAGCCGCGCCTTATCCGACTCCAGGCAACTTGCCATGAGCAATAAGGCCTTGTCGATACTCGCGGTAGGATGACCCTGCAATAGCAAAGAGGCCTCGCGGGCGCGGACGGCTATGCCGTCTATAAGCTCGTTAAGCTCAAAACCCTTAGTGCTTTGACTGTCGTTCGGCATGGCGATTCCCCATCGTTAATTACGTAATTTGTTGTTGTCCTTGTTAATAACCGTATAAATGATACTAAATATAAGTAAAATGTTCCGTCGCCCGCTAAAATTCCGTCAAAATATTTTTTCCGCTCAAAATCACGGTTTAGGCGGGGCGGGAGCGGCCGGCTTGAAAGACTTCCAAATCACCGGTATCCCGCCCACAAGCTTAGTCATAGTAAGCGCCAAGTTGATAGTCACGTAGGAGGCGGTTTGCCCCTCCGAGAACCCGAGGCGGGTAAAGAGCAGCGCCATGAGCGCCTCCCGTATCCCAATGCCGCCCGGGGTAAGGGGCAACGATATGGCTATTATCTCCACCAGCGGCACGAACGCCAAACACTCTACGAAGAAGAATTCGCCCGAAACGGCGTATACGAGAAGCGACGAGTTAAAAGTAAGAAGCAGTTGAATAGAGGCGGAGATCAAGAACGTCTGAAGGAGCGTCGCCCGCTCGCGCCTAAAGGCGTAGATCCCGTCCCGCAGTTTTTTTACGGCCGCCAAGGCCTTGGGGCCTACGATCCTCTCCGCAACGACGCCCAGCGGACGCGTGAAGCGCTTTGAGAACGACAGCGCGCACAGCAAAACTATGACGCAAGCCGCGACTAAGAGCGGCACGCGAAACCCGGGCGGAAGCGCGGCGTCGCCCAAGATCGCCACGCCGATTAAAGAGTAGGACAGAAGCGCCAAGAACCCGATCAACCGACCGAGCCACGACGAGGCCCACACCACGGCCGGATCGTGATTCTTGGAGAGCATCACCGACTTGACCACATCCTGCGCCAACGCGGACGGCAATATTATGGAGTAAAAATTACTCTCGAGATGCACGGAAACCGCCCTGCCCACCCCAAGATCGGGGACAAAACGACGGATCAGAACCCACCACTTGACACCCTGCAACACCATAGTAAAGATAAGCAACGCCGTCGCGCAAACAATCGCCGGCACAGACACGGAGGCAAGCGTCGCGACAATACTCCCCGCGTCGGCGCGGGCGTATATCCACGCTATCGGCGCGATAACCAATACCGCGCGCAAAATGAACAACGCGATCTTCTTTGCGGACATTTTTCGCATTATATTTACAACCCTCTAAACAACGGTCATATTCGGGGAGCGGCTTCTTCAAAAACATTAAAGAACGCTCGTTTGCCATACGGCATACTCATTGTATATCAAAGCATTAATATACATTATGGAGAGGAAGAACGTCAATTTTTATTTTTTGGGGATGAGACGGAATAACGGAAATGGTAATAGCTATTTTAAATATTGGAAAAAACTGCGGCGATATATCACGGAAACGGACTACCGCCCGCATCCGTGATATGTTTGACCGTTCTTTGACGATTGTTTGATAGAACAACTACCTAACGCCGACCGTCAGCGACACCCGCTCTTTCTTTCCATCCGACGTAACAAGCGCCCCCCTAACCAAATACGTCCCATCAGGCACTACGCGGCCTTTCTTGTCCGCCAAATCCCATGAACCCACCCTCCGCTTGGTCTGACCGTTCTCGTACGCCTTGTCGCTTATCCCGACTTTCGCCACGAAATTTCCTGAAGCGTCATACACCGATAGCGTCGCGTCTTTCATAGGCTTGCCCTGACGGTAGAATACTACGGATCCGCCGCTCTTGTTCGCCGGATTCGGACCTGCCGTGAACTCGCCGGTTAAAGCGTTTATCGGCGACACTGCCGCCGCGTTGTTGGGGCTGACGGACGGAATCGCACGGTTTGCGGATAAAACCGCGCTGGTCGACGGCTTGATAGTTATCGTAAATACGTTGCTTTTCGTGGTAGCGGTTTTTGTACCGCCGTCGCCGGCGGCGGTGAGAGTTTTGGTTACTACGGCATAATAGTAGAACGTACCGGCCACGTCTCCAGGCACGGCATAATAATTTTCTGTCGCTCCGGGTATTGCCGTACCTCCGTTGTCGCTTGCGATTGTGTTGGAATACCATTGATAACTGATCGTACCGCAACCGACGTGATCTACGTATATAGAGATACATCTTTTCAACGCGCAAGCATCGTTAGATTGACTAGTGATGGGGACTCCAACAAATGTGGTGTCGTTTAGAATGTGTTCCGGCATATCCACAGGCGCGTCGATTCCTGGAAGTTTGCCGTTTTGGATTTTCAAATCAGAACTAGAAAATATTCCGCCGATTGATCCGTCGGATATTATGGAACATCCGTCCAAACCATATCCAACGCCGAAGGTGCCGACCATTCCGACAAAGGCGTTGTTCACTCCGTGAATCGGACCTTTTACGTCATAATGGCTTATTACACCCCCAGAAACGATCATCCTTTTACGCACACCTATCAATCTCCCGATATAACCACCTACACCCGAAACACTCTGGTTCAACGCAGCTACCGTATTTTGGTTGAAATTAATAAATTCACCATCATCAACAAAACCAATGACACCTCCAACAGTATCACGCCCGCTAACAGATCCAGTAGAATAGATACTGCGTGTGTTGACCCCGCCCATACGGCCAATGACTCCACCGACACAATAGTTACCCTTAACCGTTCCTGTGGAGTAACTGTCGTAAACAATCCCAGCAGAGCCAAGGATACCGCCAACATTGTTGGAACCGGTAACCGTTCCGGTAGAGTAGCATAAACTTATTCTGCCGCCACCGCCCGACACGCCGCCAACATCATCTGAACCATATACCGAACCGGTAAAAAAGCTCTCTTTTACGATAGCGCTACTCAGATAATGAGCCCGACCCACTATACCGCCAACATAAGTGGTCCCATGTACCGCAGAGGCGGATGAGCTATTTAATATATCAACAAAACAACTGGTAATTTTTCCAGAACAACCCTCTTTCAAGCCTACCACGCCGCCAACCGCAATGGAACCTTTAACGGTACCGGCAGAGCTGCATTGTTTTATCACCCCTCCAGCGTCAGTGAAACCAACCACACCGCCAACAAAACTGGAGCCGTTAATTGTCCCGTTTGAGTAACAATTTGTCATTCCGTTAGAAAAACCCGCCACACCGCCGACGGTATCGCGACCGGTAATATCTACGCCTTCAAGACCTAAATTTATTATACCACCTTGCGTTCGTCCGAATAGCCCGGCTAAGTTAAGAGTTTTGTCGTTAATATACAATCCTCTTATCACTTTTCCGTTACCGTCAAATCTTCCTTTGAAAGCAAGATCTATCGGGCCCAAAAAACTGCCGGGTTTTGGAGGGAGTTGTCCGATACCTATAGGTATCCATCCTTTACCCCCATTCCACGTAACCGCCGTTTTACCGTAACTCTCAAGATCAATATCGTCTGTAAGTATTACACAACCATAGTACGTATTACTATTAACCAACTGAGCCAGCCCCGCCAATTCATCCGCGTTAGAAATTTGGTAAGGTTTTTCCACCGACCCGTCAATCCCGGCCGGCGGATCGGTGAACCATCTCGTGTCGGGCGTTTGCGCCGAAGCCAAAGACACCAACCCCGCCAATAGAACCGCCCTCAAAAGCCCTGATACCGTTTTCATAAAAATCTCCTTGTTGGGTTTATGTTTACCGATTTTCGGTACAAAAGTTATTTGTTCTTTGATATTGAAAGACCAAAAGCCAACAATTCTTTTGCGCGTATTTTGTTTAACGTATTTATATCTGGGTAAAGTCCTGCAACTTCGCTATAATATGTTGATGTTCCCAAAAAACCAAAGTTATGTGTTCTCGCAAAACTTTCAACCATACCGTAGGTACCATTCTCACTTTTGCCATAACTTTTACAGGCGCAAAAGATTAGCGAGCAGTTGTACTTGTTTTTCATTTCATCTAATCTTTTATTCAAAAGCATCTCTTCTAACTTCGCACCAGTATCTCCCTGTGTATCAACACCTATGATTATTCCATCAAAAACAACGATCAAACGAACGTCTTCTTTGTCATTGTCAAGGATTGTGTCATCTTCCCAAGACATATATATGACTCTTCCGTTTAAAAGCGTTCTTACGAGTTCTTTCAACGTTTGCGTCTTTCCAGTGCAATCTTTACCTTTAAGCGCCACAATAATGCCATTCATAATGTACCCTCCTCAAAAAAGTGAGAAAATCACAAAAGCGTTTGCCTTTGCGCGGAATATAAAGTAGTTCAAATTTCTTTAACGTATGTTCTATAGGTGAGATAGATGAGTTATGTCGGCAGGAATGCTCTAAAAAATGATTTCTCAAAAACAACGCAAAAAGCGCTTGCTGTAAGTATTTTACGGCAAAGGCATCAAAAATGGCTCTCAAGCGGCTTATCGTTGATTTACGGGGCATATAGCCCCCCAGGAAAGCATTTAAAACATATAGTGGTGATTGGGGGGGG
>Ga0268262_10002070_pt1 | contig 23667 bp, 12 predicted proteins | sample TergutNc150P3_FD_190354 | JGI IMG/M metagenome (GOLD analysis project Ga0268262, IMG submission 190354) | Nasutitermes corniger P3 segment gut microbial community from laboratory colony in Florida, USA - Nc150 P3 (SPAdes) (version 2) | ecosystem: Host-associated > Arthropoda: Insects >...
AGGGTTAAAGGTGAAATGATACGGCAATGATTATTTAAGCGGTTCTAGGGGCTTCTACAAGCGTCCTAGAGGGTTTTTAAAAACGGTCTGCGGTAGCTGAAATTCGTATTTGTTAGGTGTAATAAAAAATATTATGTGAAATGTTACATCATATATGACATCATATTTGTTAAATAATAGTGGGTAATGATAAATAATCATGAAATAATATGAAAAAAAAATATTGACATAATTCTTTATATGATATAGACTTATGAGTAATAGAGCATATTAATGAGTAGGCATTAGAAAACTGTAACGCTATACCAGCCAGCGTTACCAGTATTGGGCAAAGAGCTTTCGGAACCAGAATTAACAGCGTAACATTTCAAGGTACGATTCCTCCAAGCGGATTCAGCAATGATCCTAATCCTGCATTCGATGGCAACTTGCGTGATTTATACCTTTCAGAATCCGGAGGAATAGGAACGTACATAATAAGTAAAAGAGAAAGAGGTCAACCACCAGTATGGACGAAACAGTAACAATGATCAAATAACAGATAACATAAAAATGAAATGTTATAAAAATATTAAGGGAACCTCAAAAACTTAAGTTTTTAGAAGTTCCCTTAACCTCTTGCTCTCTAGGTTCGCTCCCTGTTCGTGCGCACTGTCGTCTGACCACTTGTGGTCAGACTTGCTTTTATCGCAAACAGCGGCATTTATTGGTGCTACGCTGTGCGACATTATTCATCTTACCTGACCAGTGGTCAGACGTCTATTTAGCGGGTTCGTGGTAATTCTTTTGCTTACCACAAACCAGCCAAACAACTACTTAATCAAATAAAATTCCACGCGGCGGTTTTTCCACCAATTTTCCCGGTCCTCAAAGGCGGCTATCGTTTTGGACGAGCCTGCGCCGGTTGCCGTCAGTCTGCTTCGCGCGACGCCGTTACGGACCAGCAGATCAACAATCGCCCTCGCCCTTGATTCGCTTATGCGCTGTAATGTAGGCTCTTCCCTGTCGCGCGCGGCTCCAGCCGGCTGCGTGGGATTGGCATGGCCTTCCACTTGAACCTTGTAATCGCGGAACTGGTTAAGTATCTGGGCAATGCGCCTTATGATGCGCAGATTGTTGTCAATAACGTCCAAAGGCAGTCCTTCAAAGTCCGCGAAATTCGGCCTGAATTGGATTGACGGGATTTGAATCTTTAGCCTGTCCCCTTCGCGGATTACAAGCACGTCAATGCCGATTCTGCCTTCCATAGAGTTGGAATTTCCAAGCGCGTCAGTCGCGGAAAATTTGAAAGGATAGTACATCGCGGATTGGACAAGTTCGCCCTTGTCGCTCTTGCCGTCCCAAATAATTCTGCTCGCTGGGCTTCCGCGTCCTTCAATCTTGCGGAAAACTTGAGTTGAGCCGCTTTCAACAGGATTGCGTATTTCAAAAGACCACGTCGCTATCGGAGAAGCGTCTTTAGTGGTAAGGTTGATAAATAATTCGTCGTTTTCTCCGTCATTATCGGGGCTAAAGTATTCCGGCGCGGTTGCGACAGTCAGAACCGGCCCTGTTACGTCAACTAAAACAGTTGAAGCTGACGCTTTTACTATATCGCCCCTTGTGTAATTTACCGTAAGCTCAGGAGTGTACAAGCTTTCTTGTATTTGCCCCTGTTCGTCAAGACCGTTCCAGCCCTGAACTGAAGGAACCGGAGCCCTTCCTGCGAATGTTCTTTGCACGTTTCCGGAGTCGTCTTTTAATTCCAGTTTCCAGTTGTCGATACCGTCATTTAACAGAAGCCGGATGGTGAAATTCACCATATTAGAACTTTGATTCTTCGCAGGCGCGATTGCTGAAACGGAAGTTGTTATAAACGCTCCGGCTTCCCTTGCGTCAAGGATAATATTTGTCAGTTCCGCGCTCGCTGAATTTTGCGCCCTGTCCGTAGTGCCCATGCGGAAAGAATATACGCCGTCGGGCGCGATTTGATCGGAATCATTTTTACCGTCCCATGTAACAGGTCTTGGCGCGCCGCTTTGGCTTTCAAAGGTTTTTATTTTCTGCCCCGCAGAATTGTAGATTCCGCTTTCCCATGCGTCTTCAACTGAACCCCGCGGAGTAAATGTTACAGTTCTGTTTCCGCTCTGTCCCGATGCCGCGGAACCTTTGGGATCAAATATTCTCTGCGCGTCGGGAATCGGGTTTATCGCGATTTCCGGCACTCTGTTTTTAATTACAGTTTTGTAAACAGGGGACGCCGCTTTATTGCCGGAATCGTCAATTGCGGTAATTGTAAACGAATAAGTTCCGTCAGGAGCCAAATCTCCGGAAGCGCGAATTCCGTCCCATTTTATTACAGAAGGAATATCTATCTGTTTTTTAGAGGTAAACAGCCTTGTAAAAAATTCCTTCATGTTAAAGCTTTCAAAACGCTGTTCCTTGTTTTCGATTACGCGGACGACGTTTCCTGATTCATCTTTTATTTCTACCGACCATGACACCACATAATTTTGATCCGTTATGCTCACGGGGATTTCAAGGAAATCGGCCTTACCGTCATGGTTAGGTGAAAAATATGCCGTATCAGGATAATTAAGATCGATAACGGGCGGTTTTGTATCGGCGACGCCGACATACCAGCTTATTCCGCCGCCAACCGCCGTAATGCCTTCGTATAACGGTTTAAACGCCGTGCTTACCAAAAGATCGCCGTCAGAAGGCAGACGTCCGCCTGCGATTCGCTCCCCTGTGGAAGGAAGCATTATTTTTACGCCAAGCCCGACCGATGGAATAGCCGGAAAAGCGACTCTTTCATTTTTATCTCTGGTCAGCTCGCGGACATTAAGCCCGCTGCCGCCGGGCCATGAAATATTAAGGTTCACAACCTCCGCTACTGTCATTTTTATTCCGGCTTTCACGATTAAGTTTATATAGTCTTTATCGGGATAAAAAAGAGAAGGAACTTCGATATCGGTTGCAAATCTTAAAACAAACGGGTCTTTTTTATTTTCTTTTCCATTTACATGGATAAGATCAAGCGCAATGCCGCCGACGGGAGTAAGCCAAGTGGGGAAATAACTTATCCCCAGACTCCGCAGGACGACGCTGACCGTAAAATTTTGAAAAGGTCCGAGATTGCCCGTATTGTACCTAAAGCCGAGGTCTGCGGATAATGTGTTCGCCTTATGGCTTTGGTTTTCCTCATCGCCTATATTCGTCTCGCCGCCAAAACCAAAATTTAACCCAATACCCAGAGACATCCCCGGATACAGTTCCTTTGCGGCGAATATGTTGCCTCCAAAAGTCGGTTTTAACGGAAGATACATAAATTGATACTCATCGCTAAAACCGCCTATGTATCTGATTGACGCGCCGAAAACGCCGGCTTTTGTCGGGAATAACGCGCCTGCCGAAATAGCCTGTATGTACCCGTTATCATTAAAATTTTCATCGCCCGGCAACATTTTTGAAACCGCCAAATAGCTCGCGTCAAATATCATTCTGTTGGCGTCTCCGCCCTGCGCCGGATTAATCGCGCTTACGGGCGCTCCGCCCTGAGCGGTTGAAAAATCGTCGGCGGAAAGAGCCGCGCTGTACAAATCGGGAACAGCGTCCGCTCCGGGAGGCGACTGGTTAGGTTTCGCGTAAAGTCCTCCGGCAAGCAGAAATAAAACCGCAAAAAACATAGTTGTTTTTCTAATAAGTATTTGTTTTTTCATTTTTAACCTCATAGTTTATGATATAGCAAAAATATCATTTATGCACTCTTTTTTCAATTGGAGTTTTTAAAAAAAATCAGCTAAAATTCAGATAAAAATCATTCCATTTTCACCGTTTTTGAATAATAAGTTGTTCTCTTTATATAATAGAGCAGGTTTTCAAGCCCGTTTTATTTGCAAAAACAAGCCGTTGGCTTGATAATATTAATTATTCGGCCATGCCGTATAATTAAACACGATCATATGGAAGTAATCTTTTTTATTTCAATGTGATCTAATATTATCTAAGTATATTATTTAAGGATTTTTAATGATAATGAAGAAAATTTTAAAACAAGCCGCCGTTTTGTTTTTTTTGCCGTTTATTTGTATTTCATGTTCCGGCAAGAAAACAAAAACCGCCGTTTATGAATTTACCGGCATAAGGCGCGGAAATCTTGAGCGTACCGTGTCATCAAGCGGAACGATTAACCCGGTCGCCGCGGTAAAAGTTCTGCCTCGCATGAGCGGAAAAGTTGAAGCGGTCTACGCCGATTATAACGATACGGTAAAAAAAGGCGACGTGCTCGCCCAGCTTAATACCGATATGCTCCGCCTTCAAAGGGACCAGCAAAGGGCGGCTGTTCAAAAAGCGCGCGCCAATTATGAATTGCAGTTGATCAATTTTCGCAATCAGGAAGCGTTGGCGCAAAGAGATTTAATTTCCGAATATGAATTAAAAACTTCAAAGACTTCTCTTGATAATCAAAAAGCCGATCTTGATTCCGCCGAAACGAATTTAAGAGTTATAGAAACGGAGATAAACCAGTACGCTTTTATAAAATCCCCCATTGACGGCATCGTGCTTGACAGAAAAATAAATGCCGGCGATACGGTAGTCGATTCAGCTAACAACAATTCAGGCAGTATTTTTACCATTGCCGAAAATCTGCGGGAGATGCAAATAGAAGCGATGATAGGGGAACTTGACGTAGCTTCGGTATACAAGGGGCAGGAAGTGCGTTTTACGCTGGAAAGCCTGCCCGGTCGCAGATTTTCAGGCGTTGTGGATACGCTGAGGATGATTCCCGTCGTATCGAATAACGTGGTTTCGTATACGGTTATTATCAATGTGGAAAACCGAAGCGGCTCCCTTCTGCCGGGAATGACCTGCGCGGTGGATTTTATCGTGGAACGGAGCGAGAACGTCCTAATTGTTCCTAATGCCGCTTTGCGTTATCAGCCGACAAGCCTTAGCGCGGATCAAACTTCAGAATTGGTTTTTAAAGCAAGTCTTGAGAATATGACGGAAGAACAAAAACAAGCCGCTATTGAAGCAAGGGAACAGCAAAAAAATCAGTCTTCACAAAAACAGCAAAACAATCAGGGAATTTCCCAGATTATGATGGGGCCTCAACCGCCTGCCCCTGTGGGGCAAAGGGGAGGACCCAGACCGTCTTCAGGCGAACAGGGCGGACAGCGGCGTAACGCGCAGGTTGTAGTTTGGCGTAACATTTGGTTTGTCAACAGCGACGGGAAACTTGACGTAATGCAGGTCCGCACGGGCATAAGCGACGGTTCGTCAACGGAAATATTTGTCCCCGATGATTTTGAAGGCAGGCAGATAATTTTAAGGGAGAAAATTTAGTGTCTGTCATTGAAATGCGCGGAATTAAACGCGAATACCGGATGGGTGGAAAACAGGGGAAATCCAAAGACGATTCAAACGTCGTAATTGTCCGCGCTCTTCGCGGCGTGGATTTTTCAGCGGATGAAGGGGAATTTGTTTCAGTTATGGGGCCGTCAGGCTCCGGCAAATCCACTTTAATGAATATTCTTGGGTGTCTTGACAAGCCTTCCTGCGGAACCTATACCCTTGACGGCATAGAAACTTCAACTTCGGACTCTGACACGTTTGCGTATATACGAAACCGCAAAATCGGTTTTGTGTTTCAATCTTTCAATTTATTGGCGCGGACTACGGCTCTTGAAAACGTGGAACTGCCGCTTTTTTACCGCCAACGGGAAAAGGGAGAAAAACGCTCCCTTTTTAAAAGGGAATCGTCCGTCCGCAAAGAGAAAGCGGTTGCCTCCCTGCGCGAAGTGGGTTTGTCTCAGCGCATGGATCATTTTCCGTCGCAGCTTTCAGGCGGGCAACAGCAAAGAGTCGCGATAGCGCGGGCGATTGTAAACGATCCGGCTTTTATTCTTGCCGATGAGCCGACCGGCAATTTGGACACCGGCATGACAATGGAAATCATGGGGCTTTTTCAGCAGTTAAACGACATGGGCAAGACGATTATTATGGTAACGCACGAGCCTGAACTTGCCGTTTACACAAAGAGGATAATCACTCTGCGCGACGGGCAGTTGGTCAGCGACAAGCCCGTAACAAAAAGGCGCAACGCGCTTGAAGACCTCTCTGTCTGGAACAAAGAGCATGAACTTTTGTCGAAGGAGGGCGCGTAACATGAATATTTTGCAATTATTGCACACCTGCGTCCGCTCCATTCTCCGTAACCGCATGCGCAGTCTTTTAACGTCGCTTGGAGTAATTATCGGCGTAGGCTCCGTCATCACAATGGTCGCTCTTGGTGAAGGTTCGCAGAAAGCTATTGAACAGAGGATAACGGCGATGGGGACAAATTTACTGCAAATAATGCCGCGCCGTTCGGCAAGCAGATCGGGACAGCAGGTAATGATGCGCATGAGCGCGTTTACAAAAAAAGACATTCAAAAACTGCGCGATGAATCCAGTTTCGCGGCTGCGGTTTCAGGCGTTGTTCAAAGTAACGCGACTGTTACGGGAAGTTTGGGAAACGCCCAAGTTACCGTTCAGGGCGTGGAACCGGATTTTATTTTTGCGCGCAACTGGAATATTGAACGGGGATTTTTCTTTGACAGTGAAGATATGCGCCTGCGGAACAAAGTGGCTGTTTTAGGCAAAACTACGGCGAAAAATTTGTTTGGGGACGCTAATTCCGCGCTTGGGGAGCAGATACGGATAGGAACAAATTATTTTACGGTTGTGGGAATACTGGAAAGCAAAGGGGCGGGTCTTGGCGGAAACGATCAAGATGATATTGTAATGGTTCCGATGGATACCGCCATAGCGCGCCTTGCAAATTCGCTCAACATTAATCAGATTGTTATGAGTGTTGTAAGCAAGGATTACATGGACGCGGCGCGCAAAGAATCGGAGCTTATTTTGCGCGAATCGCGCAGAATACAAGAAGGAGCCGCGTCCGATTTTGAAGTGATGAGCTGGGCGGATATAATTGATATGGCGTCCGCAACATCAAGGACGTTAACCACGCTGTTAGCCGCCATCGCGGGCATATCGCTTCTTGTAGGGGGAATCGGCATTATGAATATTATGCTGGTTTCCGTTACGGAACGCACCCGGGAGATAGGCATTAGAATGGCTGTCGGCGGACGCAAGAAAGATATTCTGCTTCAGTTTCTTACCGAATCCGTAATATTAAGCCTTATGGGCGGCCTTATTGGAATAGGCTTGTCCTTTCTTGCGTGCCGCATACTGGCAATGAGGGGCGCATATACGGCTATTAACCCGTTTGTCGTTATGATTGCGGTTCTTTTTGCCGCGTTTGTCGGAATAATTTTTGGGTATTACCCGGCGTTAAAAGCCGCGCGGTTGTATCCTATAGACGCATTGAGGTATGAATAATGAAAAAAATAGCGGTAATTTTATTTTTATCGGTAAACGCGGCGGCGTTTTCGCAAACTGTTAATCTTGAACAGGCGCGCACTCTTGCTTTGGCAAACTCAAAAACGCTTGCAAAATATGAGCTTGCAATACGAAGCAGTATTTTAGACGAAAAAAACCAACTGTATTCTATGCTGCCTTCGGTTTCCGCGGATTACAGGGCGTCGGCAAGTTATTTAAAAAACTGGGAATTCATCAGTCCGTTAGACGCATATTCTTCCGGAGTGTCTTTTTCCGTTACGCAGGTAATTTTTCAAGGCGGTAAAGGTTTTATAAATAAAGCGATAAGCGGCATTGCGACGGAAAGCGTAAGAAAAGACGCGCTTGCCGAATATTTTAACGCGCTCGATTCCGCCGATAACGCGTATTACGCTGTTTTGGAAGCCGCCGCCGCTCTGGAAGTTGAAGAAGCGTCTTTAAAAACGGCTGTTTTGGCGCTTGCGATAGCGGAAGTGCGCCGTTCAAACGGAATGATTAATCAGGGCGACTACTTAAAAGCTCTGGCGGATAAAGAGGTACGGGAAAACTCCCGTAATCAGGCGCGGCGCAATCTGTCCTTGTGCATGGCAAAATTTAAAACTTTAACAGGCTTGCAATCGGCGGAACTTGCCCCTGTTGATTTTTATATTTATGAAGACGCCCTTGCGCGTCTTGCGGCAATCACGGATAAAGAAGCCGATGAATTATTTGAATATTTTTGGGACATAATTGTTTCTGACAATCCTTCGCTTGCAAAAGCGGCTCTTGGAAATAAAAAAGCGGAAATGAATTATACGCTTACAAAAAGAGACTATGCCCCAACAATAAGCGCGACGATTTTTTCCGCTGAGTTCGGATATTCTTCCCCGGGCGATTTTAATTCCAGCGCGAATGGGGGATTCGCCTTAAAGGGAACGATACCGGTTGATTTTTGGGTGCTGGGCAACCGTCTGGAAAAAAGCAAAATTGCCCGCGATACCGAGGCGATTAATTTTTCAAACACGCAAACTTCTTTGGAGCAGGAACTGTTAAACGCCCTTTCAAACGTGTTTGCGCAGGCAGGTTCCGTTCTGTCCTTGCGCCGTTCGCTTGAATACGCTGAATCGCATTTTAATTTTGTAATGGAACGCTACCGCCTTTCACAAAGCTCGGTATCTGATTTAAACGACGCGACATCGCTTTTTATTTCCGCCAGAAACAATTTAAGCCGCGCCAGTTACAGCTTTTTGCAGAGTATTTCGCGCATACGATCCCTTTGCGCTATGGATGACGAACAGCGTCTGTTAAAAATATTAGAGGGCAATTAAAAACTTAAGTTTTAATTGTCCTCTAACCGGCGATTTCCTTTAGCCTTTCGATAATATTAATGTGCTGAGTGCAGGCTTGTTCGCATAAACCGCAAGCCGTGCATTTTGCCGCCCCCGATCTTTCAAGCCCCCAATGCCATTTTAACCTGTCGCCGATAGGGTCTTTGGTTTTTTTATCGAGTATTTTCTGGTTGTATGTGTCCATATAACATGGAATTGGAATCCCCGCCGGGCAGTTGTCGCAATACGCGCATCCCGTGCAGATGCCTTCAAACGAAGCTTGCGCCTTTGCTTTTACCGCTTCAAGTTCCTCTTTTGTACGGGGCTTGTAGCCTTCCATTGCGTCAAGAGCTTCTTTAAGATGTTCGATGGTGTCAAAACCGACAAGCGTATTTGTAATTTCAGGATGATCCCAAAGGACGCGGAGCGCGGCTGTTACGACGCCTTCGCCTTCTCTTCGGATAAAATTAAAAAGTTCGGGATGCTGGGGAATAACGCCGCCGCCAAGCGGATTCATAACGACCGCGCCGAGTTTTTTTTCTTTGATTGCGTCAAATGCCGCCTGTCTTGCGTTGAAATTGTAGGCGGAATAGCCGAACAATACGCCTTCAAAAACTCCTTCCATTAATAACTCTTTAATTTCGTCTTTCATAAGGTGGCTGGAAATACAGATATGGCGGATAAGACCCTCGTCTTTAAGTTTTCTGAAAGTTTGCAAAATGCCGTCTTTTTTCCTGTTAGCCCAATTTTCCAAACTCAATATGCACCAAATATGGTAAAAGTCGATAGTGTCGATATTTAATCTTTTAAGCTGGGCTTCGATTTCTTTGCGGATGCCGCTTTCCGTGCTTTCGAAAGTTTTGGTGGCGCAGAAGTAGGGCAGTCCCTTTTTTCGCATTTCCGCGAAACCTTTGCCGTAAACAGTCTCGCTTCTGGTCTCAAAATAACCCGGAGCGGTGTCAAAGTAATTAATTCCGCCTTCCGCGGCGGCGACCATAAGGCGGACGCATTCGTCGTGGTCGTCTACGTTCTTAAATCTCATTCCGCCGAAACCCAAAAGGGAAACTTTTTCCCCTGTTTTACCGTATTCTCTGTAAATCATATTCACTCCTGATGATTTATTGTATCAGAAGCGAAGGGGAGTGGGGAGTGGGGAGTGGGGAGTAGGGAGTAGGGAGTAGGGAGTAGGGAGTAGGGAGTGGGGAGTGGGGTTTGTTATCTGAGGTAGGGATAACGCGTTGCTATTTATGACAACAGACGCTTCTTTTTTCTTTATTTCTTTGCGTGAACTCTTCTTATTGATTTTTTATGTTTTTTTAATTAAAATTAAAAAAAATATGAATATAAATAAAGAAGACGATTTCAGCGGCAAATTTATCCGGTTTTCAATAGGGGCGAAACTGGTAATAGGGGCTGTCATTATTGTTCTTGTCTCGTTTGGGATTATAACGTCTTTTTTCTATTTTATGATAAGCCATAATCTGGAATTAGACGCGAAAAGAAATAACTTTGAGCTTAATATGCGCTCTTCGGCGGAAATAGAGCGCATTCTGGTTAATATTAGGACAAACGCGCAGGTTTTAATTCAAATTATTAATTCTGTGGGAGCGGACAACGATCTTTCAAAACAGGCTAAAACATTGTACTTTGAAGAAAACAAGCAGATAGCGGCGATTGTTTTTCAATCGTCTAATAATATGAACTTTCTTATAAATGAAAATTTCTTTTCTTCAAAAGGCGTTAATTCCTCGCTTGTGTCTTCCTATTTTACGGAAACAAAAGCGTATTATCAGGGGGCGGTAAACGGGGAGCTTATTTTTTTAAACGCGTTTAACCATTTTTCCATGAACTTGCTGGCGTTGTTTTTTCCCATAACGCTTCCGTCCGCGTCCGAAAAACGCGCCGTTTTTATCCTCTTTGCGCCGGAATATCTTAATGACGGTTTAAGTTCCGGCATATATCAGTCTTATTTGGTTAATAATAACGGCGATATTCTGATACACCCTGATTTTGAAAAGATTAGAGCGTCCGCAAATATTTTCGACATGGAGTATTTTCGCAAGATTCGTGACAACGTCATGCAAAGCAGGCAGGATTTGCGCGATATTAAAGGGGTAAAATATTTATTAGCTTTTACAAAACTGAAAATCGGCGCGTTAATTTTAATTACCGGCATTGAGTACGACAAAATATTTGAAGAGATAAACGCGGTAACCCGCCGTATTTTATATTTGTCCGCCGCCGTTGTTTTAATATCGGTACTTTTTGTACGCTACTTTTCTAAAAACGTTTCCGCCGAATTAAAGATTCTCTCTTCCGCCGCGCAAAAAATAGAGGGCGGCGATTTTAACCTCAGCTTAGAGCCGAAAACCCGCGATGAAATAGGTTTTCTTACATACAACTTTCAGCGCATGGGCGACGCGTTAGGTGTTTTTGGGCAGTTTGCAAACCGCGAGATGGCTCTTAAAGCGATGCGCGGCGAAATAAAACAGGGCGGAGCGCAGAAAAACGCGGTAATTTTTTTCTCAGGCATTCGGGGGTTTGCGGAAAAATACGAAACTTTTTTAAATGAGTTCGGCAGGGACGCCGGCGATAAACTTATTTTATGGCTTAACGAATATCTTGCTAAAATGGCAAATTGCGTGGAGAAAACATACGGCGTTACGGATAAATTTATAGGAGATTCGGTTATGGCGCATTGGGGAACCGCAAACGCTTCCGGAACTCCGGCAAAGGACGCTTTTAACTGCGTTAAAGCGGCGTTGATGATGAGAAAGACTTTTGTCATGTTGAACAGGGAGCGCGGCAAGAACCCTCCTGTCAATGTATGCTGCGGAATCAACTCAGGGATTGTTACGGCTGGTCAGATTGGCTGCGGGAACCGCATGGAATATACGGTTATAGGCGAGCCTGTAAGCCTCGCCTCTGAAATTCAAGCGTTAAATATGCCGTTGGGAACGGACATTTTAATTTCTGAAAGCACGTGGAATTTAGTTAAATTTTTCTTTATTACCGAAGAAATGCCTCCTTTAAAAATCAAGGGAAAGGACAAACCTATGCGGATTTTCGCCGTTGTAAATCATGTTTCAGTTACTTCCGGACCCAAAACCATTGCGGATGTAAGAAAACTGCTAGGCATAAAACCTCCCGTGCCTAAAGCCACTTAAGAAGAAAACTGCCGACGAACCACACGAAAAAGTGGGGAGTGGGGATAGTTGTTAGCTGTCTGGGCGAGAGCTTCACGATAAGATAATGAACAATAATCCCCACTCCCCACTCCCCACTCCCCACTCCCCATTCCCCACGCCCTAAATAAAAAAAAGACGATGTGCCTGGACGTCAGGGCCGAAACCCTATGCACACCGTCTGATTTTGGAGAGGTTTTCCCTCCCAGTGATAATAATATCGGCTTAAGGTTTATAAGACTTTAGGGGTTTTTAGCTTCATTAAGGACAAAAAAACGCTCAAAAAACAGGTTTTTTTTGCTTTATACGGGATTTTTGGAGATTTTTTTAAGAAAATTTTCTATTTCTTTGTTCCTGTCCAGTATCGTTTTTTGCTGTTCCGACATGGAAAGATGTATTTTTATCCGCTGGAGCAATAACGGGGTAACAAAGGGCTTGTGGATGTAGTCAACAGCTCCAAGTTTTAACCCTTCCATCTCGCTGTTCTCATCGCCCATGGCGGATAAGAAAATAACGGGTATTTCCTTGAATCTGTCGTCTCCTTTCAGCTTTTTAATAGCCTCATATCCGTCCATATCCGGCATTCCCACGTCCAGCATGATTAAATCCGGTTTAACGTGCTCCAACAGTTCAAACATTTTAAGCGCGGAAGGGCAGGGATACACCTCGTACAAGTCCTTCAACGTATTCCTGATAGCCGCCAAATTATCTGGAACGTCGTCCACCGCGATAATTTTCTTTTGTTCATTTGCCATTTTTTTCTCTCCTTAATTTAAGCCTGACCGCTTAAAAGCAGTCAGGCGGTTTATATCGAAATCTCCGGGAAGCGGAGACGCTCCTTTTTATTCATACTCTTTGAGCTTTTGCGCCGCCTCAGCAAAATCTGAGTTTTCTATTTTATCTCTTGCCCATTTTACCAGATCGCCGTCTTTTTCGTAATCCACGCTTTCCAGTATTGTTAAAATTTTATCAGCGCCTTTTATGTCGTAATTTTCACAGCTTAAGCGAAGACGTTTTAAAAGTTCCTTATCGGGAGCTTTCTGGACGGGTTTCTTCTCCCTGCCTGCGTCATACTGATCCAGCCACGCTTTTATGTTGGCGATAATAATTTTCGTGTCGGCGATAAGTTTGCCGTTCAACGCCCAAACGCCCTGCAAGTTGCCTTCTTTGGATATTTTTTCCAGTTCCAAAGCCTCTTCCCGTATTGATTCCGCGCCTATGTTCGCGCTGGAGCCTTTTAACCCATGTACGGAAACATTGTATTTAGACAGGGTGCTTTCAGAAACGATTTTCAGTTTCTCCAAAAGTCCCGGCGTGTTGGCGACATAAGAGCGCAGTAAGGCAAGGTAAACGCCCGTGTCTCCCGCGTACAGGGCAAGCCCTTTTTTCGCGTCCACGCCCGGTATTTCTATCGTTATCGGCGTGTAATAATCGTTGTAAACAGGCGCGTTTATAACCGGCACGTCGTCGCGGGTTTCGTCGCGCACCCACTTTCCGATAACTAAATCCAGTTCCATCATGTCAATGGGTTTGGTTATATACGCCTGAAAATCGTGATCGTAAAACAACTGATCCGTTCCATGAATTGCGTTGGCGGTCAGGGCGATTATCGGTATCTTTTTCGCGTACTCCGTGCCTAAAGCGCGGATGTGGTCAGCCGTTTCTATGCCGTCCATATCGGGCATCATGTGATCCATGAATATGGCGTTGTATGCCGGATTTCCGCCCCTTATACGTTCAATCGCCGCAGGACCGTTATCCAGACAGTCAACCTGCATTTTGTACTTTCGCAAAAGCCCTGCCGTTACGTCCAGATTGGTCATAACGTCGTCAACGACAAGCACGCGGGCGTAGCTTAAATCAATACGCAGTATTTTTTTGTTGGCAATGCGCTTGTCTTCGGCGTATTGGAAAGAGCGGAGCTTGCCTGCGACTTCCGGTCCGAGAATCGAATTATCGACAAAGCCCTGACTTAGCCGCACTAAGAACGTGGAGCCTTTGCCGTATTCGCTTTCCGCTTTGATTGTCCCCTGCATAAGTTCTACAAGTTTTTTTGTAATGGGCAAGCCTAAGCCAGTGCCCTCAATGTTGCGGTTTGTCTTTGCGTCAACTTGAATATAATCTTTGAACAGATTTTTTAAGTCGTCTTCGCGCACTCCGATGCCGGTGTCGCTTATTGTAATATCCAGCCACACGGTTTTGCCTTCGCGCGTATGGCGTATGTTTAATTCAATGCTTCCTTCGCGCGTGTATTTGACAGCGTTAGTCAAAAGATTGATTAATACCTGTTTTAAGCGCAGGTCGTCGCCGTACAGCCTTTCAGGCATATCTTCTTCTATATCAAGATTGAATTTTACGGGCTTTTCCCCAAGGCGCGTAATAACTACGGTAACGACGTCGTTTAAAAGGCTTGCGGTAAAATATTCAACCGGAGTTATCTCCAGCTTGCCCGACTCAATTTTTGAAAAATCTAAAATTGAATTTACAATGCTTAAAAGCGTGCTTCCGGCGTTGTTTATTTTTAAAATATTATTTGTAACATAAGCGTCCAGACGGCTGTCTTCCAGTATTAAATCGGTCAGCCCTATAACCACGTTTAGCGGAGTTCTAAGCTCATGGCTCATGTGGGCTAGGAAAGAGGTTTTGGAGTCCAAAGCGGCGCGGATTTCATCTTCCATCGCCTTTCGTATGGTTATGTCGTGCGCGAGGCATAATATGCCGACAACTTCGCCGTTCTGCTTGAGCGGCAATAAAACCGATTCAAAAAACGCTTTTTTACCCGTTAATGGAGCCGACAGGTCTATTTCGCTGGTAAGCGTTTTATCGTTTTCTATTACGGATAATTCCATTTTGTCTATTTTGTTTGTCAGTTCGCGAGGAAACCACGCGTTGTCCCCATCCGACTTGCCGAGCATATCGGTCTCGCGAACGCCCCAAAAATTTTCAAAAGGCTTGTTGCATTGCGTATATTTTAAATTGACGTCCTTGCAAAACAGAATGTCCGGTATTGTATCGACTATCATTTGCAGTTTCGCGCTTTTAAACGCAAGTTCTTCCTCCAGTTTTTTACGCCTGCCTATGTCGTGTACAATCGCGACTATCCCCACGACTGCGCCGTTCTGCCTTATCGGAGCTTTAACCGTTTCAAAAAAACTTTCTTTTCCGGTATTAGGCGCGTGGATTTTTTCTTCAAAGGTAAATATGCGGTTTTCGGAAATTACGCCTATTTCTTTTTCGTGGATCATTTTCATGTCGTCGGTATGGAACCACGCGCCGTCTTTGTCGGACTTGCCGACAATTTCAGACTCCTTTACGCCCAAAAATTGTTCAAACATAGAGTTGCATTGCGTGTATTTAAAATTCGTATCCTTGCAATACAGGATGTCAGGAATCGAGTCAATCACAGCCTGAAGTTTGGACGTTTCAAACGCGAGTTCCCTTGTCTGCTCCTTTACCATGTCTTCCAGCCGTTTGCCGGTATTGCGGCTTTTTCTTAAAAGAATTGAAACAAGAAGGAGTATGAAGAAAAATAAAATCGACGCGCCGATTAGCCATGGAAGCCTTGCCGCCGTCGATTTGGCGCGGTAATCATAGTTTCTGTTCATCCACTGGTTTGAAATATTATTTACTTTGATAATGACGAGGGATTTGTCAATAATTGACTTTAAAATTTTTGCGTCCTTGTTAAAGCCGAACGACGTGTTAAATTCATCTTCGAATAATAAATTCAGCTTAAAGCCCGCTTCTTCGTGGTAGTTGGTGTAAATAACCAGCCTGCGCCGGCTGGCGAAAATCGTGTCGATCACGCCGTTTTTTAACGCGTTCCAGATTTCTTCCTGAGTGGCATATTCGGTGAAATTCTGATGATCGGGAAACATTTTTTTAAATAATTCAGAGTAATGGGAATTCTTGCGGATGCCGACGCGCAAATAATAAACCTCGCTTACGTCAATGTTATGGAAATCCGCTCTCGTTAAAAACGCGTAATTGTCCTCTAAAAGCGAAACGTCCGACCATAAAAAACGGCCTTCGTACATTTTTGCGCGGTACAGTTCGGAGAGGATCAGGGCTTCGCCTTTTTCAAGCATGGCGACAAGCTGAAAATACTGCGCGCCAGTCCCGTTGACGCGTTCAAATTTAAGCCCCGTCATGTCCGCGATTTCATTAAGCGCGTCAAAATAAATTCCCTGCCATTGCTCCCTTTTCGCGTCAAAAAAACTGACGGGGTAGTTGTTGTATTCGGCGGCTATTGGGACGGAAGGATGATCTTTTATGTATGAGCGTTCCTCTTCGGTCAGCTGTGAGCGCAGTTTGGCTCCAAGATATTTTTTATACCCTGTTTTGCGAAGTTTGGTTAAATAGGCGAGGGTGTCCGCGCCAAGGGCTTTGTCAAGGACGGAGATTACGGGGCTAAGTTCCGCGTTTCCGGTTAAAAGCGAAAACGATCTGAAAACAAGAGGGAAAAAATCCTCGCCGGCGACGTCGCCGAATTTTTCGAAAACGGCTTCCGTGTTATCCAGCGCGATATACGCGTCAATTTTTCCGCTTGAAAGCAGAGGGTAGGCGTCGGCGTGGTTTTCGACAAAAACATAGTCAAACTCGTACCCGGCGTCTGCGGCGGCGTCGGGGAGTATGTCCGAGTTTGACAGGAAAGCGTAGCGGGGTTTTCTTAAATTTATAATATCTGCAATGGGTTCTCCGCCTGAAATCCGGTATAACTTAAACTGATGCCGGACGATTGGCGCTGTCATAAAAAAGTTTGCCCCGCGATCCTTTGTCGGCGCAAGCTCAAGGGTAAAATCAATTTCTTTGTTTTCAATTTTTTTTTGCAGGCTGTCCCCTTCGTAAAATACCGGATTAAAGGGCGTCTGGAAAACTTTTGAAAGCCAGCCGTAAAACAAAACCGCATAACCTGAAAGTTCGCCGTTTTTATCATAGAAAGAATCGGCATTTAAACTTACGGCGCATGAAAAAGAGCCGTATTTTTTCCGGATGGCTTCTATGGCGTTAATTTCGTCCTTTGTTACGCCGGGTATGTTTCTAAACGAAAGGTTTTCTATTGACGATACTGCGGATTGTTCTTTGGAAGAGTTAACGCATCCTGAAAATACGGTCAAAATAAAAACAAATAAGAACAATCCGCACAGCGGAATATTATTGCTTTTCAATATATTTCCTTTTATTATAAACGTCTTATAAGATTAATTAAAGTTGTTTGGGAACCAATGGGGTTCCCGAACAAGTCTATTGTTAAAACATCATACTATAATAAATTATTTTATACAAGAACTTGTTAAAATTTAAGATTAGAGCTGTTTAGAAACCTCCTATAAAAACCGCAAAATACGCAGTATTTTGTATGACTTGTTCAAGAACTGACAGAGTTCTTGAACAAGCCTATTATAAACCCAGATGTTGTTTGAGCTTGGCGTATATAACTTTTGGTACAATGGGCTTGGAGATATGATCGTTCATGCCTACCGAAAGGCATTTTTCAACGTCTTCCTTAAAAACGTCGGCGGTCATGGCGACAATGGGTATCTCTTTCGCTTTTTTAACGTCGAGAGCCCTTATTATCTTTGCCGCCTCGTCTCCGTTCATTTCAGGCATATTAATGTCCATAAGAATCATGCAGTATTTTTCATAATTCACTTTGAATTTTTCAACGGCTTCTTTGCCGTTTTCGGCGTAGTCAATGCTAACGCCTGTTTTTTCCAGATATTTTGACAGGACTTCCCTGTTAAAGTCCATGTCTTCCGCCGCCAAAATTGTATAGCCCTGCAAGTGTAAATCGGAGGCTTTTACTCCGGGCGCTGCCGCAGGCTTGCCCTCTGCCGCCGACGGTTCGGCGGTTGCCGCCGCCTGCTTTCCTTTTTTCATCTTTAAAGTGAAAATAAATTTCGCGCCCTTGCCGAGTTCCGACTCAATCCAAATTTTTCCCTGCATAAGCTCGATGATCCGTTTGGAAATGGCTAGCCCAAGCCCCGTGCCTCCGAATTGTTTCGCGATGGTGCGGTCGGCCTGATTGTAAGCCGAGAAAAGTTTTGCCTGCTGTTCAGGCGAAATGCCTATGCCTGAGTCCGCGACTTCTATCTTTACCGTAACTTCACCGTCTTTTTCTTCCAGCTTGCACGCGCTCAACTGAACTTTGCCGTTATCCGGCGTGAATTTTATCGCGTTGGTCGTAAGGTTGGTGATAACCTGCGCAAGGCGCAATTCATCGCAGATTACGGCGGACGGAATATCTTTGCTGACGTCAGTTATAATTTGTATATGTTTCTCCTGCGCTTTTATGCCTGTTACGTCTACAATGTTCGTCATCATTTTCGCAAAATCAAATTCGCTGTCGGAAAGCTCAAGCTTGTTCGCTTCAATTTTAGACATATCAAGAATGTCATTGATAACGCCAAGCACGTGCTTTGCCGCGTTGCCGGCTTTTTCAAGATAAATTTTTATGCCTTCAATGTCTTTTTCTTCGTTTGCGATGTTTATCATGCCGATAACGGCGTTTAACGGGGATCGAATTTCATGGCTCATGTGGGAAAGGAAATCGCCTTTGGCTTGGGACGCGTTTTGCGCCTCCTGTTCCGCCTTCTCGCGCATTTTAACTTCTTCCGTTTTTAAATCAAGAAGCTGTTTAATTTCCATCTGCTGTTCCAAAATGGAAAGATGTGTTTTTATCCTCTGCATCAAAAGGGGCGCGACAAAAGGCTTGCGGATATAGTCAACCGCCCCGTAGCTTAATCCTTCCATTTCGCTTTGCGCGTCCGTCATGGAGGTAAGGAATATAACGGGTATGTTTTTGGTTTTTTCATCGGCTTTCAGTTTTAATATGGCTTCATATCCGCTCATTTCCGGCATTTCCACGTCCAAAAGAATTAATTCAGGACTGACGTGTTCCAGCAGTTCAAACATCTGCAATGCTGAAGGGCAAGGGTATACCATGTATATTTCTTTCATGGTGTTTTTCAGAACGGTCAAGTTTTCCGGATTGTCATCCACGACAATAATTTTTTTTCGCTCTCCGGGCATTTGCAATTCCGCCTTATGATAAATGTTTTTCGATCCGTTCAAGCAGGACCGGCGCGACAATGGGTTTTGGTATATAATCGACGGCTCCCAAATCAAAGCCTTTTTTTATGCTTTCTTCATCGTCCCTTGAAGTCAGGAAGATAAAGGGTATTCCTTGCAAATTGCCGTCGCCTTTCAATTTTACAGCCGCCTCATATCCGCTCATTTCCGGCATTTCCACGTCGAGCAGTATTAAATCCGGCTTGACGTGCGACAGCAGTTCAAACATATCCGCGGCGGAAGGGACGGGAAATACCGCGTATTTGTCTTTCATGCTGTTTTTAAGGACGCCCAAATTTTCCGGATTATCGTCTACCGCGACAATTTTTTTCTTATCACCCATTTTAGCCCTCCTTATACCTGCGCAAGCCGTTCTGCCGCTTCGCCTATTTTAGAAACGTCCACTTTCTCCCTTAGCCATTTTATTAAATCGGCTCCTTCTTCGTAGTCGCAGCTTTCCAGTTCTTTCATTGCTTCGTCTATGCCGTCCATATCGTAGTTTTCACAGCTCTCGCGCAGTTTGGCAAGAATTTCCCTGTCCGGAGCTTTCTTGCGCGGCTTTTCCTCGTGAACGTCATTTTTGTCAAGCCATTCTTTCACATTGGCTACGACGGCTTGCGCGTCGGCGATAAGTTTGTCGTTTTTCGCCAAAACGCCCTGCAAGTCTCCGGCTCTGGACAGGTTTTCAAGCTCCAACGCCGCCTCGCGTATTTTTTCCGCGCCAATGCCCGCGCTTGTCCCTTTTAACCCGTGTACTGAAATAACGTAGTTCGGCAAATTCTCCGCCGTAACATTTTTCAGTTTTTCCAAAGTTGCCGGCGTGTTTGCAATGTACGAGCGCAGAAGGGGCAGATAAATATCCGTATCTCCGGCGTACAGGGACAGCCCTTTTTTCGAGTCAACTCCCGGTATCTCTATTACGATTTCTTTTTCTTCAGAATCGCCAGCCGGAGCCGGAGAGTCTTCGGAGCGGGCGGTTTCGCGTTTGGGGTCATACAGCCATTTTCTTAAAACCGCGTCCATTTCCATTACGTCGATGGGTTTTGTTACAAACGCCTGAAAATCGTGCGCGTAGAACATCTTGTCGGTTCCCTGTATCGCGTTGGCGGTCAGGGCGATAATCGGCAGTTTTTTCGCGTATTCCGTGCCTAAGGCGCGGATATTGTCCACCGTTTCTATGCCGTCCATTCCGGGCATCATGTGATCCATAAACACCAGATCATAAACGGGAGTTCCCGCTTTTATCCTGCTAAGAGCCTCCATTCCGTTGCTTAAAACGTCAACCTGCATCTGGTATTTGCGGAGGATGCCGGATGCGACGTCCAGATTTGTCTGCATATCGTCTACTACCAGCACTCTTGCGTAGCTTAAATTGACCCTTACCAGTTTCTTGCCGACAATGCGCTTGTCGTCGGAGAAGCTGAAATTGCGCAGTTTTTCCGAGACTTCCGCCCCCAAAATTGAATCGTTGACAAAGCCCTGCTTTACGCGGAAACGGAACGTCGATCCTTTGCCGTGTTCGCTCTCCACGCTGATTTCCCCGTCCATCATTTCCACAAGCCTTTTGGTAATGGGCAGTCCCAATCCAGTGCCCTCAATGTTGCGGTTGGAATTGGCGGCGACCTGATAATAATCCAAAAACAGGCTGCCGATGTCGTCTTTGGGAATGCCCATGCCCGTGTCGCTGACGGCGACGTCCAGCCATATCTTATCGCCTTCCCTAGTGGAACGCACGGTAAGTTCGATGCTTCCTTCGCGCGTGTATTTAATCGCGTTAGTCAGAAGGTTTGTAAGTATCTGTTTTATGCGCAGATCGTCGCCTAACAACTGGTTCGGCAGATCGTCTTTGATGTTTAATTTGAACATTATTGGCTTTTCCCCAAGACGGGTAAGAGCAAGGGTAATAATGTCGTTCAGTATGCTGGACATATAATATTCAACCGGCGACAGCGTAAGTTTGCCGGATTCAATTTTTGAGAAGTCAAGAATGTCGTTTACAATGCTTAAGAGCGTAGTGCCGGCGTTGCTTATCTTAGCTAAATTTTCCTTAACATGGATATCCATGTCTTCTTCGAGGATTAAATCGGTAAGCCCGATAACCACGTTAAGCGGCGTTCTAAGCTCATGGCTCATGTTGGCAAGGAAGGAGGATTTGGCGCGGTTAGCTGACATTGCCTCTTCTTCCATTTCTTTGCGCTTGGTTATGTCGCGCCCTATCGCCATAATCCCCACTACTTCGCCGTCAAGCACAAGCGGCGATTTTACCGTTTCAAAAAGACGCCTGACGCCGTCCGCGCAGGGAACCCATTCCTCGTACACTATGCGCTTGTTCTCGTTCACGACTTTCAAGTCGCTTTCTTTGGCGGCGGTCGCCGTTTCGGGAGGCAGTCCCAGAGCGCCCATGTCATCCTTGCCGAGTATGTCGTCAATGCTTTTGCCGAATACTTCCGCCATGTAGTTGTTGCACAATGTGTACCTGAAATGCAAGTTTTTGCAGAATACGGCATCAGGAAGGGAATTAAGCATAGTTTTAAACAATGAAGTCTGAAGCGCAAGGTCGCTCTCCATCTCTTTGCGCGCGGTTATATCGCGTTTAATGGTAAGCAGTCCCGTTACGACGCCGTTCTGCCTAATCGGCGTTTTAATAGTTTCAAAAATGCCTTCTTTTCCGGTATAATTCGAACGGGCTTTTTCTTCAAAAGTAATAGAGCGGTTTTCATTTATTACCGTCATGTCCGAATCAAGCATCATCTTCGCCTCTTCGGGAGGATACCATTTGCCCTCATAATTGTCTTTGCCTATAATGTCTTCTTCTTTAACGCCTAAAAATTCCGCAAAAGCGTCGTTGCATTGCGTATATTTAAAATTAGTGTCTTTGACAAACATATGATCCGGAATTGAATCAATCACCGCTTCAAGTTTGGACGTCTGAGCCGCGAGCGCGCCCGTCCGCTGGGTTACCAGTTTTTCCAGCTGTTTGCCTAATGAGCGGCTTCTTATTAGCATAATTGACACTAACAGAAGCACGAAGAAAAACGAAATTGACGTTCCGATCAGCCACGGGCGCTGCGCCGCCGCCACTTTATTCCGGTAGTCATAAGTTCTGTATATCCACTGGTTCGCCATATTATTTACATTGATAACCCGCAGGGACTTGTCAACGATTGATTTAAGGATTTGGGAATCCTTATTAAAAGCGAAATAAGAATTAAACGTATGGTTAAAAACTAAATTAAGCTTAAAATCCGCAAGCTCGTAATAATTGGTGTAAATGACAAGCCTGCGCCGGCTTGCGAAAATAACGTCAACGTCGCCGACTCTTAACGCTTCCCAAGTGTCTTCCATAGTGTCATATTCGGTAAAACTCCGGTGCGCGGGAAAAACTCTTTTAAACATTTCGGAATAAATCGTATTTTTGCGTATTGCCACGCGCAAGTGAAAAATGTCGTTTACGTCGATGTTGCGTAAATTCGATCTGGATATAATTACAAAATTATCCGTTACGATTGGAATTTCCGACCATAAAAAACGCCCCTCATATAGTTTTATCTGAAACAGTTCCGGCAGGATAAGGGCGTCGCCTTTTTCAACGTTCTCTATCAGTTTTAAAAGCGGCGTTTTTTCATCGTTGCTGATTTCAAATTTAAGCCCGGTAAGTTTCGATATTTCATCTAAAGCCTCAAAATATATTCCTTCCCATTTATTGTTGCGCATATTGTAAAATGAAATCGGATAATTGCTGAAATCCGCGCTTATCGGTATATAAGGGTTGTTTTTAATGAATAAGCGTTCTTCTTCGGTCAACTGCGAATACAGCTTGTTTTCAAGGTATTGCTGATGACCCTTTTTTTGCATATCGGTAAGGTGTTCAAGAACGCTGTCGTTCATCGCCTTGTCAAGGACGTTTATTACCGCGCGGAATTCCTCATTGTGCGCCGACAGGCAGGACGACCTGAAAATCAGCGGAAAAAATTCCTCGCCGGCAACGTCGCCGTATGCGTCAAATGCGCCTTCCGCCGTATCCAGCCCGAAAAACGCGTCCACTCTTCCGCTTTTAAGCAGTTGGTACGCTTCCCTATGGCTGTCCGCAAGAACGGTTTCAAACTCGTAATCGGTGTTAGCCCTTATGTCGGCGGATACTACGGCGTCTCTTAAAAAAGCGTAGCGCGGCTGGCGCGAACGTATGATTTCATCAAGGGGTATGCTTCCGTTAATACGGTAAAAACGTATCGTGCGGTTAATCGTGGGGCTGGTCATATAAAAGCCCGGCTTGCCTTCGCTAGTGAACATCAGTTCTCCGGTAAAATCCACCTCGCCTGATTCCAGCCCCCTCAGCAAGTCGCCCCATTGGTAGTACACCGGCCTAAACTGTATCCCGAACATTTCTGAAAGCCAGTTGCATAACATGACGGCGTATCCGTTAATTCCCCCGTCCTGTCCGGTGAACGCTTCGGTGGTAAGGTTAATTCCGTATACGAAATAACTGTGTTTTTTCTGAAGGTTTTCAATCGCGCTTATTTCGCCCGGCGTTATGCCCGGTATGTCCCGGTATGAAATCTTGTCAACCGGAACAGCAGTCTCTTTTTTGGAAGGACTGTTACATCCGGAAAACGCGGCTAATGTTAAAATAAGCATTACGGATATTGTAAGCGCGCATTTTCTTGCGCCTTTGCAGTTTTTCAACATACTCTCTTTACCTCTTGTTTTTTATGGGAGTG
>Ga0268262_10002071_pt1 | contig 23667 bp, 23 predicted proteins | sample TergutNc150P3_FD_190354 | JGI IMG/M metagenome (GOLD analysis project Ga0268262, IMG submission 190354) | Nasutitermes corniger P3 segment gut microbial community from laboratory colony in Florida, USA - Nc150 P3 (SPAdes) (version 2) | ecosystem: Host-associated > Arthropoda: Insects >...
GGGGGGGGGGGGATATAGTAATTTTGGAAGATTATATATCAGAACATCCAGGTTGTGATGTTCTGGTTTCTTTCAACGGATATAGAGATGAATTTGCTTCAAAAATTAAACAAAATATCCATAAGATATATTGTTTCGATGTAATCGGAATACTTGTTTTGGGTTCATTTTGGATGATTGATTATAAATATTTAGACAAACATAAAAAAGACTTGTTTTGGCTACGAGACGAATTAGTTGATAACAAATCAAAAACTGCTTTTGATGACTATTTACATCAAAAAATGACTGGAAATTATGAAAAAAAGTATACAGATAATCAGTATTTCGACAACGAAATTATTAATTTTTGTGAAGATGAAGTATTTGTTGACTGCGGTGTTTATACAGGAGATACTATAGAAAAATTTATTTTTGAATTAAAAAAACAAAAAATAAATAATTACAAACGGATTTATGGGATTGAAGCGGATGAGACTAATTACGAAAAAGCAAAAACACAACTAAAAGAATATAGTAATATAGAATTAATAAATAAGGGGGCTTGGAATTATTCTGGTGTATACAGATTTACGCAAGATAAAATGGACGCAGCATCTTCCATAATTGATGATGACGGTGAAATTGAAATTGAGGTACAAACGATTGATTCGATTGTAAGAAATGAAAAAGTGACCTTTATTAAAATGGATATTGAAGGGGCTGAATTAAATGCATTACAAGGTTCGGTCAATACAATTGTGAATAACAGACCTAAACTTGCAATTTGTTTATATCATAGGCCGGAGGACTTATATGAAATACCAAAATTCATTAAAAAGCTAGTACCTGAATACAATTTTTATTTTAGAAATCACTCTCCATATGGGATAGAAAGTGTACTTTACGCAGTATACGATAAATAATATAATTTATAATTGAAATAAATTAAAATAATATATTAATTAGGAGAAAAAAAATGACAAACCAGGAAAAGTACGAAAAAGCATTCATTGATACTTTCGGAATGAGCAAAGACAGGCTTGTTGATCTTAAATACCAGCAAATCCCCCAATGGGATAGCGTGGGACATATGTCGCTGATTGCGGCTCTTGAGGAAGCTTTTGATATTATGTTTGATACAGACGATATCATAGACTTCAGCAGCTTTGAAAAAGGTAAGGAGTTATTAAAGAAATATAATGTGGAACTTTAGCAAGTTCAGCACAAATATCGCTATCATTGAAGAAAACGGCGAAAAAGTTACTTACGCAGAATTAATAGACGCTTGTGAAGCTCTCGTTTCAAAGACATACAGCCGCTCGATTATTTTTAACTTTTGTTTGAACGAAAAAGGTTCCCTGTTAGGCTATGTTGCCTTTGTAAATAACGGAATCGTTCCTGTTATGCTCGACGCTTCGCTTGACAGAGGGCTTGTTTCCGCGCTTATCGAAAACTATAAACCTGATTATTTATGGCTGCCGCAGAATATGTCAGGAGAATTTTCAAGTTGTTCAGAGGTTTATTCCTTTTGGGGATATACATTATTAAAAACACCTTACAACAAAGTTTTTCCCCTTTACGAAGAACTTGCGTTGCTTTTGACAACTTCAGGTTCTACGGGCAGCCCTAAATTCGTAAAACAAAGTTATAATAATATAAAAGCAAACACAGAGTCGATTGTTGAGTATTTAAAAATTGACGCGTCTGAACGCCCAATAACGACCTTGCCTATGAGTTATACCTACGGGCTTTCTATTATAAACAGCCATTTGTGGGTAGGCGCGTCCATTATTTTAACGCAAAAGACACTTATGCAAAAAGAGTTTTGGCAGCAGTTTAAAGATTATGGAGCGACTTCTTTCGGGGGAGTGCCATACATTTATGAAATGCTAGATAAACTCCGTTTCTTTCGTATGGACTTGCCTATGTTACGCACCATGACACAGGCAGGCGGAAAATTTTCTCCTGAGCTGCATAAAAAATTTGCCGAATACGCGCAGGCTAACGGAAAGAAATTTATCGTTATGTACGGACAAACGGAAGCCACGGCGAGAATGTCTTATCTGCCCGCTGAAAAATCAATTGAAAAATACGGTAGTATGGGAATTGCAATTCCCGGCGGCGAGTTCAGTTTGATAGACGTTGACGGAAACATTATAACGGAGCCTGAAGTAGTAGGCGAACTTGTTTATAAAGGCGCAAATGTTACTCTTGGTTACGCAGAAAGCGGCGCGGATTTAATAAAAGGTGATGAACGCGGCGGCGTTTTAGTGACAGGCGATATGGCAAAACGCGACGCGGATGGTTTTTATTATATTGTAGGACGAAAAAAACGCTTTCTTAAAATTTATGGCAGCCGGGTAAATCTTGATGAAACGGAACGGTTGCTTAACGGCGCGTTCGAAGATTTGGACTGCGCATGCGGCGGCGTTGATGACAAAATGACTGTTTTTATTACAGATAACGGATCTGCTGATAAAGTGAAGAAATTTCTGACTGAAAAGACCGGTATTAATCAAGTTGCGTTTTTGATTGTTGTAATTGACAAAATACCGCGTAACGAAGCGGGCAAAATTTTATATAGTGAGTTGAACAAGATTGGAAATAGAGGAAATGTACCAGATACCGCCCTTTTCACTTGATAAAGCTGAAAAGGAAAAATTGTTGACTGCGAGGCTTTTGGAGCTTACGAAACGGCATATTGCAAATTGTCCTGAATATGCGGCAATGATGCGCGGTGTTGGTTTTAACGCTAATAAATGTGAAAGTTATTATGATATACCTTTCTTGCCTGTTAGCCTCTTTAAGGAACTGGACTTAAAAAGCATCCCGCAAGAGGATGTTTTTAAGATAATGACTTCATCCGGAACTACAGGGCAAACGGTTTCAAAAATTTATCTGGATAAGGAAACAGCCGGTGCCCAGCAAAAAGTATTGGTAAAAATAGTTTCTGAGTTTACCGGTTCTGCGCGTATGCCGATGTTAATTATCGACAATCCGTCTGTAGTCAAGAACCGCGATATGTTTTCTGCAAGAGGTGCCGGGATATTGGGTTTTTCAATTTTTGGAACTGATAGAGTTTATGCTCTAAACGATGATATGGAGATAGACATTCCATCAATTGAATCGTTTCTTGAAAAGCATAATGGTAAAAAACTTCTGCTTTTTGGATTTACTTTTATGGTGTGGCTTCATTTTTATAAAGAATTGCTGAAACTTAACAATAAATTGAATTTACAGAATGGCGTATTGATTCATGGAGGCGGGTGGAAAAAGTTGATCTCTGAAGCAGTTTCAAAAGACGAATTTAAAAAGCGGCTGACAGATGCGTGCGGGATTTCTGATATTCACGACTATTACGGAATGGTCGAACAGACAGGCTGTGTTTATATGGAATGTGAGTACGGACACTTGCACGCAAGCGTGTTTTCTGATGTAATTACACGCCGTCATACCGATTTTTCGCCCTGTGCCTTCGGCGAGCCGGGCATTGTGCAGGTTGTCTCCGTACTGCCTGAATCTTATCCGGGACATTCGCTGTTAACGGAAGACGAGGGCGTTATCATAGGCGAGGATGACTGCCCCTGCGGCCGAAAGGGGAAATATTTCCACATAAACGGAAGGCTTAAAATGGCTGAAATACGGGGGTGCAGTGATACTTACGCAGTTGGCAGGTAATTGGGAAGCTGCGGTAAACGCCGCGCCGTTTACTCCTTTTAACGATAACGTATTGGAATTTTTCAATGATTTGTCCAAACTGCTGACGAAGATACGAGAATATTCAGATGTTGCAACATTCGGATTTTGGTGCAGAAAAGCGGCGTTACAAAAAGAAAAGACCGCCTATGATGATTTGGATTTACGTCTCGGTAAAGGCGTTGTTTTTCATTCAACGCCGTCCAATGTTCCGGTAAATTTCGCATTCAGCTTTGCTGCCGGGTTGCTTGCGGGTAACGCCAATATTGTACGTTTGCCCGGTAAAGATTTTGAGCAGGTTACAATAATTATCAACGCAATAAAGGAACTTTTTGCCGGTAAACATGCGAACCTTTCGTCGTATCTTTGTTTTGTGAAATATCCGCCGGATAAGGAGCTTCATGATAAGTTTTCTTCTGTTTGCGATGTGCGTGTAATCTGGGGCGGAGACAATACAATAAACGAATTGCGCCAATCGCCGTTGAAACCTAGAGCTGCAGAACTAACATTCGCCGACAGATATTCGATAGCTGTTATTAATGCGGATAAGTATGTTGAAGCCGAGGACAAACCAAATATAGCGCAGAATTTTTACAACGACACGTATTTTTCCGATCAAAACGCCTGTACGTCGCCAAGAATTGTATTTTGGATTGGAGATCGCAAAGAAGAAGCTAAAATAACATTTTGGGATAATGTTCGCGCTTTGGCGAAAAAAAAGTACGAATTTGCACCGGTTCAAGCTGTGGGAAAACTCGCCATGTTTTATAAGACAGCGGCTAATATTTCTGTTTCACTTAAGAATACTGAAGATTGTTATGTTACCCGTATAAACGTAAATGACGCTGATGAAGAGCTTATGCGCTTTAAATACAACAGCGGGTTTTTCTTTGAACATGACATTAATGAATTGAAAGACATTCTGCCAATATGCGGTGAGCGTTTACAGACGCTTATATATTACGGTCTGACTAAAGAAAAGCTGACAGAATTTTTTGCGGAATTCAGACCGAAAGGTATAGACCGCGCCGTACCTATGGGAAAATCTATGGAATTTACCTTGACTTGGGACGGATACGACTTGATCCGGCAGCTTTCAAGAAGGGTAACAGTTTTATAATGAAAACCGGAAAATCAGATGTTATTTGGAGTTATGTTGCTCAGTTTATCAGATATGGGAACGCGTTAATTCTTTTACCTTTTGTATTAAGGTATCTTCCATCAGAAGAATTAGCGTTCTGGTACTTATTTTCCACTATCAGTGGATTTGTATTATTGGCCGATTTTGGTTTTTCAAATACTATAATTCGAAATATTGCTTATGTTTTTAGCGGCGCAAAATTACTTTTAAAAGAAGGGATACCTGAAACTGAGATTGTGCCGGAAGAATCTATTATTGATAATAATTTATTAACAAATACAATTTTATCGTCAAAATTTATCTATAAAAGACTTGCAATATTAGTTTCTTTTGTATTAATTATTTTAGGAAGTCTCTATATCAATTGGACTATTATAAATAAATCAATTGAAAATAAAAATTATATTTGGATTTCATGGTATATATATGGAATATCTACAATCTTGAATTTTTATTTTTCATATTTAAATTCATTATTGATTGGGAGAGGGTTTGTAAAACAAGCGCAACAGGCATCAATAGTTACCACTATTGTCTACCTTGTAACTTCTTTTGTTGGACTTAAATTAGGGTATGGAATAATTGCGATGGCTTTGGGATATTTGTTAAGTACTATTATAAATAGAATTTTATCTCATTGTTTTTTTTATGATAATTTTATTAAGAGTATTATGAAATCATCCATAATTACATTGGAAGAAAAAAAAGAAACAATAAAAATAATTTGGTTTAACGCCAAAAAAACAGGGGTTGTTATCTTAGGATCGTTTCTTTTGACACGGGTAGGACAATTTTTTGTAACGAGTTTTTTCCCGCTTCAAATTGCGGCACAATATGGTCTGACAATTCAAGTTTTGTCTGTTACTGCGGGCTTAGCGGGAATATATTTTAATGCATTTGTACCTAAAACAACTTCAAATTTTTATCAGAATAATAAAGAGTATGTAATAAAAAACATGGGTGTTTCATTGGTTTTTGTTTTTTGTACATTTTCTTTTGTCTTAGTTTTTTATATCTTACTGGGAAATTGGGCGTTATCATTAATACATAGTAAAACATTATTCTTGGCTGCCGGACCGTCAGCTTTATTGTTTTTGGTTTATTTTTTAGAAACACAACATTCTATAATGGCGTCTGTACACGCGTATCAAAATCGAATACCTTTTGCTAAACCGGCAATTTTATCAGGTTTATCAGTTACTATATTAACTTTTATAGTCCTTAAATATTTAGGTTCAAATATTTGGTTTCTTATTATAGTACCATTTATAGTATCTCTCTCATATCAAAATTGGAAATGGCCTTATGATGCTTGTAAGTATTTCAAAATAGGATTTTTTGAATTTTATAAAATAGGATTTGTTGAAATAATAAGAATAGCAAAACGTATATTAATAAAAAAATAGAATGAAAGTTAATGTTTTACTAATTACTTATAATCACGAAAAATATATTGAGGAAGCAATAGCAAGTATCCTTATGCAGCGAACAAAATTTGATTATGAAATTGTAGTTGCAGATGATTATTCTTCTGATCGTACAAAAGAAATTATTGAAAATTGCTTAAATAAATCGACAGTAAAAAATAAAATATTGGAATCAACCGGAAATCTTGGAATACCGAAAAATTATCAAAGAGGTTTTGAAAATTGTTTTGCTGAGTATATTGCTATTTTGGAAGGTGATGATTATTGGACAGATCCATATAGACTTCAGAAACATATTGATTTCTTAGATAATCATTATGAATGTGTGATGACATTTAACAGAGTTTTATTTTATTCAGAGAAAAAAAAGGAATTTATAATATCTGATCCATCAATTCAAGTTTCAAATAAATATTATGGTACAAGAGAAATGATCTGTTCAGCGCCGGCGTTTAATTTCTCTTCTTATACATATCGTAATTCCGCGATTATGAAATTAGATAAAGGAGTATTTAATTTAAATATTGCGGATTGGATGTTAAACATTTGTATATCTCAATATGGATTGATTTGTGGATTAGGAGAAGTAATGTCTGTATATAGAATTCATGATAAAGGCGCATGGTCGGGTGTTACTGAAATAGGAAAATATTTGTCTGTAATTAAAATAATAAAAGAATATGACCTTTTTTTAGAACATAGATTTAAAATAGAATTTAAAATCATTAGGAAAAAAAACATTAAAGGCATGTTCAGGGAAATAATAAAAAGAATAATAAAATTTTTATTATTTATAAAATAAAAAGAAATGTCATTTATATGCAAATAGCGCCTTTAATAGTTCAAGTTTATACCAGGAAAAATCATTTTATAAATTGTATTGAGTCGCTATCAAAATGTCGGTTGGCGGATCAAACACATTTATTTATAGCTTCTGATGCGCCAAAGACGGACGCAGATAAAGAACCTGTAAATGAAATCAGAAATTATTGTTTAAATATTAACGGGTTTAAGAAAGTTGAATTGATAATATCTGAAAAAAATCTTGGCGCTACAGAGACAGGTGGAAATGCCATGATAAGAGTTTTTTCAGAATATGATAAATTAATTTATACTGAAGATGATAATGTTTTTTCTCCAAATTTTTTAGAATTTATTAATGAAGGACTTGAATATTATAAAAAAAATCCCAATATTTTTTCAATTTGTGGATATAAACATCCATTTAAAATTCCTAGAAAATATCAATATGACGTTTTTTCAACTACAATTGTTGCGGCTTGGGGCTTTGGACTTTGGAAAGAGAAATATTTCGCTATGGATAAATATCCAAAATATTTTGATGTATCACCAAGACAAAAAAGAAAGATGTCTATTTCCTGGCAAACATTAATGTTTGATGCTATTTCAAATAATAAAGTATATGGCGATGTATTTATGGTATATTATTGCTTAAAAAATAATATGGTAAATATTTTTCCTGTAATATCACTTGTTCAAAATCATGGCTTTGATGGTTCCGGCATACATTGTGGTACTTCATCAAAATATAGTTCTCAGGAAATTTGTATAGAAAATAGAAAATTTAAATTTATAGATGATATAAACATTCAACCAAATATAGAAAAACGTGTCATGGATGCGGTGGATTTTCCATTTAAAAATACATTTGAAAGATTCTATTTGAAAATATTAAATAAAACAAAAATTATAATAATAATGATTCTCAAAACGATACATTTATGGAATTTTATTAAAAGAAAAGGTAAGCAAAATAAAAGTAATGAAAATATTATATGATCACCAAATATTTTATATTCAAAAATTTGGCGGTATCTCTCGATATTTTTATGAATTAATGAATCATAGTAAAAACTTATTTGAATATGATATTCCAAGATTATATTCAGATAATATTTATGTTAAACTACTTAAAAAGAATAAGGAATTTCCATTAAAATTTAATTTCAAAGGAAAAGGAAGAATAATCAATTATATAAACAAGACAAATTCAATAAAAAAATTAAAAAATAAGAATTATGATATTATTCACCCAACATATTATGATCCATATATAATAAATGAAATAACAAAAATAACACAAAGAAAGAATGATAAAATGTTTGCGTTTAATCTTGAAATTCCTGAAGAAAAAGAAAAAATAATATATAAAGAAAAAACATTTTTAGAAAATAATTATAATTATGAAAGACAAAATTATATTTTATTTACAGGACAACGGGGTACATATAAAAATTTTTTTAAATTTATTGAAGCTGTTTCCCCATTATTATTTAGATATAATTTACGACTTATATGTACTGGACAGGAACTAACAAAAGATGAAATTATATTTCTAAATAAATATAAAATTGTTGAAAAAACAAAGGTCGTATTTGCATCTGAAACTGAACTCCAAGATTTCTATTCAAAAGCATTACTATTTGTTTTTCCTTCTTTATATGAAGGTTTTGGATTTCCAATTCTTGAAGCATTTACGACAGGATGCCCAATGGTACTAAGTAATACAAGTTGTTTTCCAGAAATAGCTGGAGATGCGGCAATATATTTTGATCCTTATTCTGTTGATGATATAAGGGATAAAATTGAAAATGTTATTTTAAGTAATTCTCTTCGGACAATGTTAATTAAAAGAGGATTTGAAAGATTAAAACATTTTTCATGGGAAAAAACAGTAAAGCAAACATACCAACTTTATAGTGATTTAATAAATAATAATATATCCAATGAAATACGACTTGTAGTAACAGTACATGATATGATACATGAACTTTTTCCAAAATGTTTCTCAGTTAAGGACAAAACAAAAAATAATAAATATATTATGATGAAAAACGCAGATAAAATTATAGCAATTTCAGAAAATACTAAAATGGATATCATAAACATATATCCTAAAATAGATAAAAAAAAAATAACGGTTATTTATCATGGAAATTAATTTATTTTAGAATAATTAAGATAACATAAATTTATATAAATTTTCATTAAAAATATATATTTTTAATAGTATATTATTAAAAAACAAAATTGAAAAATTCTAATATACTGATTTTAAGTCATTAATAATAATTGATATTTTGCATGATTAAATAAAACATTTGAAATAAAATGTAATATATAGGAAAATAAATGTTTTTAGGCGGTAAGCGAACAAAAGGTATAACAAAAAAAAATCAAGAAAATATGCCCTTAATTACAGTTATAACAGTAGTACGCAATTGCGAGAGAAATCTTGAGAAAACAATATTAAGTGTAATAAATCAAACATATTATAACATTGAGTATATTATTATTGATGGAGCCAGTACCGATAGTACGTTGGAAATAATTAAAAAATACGAGGAAGAAATTGATTATTGGATAAGTGAACCGGATAAAGGAATTTATGACGCAATGAATAAAGGGATTTATTTAGCAACAGGTGAATGGATTAATTTTATGAATAGTGAAGATTTATTTGTTACAAATAATGTTTTAGAACAAATTACTTTATCTTATCTTAATATATATAAAAATAAAATATTTTTTTATTCAGACTATTATGTAAAACAAATTGATGAAAAACTTATTTATTTCAATGCAGATTATGATAAAGGCATTATTCTTCATCAATCTGTTATTTATAAAAAAGAATTACATGAGCAATTTGGATATTATAAAGTAACAAATAAAATCATAATATCAGATTATATGTTTTTTTGTGCTGTTGATAATTCATTAGTTCAGAAAGTAAATATCCCTATATCAATTAATTCAATCGGTGGTATTTCATCAGCTCCTTGGTGTTATACACAAAAATTATGTTTGGATTATATTTATAGAAGAATCACATTTAGCCGTTTGATCTGTTTATGTGTTCTTTTTTATTTAAAGCTAGTAATAAAAAAAATAATAGGTAAAAATAATAAAAAAAGATAACAATGATTAAACTAGTTATTTTAATTTTTTGTATTACTTCAATATTTTCTTTTTTTCAATACAGCAATAAAAAAAAAGAAAAAATATTATTAATATTAATAATTTTACTTATAATAATAGCTGCTTTTAGAAAAAGTGATACTGTAGCAGATTATGATGAATATGTAAATATATTTAAAAATACATCAAGTAATATTGAAATAACTTTTTCGGTAATTTCTAAAATAGTTAATATATTATTTTTTAAGAATGTAATATTTGTTTTTTTAATATATGCAATACTTGGCGTTAGCTTAAAAACAAAAGCTATTAAAGAATTAACGACTTTATGGTTTTTATCGTTATTAATATACATTAGTCATTTATATATATTACATGAATTAACCCAAATTAGAGCTGGTGTTGCTACCGGATTTTTATTATTGTGTATTAAGCCTTTATATGAACGAAATTTAAGAAAATTCTTACTTTTTGCGACTTGTGCGGTATTATTTCATTATTCTGCATTACCAATATATTTTCTTTGGTTTTTTAAAAATGAACGTATAAATAAATATTTATATGCTATGATAATACCTTTTTCATATTTAATTTATTTTTTACATATAGATATAATAAAAATATTTATTCAATTTATTCCAATTACATATATTCAAGAAAAATATACTATGTATATAAATCTTCAGAATGTAGCAGATGATAGTAAAAAAATAAATGTTTTTAATTATGTTTTTCTTGCTAAATGTTTAATATTTTATTTATTACTCTGGAAAAATAATGTTATTAGTTATCAAAATAAATATACAATTTTACTTTTAAAAATCGAAGCGTTATCATTAGCTTCATATATTATATTTTCAATAATGCCTGTATTTGGATGGAGATTTTATGAATTATTCGGTGTAGTTGAGATAATTCTAATCCCAATGGTTTATTTTGTTATTAACCCAAAAATATTTTCCAATCTTATTGTTATATTTATTGGATTATGTATTTTATTGATAAATATATTTTATGCAAAACTTATTATATTTTGAAAAGAAATTAAAAAATATTATTCATAAGTAATATATGAAAAATGATAATCATTCAATACAAATTATAATAGTTTTATATAAAATTAAATTAGAGGATTGTATATCATATAAAACATTATGTAATTATATATCTAATTTATTATTTAAATATGAAATAATTATTTATAATAATTCGCAAGAAATAATAATAGATGAGAATAATAATTATTTTGTTGTAAACTCAGTAAAAAATGAAATGTTAGCAGGTGCTTATAATTTTGCATTAGAAAGAGCGATAAAAAACAATCGTAATTGGTTATTATTATTAGATCAGGATACATATTTAACTAAGGATTATTTTGAACAAATAAATTTTACATTAAATAACTACGAAAATTTAGCTGTAATTATTCCAAAGTTAATGTCAGATAAGGTACATATTTCTCCAAATTCTTGTTTTTCGTTAATTGGACACTGGGGAAAAATGAATATTATACAGACAAAAGGAATTATTAAAAATAAAACAATACTGGCATTGAATTCAGCGGCATTAATTTCTGTTCAAGCTTTACAAAAAATAGGCGGTTTTTCTTTAGAATTTCCTTTATATGAACTTGATTATTGGGTGTTTTATAATTTGTGTAAAAATAAAGAGATTTTTTATTTAATGGATGTTGTTTTAACGCATGATTTATCAATGCTTGATTATCAAAATAAAATGACAAGAAAAAGATATGATTCAATCATTAACGCGGAATATAAATTTTCTAAGCAAATCGGGATCTTTGCTTTTTTAACATTTAAAATTAGGTTGTTTTTTCGTATAATAAAACAATTTGTTATAAAAGAAAAAAGACCATACACAATATTAACATTAAAATATTTGTTTAAGATTATTTAAGAAAAAAAATGAAATACATTGCATACTATTTTCCACAATTTTATAGAATTATAGAAAATGATAAATGGTGGGGAAATGGATTTACTGATTGGGATTTAGTAAAAAAAGCTCAACCAAATATTACCGAACAATATCAACCTCGTAGGCCGCTTAATGATAATTATTATGATTTAAGTAATCCTGATACAGTTAATTGGCAAATAGATCTTGCAATAGAATATAATTTATCAGGATTTAATTTTTATCATTATTGGTTTGATGGCTATCATTTATTGGAAAAACCGATTTCTTATTTTAAAAATAATAAAAAACATAATTTACAATATTGTATAACATGGGCTAATGAGGCATGGACACGACAATGGATTGGAGATTCAGAAATTCTTATATCTCAAAAATTTAATTGTGATAAAGATGTTTGGAAAAAACATTATAATTATTTATCAGATCATTTCAATGATGAACGATATATAAAAATTAATAATAAACCATTATATTGTATATATAGACCGGATATTGATCCATATATAAAAGAATATATTGATTTTTTTAATAATTTAGCTGTAAAAGATGGTTTTTCAGGAATACATTTTGCGGGAATGTTAAGTTATGATACGTTAAATCTTGACAGAGTTATGTCATATTTTGACTCAAGAATTAAATTTCAACCAAGATATTTCTTTTCTGGAAAAACAAAAAATATAAATAATATTTTTAATATTATAGAAAAAATTGCTCGTACTTTACCTGAGAAAATACAATATAAAATAGGAAATATAAAAAATAAATATATTTCATATTCCTACTTTAATTATTCAAACTTTTGGAGTAAATGTATTTATGATGCAAAAAATGATAAAGATTCAGTATTTCAATCGGTTATTGTTGATTGGGATAATACTCCCAGATACGGAAAACGTTCAAAATTTTTCATCGGTTCTTCACCGGAAATATTCTCAAAAAAATTAGAAGAATTGACAAAGATTGAAATTGAAAAAAGTAATAATTTAATATTTATTAATGCATGGAATGAATGGTCAGAAGGGGCATATCTTGAACCAGATTTTAAAAATGGCTATAAATATTTGAATGAGATAAAATACTTAGCAAATAAATATAAATAATATGAAAAAAATATCAGCATCCATAGTAATTTATAATAATAATTTAAAAGACCTTATAAGTGTCGTAAATTCTTATGCTCCATCTGAAAGTAGATTACTTTATCTTATTGATAATTCTCCTCAAAGAATAAATCTGGAATATTTAAATAATAATAAAAATATTATTTATTATTTTACAGGAAAAAATATTGGTTATGGTTCTGCGCATAATATTGCAATAAGAATGGCTATTAAAGACAATACACAATATCATATAGTAATGAACTCTGATATACAATTCGAGTCTGAAATAATTGACACAATTATCGATTTTATGGACAGTGATGATAGTATTGCGCAGTTAATGCCAAAAGTTTTAAACACTAAAGGAGATATACAATATTTATGTAAATTACTTCCTGTACCGTTTGATTTAATATTCCGTAGATTTTTTTCAGATATATTATTATTTAAAAAAATAAATGAAAAATATATTTTAAAAGAAAGTGGCTATAATAAGATAATAAATCCTCCTTGCTTATCGGGATGCTTTATGTTTTTACGAATGAAAATTATTAATGATAACAATATATATTTTGATGAACGATATTTTTTATATTGTGAGGATTTTGATTTTACTCGCAGGCTTCATCATATTGCTAAAACTATTTATTATCCTAATGTATCAATAATTCATAAACATGCAAAAGAATCATATAAATCAAATAAAATGTTTATAGAGCATATAAGATCGGCTGTAAAGTACTTCAATAAATGGGGTTGGTTTCTTGATAAAGAAAGAAAAGAAATGAATAAAAAAATATTAAAAGAAATAAAAAAATAGGAGATGTTATAATATGAAATTATTAAAAAATTGTTTATATAATATATTATTTTTTGTTTTATGTGTAGTTTTGACATCATGTAAAACGACAAAAAATATTATTATAGATAAAAATATAGAATTTGTTGAAACTGAAATAAGAAAAGATTCTTTTAACTATGTATCTAAAGATGAAATGCCTATTTTAGCATGGTTAGGTGTACAGGAACATACAGTTGCAAGATACCGTGAACTAAAAGAAGCGGGTATTAATCATAACTTTTCAGTTAACGCGAATATCAAAGAACTTACTAGAGCATTAAGAATAGCCAGAAGAGTAGGAATCAAATTGATTGTTTATTGTCCGGAATTAGAGACTGAACCTGAAAAAATAGCAAACATTTTAAGGAATAAGTCAAACATTGCCGGTTATTTTTTAAAAGATGAACCTAATCGTAATGATTTTCCATATTTAGGCGAATTAACACGTAGAATACAAGCAGTAGACAATAAACATTTTTGTTACATAAATCTCTTTCCCAATTATGCTAATTCTGAACAACTTGGAACATTAACTTATCGTGAACATATTCAATTATTCCTTCAAGAGGTTCCTGTGCAATTCTTGTCATTCGATCATTATACAGTTAGAATTAATGATTCCGGAGAACGTTTTCTTGGCGATATATGGTATGAAAATCTTGAAATTATTTCTGACGAATCACGCAAGGTAGGAAAACCATTTTGGGCATTTGCGCTAACCACTGCGCATAAACCATACCCAATACCCACGCTTGCTGATCTCAGGCTTCAAATTTACAGTAACCTTGCTTATGGCGCACAAGGAATACAATATTTTACTTATTGGACGCCTCAATCAGACATTTGGGATTTTCATGATGGTCCTATTGATATTATGGGACAAAAAACGCCTACATGGGACATAGTTCAGCAAATGAACAAAGAAATTAAAGGCTTATCTGGTGTATTCCTTGGGGCAAAAGTTATTAAAGTGGAACATATTGCAATAAACGCTTCCGGCGAAAATGGAGATGTTCCAATAGGAACCAAACGATTTGATTTTGCAAATAAACCGGTAGAAGCTTCTATTATAAATAGATTCGATATACCAAAAAATACAAAAGCTGTGGTGTCTTTCCTGAAAAACGGCAATAGATGTTATATGGTTGTAATTAATTGCAATTTAACTGGAGGGAATAATGTAACTTTTACAATTACAGGTGGTGCTGATTTAAAACTTATTAAAAAAGACGGTACGGCAGTTCCCGCATCCTCCGAAAGTAGCAGTCAAACGATTACTCCTGGCGATGCGTTAATTTACGGATGGGATATTAAATAAAATATTTGGAGGTTTATAAAATGATAAATTATATATTTAAAATTATAGAATGGCTTCCTCGTAAGATAAAAAGAAAACAGAATGAATCTATAATTCATAAATTTTGGTTAAAACAAATTTCAGAAACAATTTACGGAGTTGAATTTGTTGGACAGGAACTTCAAGATATGTATGCATGTTTGTATTTCAAAGGTTTAAAAGATGGATATTTTATTGATATTGGAGCCTATGATGGAATTACGATAAGTAATACATATGCATTGGAAAAAATAGGGTGGAAAGGAATTTGTGTAGAACCTGTTCCGGAAATATATGAACGATTGATAAAGAATCGTACATGTGAATGTATTAATGCTGCAATATATAACGAGGATGGTAAAACATTAGATTTTATACAAACAAAAGGCGGAAGAAGCGGATTTATTGGTAATATGAATGATCGTATGATAAAAGCTGCAGAATCTGAAGGAATAGTAGGGAAATATAAGGTTAAAAAAAAAACTTTGATAGTTTAATGGAGAACAGTAATATAAAACATATAAACTTTTTATCTATAGATGTAGAAGGAGCAGAAATTGCTGTATTGGAGTCAATTGATTTTAACAAATATTCATTTGATCTGATTACAATTGAAAATAATTTAAGTATAAAAAAATTAAAGAATTATATGTCCTCAAAAGGATATAAAATTTTCTTGGATATAGGAGTTGATACATTATTCATTCCTCAGCATATAGAGATAGGAAGGTATTGGTGGAAAGATCAATAAAGATGTTTTCACATCAGAGTAGTTTAAGTTTGCATTTTGTAAAAAAGAATAAAGTTGATGTCGTCTTCTATGAAAGCAATAGTCAGATTATTACTCTTGGCAAAGAAATAATTTATACATAGGATTTATAAAAAAGGAGTATAAATGAAAAAAGCTCTTATTACCGGAATAACAGGACAGGACGGTGCGTACTTGTCAGAATTTCTCCTTAAAAAAGGCTACGAAGTACATGGTATAAAACGCCGTTCTTCCAGTTTTAATACTCAGCGCATTGATCATTTATATCAAGACCCGCATGTGGAGAAAAAAAGCTTCATCCTCCACTACGGCGATTTAACGGATACCTCAAACCTTATACGAATTATCCAACATGTAAGACCGAATGAAATATACAACCTTGGTGCACAAAGCCATGTTCAGGTTTCTTTTGAAGTTCCGGAATATACAGCAGATAGCGATGGTATCGGAACTTTACGGTTACTGGAAGCAATACGTATTCTTGATATGGAAAAAAGTGTGCGTTTTTATCAAGCATCAACTTCGGAACTTTTTGGGAAAGTACAGGAAATCCCACAGAAAGAAACAACCCCTTTTTATCCACGTAGTCCCTATGCTGTGGCGAAATTATACGCTTATTGGATTACGGTGAATTACCGTGAAAGTTACGGAATGTACGCCTGTAACGGAATCTTGTTTAACCATGAAAGTCCCTTGCGAGGAGAAACCTTTGTAACCCGTAAAGTTACTCGCGCCGCGTCTCGTATCAGTCTTGGCTTACAAGATAAATTGTACATGGGCAACATTGACGCTAAGCGTGACTGGGGATTTGCCGGTGATTATGTAGAACTTATGTGGCTTACGCTTCAACAAAATGAGCCTGATGATTATGTGATGGCAACCGGAATTACTACCACAGTTCGTGATTTTATTACTATGGCTTTTAAGGAGGCCGGTATTGATTTATCATGGAAAGGTAGAGGTGTAGAAGAAAAAGGCATAAATAACGCAGATGGAAAAGTATTGATAGAAATCGATCCTAGATATTTCCGCCCTGCAGAGGTTGAATTGCTTATAGGCGATCCGACTAAAGCTAAAACAAAACTGGGTTGGGAACCAAAGGTTAAATTACCGGAACTAATAAAAATGATGGTTAAATATGATATAGAACTTGCCAAGAGGGAAGTTCACTTAAAAGAAGGCGGATACAAAACAGAGAATTATTATGAATAAAGACTCAAAAATTTATGTCGCCGGACATCGTGGTCTTGTAGGCGGAGCAATACAACGAAAATTGCAAAACGAAGGTTATACAAATCTGATGATTCGCTCTCATGTTGAATTAGACCTTCTTGATCAAGCGGCGGTTAATAACTTTTTTGAAAAAGAAAAACCTGAATATGTTTTTCTTGCCGCCGCAAAGGTTGGCGGTATCTGGGCTAATTCAATTTATCCTGCCGATTTTATTTATCAAAATACGATGATAGGCTTTAATGTAGTTAATGCGGCTTATAAAAATAATGTAAAAAAACTTATCAATTTAGGTTCATCCTGTATATATCCAAAATTAGCACCACAGCCCATGAAAGAAGAATATCTCTTGACGGATTTGTTGGAACCAACCAATGAAGCGTATGCTATTGCAAAGATTAATGTAATAAAACTTTGTACTTTTTTTAATCAACAATACGGAACCAATTATCTTTCTGTAATGCCTACCAACTTGTATGGGCCTGGAGATAATTATGATCCGGACGGTTCCCATGTGTTACCGGCTCTTATCCGCAAGTTCCATGAAGCAAAAGTTTCGAGATTTGATAGAGTAATTCTATGGGGCGACGGGTCTCCTAGGCGGGAATTTTTATATAGCGATGATCTAGCAGAAGCGCTGGTCATGCTCATGCAAAAATATGACGCGAATGATTTGTCAAATTCAGCAGGTGATTTCGTCAATATTGGTAGCGGCAAAGATTTGACCATCAAGGAATTGGCGGAAATAATTCGCGATATTGTATATAAAAGTATATCAGATCGTACTTGTCATATTGAATGGGATACTTTAAAACCAAACGGTACACCGCAGAAATTATTGGATATATCCCGTATAAATAAATTAGGTTTTTTCCCGAAAATTGAATTATCCTATGGGATAGATCTTGCATATAAGGATTATCTTTTACAATAAATTTACAAGGAGAAGAAAATGAATGACAATGAACAAAACAAAAATGAGGAAGAAATAAGTATTCTGGACTTATTTACCGTATTACTACGTTACCGTAAACTTATCATCGGTATTACACTGGCTTTTATTATACTGGCTGTTGTAGGGTATTTTATATATCCTGTTTATCAGTATAACAACGCATTAAAAAGTTCCCTTTTAGAAGGAAGGATAATTATTACAATAAAGCAAACTATGCTAAATTATATATCCAGGAATCCGGAATATTTCATTAATCGTGCGGATGTTATTCTTGATTCACTGCGAGAAGCCGGAATGGAAAAATTCAAATATGACGGTAAAGAATCAGTATCACTGACAAATGAAGCAGAAAGAACAAAAGCTTTGTATTTAATTAACCAGATAATGATATTAAATAAGAATCTAAACGGAGAAGATAATGAAGATGATAAAAGAATATTTCAGGTTATTACAAATACAACAAAGTTTACCGATAAAACCAATAAAACAAAAAATGTTGAAACAGTTGTAAAAGATACTGTTTCCGTTCAAGTCTTTTATAAAGACAAAGACCCCGAATTCATTCGTACTTTTTTCCAAAATCTTATTATTCATGGTAATGAAATAGCCGGTGACTATATCAGGTCTTTAGGTGAAGCTGTTGTAATAAGTTATGAACAGGCCATGAATGGGACTCATACAGGTTTATCATGGGAGAATGCCATTGGAGGCAATTTATTTTATTATGCCTTTATTAAGGATTTCCTTGAAGGAAAAGAAACTATATTAACTGCACTTGGCGAACCTGTAATTACAAAACCTGAAATATTTTTGTCTACTTTTAGAAAAAATCTTCTTAAAAAGTGTGTATACCTTGCTTTTGCAGGATTCTTCTTGTCTATTGTTCTTGCCTTTGGCCTTTATTTTATTAACAAAATAAAAAACAACGAAGAAACAATGAAGAAAATTCGCGACGCAATGGGAAATTCCGACGGTAAATAAATGATCGTAACCATAAAAGACCTCTGGAAAGTCTACCCCATGGGCACCCTTGAAGTCCAAGCCCTAAAAGGCATAAATATGGAAATTTCCGAAGGCGATTTTGTCGCCGTAGCCGGTCCCTCCGGCTCCGGTAAGACCACATTAATGAACATTATCGGCCTAATCGACAGTTTCAGCCGCGGCAGCCTTACAATTAACAATCTGGAAATTAATTCCCAAAAACGACGTGAACTCGCCCGTCTCCGCCGTGATCTTTTAGGCTTTATTTTCCAGTCCTTTAACCTCTTGCCCGTATTAAATGTTTTTGAAAACGTGGAACTTCCTCTTATTATCTCCGGCAAAGGCGGAACAAAAGCACAGCGAAAAGAAAGGGTAAATTATCTGCTTGAAGCAGTCGGGCTTGCAGACAGAAGCCGCCATATTCCCACAGAACTTTCCGGCGGCCAGCAGCAGCGCGTCGCTATTGCGCGGGCTCTGGTTACAAGTCCCCGTATCGTTATCGCGGATGAACCTACCGCTAACCTTGATTCGGGAACAGGCGAAAAAGTTCTAAGCCTCATGAAACAGATAAACCGCGATGAAAAAACAACCTTTATCTTTTCCACTCATGATCCGGAAATTTGGAAAATGGCGGATCATGTTGTCTTTTTGCAAGATGGCCTTATAAAATCGGAGAAAAGGCAGTAATGGTCTTCTTTCTGGTTCTTCGCAATATAGCCGGAAATAAAAAAAACAGCGCGATTATTGCCCTGCTTATAGCAGTTATAACTTTTCTTTTTTTTATCGGAAACAGCGTCATAGGAAAATCCAACCTTGGATTGCGTCAGGCTTTTGTGCAAAGCCTGACTGGCGATGTGGTACTGGAAGCGAAAGCCGACGTCACCATGAACCTCTTTGGCGCAAACACCCCCATCATCGACACCTTTTTTACTATCCCCCCCCTCCCTGCTTACGACGCGGTTATGGAAATTGTCCGTTCGCGGGAGGGAGTTGCGAATTCTACAAGCCAGGTTTCCGGCAAGGCGTATCTTGATTTGATGGGAGTCCGCGAGCCTGTCTTGTTATGCGGAGTAGACGCTGATAGCTATTTCCCGCTTTTCTCCGGAATCAATATCGAAGAGGGCCGCTCTTTGGTTTCCGGGGAATACGGCGCCATGATTACTGCCGAACGCGCGAGTAGAATCGAAGCCCAAAGCGGCGAGTATCCGCAGATTGGTACGCCTTTGTTATTCACATCCGGCGGCGCGTTAGGTTTTAAAATACGCGAAGTCCCTCTTGTAGGGATTTTTTCTTATACAAATCCCGGGCAATTTATGAACGAGATTGTGATTATAGACCCTCAGACCGTCCGTGTTCTTAATTCCATACAGGTGGCAAGTTCTCAAAATGTCGAGTTAGGTGAAGACGCCCTTGCCTTGTTAAACGTAAATACCGACGACCTTTTTAGCGATATTTTTACGGTAAAAGATAATGAGAAAATAACGGAAGAATTCTCCGCCGAAACTCTTCAAGTCTTTTTATCGGAAAACAAGTCAGAAGAAAACTTTAACCTGTCCGGCGGCGATTGGAATTTTATCATTCTTAAACTGGAAAAAAATAAAAACGCGCGTTCTTTTATATCGTCCCTAAACAAAAAGCTGGAATCTTACGGCGTTACCGCCGTAGACTGGCGTATTGCCGCCGGAACTTCCGCGATTTTACTGTTGTTAGTTCAGGCCTTATTTAATATTGGAGTTTTTCTTGTTTGCGTCGCCGGTGTAATAACCGTAATTAATATTATATTAATCGGGGTTTTTCGCCACACCCGCGAGATCGGTACCTTACGCGCAATAGGCGCTTCCGATATGTACATTGCCTCCCTTATTCTTCAGGAAAATCTTCTGCTTACGGCCTTTGCCGGCGCTTTGGGAATTCTCGGCGGCGTTTTATTTATACAATGGATAAATTCGCTTTCCGTACTAATTCCAAATGAACTTATTGCTTCTCTGCTTGGCGGAAATGTTTTAAGTCTTGGATTTATTCCGTCCATTGCGGCGCTGTCTTTTATTTTGTCGGTCATGCTTGGAATTGTTGTCTCTATTTACCCAATAAATGTTACCGTCCGTGTGGAACCCATGGAAGCTGTTCGGCATGGTTAACAATAAATTTATGGAAAAAACAACCGCTCTCTTAAAATTAGCTGTTAAATACCTTAATCGTTACAAACGCCGTTATGGATTTTTATTTTCCGCCTTGGTTTTTGGATTCGCTGTTGTAACATTAATTACTTCGTTAAAAGACGGAATGTACAATAATGTATACTATTCGGCTCAATCCCATTATGCCGGTGATATTACGGCAGTTGGTTTTGATTCAAATACCGACATACAACACATGGAAGAAAATGAAATTTTAACGATATTAAATACCGCCGATTCAATTAACTTAAAACCTGAACATACAGTTTTACGAACCCTCTTTGGTGAATACGGCGTCGTATATTTTAACGGGAATGCGGTAAATTTAAAATATGTTGTAGGCAGCGATTGGGATACGGAAGAACATTTATTTTCTAAAATGAAATTTTCCGTACTACCTGAGTCGGCTTACGGAGATGACGGAATTATCCTGTCTGAACCTGTCGCCCGCAAGCTGGGCGCCGTAATGGGCGACAGTATCATTCTGGAAGTTAATACTCGCTGGTGGCAGAAAAATACAGGTTTTTTCATTGTAAAAGGCATTGTGAACGATTCGTCCATTTTTGGCTATTACAAAGTATATGTTTCAAGGTTAACCCTTAACCGTTTGTTACTTTTTAAGGACGCCGATTGTTCTTCTGTTGGATTCTTTTTTAATTCCAAATCGAATATTGAGGAAAAAAGGCTCCGTTTGCAGAACGCCTTGTCAGGTAATATTCAAATGGGACTTTTAGTATATGACAGGGATGAATTATTAAGGGAAACAAGACAATGGACGGAAGGAATCAGAATTTTTCTTTTTACTATGCCTGTTTATCTTTCCGAAATTTCCGATTTATTGGGGGCTATGAACATCCTTACATATTTCTTATTTGGAATGATGTTGTTAATTATTTTTGTCAGCGCGGCTGTAACATACAGGCTGATACTTCACGAACGCGCAAGGGAGATGGGCATTATGAGGGCTATAGGTTTTTACGGCGGCGATTTAAGGCTTGTTTTGTGGACAGAGGTTATCGCTCTTGGAATAATTTCCTTATGCGCAGGCTTTGTGCTTGCGCTCCTTTTAAGCGGCTTGTCTTCGTTTGTCTCTTTTTCATGGTTTCCAAGTTTCGAAATTTTCCAGAAAAACGGAAAATTATCGGTTTTGTATCTGCCAAAAACGGTCTTACTTAATATTGCTCTTGTGTTTGCCGTACTTATTTGCGCCGCGTTTTTTCCGTCCTTAAAAGCTTCAAAAAGAAATTTACCGGCGTTATTATCGGGAGAGGCCTTATGATAAATAAAAAGTTGTTGTCTGTTTTTTTATTTCTGTTCTGTATTATTTACGCGTTGCAGGCGTCAGATCAGGAAATTTTGGCGAAGGTTGACTCTCTTGTAAGTTATTTTGACACGGATTTTCAGGCGGAATACACGATTGTTCAGGATAAGCCGGGCCAGGCGCGGTCCGTAACTGTCGCGGGAGTTTTTCGCCGCGATTCAAAAGAGCAGTATGTAATAGTTATCATGCAGCCTCCTATTAGCAAAGGGCAGGGCTACTTAAAAGAAGGGAAAACCTTGTGGTTTTACGACCCCGAAAGCCGTCGCTTTAACACAACTTCAAGCTCAGACCGTTTTCAAAATACAAACGCGCGTAATTCAGATTTTACCCGTTCCACGCTGGCTTTAGATTACAGGGTAGTTGCAGGTGAAAACGCGGAATTGGGGCGCTTTAAGTGCCGGCTCCTAACGTTGGAAGCTGTAACAACCGATGTAACATATCCCAAAATGAAAGTTTGGATTAGCGAGGACAACTTACTGCGAAAAACAGAAGATTACAGCCTATCCGGGCAATTACTGCGTACATCGGCAATCCCCGATTATTACAATATAAACGGCTGTTTTGTTCCAAAACAAATGCTTTTTGTTGAAACTCTTAAGGGTGCCGTAATTAACGGGACATTTGTAAATGAAAAAACGCAGATAACAATATCCAAACCTTCTTTTGTAAAAGTAGCGGATTATGTTTTTTCTAAAACTTTTTTGGAAAATGTAAACCATTGAAAAATTTTACAGTTGTTTTTATCCTGATATTATTTATCTCTTTTCGGGTATCGGCTCAGGAAACAGATAATCTGTTTGATATGGATTTTGATTCTATTTTTAG